>Ga0255338_1002320_pt1 | contig 28720 bp, 24 predicted proteins | sample MeOH1_35cm_T4_19_FD_203715 | JGI IMG/M metagenome (GOLD analysis project Ga0255338, IMG submission 203715) | Sandy soil microbial communities from University of British Columbia, Vancouver, Canada - MeOH1_35cm_T4_195 | ecosystem: Engineered > Artificial ecosystem > Sand microcosm > Unclassified ...
GGCGCAAGATTTACCGGCTGCATGCAGCCGGTAAATCTCAATCCGCTCGTTCAGATCGAGCTGAGCATATCGTCTTCCCATCGCAGCAACACCTTAGCAGGTGTTGCACTTGTTCCGTGAACTGGGGCCTCACAATTCGACGAGCCGGTCCGGAAGCTCGTTGCGATCGGTGCCGCTCTTGGGGAAATGCTCGGCGAGCACGTCGCCGATTATCGCGACCGCTTTGACCATCCCCTCGCCCGGCCGGCCGGCCTTCACCGCCGCGATCAGCGCCGCCATCGCATCGCCCCATAGTTCCGGCGCGACCTTCGAGTGGATCGCCTGGTCGGCGACGATCTCCGCGCGATGCTCGGCGAGCGAGAGGTAAAGCAGCACCCCGGTCCGCCCGACCGTCCGCCGCTCGGCGCCGACCTTGAAAAATTGCACGGCACGGCGCCGCACCCGCCGCGCCTTGGTCGCGCCAGGGGTGAGCGCCAGCCTGAGCGGCATATAGGCGAGCGCGTATCGCACGATCAGGAAGACCGCGGTCAGCTTGATGAACAGCAAGGCCATCAACGTGCCGCGCGTCAGCATCGCGTTCCAGCCGAGCATGCGCCCCATCGCCCAGTCGACCAGGGCTTGCGGCACGAATGCGAACATCGCGGGCACGAGCAGCATCGCCAGCACCGCATAATGGAGGCCGACGTCGTGATAGGCATCCGAGCGGTCGGCGACGATCGTGACGATCTCGCCGTCGCTCTTGCGCTCGGCCTCGGTCACCGCCGCGGTGACGAGGGCATGATCGGCCTCGCTGAGCCTCAGCATCACCATCCTCCCGACGCCCCGCCGCCGCCGAACGAGCCGCCGCCGCCGGAAAAGCCGCCGCCGCCGCCGCCGAAGCCCCCGAAACCGCCGCCGCCGCCACCGAAGCTGCCACCTGAGCCGCCGCCGAGCCCCGGTCCCCACAGGATCACCGGCATGCCGCCGCGGCGGGTGCGGCGGCCACGGCCGCGGCCGCGCAGCATCGGGATGATGATGAAGACCAGCACGATGCCCCAGAAGATCAGCGGGAACAGCGAGCCGCCGCCGCCGCTCCGGCGCGACTGCTGCGCCGCCGCGGCCGCGGCGAGCGCGCGCTGCTCGGCCTCCTCGGGCGGCGCCTGGAGCTGCTCGATGACCGCATCGGCGCCGGCGAGGATTCCGCCCGCCATGTCGCCCTCGCGGAAGCGCGGCAGGATGACATTGTGGATGATCAGCGCCGACAGCGCATCGGTGAGGATCGGCTCGAGCCCGTAGCCGACCTCGATCCGCACCTTCCGCTCGGCGGGCGCGACAAGCAGGATCGTGCCGTTGTTCGCCTCGCTCTGGCCGATCCCCCAGGCGCGGCCGAGCCGGTAGCCATAATCCTCGATCGGATAGCCGCCGAGATCGGGCACGGTCGCGACGATCAATTGGCGGCTGCTGGCCTTCTCGAGCGCCTCGAGCTTGGCGGCGAGCGCCGCTTCCTGCTGCGGGTCGAGCAGATTGGCGGCGTCGACGACCCGGCCGGTCAGCTTCGGGAATTCCTGCGCCTGCGCCGCCACCGCCCCAACCAAGAACGCGAGCAGCAGGCTGAGCAAAAGCGGAATTCGGAGCGGGCTCATCTCAGCCGAAAACTTCCTTATGCGCGCCGCGGGGCCGCGCGGCTATTTGGTCGAGTTGGTCGACGTGTCGAAGCTCACGGTCGGGGCGCGCTCGGCGTTGGGGGTGACCGCCTCGAACGGCACCATCGGCTTCGCGCCGTAGAAGACCTTTGCGCCGATCACGTCGGGGAAGGTGCGGATGCGGGTGTTATAATTCTGCACCGCCTTGTTGTAGTCGGTCCGCGCGATCGTGATGCGGTTCTCAGTGCCCTCGAGCTGCGACTGGAGCGCGAGGAAATTCTGGTTGGTCTTGAGGTCCGGATAGGCCTCCTGGAGCTGGCGCAGCGGCAGCAGCGCGGTGGTGAGCTGGCCCTGCGCCTGGCTGAAGCGGCGCACCGCCTCGGGATCGGACAATTGCTCGGCCGACAAGGTGGTCTGGGTCGCCCGGGCGCGCGCCTCGGTCACCTCGCGCAGCACGTTGCGCTCCTGCGCGGCGGCGCCCTGGACGCTCGCGACGAGGTTGGGGATGAGGTCGGCGCGGCGCTGATACTGGTTCTGGACGTCGGCCCAGCGCGCCTTCGCCTCCTCCTCGGCGGTCGGGATCGAATTGACGCCGCAGCCGGACAGCGAGACGATCGCGACCGGGGCCAACAGTGCCGACATCAGGCGAGCGCGGGTCATATCCATTCCCTTTCAAAAGCCGGTATCGCGGGCGTAGCCATTGCCGGAACTAGGCACTCGAAGGCCGAGCCGCAACGGCTTTGCGCCGGCCGGCGCGATCCGGTCACTTTAAATTCAGCCTCGCATCGCTATATAGGGTCTGCCGGGTTCGCCCGGCTATGGCGATAAACTGCGGCGTGCAATAGACGCAGCGGACCCGGGGGCGGTACCCGGCGGCTCCACCAAAACCGGCTCTTTCAGCCGGTCCTGACGGGGCCGAACTAGGATCGACGTGTGTTGAAAAGCGCTGTTTTTGCCCGGCCTGAGTAAGCCGTTAAAGGCTCAAAACCACAAGTGCCAACGATAACGAGGCTCTTGCGATTGCTGCGTAACTGATCCCTCACGGGTGAAGTTACAAAGACAAAAGCGCGGTTGGACCCTACCGGGCAACAGAAAGGGATTCCAGCGGCACGGGGAGCGCCGGGCAACAGAAGCTCCCCACTTCCTCATCTCCCCACCCGCTATAAAGCGCTTCCCGCGCAGGGACGCCAGTGTCGTGACGAGCGCGGCACGCCTTGCCGCACGACCCGCCGCACATTATGGCAACCAGCCTCGCACTGCTCTATGACGACGCGTCACAACAAGGGGATTGACCAAATGAAGATCGCTTCCAAAGCTCTCGCCGTGGCCGCTTTTGCCGCGCTTGCCGCCTGCAACAGCAACCCGGCCGCCGAAAATGTCGAGAATGCCGCCGAGAACGCCGCCGAGTCGATCGAGAACCAGGCCGACGCGCTCGAAGAGTCTGCCGACAATGCGGTTGGCGCCACCGCCGATGCGCTCGAGAACCAGGCCGACACGCTCCACAACCAGGCCGATGCGGTCGAGGATGCCGGCGAAGCCAAAGCGGACGCGATCGAAGCCAATTCGCACTGATCCGGCTTCAGTCTGAAAAAATTAGGGGCCCCGCGAGGGGCCCCTTTTTTTTCTTAAATCCTCCCCTGCGGTTGCAGGGGATGATCCGGCCGCCAAGCCCCCGGCTTGGCTGCACAGTGCGGGGCACTGTGCAACGGATCATGACCGCGAAGCGGTGGAGGGGCCCTCTGCGAAACACCCCTCCACCACATTTCATGTGGTCCCCCCCCCCCCACGAAATCGTGGGGAGGATTTGAGCCAGCTTAATCGTCGTCGCGGGTGAGGAAGGCGGGAGCGAAATCGGGATCGCCGCCGCCGTCCTTGTTGCCGCCGCCATCGCCGCGCGGGCCGCCATCGCCGCGCGGGCCGCGATCGCCGCGGTCGCCGCGGTCACCACGATCACCGCGCGGGCCACGGCCGCGGCCGCGGTCGCCGCGGTCGCCACGGCTTTCGCCGTCACGGCGCGGGCCACGATCGCCGCGGTCACGATCGCCACGGTCACCGCGGGGGCCGCGATCCTCGCGTGGCGGGCGCGTGTCCTCGAGCTCGGCGCCGGTCTCCTGGTCGACGACACGCATCGACAGGCGAACCTTGCCGCGCGGATCGACCTCGAGCACCTTGACCTTGACTTCCTGCCCTTCGGACAGGGCGTCGGACACCTTCTCGACCCGCTCGTTGCGGATTTCGGAAACGTGGACGAGGCCGTCGCGGCCGCCCATGAAGTTCACGAACGCGCCGAAGTCGACCATGTTGACGACCTTGCCGGTGTAGATCTTGCCGACCTCGGGCTCCTCGACGATGCCGAGGATCCACTTGCGCGCCGCCTCGATCTGGCTGAGGTCCGACGAGGAGATCTTGATCAGGCCCTCGTCGTCGATGTCGACCTTCGCGCCGGTCTGGGCGACGATCTCGCGGATCACCTTGCCGCCGGTGCCGATCACTTCGCGGATCTTCGACTTGTCGATCTGCAAGGTCTCGATGCGCGGGGCATGCGCCGAAAGCTCGGCGCGGACCTCGCCCAGCGCCTTGGCCATTTCGCCGAGGATATGGGCGCGGCCGCCTTTGGCCTGTTCGAGCGCGGTGCGCATGATCTCTTCGGTGATGCCGGCGATCTTGATGTCCATCTGCAGGCTGGTGATGCCTTGCGACGTGCCGGCGACCTTGAAGTCCATGTCGCCGAGATGATCCTCGTCGCCGAGGATGTCCGAGAGGACCGCATAATCCTTGCCCTCGAGGATCAGCCCCATCGCGATGCCCGAGACCGGCCGCTTGAGCGGCACGCCGGCGTCCATCAATGACAGGCTGCCGCCGCAGACGCTCGCCATCGACGAGGAGCCGTTGGACTCGGTGATGTCGGAGGTGACGCGGATCGTGTAGGGGAATTCCTCCGCCGTCGGCAGCACCGGGCGCAACGCGCGCCAGGCGAGCTTGCCGTGACCGACCTCGCGCCGGCCGGGCGCACCGAAGCGGCCCACTTCGCCCACCGAATAAGGCGGGAAATTATAGTGGAGCATGAAGCTCTGGTAGGAGAGGCCCTCGAGCCCGTCGATCATCTGCTCGGCATCCTTGGTGCCCAAGGTGGTGGTGCAGATCGCCTGGGTCTCGCCGCGGGTGAACAAGGACGAGCCGTGGGTGCGCGGCAGGAAGCCGACGATCGCCTCGATCGGCCGAACCGTCTTGGTGTCGCGGCCGTCGATGCGGCGGCCTTCCTTGAGGATCGCGGTGCGGACGATGTCCGCCTCAAGCTTCTTGACCAATTTCTGGGCGGCAAGCTGCTGCTGCGGATCGGCGTCGGCGAACGCCGCCTTGGCCTTGTCGCGCGCGGCGTTGAGCAGCGCCGAGCGGTCCGATTTGCTGGTCGTGCGATAGGCGGCGGCGATATCCTCGCCGACGATGCCGCGCAGCTGCTCCTTGAGCGCCTTGAGATCGTCCTGCGGAGCGAGCTCCCACGGCTCCTTGGCGGCCTGCTCGGCGAGCCGGATGATCGCGTCGATCACCTTCTTGCCCTGCTCGTGGGCGAACATCACGCCGCCGAGCATGACGTCCTCGGAAAGCTCCTTGGCTTCCGATTCGACCATCAGCACCGCGTCGCGGGTGCCGGCGACGACCAGGTCGAGATCGCCGTCCTTGACCTGCGCCTGGGTGGGGTTGAGGATATATTCGCCGTCGACATAGCCGACACGTGCGGCCGAGATCGGGCCCATGAACGGGATGCCCGACAAGGTCAGCGCCGCCGACGCCGCGATCATCGCGACGATGTCGGGCTCGTTCTCGCCGTCGTAGGAGAGGACGTGCGCGATCACGAGCACTTCGTTGTAGAAGCCCTCGGGGAACAATGGCCGGATCGGACGGTCGATCAGCCGGCTGGTCAGCGTCTCCTTTTCGGTCGCGCCGCGTTCACGCTTGAAGAAGCCGCCCGGGATACGGCCGGCGGCGGAGAATTTTTCCTGATAATGCACGGTCAGGGGGAAGAAATCCTGCCCCGGCTTGACGTTCTTCGCGGCCGTGACGGCGCAAAGCACGACGGTCTCTCCCAATGTGGCGAGCACGGCGCCGTCGGCCTGACGCGCAACTCGGCCGGTTTCGAGCGACAGGGTCTTTCCGCCCCACTCGATTTCTACTTTCTTGGTATCAAACATCTGCTTTTCCTTACAACGCACCGGCAGCCGGATGCTGGCGGTGGCCTGCGGGCCGACGCTTATGCGCGTCCGCCCAATGGTGGAGCCCGTCCTTGGATAGGGCTCCGTGCGGGCACATTGCCCGGCTTGTCGGACCTTGCGGCCCTGCTCCGGGCACCGCCGGATTGCGGCTGCCCGAAATGACGAAACGGCCCGCGGGGCGGGCCGTTTGGATTATTTACGAAGACCGAGCTTGGTGATCAGATCGCTGTAGCGGGCGTGATCCTCGCGTCTCAGGAAGTCGAGCAGCGAGCGCCTTTTGTTGACCATCATCAGCAGGCCGCGCCGCGAGTGATTGTCCTTGGCGTGGGTCTTGAAATGGGCGGTGAGATTGTTGATCCGCTCGGTCAGGATCGCGACCTGGACTTCGGGCGAACCGGTGTCGCCGCTCTTGCGGGCATTGTCGTTGATGATTTCTTGCTTGCGCTCGGCTGAAACCGACATCGTCCATTCCTTTCAAAATTACAGGTTGAAGCCGCGCACCACCCGAAGCTCACCCTCGGAAAGCTCCACAAGCGCAACCGGAACAGAGCATTCGGTTGCTAGATGGAGCCCTGGCTTTGCGGCGATCCCGGCCAATCTCTGCCCCTGGCGGAGCAGCCTTGCCTGGTCGGGGGTAACAGCGAGAGCCGGGATGTCGTCCAGCCCTGCCGTCAGCGGCAAGAGTGCCTGTTCAAGCTGGCGCCCATGAGCGAGTTCGCTCAATTTGTCCAGCGAAATCGCGGCTTCCAAGGTGAACGGCCCGGCCTGCAGGCGGCGCAGGAAGGTGACCTGGCCGACCGTGCCGAGCGCAAGCGCGATGTCGCGCGCGAGCGAGCGGATATAGGTGCCCTTGGAGACATGGGCGAGAAGGGTGGTCGAGGAAAGCGCCTCCCCGGCGCGGCCATCGCGCGCTGCTTCTCTCGCCGCCGGCGCGATGCTCAGGCTGTGGATCGTGACGGCGCGCGATCTCATTGCGACCGCCTCGCCCGCCCGCACCCGCGCATAAGCGGGCTTGCCACCGATCTTGAGCGCCGAATAAGCCGGCGGCACCTGCTCGATCGCGCCGGTGAAGCGCGGCAGCAGGGCCTCGATCTGCGCCAAGGTCGGCCGGCAATCGCTGGTCGCGACGACCTCCCCTTCGCGGTCGAGCGTGTCGGTTTCCGCCCCGAAGGCGATCGTGAACTCATAGGCCTTGCGCGCGCCGAGCATGTGGCCGCTCAACTTGGTCGCCTCGCCGAGCGCAACCGGAAGCACGCCGCTCGCCAGCGGATCGAGCGTGCCCCCGTGCCCGACCTTGGTCCGCGCATAGCCACCCTCGCGCAGCGCGCGCTTGACCGCCGAGACGATCTGGGTCGAGCCCGGCCCCTCCGGCTTGTCGATCACCAGCCAGCCGTTCAGCATTGTCCCCTCGCCCGCGGCGGTCATCGCCGCCATTCCGCGGCGAGGACCGCATAGATCGCGGTGTCATCCTCGCGCAGCGGCTCGATCCGCGCGCTCTCGTCGGCCATTGGTGCGCCGAGGCTCACGCCCCGTCCGCATCCCCGGGCTCGCCGTCGGCGCCGAGATCGCGGGCGACCGTCGGCGAGCGCAGGATGGTGTCGATATGGCTGCCCTGGTCGAAGCTCTCGTCGGGCACGAACTTCAGCGCCGCGGCATATTTGGTGTTGACCCGCCGCGCGACCTCGCCGCGCAGATAGCGGACGTTCTTCTTCAGCGCGGCGAGCACCTCGGCCTCGTCGGCGCCGAGCAAAGGCTTCACGAACACGGTCGCGTGGCGCAGGTCGGGCGACATCCGCACTTCGGTGATCGAGACGCTGTGGCTGGCGAGCACGTCGTCGTGGACGTCGCCGCGGATCAAGATGTCCGACAATGCGTGCCGGACCTGCTCGCCGACCCGCAGCAGGCGCACGGAGCGCCCTTCGGGGCTTTCATTCTGACGCATGTGTAAATCCCAAATCCCCCCTCACGTCCCTCTCCCCTCGCGGGAGAGGGTTAGGAAAAGGGGTAAAGGTGCTCGTTCACCTCAGCGGAGACGCTCTCGCGCGCCCCTCTCTCCAAACCTGTGCAGCCGCTTCCTGGTCCGTGCGGGGCACGGACCGGCGGCCGCACCCCGCCAGGGGAGAGAGGCTGAAGATGCGCTTACAGCGTGCGCTCGCGCTGCTCGACTTCGTAGGTCTCGAGGAAATCGCCGGCCTTAATGTCGGTATTGTTCTCGAACGTGACGCCGCATTCGAGGCCCGCGCGAACCTCGGGGACATCGTCCTTGAAGCGCCGCAGCGAGGCGATCGCGCCATTGTAGATGATGACGTCGTCGCGCATGATCCGGGCACGGAGCGCCTTGCGGATATAGCCTTCGGTGACGAGCAGGCCCGCCGCCTTGCCGTGCTTGCCGGCGGAGAAGACCTCGCGGACCTCGGCGCGGCCGACGACATTCTCGATCATCAGCGGCCCGAGCTGGCCCGCCATCGCCGCCTTCACCGCATCGGTGAGATCGTAGATGACATCATAATATTGCAGCGCGACCCGGTCGCGCTCGGCGATCTCGCGTGCCTTGGCGTTGGCGCGGACGTTGAAGCCGATGATCGGCGCCCCCGAGGCGCGCGCCAGGGTGACGTCGCTTTCGGTGATGCCGCCGACGCCCGCGTGCAGCACGCGGACCTTGATGTCCTCGTTGGAGATCTTGTTGACCGCGTTGACGATCGCCTCGACCGAGCCCTGCACGTCGCCCTTGACGACAAGCGGGAATTCGATCGCCTGATTCTCCTTCAGCGCCGAGAACATCGTGTCGAGATTGGCCGGGGCGCTGGTCGTCCGCTTGCGGTCGAGCAGGCCCTGGCGATAGGCGGCGACCTCGCGCGCACGCGCCTCGTTCTCGACCACCGACAAGGTGTCGCCGGCCGAAGGAACCCCCGACAGGCCGAGCACCTCGACCGGAAGGCTCGGGCCGGCTTCCTTCACCTGCCGTCCGCGGTCGTCGATCATCGCGCGGACCTTGCCGCTGATCGCGCCGACGACGAAGATGTCGCCGACCCGCAACGTGCCGCGCTGGACGAGGACGGTGGCGAGCGGGCCGCGGCCCTTGTCGAGCTTGGCCTCGACCACCGCGCCTTCGGCGGCACGCTCGGGATTGGCCTTGAGCTCGAGCAATTCGGCCTGGAGCTGGATCGCTTCGAGCAGCCCGTCGAGGTTGGTCTTCTTGAGCGCCGAGACTTCGACGTCCTGGACGTCGCCGCCCATCTGCTCGACGACGATCTCGTGCTGGAGCAGCTCCTCGCGGACCTTCTGGGCATTGGCGCCGGGCTTGTCGACCTTGTTGATCGCGACGATCATCGGCACGCCGGCCGCCTTGGTATGGTTGATCGCCTCGATCGACTGCGGCCGCAGGCCGTCGTCGGCGGCAACCACCAGCACGACGATGTCGGTGACGTTGGCGCCGCGCGCGCGCATCTCGGTGAACGCCTCGTGGCCCGGCGTGTCGAGGAAGGTGATCTTCGACTTGTCGGCCAGCGTGACCTGATAGGCGCCGATATGCTGGGTGATGCCGCCGGCCTCGCCGGAGACGACGTCGGCGCCGCGGATCGCATCGAGCAGCGACGTCTTGCCGTGGTCGACGTGGCCCATGATCGTGACCACCGGCGGACGCGCCACCAGGGTCTCGTCGGCATCGACATCGGCTTCGCTCTGGATGTCGACGTCCGATTCGCTGACCCGCTTGATGACATGGCCGAACTCGGTGACGAGCAATTCGGCGGTGTCCTGGTCGATCGTCTGGTTGAGCGTGACGACCACGCCCATCTTGAACAGGGATTTGACCAGATCGGCAGCGCGCTCGGCCATGCGGTTGGCGAGCTCCTGGACGGTGATCGCCTCGGGCACGACGATCTCGCGGACCTGCTTGGCTTGCGGACCGGACTGCTGGTGGGCGCGCTTTTCCTTTTCGCGCGCGCGCTTCAGCGCCGCGAGCGAACGGGCGCGGACGCCGCCCTCGCCGTCGTCGAGCGCGCGGGTGACGGTGAGCTTGCCCGATTGGCGGCGATCGACGTGGCCACGCACCGGACGCGCCGGCTCGGGCCGCTTGGCGCCCGGCTTGGGACGGCCGTGCGCCGCGGCTCCGCGCGCGCCTTCCTCCTCATCGTCGGTCGGCTCCGGCGCTGCCGGGGCAGCGGCGGGCGCACGCGAGGCCTCCTCGGCCTGGCGGGCCTGCTCGGCGGCTTCCGCTTCAGCAGCGAGGCGAGCGGCTTCGGCGCGCTCTTCCTCGGCGCGGCGGTTTTCCTCGGCGCGGCGGCGCTCTTCCTCGCTGGCCTGCACCGCCTGGCGATCCTCGCGGCGGCGCGCTTCCTCGAGCGCGTTCATCCGCGCTTCCTCGGCCTCCCGCAGCAGCCTCTCCTGAAGCTCGCGGCGCGTGGTCGGGTCGCTCGGCGGACGCGCGAGCGGGCGCTGCGGCGTCGGCGCCGGAGCAGCGGGCGCCGCCTTGGCGACGGGCGCGGCCGGCTCGGGTGCGGGTGCGGCTTCGACCTTGGGCGCCTCGGCCTCTCCCGGGCGTCCAAGCACGCGGCGCTTCTTGACCTCGACCACGACGGTGTTCGAACGGCCGTGGCTGAAGCTCTGCTTCACCTTGCCGGTCTCGACCGTGCGCTTCAGGCCCAAAGGTGCGCGCGTGCCAAGCTTCGGCTTATCTGTCGTATCGCTCATTCTTGCCCTTCACTCTATTTCACTCGCCGTCGCATCCGGCGAACCTGCCCTCTTCGGCAAAACCAAACATCATTCGTGCGCCAAACATTCGTCTGGCTAAAACATTCTTCCGACGCCTTAATCCGTGGACCCGGGCGACCGCGAGAGTGATTCCCGCTTCGGCGGGAAGCGCTCTGATCCCTCGACAGGTCCGATAAAAGCGCGCCACCGATCAAGCAATTGACGGACTCGTGCGGCCGCACCACGCTCAATTATTGCAATATGTACCACATTTTGCCGGCCAAGCGCTAACGACAATATGGCTCTTTCCGCTGGTAAAACCAGCCCTTGGCGAAGCTCTTCCTTGCCGTCCCCGTCACTTCGCCCGCCCATGCGCCCCCCCATGCGTAGGGCCTGATCGAGCTTGGCCGAGCCATCGCCGCCCGCGTCGGCGGCGTGGAGCAGAAGATGGACCTCGCCGCGCCGCGCCGCGGTCTCGATCTTCTCGCTGCCGGTGATCAGGGTGCCGGCGCGCGCCTCGAGCCCGAGCCGGTCGAGCAGAGCCTGGCGCAGCGCGGCCTCGATCCGCGCGCCGAGATCGTCGGCTATGGTGAGTTCGGCGGTCTTGAACGCGCGCGCCAGCGCGGCCTTCAAGCGCCCTTTGGCCTGCGCGGCCTCGAGGGTCGCACGGTCGACGCCGATCCAGGCGCCGCGCCCCGGCGCGCGCGCGCGCGCGTCGGGCGCGACCTTCCCATCGGGGCCGAGCGCCAGCCGGATCAAGGTGTCGCGCGCGCCGTGCGCGCCCGAGAGCACGCATTTGCGCTCGGGCTGATGGCCGCCGCGCTGCTTCGCGCTGCCGCGACCTTCTTGCCGCTCGACGGTGTCAGTCCCGCTTAGGCCCTCATTGGGAGTCTGCCGCAACCGCGTCCTCCCCCTCGTCCTCGAACCAGTGCGCGCGGGCGGCCATGATGATCTCGTTGCCCTGCTCCTCGCTGAGGCCATATTCCGAGAGGATCCCGCCCTTGTCCTCGTTGCTGCGCGCGCTTTCCTGGCGGCGGCGCGGCTCGTTGCGCTTCTTCGCGACCAGTTCGTCGGTCGCAAGATCGGCGAGATCGTCGAGCGTCTTGATCCCGGCCTTGCCCAGGGTCACCAGCATCTGCTCGGTGAGGTAAGGCATGGTCGCAAGCTCGTCCTCGACGCCGAGGCTGCGGCGCTCGACTCGCGCCGCTTCCTCGCGGCGATCAAGCGCTTCCTGCGCGCGATTCTGCAGTTCGCCGGCGAGCTCCTCGTCAAAACCCTCGATCGAGCTCAATTCGTCGAGCTGGACGTAGGCCACCTCCTCGAGCGCGCCGAAGCCTTCGGCAACCAGCAATTGGGCAAGCGTCTCGTCGACGTCGAGCTCGGTCTGGAACATCTCCGAACGCTCGACGAACTCGCGCTGGCGCTTCTCGCTGGCATCGGCCTCGGTCATGATGTCGATCGCCGAGCCGGTAAGCTGGCTCGCCAGGCGGACGTTCTGGCCGCGGCGGCCGATCGCGAGGCTCAGCTGATCGTCGGGAACGACGACCTCGATGCGGCTCTCCTCCTCGTCGATCACGACGCGCGCGACCGTCGCGGGCTGCAGCGCGTTGACGACGAAGGTCGCGAGGTCCTCGGACCAGGGGATGATGTCGATCTTCTCGCCCTGCATTTCCTGGACCACCGCCTGGACCCGGCTGCCTTTCATGCCGACGCAGGCGCCGACCGGATCGATCGAGCTGTCGTGGCTGATCACGCCGATCTTGGCGCGGCTGCCCGGGTCGCGCGCGGCGGCCTTGATCTCGATGATGCCGTCGTAGATCTCCGGCACTTCCTGCGCGAACAGCTTCTTCATGAAATCGGGGTGGGCGCGGCTGAGGAAGATCTGCGGGCCGCGGTTCTCGCGGCGCACCGACAGGATCAGCGCGCGGGCGCGGTCGCCGACCCTCAGCACCTCGCGCGGGATCTGCTGGTCGCGGCGGATGACGCCCTCGGCGCGGCCGAGGTCGACGACGACGTGGCCGAACTCGACCCGCTTGACGACGCCGGTGATGATCTCGCCGGCGCGATCCTTGAATTCCTCATATTGACGCTCGCGCTCGGCGTCGCGCACCTTCTGGAAGATGACCTGCTTGGCGGCCTGCGCGGCGATGCGGCCGAACTCGATAGGCGGCAGCGGATCGACGATGAAGTCGCCGAGCTGCGCGCCCGGCTGCAGCTTCTGGGCGTCCTCGAGGCTGACCTGCTTGAAATAATCGTCGACCTGCTCGACGACCTCGACGACCCGCCACAGGCGCAGATCGCCGGTGGTCGCGTCGAGCTTGGCGCGGATGTCGTTCTCGGCGCCGTAGCGGGCGCGGGCGGCGCGCTGGATCGCATCTTCCATCGCCTCGATGACGATGGCGCGGTCGATCAATTTCTCGCGCGCGACCGAATCGGCGATCGCGATCAGCTCGGCCTTGTTGGCGGAAACGGCGGCGGTGGCCATTGTGACTATCCTTCTAGCTTGATCGGGTCGCCGCCTTCAGTGGGCGACCCTTCGTAAACGATCTCGTCCGCTTCGGCGGGCAAGAGGGGGGCGGTGGCGGCGATCAGCTTGTCGGTGATGACGAGCTTGGCCGAATGGAGCTTGGCGAACGGCAGCCTCGCCTCGCCGCTAGCGACGCGGATCACTATCTGATCGCCGTCGGTCCCGATCAGCTCGCCGGTGAATTGCTTGCGGCCGTCGAGCGCTTCGCTGAGCGTGACCTTCGCCTCGTGGCCGCGCCAGTCGTCGAAGTCGCGGAGCCGGGTCAGCGGGCGATCGATGCCCGGCGAGCTGACCTCGAGCCGATAGGCATTCTCGATCGGATCCACCTCGTCGAGCAGGTCCGACAGCCGCCGCGACAGCCGCGCGCAATCGTCCAAAGTCAGCTGGCGGGTGTCGGGCCGCTCGGCCATCACCTGGAGGGTCGGGTCGGAGGTGCCGCCGAACATCTTGACGCGCACCAGCGCGAGCCCTTCGACCTCGGCCTCGCGCTCGATCAGCTTGGTCAATTCGGCGATCTCCGCCATCCGCACTCCGTATTCCCGAGTCCGGCCTGTGAGGCCGGAATAAAAGCCGTCTGTCGCCGGCCCCACCCTGGGACCAGCCTCAACATGTTAGCGATGTCGAGAAAGGCAACCCTCATATAGGCCTGCAAGCCTCGCGGGGCAAGCGCTGTGATCGAGGCGCCGCAACCGGGGCGCTGCGCGCAATGACGATCTTATGTCGTCCGGAACGGGACTGTTACCGGAGAGTGGGCGCGGCCAGACTCATCCCGAACGGTACAAGTGCGTGCCCAGACACTTCGCGACTGCCCCGTCAAATTCCCGGTGATCATCCCCGATCAACAATCGGTTCTCTTTAAAATGAAAACCGCTTTGTGTTCAAACACTGCAACCATAGAGTTCATCAAGGGTCTTTGCCGAACGCCTGTGGCTCACCATGGATCGTGATTGCTCTTTCATCCTTGCAATTAATAATCCCGTAGTCCAACTCTGACGAATCAAATTCTCCGTTTATATTTAAGTCGGCGCAACGCTGAAATACAGACATAGCCCTAAATAGATCATCGACGGTTATTTTCTTGTCTTTATTAGCGTCATAATCAGTAAAATCTCTCTCCATTTCCTCAAAAACTTGAGGAGGGAATTTTGATTCCCCGTCTGAGAGAGCATTTCTAGCTTTCTCTATATAATTATTCCATTCATCCCGATCTACATATCTATCGCGGTTTATATCGGCATAGTTGAAAATAGTTTCAACGCTTCTCTGAAGCGTGGACTTCCTTTTAGCTTCAACACTATTACCGCAACTCGTCGCGGTAAGTGTCGCAATTACGAGCAAGCAAGCCTGCCGCACAATCAAAGCCTCCTAGTCCAAACCTCCTATAACGGCGCCGCGCGCGCGCTATCGCTTCAGCTGGTCCGGAACAGGTACCAGCCGCTGCCGAGCGGTTCGATCCAGATGTAATCGTCGGGCGACGGGCGCGGCGGCGGCTTGCCGCCGTCGAACAGGAAGCCGACCGCATTCTCGAGCACGCCGCCGATGATGACCTCGACGAAGCCGGGCTCGGACCGCCCGATCCCGGCGACGCCGAGCGCCCTCAGCCGATCGATCAGCGGACCCGATTTGCCCTCTCCCTTGGCGATCACCCAATCGCTCGATCCGGCCGCGACATAATCGTTCTTGATCGCATCCAGCTCGGCGCCGTGGCGTGCGAACCAGGCGGCGAGCTCGGCGTCGCTCGCCACGGTCAGGCGGACGTTCCGGAGCAAGGCCTGCTGATCCGGCGTGGTCGCGGGCTTGCTTTCGAGATCCTCCTTATACTCGCGCAGCAGGAAGCTCAGCGCGAGGGTCCGTTCCGCCGAAACCGTCCAGCGGCCATCGACCTTTTCGAGATAGGTATAGGTGTCCTGCGGAACCTTGCCCGCCGGAGTGCGCGCGACGGCGCGTTCGGGCGAGATCTGGATCAGCTTGTCCGGGGCCAGGCCGCCTTCCAGGTCCGGCCCGATCCATTCCGCGGCTTCGCCGGTGCGGAGCGCCTTGCCCTCGGCCGACTGGAGCTTGCCGGCGGCGCTGACCCGGTCGAGCTCGGCCAAAGCGGCGCGCTGTTCGGCTTCGACGCTCAACGCCGCTGCACCCGATGGAGCGGCTGGCGCGGGCGGAGCCGCGAACAACGGAGGCCCGGCGAGACCGAGGAGCAGCGCCGGCAGCAGGATCAGAACGCGGTTCATTGCGCCTCCATAGCCTAAAAAAGCGCCGAGCGAACGGCCTTCATGCGACGACGCGGAGGGCTCGCTCCTCAGCGCGAATGCGGATCGCGAGAATAGCGGCGTTGAGCAAAGAGAAGACGACGGCCATCTCCCACAGCCCGAAGGCGAGCGGCAGCAATGCGATCTCGGCAACGACGATCGCATAATTGGGGTGGCGCAGCAGCCTGAACGGGCCGCTCCGCACCAGCGGCGCACCGGGCAGGATGATGATCCGCGTCGTCCAGCGCCCGCCGAGGCTGGCGAGCACCCAGAGGCGCAGCGGCTGGAGAAGGAAATAAGCAGCGGCGAACGGCCAGATCAAAGGCCGGCCGAGAGCCAGCCACCACAGGCCCGCCAGCCACGCACCGTGGAGTACGACGATCAGCGGATAATGGCCGGCGCCGACCTGATAAGCGCCGCGCGCCAGCAGCCGCCGCGTGTTGCGCCGCGCGATCGCAAGCTCCGCCAGCCGCTGCAAGGTGACGAACGCGAGGATCGCGACCGCGAGTTCGAGATGGATCATATCGAGCTCAATGCGGGCGGGACAACAGCAGCCCGCTGGCGGTGAAGCCAGGGCCGAGCGCGAGCAGCATCACACGCTCCGGCATGCCCGCCTGGATCACGCGGTCGAGCACGAACAGCACGGTCGGCGCCGACATGTTGCCATAGTCGCGCAGCACCTCGCGCTCATGGTCGAGCGCGCCCTGGCCGACGCCGAGGCTTTGCTCGAGCGCGGTGATCACCTTGGCGCCGCCGGGATGGCAGGTGAAGCGGTCGATCTCGCCGGGCGCGACGCCGCTCTTGGCCGCGATCTGGCCGGCCGCTTCGGCCATATTCTCCGCGAGGAACGGCGGGATCGAGCGATCGAAGATCACGCCCAGGCCCGGATCCTCGACGTCCCAGCCCATGATGCCCAATGTCTCCGGCCAGAGCATCTCGCCGCCCGCGCCGACGCTGGCGATGCCGGCGCCTTCATCGCCGCCGGAGCGCAGCACGCAGGCCGCGGCGCCGTCGCCGAACAAAGCGGTCGCGACGATATTGGCCCTGCTCGGCTTGTCGAGCCTGATCGAGATCGAGCAGGTTTCGATCGTGACGAACAGGATCGTCTTGCCCGGCACGCCGGCGGCGAGCCGCGCGGCGATGGCGAGGCCACCGACGCCGCCGGCGCAGCCGAGGCCGAAGATCGGCACGCGCTCGGCATCGCTCCTGAACCCCATCCGGCCGGCGACCCGCGCCTCCAGGCTCGGCGTCGCGATGCCGGTGGTCGAGACGGTGACGAGCGCGTCGACCTCTTCCGGCGCGACCCCAGCCGCAGCAAGCGCCTTGGCCGCGCACTCCTCGTAGAGCGCCTCGGCCGCTTCGAGATAGACCTGGTTGCGCTCGCGCCAGCCATGGTCTTGCTCGTACCAGGCCGGCGGGCGGACGATGTGGCGCTTGACGATACCGGCATTGTCGAACACCGGCTCGAGCTTGTCGAAGCGGCTGGTGCGGGCACCGAACAGACGGCGCACGAACGCCTTCGCCTCGCTCTGCGGGAGGATGGTCCCGGGCACCGCGGTCGCGAGCGACAACAGGCTGACTGAAATCGGGCTAATCGGCAAAGTTGGTCCAGACGCGCAACATGTGAGAGGATATGTGACGCAACCCCTTCGGTTGTGAAAGGTTCGTTGTGAATGAACCCTTGCTGGAGAAAGCGATGCGAAACCTGCTCACCGCCACCGTATCGGCGCTGATCCTCGTCGGCTGCGGCGGCGGCGGCGAGGCGGTCGCGAACGGGGCGGCGAGCGTTCGGGCATCGGCGCCGGCATTCCAGGTCACGCCGGTGGCGCGCTTCGCCGAACCCTGGGCGATGACGTTCCTACCCGACGATCGCCTGCTCGTCACCGAGCGCGCCGGCCGGCTCCGCCTGCTCAACAAGGACGGCAGGATCGGCACGATCAGCGGCACGCCGCAGATCGATTACGGCGGCCAGGGCGGGCTCGGCGACGTCATCCTCCACCCCGATTTCGCGAACAACGGCTTCATCTATCTGAGCTGGGCGGAAGCCGGGCCGAACGACACGCGCGGCGCCGCGGTCGGGCGCGGCAAGCTCGTCCTCGATGCGCAGGGCGGCGGCCGGATCGACGGCCTGCAGGTGATCTGGCGGCAGGAGCCCAAGGTCGAGGGACGCGGCCATTTTGGCCACCGCCTCGCCTTCTCGCCCGACAATTATCTGTTCATCACCAGCGGCGAGCGCCAGAAATTCACGCCGGCGCAGGACATGAACATGAACCTCGGCAAGGTGATCAGGCTGAGCGACGCCGGCGGCGTCCCCGCCGACAACCCGTATTACGATCGCGGCCGGATCACCTCGCAAATCTGGTCGCTCGGCCATCGCAACCCGCTCGGCATCGCGTTCGACCAGGCCGGCCAGCTGTGGACGCACGAGATGGGCCCGCGCGGCGGCGACGAGTTCAACCGCATCGAGAAAGGCTCCAACTACGGCTATCCGATCGTCTCGAACGGCGATCATTATGACGGGAGGGACATCCCCGACCACAGCACGCGGCCCGAATATAATGCGCCCGAGGTCAGTTGGACGCCAGTGATCTCCCCGGCCGGGTTGATCATCTATTCGGGCAATCTGTTCCCTGAATGGCGCGGCAGCGCGTTCATCGGCGCCCTCTCCGGCAAGGCGCTGATCCGCGTCGCGATCGATAGCACCCAGGCGCGTGAGGCCGAGCGCTGGAACATGGGCGCGCGCATCCGCGAGGTGGAGCAAGGCCCTGACGGCACGATCTGGCTGCTCGAGGACGGCGACGACGGTTCGCAGGGCCGGCTGCTCAAGCTGACGCCGAGGAAATAAACGCGCGGTTATGCGGTCTTCGCCGGGGCCGATCGCAGACGTTTATCAGGCGCCGCAGAAATTGGAGGGAAGGAGAAGGTCTGCCGTTGGGCGACCCGCTCCGAAGGCGGCATGGTCCCGCTAAATGCGCAGCTGGCTGCCGAGCTCGATGACGCGGTTGGTCGGCAGCTTGAAGAATTCCATCGCGCTTTCGGAATTCTTCATCATCCACGCAAACAACCGTTCCCGCCAAAGCGCCATTCCGGGCTGATCCTTGGCAGCGATCAGCTTCTGGCGGCCGAGAAAGAAGCTCGTGGTCATCATGTTGAAAGGCTCGCCGCATGAGTCGATCCGGGCGAGGTCGGCAGGCACGTCGACCTCTTCCATGAAGCCATAGTGCAGGATGACCCGATAGAAGCCCATCCCAACGGCGTGAACTTCCAGCCGGCTGCCGGGCGCGACGTACGGCACATCCTCCACCTTGACGTTCAGCACCAAGACGCGGTCGTGCATGACCTGATTGTGCTTCAAATTGTGCAGCAGCGCGGCGGGAATGGCGTCCGCCGATATCGAGAGAAAGACTGCCGTCCCGCGCACCCGATGGACGGTGGCGGCCGATTTCAGGAAGACCTCGATAGGAAGCGCGTCCTGCTCGAGCCGCCTTCGCATCAGAGCTCGGCCGGTCGCCCAGGTCGTGAGCAAGGTGAAGATCACCGCCGCCACGGTTAAGGGGAACCAGCCGCCGTCGGCGATCTTCGTGATGTTGGACGCGAAGAAGGCCCCGTCAACCAGCGCGAACAGTCCGATGACGAGCGTGGCCAGGACGCGATTCCACTTCCACACCTGGAATATCAGCACCGCGAGCATGATGGTGGTGATGATCATCGTGCCGCTCACCGCAATTCCGTAAGCGGAGGCGAGCTTGGTCGACTCGCGGAAGCCGAGGACCAGCAGCACGACCATCACCAGCAGCCCCCAGTTCACCGCCGGAATATAGATCTGCCCGGCGGCCGTCGCGCTCGTATGTTCGGTCCGAAGGCGGGGAAGAAAGCCAAGCTGGACTGCCTGATGGGTGACGGAGAAGGCGCCCGAGATCACCGCTTGGCTGGCAATGATTGTCGCGGCGGTGGCGATGAACACGAGAGGCAGCCGCGCCCATAACGGCGCCATCAGGTAGAATGGATTTGCCACGGCCGACGGCGTCCCCAGCAGCAGCGCGCCTTGGCCGAAATAGTTCAGGACGAGACAGGGGTAGACGAGCGCCAGCCAGGAAAAGCCGATGGCCCTTCGCCCGAAGTGGCCCATGTCGGCATAAAGCGTCTCCGCGCCGGTCACGGCGAGGAACACCGAACCCATGGCGAGGAAGGCCAGCTTCGGATCATGAGCGAAGAACGCGACTGCCCGGTGGGGGCTGAGTGCCCCCAGAATCGCCGGATGTTGCGCGATATTCGAGATGCCCAGCGCCGCGAGAGTGAAGAAATAGACGAGTACGATCGGGCCGAATATTGCCCCGACCTTCGCGGTGCCCCGCGATTGCACGACGAAAAGACCGATCAGGATGATGATTGCGATCGGAATAACGAGCGGCTGAAGGCTCGATTGGACGACCGTCAGCCCCTCCACCGCCGAAAGAACCGAGATGGCGGGCGTGATCATCGCGTCGCCGTAAAACAGCGCTGCAGCCAGCACGCCCAGCAGGACAAGGCCGCCGGCCCATTTCCTGTCGCCGAGGTTGCGCGAGAGCAGGGCGAGCAAAGCGAAGGAGCCACCCTCGCCCTTATTGTCCGCGCGCATCGCGACGAAGACATATTTGAGCGTCACCACGAGCATCAGCGACCAGAAGATGAGGCTGAGGACGCCGAAGATATGGAGCGCATCGACCGCAAGAGGATGCGGTCCGATGAAGCTCTCCTTCATCGCGTAGAGCGGCGACGTGCCAATGTCGCCATAGACGACTCCGACCGCGCCAAGCATCAGGGCAGGGAGCGAATGCTTCTGGAGTTGCTCCGACGCGCCGGCCGGAATTGCGTCGCTCTGCGCTAAGGTCGCCATGGGGCTCTGATGTGCGCGCCGGCCCCATTAAGTTTCCATGTGAATGAAGCCGGCACCCCATTAAGATTCACGGAGGATACTCGACCCGGGCGATCGTCGGGCGCAGTATGTTGCCATGGCGAGATTTGCTGCCAGTGAAGAGTCCGCCGCTGCACAGCTTCGCAGCCATGCGGAAGCTGGCCTGATGGTGGCCGCCTCGACGCTCGTCGGACTCGTCCTGGCGCCGCGGTGGGGAAACTCCGCCGTGGACCTGCTGTATATGCCGGCGGTGCTTGCGGCGGCCATGCTCGGCGGACTCGGACCGGCCCTGCTTGCCGCTTTGGCTTCGGCGCTCGCCTACAACTTCTTCTTCACCGAACCGCGCTTCACGTTCCACATCGAGAACCCGAACGATGCCATCACGGTCGCCGTGCTGTTCGCCGTCGCGGTCGTTACGAGCCAGCTCGCGGCATCGGTTCGTCGGCAGGCGCGCGTTGCCGAAGCGCACGCGGCGCGCAACGCGACGATCGCTGGTCTGGCGAGGCGTCTCTTGTCGTGCACGACCGAGCAGGAGATCACCGAGACCAGCGTGCGCGAGCTGGCCGGGATCTTCGAATGCAACGCCGTGCTTGTCGGCGGCGGGCAAGAGCCCCGCCTGCTTGCCAGTGCGCCCGTGCCAATGCGCCTCACGCCAAGCGACATGGCCGTCGCGGCGATGGTGCTCGGCACGGGCGAACGCGCGGGCCGAGGCATCGATCGAGCCAGTCCGATCGAATGGCAGTTCCATCCCGTGAAATCCGCGACTTCGGTCATTGCCGCGGCTGGACTTGCGCGTGATGACGGAATGCCGCCCGCCCGAGGCGATCAGCTGCCGTTGCTCGACAATCTGCTCGATCAGGTCGCGCTCGCCTTGGAGCGTGGCCGACTGGAGGCCGAGGCCCGCGCGTTCGCCAGCATTCGGGAGCGCGATCAGACACGCTCGGTCCTGCTCTCGACGATCGGGGAAGAGCTCAAGCCGCCTCTGCAGGGTCTGGCTGACGCGATTGCTGAAGCGAGGCGGAGCGGATCCGGCGACAAGGCACTCGTCTCACGCCTGACGTCTGACGTCACGAGGATGCAGCGTTACCTCTCGAACCTTTCGGGCCTGGGATCTGAAGCCGACCAGCAGGCACTCAAGGTGGGGGATGTGACCATCGACCTGTTTCGGCGCGCCGTTTTCCGAAACGAGCAGTTAGTCCATCTGACTCCGAAGGAATTTGCGATTCTCTCGGAACTCGCGAAGCACCCCGGGCGGGTGATGACCCATGCCCATCTGCTTCGATCCGCCTGGGGCCCGGCACAGGAAGGTCAGATCGATTATCTGCGGGTGGCCATTCGCGGGCTGCGGCAAAAGCTCGAGCGCAACCCCTCGAGCCCCGAGCTGATCGTCAACGAGCCCGCCGTCGGCTATCGACTCAGGGCGAGCTAGGGCGAGAGCGATTGCAGATCTGGTCGCTCGGCTACCTACAGCGGTCGCTCGGGTTCTTGCCTTCGCCGGTGTTCTGGGAGAGGCTCAGCGCGTTGAGAGATGGAGGGTAGATGGCACGCCCACCATCCATCGATCAGATCACGGCTGCTGGCGGAGACCATCGGGCTTTGGGAGAGAGGAATGACCGCAAAGACACTCGAGGCGGCGATAGCGCTGAATCACGCCGCGCTCGACGCTATGGTGAAGGGGGACCACAGCGGCTACGTGGCTCTTCTATCCGATCATGACGATGTGACATGGGGTAACCCCTTCGGGCCGTTCGTGCGAGGCCGCAAGAACGTCGAGGCTGCCTTGGCCAGCGCAGCGGCGCGCATGCGCGGCGGCGAAGCGGGGGAAGCCGAGCACATATCGACATACGTGGCCGACGGCCTTGCCGTCGTCATCCAGGTGGAGCACGCCGGACATGGGGGCACGGGCGGTCAACTGCCCTCGGTCCTCCGCGTAACAAGCGTTTATCGGCTGGAGGGCGATGCCTGGAAGCTTGTGCATCGGCACGCGGATCCAATCACGACACCGCGCTGACTTATTCATCATTCAACAGCAGGCTGCAGATTGAATGGGTCGTATCCAACCGCAAGCGCAATGGGACACGTCCCCACAGCGTGAAAGGCGCGGATCTGTGCTTGGCTGACCGTTCATGGTCCCTCACAACGTGCAACCCAGGAGGAGCAGTCACAACATTTCGCCGCTCAGATCCGCCGATAGCGGAAATACCACACCTCGTGCCCCTTGCGCCGCGCCTTGGCTTCGTAGCGGGTCTCGGGCCAGTCGGCGGGGCGGGTGAGGAAGTCGGCGGCGCTTTGCGCGAGCCATTCGAAGTCGCGGCGCTGGTTCATGATCATCATCGACCAGCGGCAATAGGTCGGATCGTCGGTGCCGAGCCGGAACTCGCCGCCCGGCTTGAGCTTGGCGGCGATGAGATCGAGCGGGCCGTGGTTGATCATCCGCCGCTTGGCGTGCCGCGCCTTGGGCCAGGGATCGGGGTGGAGCAGGTAGACGCGCTCCAGCGCCGCATCGGGCAGGCGCTCGAGCACGTCGAGCGCGTCGCCCATGTGCAGACGGATGTTGGGAAGGCCGTCGGCGGCGATGTGGGTCAGCGCGCCGACGACGCCGTTGAGGAACGGCTCGCAGCCGATGAAGCCGTGATCCGGCCGCGCCGCCGCCTGGCCGGCGAGATGCTCGCCGCTGCCGAAGCCGATCTCGAACTCGAGCGGACGATCCTCGCCGAACAGGCCGGCCGCGCTGAGCGGGCCGCCGGGCACGCTCACCCTCGGCAGAAGATCCTCGAGCAGCGCCGCCTGCCCCTGGCGCAATTTGTGCCCCGAGCGGCGGCCGTAAAGGCGGCGGATGGTCGTGGGATCCGACATCGCGCCGCTATACAGACAAGGTGCGTTCAGCCAAGCTTTGCCAGATCAGGCGGCGAAATGGGGGGGCCCCGACTTCTCGCACGCGGCAATGTGCGGGCGCACGGTCTCAAGCTCCGGCCCGATGGAGGTTAGATGAAGGCCAAAGCCCTGCTCGCCATAGCCGCGCTGATCGGTGTCGCAGCCCCGGCGGTCGCGACCGGCGGCTATTCGTGCGCGACGATTAGGGGCGCGCCGCTGCGTCTCGCGATCGTCACTGCGCATGGCGTTGCGCCGGTGGTGGCGCAGGTCCGGCTCACCGAAGGCGGCCGGACCTTGTCGAGCGCGGCCCCAGGCGCCCAGCTGTTGATCGCGCAAAGCTGGATCGACTCTCGCGAGCTGAAGCTCGACCTCACCGATCCGGCTTTCCAGCGCTACGAGGCGCGGCTGCGCGCCCGCATCACCGGCCGCCTCACCGCCGCCGGGAGCATCGCGCGCAACGGCGTGACCCGCCCGATCCGCTGCACGATCGAGCAATAGACGAATTCTCGCCGGGCGCTGGAACGACGCGGGCGCGTCTTAACCGCCAGCGCGGCTAGAGCGCCTGCTTGAGCGCGTCGACCAGGTCGGTCTTTTCCCAGGTGAAGAGATCGCCCTCGGGCTTGCGGCCGAAATGGCCGTAGGCGGCGGTCGGGCGGTAGATCGGCTTGTTGAGGCCGAGATGGGTGCGGATGCCCTTGGGCGTCAGGCGCACCAGCCGGGGCAGCACCTCCTCGAGCCGCGCGGCGGTCACGCCGTTCACCTCGGTCTCGTGGAGATCGACGTAGAGCGACAGCGGCTCGGCGATGCCGATCGCGTAGGAGAGCTGGATCGTGCAGCGGCGGGCGAGGCCGGCGGCGACGATGTTCTTGGCGAGATAGCGGGTGATGTAGGCCGCCGAGCGGTCGACCTTGGTCGGATCCTTGCCGCTGAACGCGCCGCCGCCGTGCGGGCTGGCGCCGCCATAGGTGTCGACGATGATCTTGCGGCCGGTCACGCCGGCGTCGCCGTCCGGTCCGCCGATCTCGAACAATCCGGTCGGGTTGACGAAGATATCCTCATCGCCCGGCATCCAGCCCTCGGGCAGGACGTCGTTGAACACACCCTTCACATAATCGCGCAGCTTGCCCTGGTCCGCGCCGGCGGCATGCTGGGTCGAGACGACCAATTTGGCGGCGCGCACCGGCCGGCCGTTCTCGAACACCAATGTGACCTGGCTCTTGCTGTCGGGCTCGAGGAAATCGGCCGCGCCCGAATGGCGGTCGTTGGCCAGCCGCTCGAGCACGCGGTGCGAATAATGCAAGGTCGCCGGCATCAGCTCGCTGGTCTCGTCGCACGCGAAGCCGAACATGATGCCCTGGTCGCCGGCGCCCTCGTCCTTGTTGCCGCTCGCGTCGACGCCCTGGGCGATATCGGCCGACTGGGCGTGAAGATAGTTGGCGAAGAGGGCGTTCTGCCAGTGGAAGCCTTCCTGCTCGTAGCCGATCCGGCGCACCGTCTCGCGCGCCGCGGCTTCGATCTCGGCATCGTCATAGCCCCCGGCGCAGCGCACCTCACCGGCGAGCACGATGCGGTTGGTCGTGACCAAAGTCTCGCAGGCAACCCGCGCCTCGGGGTCCTTGCCGATCAGCAGATCGACTACGGCATCGGAAATCTGGTCGGCAACCTTGTCCGGATGACCTTCGGAGACCGATTCGGACGTGAACATGTAGTTGCTGCGCATCGCTGACCTTCTGTTCGCTTGAAGACTATTGCTCGGGGGAGATGCGGATATAAAGATATCCTTATATGGCCGCCACTAGCGTTGTTTGCGGCGCACTGCAATCGCCGCGGCGGCGAGCAGCAGCGCCAGCAGCAGCGGCAGCACATTGCCGAAGCGGGCGAACAAGGTCGGCGGCCTCGGCGCCGGAAGCAATGTGTCGATCACGCCCGCCTGGCGCCATCCGAGGCTGTTCAGCAGCCGGCCGTCGGCATCGATCACCGCCGAGATCCCGGTCGGGGTGGAGCGCAGCACCGGCAGCCCCTCCTCGATCGCCCGCAGCCGCGCCTGGGCGATATGCTGCGGCGGACCCCAGCCGCCGAACCAGGCGTCGTTCGACGGATTGAACAGGAAGGCCGGGCGATTGCCGCGCTCGACCACCTCGCCTGAGAAGATGATCTCGTAGCAGAGCTGGAACCCAACCTTGCCGACCAGCGGCAGCGCGATCGTCTGCGGCCCCGGTCCGGGATCGAAATCGACGTCGCCCGGCGCCAGCCGCGACAGCCCGATCGCCGACAGGATCGGCCGCATCGGCAGATATTCGCCATAAGGCACGAGATGCGCCTTGTCGTAGCGCGCGATCACGCCGGCGCGGCCGATCGCGAAGATGCTGTTGGTCGCGCTGGTCGCGTCGATGCCGTCGGTCGAGCGCAGGGTCACGCCGCCGGTGAGCAGCAGGTCGCGCGGGCCGAGCAGCCGCGCGAGCGCGCGCTGGAGCTGGAGCGCACGCGCACGATAAAAAGGATCGGGGCGGCCGTCCTCGAGCGGCGAGGTCACCGCCGCTTCGGGCCAGAGCAAAAGGCGCGGCTCGTCTCCCGGATAGCCGGACATCAAGGCGAGCCGCTGGAGATGGCGCTCGGCCGAGCCCTCCTGCCATTTGTCCTCCTGGCCGATGTTGGGCTGGACGATGCGCAGCGCGATCGGCCTCGGCTGCGGCGCGCCGCCGGCGAGCGCCGCCGCCAGCAGGGTCGCGCCGCCGATCGCGCCGAGCAGCAGCAACGCCGCGCGGCGCTCGCGGACGAGGAGCAAAGCCAGCGCGCCCGCGATCAGCAGCGCGACCGCCGAAAGCCCATAGGTGCCGACCCAGGCGGCGAGGCGCGCGACCGAGGTCGGCAGCAAGGCGACGCCGAGCGGATTCCAGGCAAAGCCGGTGAACAGGGCGGCGCGCAGCCACTCGGACAACGTCCAGGCGGCGGCGAAGATCAGCACGAACTTGGCCGGATCGGAACGGCCGTGGCGCCAGGCGAGCCCCGCCGCGATTGCCGGATAGACGGCAAGATAGAGCGCGAGCAGCACCACCGCGATCCAGCCGAGCCAGGCCGGCATGTTCGCCTGATAGGTGAAGGAGGTCGCGATCCAGTTGAGCCCGAGCGTGAAATGGCCGACGCCGAACCACCAGCCGCGCGCCAGCGCGCTGCGCAGGGTCGGCGCGCGCACGACGAGGCCGAGCAGGACGACGAGCGCGGCGAGCAGCGCCGGCCACAGGCCGAGCGGCTCGAAACCGCAGGCGCTGACGAGGCCGGCAAGCAGGCAAATGAGGAGGGGCTTCACCCCGCCGCTATGTGGAGGAACGGTGGGATTTTCAATCCGGATCGGCCGCTGGCGCGGCGGACGGGAGGTTCTGCCTATTCCGCCGCCATGTCGTCGATCAGCTCGCGCTCGGCGTCCGCCGGCTCGCCCCCGTTGTCGCGCTCTGCGGCAAACCAGGCGGCGGTGGCTTCGAGCCCTTGCTGGAGATCGACCCGCGGCTCCCAGCCGAGCAGCTCCCTGGCGCGGCTGATGTCGGGCCGGCGGCGGCGGGGATCGCCGGTGGGGAGCGGCATGTGGACGATCGTCGAGGCCGATCCGGTCAGCGCCAGCACGTGCGCGACGAGGTCGCTGATCGTCAGCTCGGCCGGGTTGCCGAGATTGACCGGCGCACCCGGCGAAGGCTCGCTGTGCATCAGCCGCATCAGCCCGTCGATCAGGTCGCTGACGTAGCAGAAGCTGCGGGTCTGCGAGCCGTCGCCGTAGATGGTGATGTCCTCGCCGGCGAGCGCCTGGCGGATGACGTTCGAGACCACTCGGCCGTCGTCGGGGCGCATGCGCGGGCCGTAGGTGTTGAAGATGCGCGCGACTCGCACGTCGGCGCGGCCGGTGCGGGCGAAGTCGAACGCCAATGTCTCGGCGGCGCGCTTGCCCTCTTCGTAGCAGGCGCGCGGGCCGGTGCAGTTCACCCAGCCGTGATAGCGCTCGGGCTGGGGATGCACTTCCGGATCGCCATAGACCTCGCTGGTCGAGCTGAGCAGGAAACGGGCATCCATCTCCTCGGCCAAGCGCAGCAGGTTGCGCGTGCCGAGGACGTTGGTGAGCATCGTATGCTCGGGATCGGCCTGATAATGCGGCGGCGAGGCCGCGCAGGCGAGATTGTAGATATGGCTGAAGCGCGCCTTGCCGTGCCGGATCGGCGCCGGGACGCCATCGATCACATCGCCTTCGACGAGGTCGAAGCGCGAATGGCCGCGCAGATGAAGCAGGTTCGAGGCACGGCCCGTCAGATAATTGTCGAGACAGACGACCGTCATCCCCTTTGCCAGCAGCGTGTCGATCAGATGCGAGCCGATGAATCCCGCGCCGCCGGCGACGAGGACGGTTTTGCCATTTTTATTGGTCACGAGCATGTCCTCGCCAGCTTCTTCTTGATCATGACCTTCTTCTAGCCGGATGTCATGCTTCTAGCCGGATGTCATGGCAGTAACGCTGCCGTTTCCTTTTAGTCGGTTTTACAGCGATCGGGATGGTTCAAGTGAGGAACTTGGCGGGGACGGCGCGCCCGAGCCGGCGCTCGGCCGTCTCGCCGATTTTTGCGCGCGGATGATCGAACCCTATGCGCGGGCCCAAGCCAAGGCTAAGGTTGCCTGATGAAAACAGGGGATCAGGGCATCAACGTTGCGATCGTTGGTGTGGGCAATTGCGCGAGTTCGCTGGTGCAGGGGATTGCGCATTACCAGAACGGCGGGGCCAATGCGCAAATTGGTCTGATGCATTGGGATCTGGGGGGCTACCGTCCCAAGGACATCAGGTTCGTTGCGGCGTGGGACATCGATGCGCGCAAGGTCGGCGAGGATCTGGGGCGTGCGATCTTTGCCAAGCCCAATTGCACGGCGGTATTCTGCGACCATGTGCCCGAGACGGGTGTGAAGGTGCGGATGGGGCGGATGCTCGACGGCTATTCGCCGCACATGGCCGATGCGCCCGAGCATCGCACGTTCGTTCCGGCGCAAGCGGGTGAGCCGGACAAGGCGGATGTGGTGCGGGTTTTGCGCGAGACCAAGGCGGACGTCTTGCTCAACTATCTGCCGGTGGGGAGCCAGGAGGCGAGCGAGTTCTACGCCGAATGCGCGCTCGAGGCCGGGGTCGCGCTGATCAACAACATCCCGGTGTTCATCGCCAGCAACCCTGAATGGGCGCAGCGTTTCGCGGCGGCGGGCGTGCCGCTGATCGGCGATGACATCAAGGCGCAGCTTGGCGCGACGATCGTCCACCGGGTGCTGACCGATCTGTTCCACAAGCGCGGAGTGAAGCTCGACCGGACCTACCAGCTCAACACCGGCGGCAACACCGACTTCCTCAACATGTCGAACCGCTCGCGGCTGGCCTCGAAGAAGGTGTCGAAGACCGAGGCGGTGCAATCGGTGGCCGAGCACCGGCTGGACGATGAGAACATCCACATCGGCCCGTCGGACTATGTCCCCTGGCAGAATGACAACAAGGTGTGCTTCCTGCGGATGGAGGGGCAATTGTTCGGCGGCGTGCCGATGAACATCGAGCTTCGCCTGTCGGTCGAGGACAGCCCGAACAGCGCCGGGGTTGCGATCGACATGATCCGCTGCGCCAAGCTCGCCAGGGACCGCGGGCT
>Ga0255338_1002322_pt1 | contig 28704 bp, 28 predicted proteins | sample MeOH1_35cm_T4_19_FD_203715 | JGI IMG/M metagenome (GOLD analysis project Ga0255338, IMG submission 203715) | Sandy soil microbial communities from University of British Columbia, Vancouver, Canada - MeOH1_35cm_T4_195 | ecosystem: Engineered > Artificial ecosystem > Sand microcosm > Unclassified ...
TGAAGGCCGCCAAGACCTGGATGGCCAACTTCCCGGCCGGCAAGCAGCAGTCGGCCGTGGTGCCGACCCTGTGGCTGGTCCAGAAGCAGGAAGGCTGGATCAGCGAGCCCGCGATCCGCGCCGTGGCCGAGCTGCTGGGCATGCCGGTGATCCGGGTGCTGGAAGTGGCGACCTTCTACACGATGTTCATGCTCGAGCCGGTGGGAGACGTGGCCCTGGTGCAGGTGTGCGGCACGACGCCGTGCCAGACCCGCGGCTCGGAAGCCCTGATGGACGTCTGCAAGCGCAGAATCGGCGCGCAGAACCATCGCAGCGCGGACGGCAAGTTCTACTGGCAGGAAGTCGAGTGCCTGGGCGCGTGCGCCAACGCGCCGATGGCCGCGATCAACGACTACTATTACGAAGACCTGACGCCCGAGAGCTTCGAGAAGCTGTTGGACGACTTCGCGGCGGGCAAGAAGCCTAAGCCCGGCTCGGCCATCGGCCGCCAGGGTTCGGCGCCGGAAGGCGGGGCGCTCACCCTGACCGACGCCAAGCTGTTCGACGGCTCGCTGGGCAAGAAGATCAAGATCCCCAACCTGCCGCCCAAGCCGACCAAGCCCGTGAAGGCGCCGGCATGAGCCTGGACGTCGCCGCCTTCAAGAAGCGCCGGACGATCATGATGGTCGTCAATGTGCTGGCCGCGCTCACCGCGCTGACCGCGCTGGTGGGGTATTTCAAACTCGCGCTCGACTGGGCGCTGATCCCGTTCGTCGGGGCCCTCCTGGTGGGCTTCGCGGCGCAGATCTGGTTTATCGCCGGGCTCCGTGGCCCCGGAAAAGGAGCCTAGGGCGTGGCCGGTATTCTCGCCGACAAGGACCGCATCTTCCTCAACCTCTACGGCCAGCGTGACTGGGGCCTGGAGGGAGCGAAGGCGCGTGGCGCGTGGAACGGGACGGCGGACATCGTCGCCCAGACGCCCGAGTGGATCTGCGACCAGATGAAGGCCTCGGGCCTGCGCGGGCGCGGCGGGGCCGGCTTCGCCACCGGCCTCAAGTGGACATTCATGCCGAAGGTCGAGAGCGAGCGTCCGCACTACCTGCTGGTCAACGCCGACGAGTCCGAGCCGGGCGCGTGCAAGGACCGCGACATCCTGCGGAACGACCCGCATCTGCTGATCGAGGGCTGCGTGATCGCCTGCCGGGCCATGCGCTCGCGGCAGGCCTACATCTACATCCGCGGCGAATATGTGCATGAGCGCGAGCGCCTGACGGCGGCGATCAAGCAGGCCTACGACGCCAAGCTGATCGGCAAGGGCAGCATCCTGGGCTACGACGTGGACGTCGGCCTGCAACACGGGGGCGGGGCCTACATCTGCGGCGACGAGACCGCCCTGATGGAGAGCTTCGAGGGCAAGAAGGGCCAGCCGCGGCTTAAACCCCCGTTCCCGGCCGGCGCCGGCATCTATGGCTGCCCGACCACGGTGAACAACGTCGAGACCATCGCGGTCGTGGGCACGATCCTGCGGCGCGGGGCCGACTGGTTCGCCCAGTTCGGCACCGAGAAGTCGACCGGCACCAAGCTGTTCGCGGGCTCGGGCCACCTGAACAAGCCCTGCGTGGTCGAGGATGCGGTCGGCATCAGCGTCAAGCAGCTGATCGAGGACCATTTCGGCGGCGTGCGCGGCGGCTGGGGCAACCTGAAGGCCGTGATCCCGGGCGGCATCTCGGTGCGGATGATCCCGGCCGAGGAGGCCGAGGTCGCGCTGATGACCTATGAGGACCTGCAGGCGCGGGGCTCAGGGCTCGGCACCGGTACCATGATCGTGTTCGACAAGGACGCGGACCTGGTGAAGGCGATCGCGCGGGCGGCCTATTTCTACAAGCACGAGAGCTGCGGCCAGTGCACGCCGTGCCGCGAAGGCACCGGCTGGATGTGGCGGGTCATGGAGCGGATGGTCACCGGCGAGGCCGAGATGTCCGAGATCGACCTGCTGCTCGACGTGGCCAGCCAGGTGGAAGGCCACACCATCTGCGGGCTCGGGGACGCGGCCGCCTGGCCGATCCAGGGCCTGTTCCGCCACTTCCGCCCCGAGGTGGAGGCCAGGATCACCCAATACCGCGCGCGCAAGGGCTCATACGCCGGCGCCTCGATCGCGGCGGAGTAGACGGCATGCCTATCGCCAAGGTCGACGGGGTCGAGGTCGAGTTCGAAGCCGGGATGAACGTCCTGCAGGTGGCCGAGCTCGCGGGGAAGGAAATCCCGCGCTTCTGCTATCACGAGCGCCTGAGCATCGCCGGCAACTGCCGCATGTGCCTGGTCGAGGTGAAGCCCGGCCCGCCGAAGCCGCAGGCCAGCTGCGCGCTGCCGGCCGCCGAGGGCCAGGAGATCTTCACCGACACGCCGATGGTGCGGAAGGCCCGCCACGGGGTGATGGAATTCCTGCTGATCAACCACCCACTGGATTGCCCGATCTGCGACCAGGGCGGCGAGTGCGACCTGCAGGACCAGGCCATGGGCTATGGCCGCGACGACAGCCGCTACGCCGACAACAAGCGGGCCGTCGAAGAGAAGTACATGGGGCCGTTGATCAAGACGGTCATGACCCGCTGCATCCAGTGCACGCGCTGCGTCCGCTTCATCACCGAGGTTGCCGGCGTGCCGGACATCGGTCTCATCTCGCGCGGCGAAGACGTTGAAATCACGACCTATCTGGACAAAGCCGTGGCGTCGGAACTGTCGGCCAATGTGATCGACCTGTGCCCGGTGGGCGCGCTGACGTCCAAGCCCTACGCCTTCAACGCCCGGCCCTGGGAGCTGAAGAAGACCGAGAGCGTGGATGTGATGGACGCCGTGGGTTCGGCGATCCGCGTGGATGCCCGTGGCTCGGCCGTGCTGCGGGTGCTGCCGCGGACCCACGAGGCGGTCAACGAGGAGTGGATCTCCGACAAGACCCGTTATGCGGTGGACGGGCTGTCCCGGCAGCGGCTGGACCGGCCCTTCATCCGGGAGAACGGCAAGCTGCGCGCGGCCACCTGGGCCGAGGCGTTCGACGCCGTGGCGGCCAAGATCCAGGCGACCAGCCCGGACCGCATCGGCGTCATCGCCGGCGACCTGCAGGACGCGGAGTCCATGAAGGCCGCCAAGGACCTGTTCGGCGGCATGGGCGTGAAAAGCCTGGACTGCCGCCAGGACGGCATGGCGCTGGGCGGCGGTCAGCGCGAGAGTTGGCTGTTCAATTCGTCGCTGCAAGGCATTGAAGACGCGGACTATCTGCTGATCGTCGGCAGCAACCCGCGCCTCGAGGCGCCGGTGCTGAACGCCCGCCTGCGCAAGCGCTGGCTGGCGGGCGCGCTGCGCATCGCGGTGATCGGCGAGGCGGCCGACCTGACCTACGACTACGCCCACCTGGGCGAGGGCGCGGCGGCCCTGACCGGGTTCGCCCGGTCCAAGGCCCCGTTCGTGCAGGGACTGAAGGACGCCAAGGCGCCGGCGATCATCGTGGGCGCGGGCGCGCTGGCCCGGGCCGACGGCGCGGCGGTGCTGAGCGCGGCGGCGGGAGTGGCCAAGGCGTTCGGCATGAGCTGGAACGTGCTGCACACCGCGGCCAGCCGCGTGGGCGGCCTGGATATGGGCTTCGTCCCCGCCGAGGGCGGCAAGACGGCCGGCGAGCTGGTGCAGAAGGGCGGGGCGGACGTCCTGGTCCTGCTGGGCGCGGACGAGATGGACCTGTCGAAGACCGGCGCCTTCGTCGTCTATGTGGGCACCCACGGCGACGCCGGCGCGCACCGGGCCGACGTGATCCTGCCGGCCGCGGCCTATACCGAGAAGAACGGCCTCTACGTGAATACCGAGGGCCGGGTGCAGATGGGCTTCCGCGCCGTGTTCCCGAAGGGCGAGGCCAAGGAAGACTGGTCGATCCTGCGGGCGCTGAGCGAGCGCCTGGGCGCCAAGCTGCCCTACGACACGCTGGACCAACTGCGGGCCAAGCTGTTCGCGGACCATCCGACGTTCGGGCGCATCGACTACGTGCCGGACACGGCCGCGGCGGTGGACTTCGCGGCCCTGGGCCGGAAGGGCGAGGTCTCCGACACGCCGTTCCGCAGCGGCCTGAAGAGCTTCTACCTCAGTAACCCCATCGCCCGCGCCAGCGTGACGATGGCCGAATGCGCCTCGCTCGCCTCGGGCGTCACCAAGATCGCGGCGGAGTAGGGGCCTATGGAATTCTGGAGCACCCCGATCGGCTGGACGATCATCACGGTCGCCCACATCCTGGCGGTCACGGTCGTCCTGCTGCTGACCATCGCGTTCGTGATCTACGGCGACCGCAAGATCTTCGCCGGCGTTCAGGCGCGGAAGGGACCCAACGTGGTGGGGCCGTTCGGCCTGCTGCAGTCGTTCGCCGACCTGGGCAAGTTCCTGATCAAGGAGCTGGTGATCCCGGCGGGCGCGGACAAGGCGGTCTACCTGTTGGCCCCGCTGATCAGCGTGACCCTGGCGCTAGGCGCCTGGGCGGTGATGCCGATCGCGCCCGGCTGGGCGGTGGCGGACATCAACGTCGGCATCCTCTACCTGTTCGCCGTCTCCTCGATGGGCGTCTACGGCATCATCATGGGCGGCTGGGCTTCGAACTCGAAGTACCCGTTCCTGGGCTCGCTGCGGTCCGCGGCGCAGATGGTGAGCTACGAGGTCTCCATCGGCTTCGTGATCATCACCGTGATCCTGCTGGCCGGCTCGATGAACCTGAACCAGATCACCGAGGCCCAGGCCGGCGGCATCTGGCACTGGTTCATGTTCGGCGGCGGCCCCGCCTGGCAGACCAACTGGCCGCTGATCCTGATCATGTTCCCGATGGGCGTGATCTTCTTCATCTCCGGCCTGGCCGAGACCAACCGCCCGCCGTTCGACCTGCCGGAAGCCGAGTCCGAGCTCGTGGCCGGCTATGCGGTGGAATACGGCTCGACGCCGTACATGCTGTTCTACCTGGCCGAGACGTCGAACATCGTCCTGATGAGCGGCCTGATGGCGGTGCTGTTCCTGGGCGGCTGGCATGCGCCGTGGCCCGACGCCTGGTACCTGGATCCGCTCCGCGAGGCGGGCTTCGCCTGGGTGGCCAGCCTGCACGGGCTGTTCTGGTACGCGATGAAGACCTTCTTCGTGTTCTTCATGAACGCCATGGTCCGCTCGATCGTGCCGCGCTACCGCTACGACCAGCTGATGCGCCTGGGCTGGAAGGTGTTCCTGCCGACCTCGCTTGTGGCGGTGTTCGTGGTGGCCGGCTGGCTGGTCTACACGGGCTTCCCGGTGGCGGTGGCCTCGTGAAGACCGCGCTCGTGATCCTGGCCGCCCTGTGCTTGAGCGCCTGCGCCGGCGGCGCCGGGTTCGGCAAGAGCGGCGGCATCGCGACCTATGACGACCTGAAGGCCGCCCAGGAGGCTTGCGCCGCCAAGGGCGGGTCCCTGAAGCTCCAGAAGAACGGCGACGTCCAGTACCTGGACGACTACGCCTGCGAGAAGAAGTGATGCTGAACCGGATCGGACAGGCGCTGAAGGGCGCGGCGCTGATGGACTTCGTCGGCGCCTTCGGGCTCGGCATGAAGTACATGATCGCGCCGAAGAAGACCGTGCAGTACCCGCACGAGCGGGGGCCGCAGAGCCCGCGCTTCCGCGGCGAGCATGCGCTGCGCCGCTATCCCAACGGGGAAGAGCGCTGCATCGCCTGCAAGCTGTGCGAGGCCATCTGCCCGGCGCAGGCGATCACCATCGAGGCCGAGCCGCGCGCCGACGGCAGCCGCCGCACGACCCGCTACGACATCGACATGGTGAAGTGCATCTACTGCGGCCTGTGCCAGGAAGCCTGCCCGGTGGACGCCATCGTGGAAGGTCCGAACACCGAGTTCGCCGTGGAGACCCGCGAGGAGCTCTACTACGACAAGGAGCGCCTGCTGGATAACGGCGACCGGTGGGAACGCGAGATCGCGAAGAATATGGAACTGGACGCGCCGTACCGCTAAGACCGCGGCGCGATTCAGCAGACTGCAAACCACCCGCCGGGCCGGCTCGCAAGGCCACCGGCGGACCTGAGTAAACCGAGGGACAAAGAAGAGCCGAATGGCCCTGCAGGCGATCGCATTCTACCTCATGGCGGCGGTGACCGTGGCGTCCGGATTCTGCGTGGTTTCGGCCCGCAACCCCGTGCACTCGGTGCTGTGGCTGATCCTGGCCTTCTTCTCGGCCGCCGGTCTCTTCGTGCTCATGGGCGCGGAGTTCCTGGCGATGCTGCTGGTGGTCGTCTACGTGGGCGCCGTCGCGGTGCTGTTCCTGTTCGTCGTCATGATGCTGGACGTGGACTTCGCCTCGCTCCGGCAGGGCTTCGCGCGCTACATGCCGATCGGCCTGCTGATCGCGGTGTTCCTGGCCGCCGAGATGGTGCTGGTGGCCTCGACGGTGGCCAGCCAGGGCGCCGCCAAGGACACGGTCGGCCCGATGGCCTCGGGCACGGGCAATCCGCTGTCGAACGCCGAGGCGATCGGGCGGGTGCTCTACACGGACTACATCTACTTCTTCCAGGCGGCGGGCCTGGTGCTGCTGGTGGCCATGATCGGCGCCATCGTGCTCACGCTGCGCCACAAGCCCGGCGTGAAGCGCCAGATCGTCATGAACCAGGTCCTGCGCACGCCGAAGACCGGCATGCGCGTCGTCAACCCCAAGCCCGGCGAAGGGATCGACGCATGATCATCGGCCTCGCGCACTACCTCGCGGTCGCCGCGATCCTGTTCACCATCGGGGTCTTCGGGATCTTCGTGAACCGCAAGAACATCATCGTCATCCTGATGTCGATCGAGCTGATGCTGCTCGCGGTGAACATCAACCTGGTGGCCTTCTCGGTCTACCTGGGCAACCTGACGGGCCAGATCTTCGCCATGTTCGTGCTGACGGTCGCCGCGGCCGAGGCCGCCGTGGGCCTGGCCATCCTGGTCACCTTCTTCCGTAACCGCGGCGACATCGCCGTGGACGACGCATCGATGATGAAGGGCTAAGCGCAAGTGGATCCCCAAGCCCTCGTCACCATCATCCTGTTCGGCCCGCTGATCGGCGCGGCCGTGGCCGGCCTGTTCGGCAAGCGCATCGGCGACACCGCGTCGATGGGCGTCACCACCGGCTTCCTGTTCCTGTCCGCGATCCTGTCGTGGGTGGTGTTCAGCCAGTGGACCTGGGGCGGCCTGGAGCCGTTCACGGTCATCTACGCGCCGTTCATCCACGTGGGCGACTTCATCTCCAACTGGGCCTTCCGCCTGGACGGCCTGTCGGCGGTGATGCTGGTGGTGGTGACCACCGTGTCGTCGCTCGTGCACCTCTATTCCTGGGGGTACATGGCGGACGATCCGAGCAAGCCCCGGTTCTTCGCCTACCTCTCGCTCTTCACCTTCGCCATGCTGGCGCTGATCAGCGCCAACGATTTCATGCAGCTGTTCTTCGGCTGGGAAGGCGTGGGCCTGGCGTCCTACCTGCTGATCGGTTTCTGGCACCACAAGGCCACGGCCAACGCCGCCTCGATCAAGGCCTTCGTGGTCAACCGCGTGGGCGACTTCGGCTTCGCGCTGGGGATCATGACGGCCTACTGGGCCTTCGGGACCATCCAATTCGCCAAGCTGTTCCCGCTGATGCAGGCCGCGGTCGGCCAGGGCTGGGACTTCGGCAGCTGGCGCTTCTCGCTGATCGACCTGACCTGCGTGCTGCTGTTCATCGGCGCGATGGGCAAGTCGGCGCAGTTCTTCCTGCACACCTGGCTGCCGGACGCCATGGAAGGCCCGACGCCGGTGTCGGCGCTGATCCACGCGGCCACCATGGTGACGGCCGGCGTCTACATGGTCTGCCTGCTGTCGCCGATGTTCGAATATGCGCCGGTGGCCAAGAACATCGTGACGGTGATCGGGGCGGTGACCGCGCTGTTCGCCGCCACGGTCGGCCTGACCCAGAACGACATCAAGCGGGTGATCGCCTACTCGACCTGTTCGCAGCTCGGCTACATGTTCTTCGCGGCCGGCGTCGGCGCCTACCAGGCGGCCATGTTCCACCTGTTCACGCACGCCTTCTTCAAGGCGCTGCTGTTCCTGGGCGCCGGCTCGGTGATCCACGGCATGGCGCATGAGCAGGACATGCGGCGCTATGGGGCGCTGCAGAAGTACCTGCCGATCACCTATGCGGTGATGACCATCGGCACGATCGCCATCACCGGCCTGGGCATCCCGGGCGTCGAGATCGGCTTCGCGGGCTTCTACTCCAAGGACGCCATCATCCACGCCGCCTACGCAGCCGGCGGGGCAGGGCATCCGATGGGCTACTTCGCCTTCTTCATCGGCATCCTGGTGGCCGGCCTGACCGCCTTCTATTCCTGGCGCGTCGCGTTCTTCACCTTCAACGGCCACGCCCGCTGGACGCCGGAAGACCTCGAGCATCACTGGCACAACCGCGACCACGCGCACGACGATCATGCGCACGCGGACAGCGCGCACGCCGAGAGCCATGACGAGCCGCTGCCCGAAGCGCACCACGGCGCCCATGATCACGACCACAAGCCGCACGAGAGCCCCTGGACGATGCGCATTCCGCTGATCGTGCTGTCGATCGGCGCCATCTTCGCCGGCTTCGCCTTCCACCATCAGTTCATCGGCGACCACAACGCCGACTTCTGGAAGGGCGCGATCTTCAACGCGCCGGTCGAGCACCATGGCGCGGGCGGTCACGACTTCCCGCTGTGGGTCGTGCTGGCGCCGATCGTGGTTTCGGTGGGCGGCCTGCTGGTCGCGGCCTACATGTACATCTGGCGGGAGGGCCTGGGCGCGAAGCTCGCGGCCAACCAGGGCCTGCTCTACGTCTTCTTCTACAACAAGTGGTTCTTCGACGAGATCTATCAGGCCACCTTCGTCCGCGGGGCGAAGCTGCTGGGCGATCTGTTCTGGAAGGGCGGCGACCAGAAGCTCATCGACGGGCTGGGCCCCGACGGGGTCTCGGCGCTGTCGGTCCAGGTGGGCAAGGGCGCCGGGCGCCTGCAGTCCGGCTATGTGTATCACTATGCCTTTGTCATGCTCCTCGGCGTCGCGGGTCTACTGACCTACGCGCTGTGGGCGTGGGCCGTCTGAGGGGGACGACCAAGATGCCGTTGCTCTCCCTCATCACCTACGCGCCGCTGGCCGGCGTGGTCGCCATCCTGGCGCTGAAGCTATTCGGCGGGACCGAGGCCAAGTCGGCCGAGGCGTCGAAGTGGGTGGCGCTGATCGTCACCCTCGTGACGCTGGCGCTGTCCGTCCTGCTGGTCGTGGAGTTCGATCCCAAGAACCCGGGCTTCCAGTTCGTGGAAGAAGCGCCCTGGTTCATGGGCCTCAGCTACCGGATGGGCATCGACGGGATCTCGGTGCTGTTCGTGCTGCTGACCGCGTTCCTGATGCCGCTGTGCATCGTCGCGTCATGGACCTCGATCGACAAGCGGGTGCACGAGTACCTGATCGCGTTCCTGATCCTGGAGACGCTGGTCATCGGCGTGTTCTGCGCGCTGGACCTGGTGCTGTTCTACATCTTCTTCGAGTTCGGCCTGGTGCCGATGTTCCTGATCATCGGGATCTGGGGCGGGCAGCGGCGCGTGTACGCGGCCTTCAAGTTCTTCCTCTACACCCTGTTGGGCTCCGTCCTGATGCTGGCGGCGATCCTGTTCATGATCGGCTCCAGCGGCACCAGCTCGATCCCCGAGCTGATGACCTATAGCTTCGCGCCCGAGGTCCAGACCTGGCTCTGGCTCGCGTTCTTCGCCTCGTTCGCGGTGAAGATGCCGATGTGGCCGGTGCACACCTGGCTGCCCGACGCCCACGTGGAGGCGCCGACCGCCGGTTCGGTGATCCTGGCCGGGATCCTGCTGAAGATGGGCGGCTACGGCTTCTTGCGCTTCAGCCTGCCGATGTTCCCGAACGCCTCGGACTATTTCACCCCGCTGGTGTTCGTCATGAGCGCGATCGCCGTCGTCTACACGTCGCTGGTCGCCTTCCGTCAGACCGACATGAAGAAGCTCATCGCCTATTCGTCCGTGGCCCACATGGGTCTCGTGACCATGGGCATCTTCTCCGGCAACGCCGAAGGCGAGCAGGGGGCGATCTACCAGATGCTGAGCCACGGGGTGATCTCCGGCGCGCTCTTCCTCTGCGTGGGCGTGGTCTACGACCGCATGCACACCCGTGAGATCAAGTTCTACGGCGGGCTGGTGACGCGGATGCCGATCTATGCGGCGGTCTTCATGCTGTTCACGATGGGCAATGTCGGACTGCCGGGCACCTCCGGCTTCGTCGGCGAGATCATGTCGATGGTGGGCGTCTATCAGGCGTCGACCTGGACCGCGATCGTGGCCGCCTCCGGCGTCATCCTCTCGGCTGTCTACATGCTGACCCTCTATCGGGCGGTCGTGTTCGGCCCGCTGACCAATCCCAAGCTTGAGACGATCGCGGATATGGATTGGCGCGAGGTCGTCATCTTCGCGCCGCTGATCGTCGCCACGCTCTACATGGGCGTTCAGCCCAACTCCGTGTTCAACCTGACCTCAGCCTCGGTGGACCAGCTCGTGCGGACCTACCAGGCGGCGATCGGCGGGTGAGGGGCCACTGATGACCATCTCCACCCACCTGGCGTACGCCTACCCTGAAATCATCCTCGCCGTCGGGGCGCTGGCCCTGCTGGTGATCGGCGCCTTCGCGCCCAAGCAGACCGGTCTGGTCGGCGGGGCGAGCGTGCTCGTGCTGCTGGCGGCCGCGGTGGCCACCGCCACCCAGCCGTTCGGCGTGGCGTTCTCCGGCGCCCTGGTCTCGGACGCGGCGGCGACCTTCGCCAAGGTCGCGATCTACATCGCTTCGGCGGTGGCCATCCCGCTGGGCCAGCCCTGGTTCGAGCGGCGCGGGGTCAAGAATTTCGAGTTCCCCGTCCTGATCCTGCTGGCGGCCCTGGGGATGGGCATGATGGCGTCCTCGGGCGACCTGATCTCGCTCTATGTGGGCGTCGAGCTGCATTCGCTGGCGCTGTACGTGCTGGCCGCCATGCACCGCGAGAACGCCAAGGCGTCGGAAGCGGGCCTGAAGTACTTCGTGCTGGGCGCCCTGTCGTCCGGCCTGCTGCTCTATGGCGCCAGCCTGATCTACGGCTTCGCCGGCTCGACGGTGTTCACGGACATCGCCGCGGCGGCGGGGAACAAGGCCAACACCGGCCTGCTGTTCGGCCTGATCTTCCTGATCTGCGGCCTGGGCTTCAAGGTCTCGGCGGCGCCGTTCCACATGTGGACGCCGGACGTCTACGAGGGCGCGCCGACGCCGGTCGTGGCGTTCTTCGCCGCGGCGCCCAAGCTGGCCGCCATGGTGCTGTTCGCCCGCGTCCTGGCCGACGGTTTCGCCGGCGCGGCCGACCAGTGGCAGCAGGTGCTGGTGGTGCTGGCCCTGCTCTCGGTGGCGGTGGGCGCCTTCGCGGGCCTGGTGCAGAAGAACCTGAAGCGGCTCTGGGCCTATTCCTCGATCGCCAACGTCGGCTACGCCCTGTTGGGCCTGGCGTCGGGCACCAGCGAAGGCGTGCAGTCCATGCTGGTGTTCATGGTCCTCTACATGATCGACGTGACCGGCTTCTTCGCCTGCCTGGCGGCGCTGTCGCGCGGCGGGCGGTCGATGGAGACGATGGAAGACATGGCGGGCCTGATCAAGGAACGCCCCGGCATCGCGCTCGCCATGACCGTGTTCGCGCTGTCGGCCCTGGGCCTGCCGCCGTTCTCGGGCTTCTGGGCCAAGGTCGTGGTGTTCAAGGCGGCGATCGACGCCGGCCTGTGGGCTCCGGCGGTGATCGGCCTGGTGGGCTCGGTCGTGGCGGCCTTCTACTATCTCAAGCTGATCAAGGTGATGTGGTTCGACGGCAGCGCGGGGGCCACGGACAAGCCGCCCGTCGAGGCCAAGACCATCGCCATCGCCACGGCGCTGTTCGCCTTCCCGGTCGTGATGATCGCCTTGGTCTGGCTCAACCCCCTGGCCGAGCGCGCGGCGCACGCCTTCGGCCTGGCCTGACGGTTGGCCGCCCGTCCACCGATCGAGTCCTACGCCGAGCTGGATTCCACCAATGCCGAGGCGCGTCGCCGCGCCGAGGCGGGCGAGACCGGGCCGGTCTGGATCACCGCGGCCGTGCAGACGGCCGGGCGGGGGCGTCGCGGCCGGGCCTGGTCGACGGAGGCCGGCAATCTGGCGGCGACGCTGCTGACCCTGACCGACCGGCCGCCGGCCGAGGCCGCGCAGCTGTCGTTCGTGGCGGCGCTGGCCGCCTGTGACCTGGCCGACACCTGCCTGGGCGCCGGCGCGGCGCGCCTGAAGTGGCCCAACGACGTGCTGGTCCACGGCCGCAAGGCGGTGGGCATCCTGGTGGAGTCGGGCTCGCGGCCGGATGGGCGCCTCTGGCTGGCCGTGGGCATAGGCGTGAACCTCAAGCACGCGCCGCAGGACGTGGAGCGCCCGGCGACGGCCTTCGCCGATCACATGGCCGGGCCGCCGCCCGATCCCGTGGTGGCGCTGGACGTGCTGGCCACCGCCTTCGAGCGCTGGCGGACGGCCTGGGCGACCCAGGGGTTCGCGCCGATCGCGGCGGGCTGGTCGGAGCGTGCGACGGGCATCGGCCAGCGCTGTGAAGCGCGGCTGCCCAACCGGACGCTGAGCGGCGTGGCGGAAGGGCTGGATGCCGATGGCGCGCTGCGTCTGCGGCTGGACGACGGCTCGCTTGAGCGCATAACGGCTGGCGACGTGTTTTTCGGAGGGGCGTGAATGCTGCTGGCGATCGAACAGGGCAACACCAACACGCTCTTCGCGGTGCATGACGGCAAGGACTGGATCGCCCAGTGGCGGGCGGCGACCCATTCCAACCGGACGGCCGACGAATATGCGGTGTGGCTGTCGCAGCTGCTCGGGATGACCGGGCTGGCGTTGGGAGCCTTCGACGGCTGCATCATTTCCAGCGTGGTGCCGCAGTCGATCTTCAATCTTCGCAATCTGGCGCGGCGATACCTACATGTGGAGCCGTTGGTGATCGGCGAGAATGTCGATCTCGGTATCGAAGTGCGGATCGAGAAGCCGTCCGAGGCCGGCGCCGACCGGCTGGTGAACGCGGTCGGCGCGCATATCGTCTATCCTGGCGACCTGATCGTCATCGACAGCGGTACGGCCACCACGTTCGATGTGATCGCCGCCGACGGCGGTATGGAAGGCTGCGCCATCGCACCTGGGATCAACCTCTCGATGGAGGCGTTGCACCAGGCAGCGGCGAAGCTGCCGCGGGTGGCCATCCAACGGCCTCGCGGCAACACCGCGATCGGCAAGGATACGGTGGCGTCCATGCAATCCGGCGTCTTCTGGGGCTACATCGCCCTGATCGAAGGGCTGGTGGCGCGGATCAAGGCCGAGTGGGGCAAGCCGATGACGGTCGTCGGGACCGGCGGGGTCGCCTCGCTGTTCCACGGCGCCACGGACTCCATCGACCATTTCGACCCGGATCTGACGATCCGGGGCATGCTTGAAATTTATCGCCGCAACGCGGCCAAGGCTTGAATGACCAAGAACAAGAACGACGAACTCGTCTTCCTCCCGCTCGGCGGGTCGAACGAGATCGGCATGAACTTCAATCTGTACGGCTTCGGGCCGGCGCACGATCGCAAGTGGATCGTCGTCGACCTGGGCGTGACCTTCGGCGACCAGACGACGCCGGGGGTCGAGGTGATCCTGCCCGATCCCACCTTCATGGAGCAGAACGCGCACCGCCTGCTGGGCATCGTGCTGACCCACGCCCATGAGGACCACATCGGCGCGGTCGCGCACCTGTGGCCTCGGTTCAAGGCGCCGATCTTCGCCACCCCCTTCACCGCCTTCATCCTGCGCGAGAAGCTGCGCGAAGCGGACCTGCTCGACCAGGCCGTGATCACCGAGGTGCCGCTGGGCGGGACCATCGAGCTTGGCCCGTTCAAGCTGGAGCTGATCACGCTCACGCACTCGATCCCGGAACCCAACGGCCTGGCGATCCGCACGCCGCTGGGCACGATCCTGCACACCGGCGACTGGAAGATCGACCCCGACCCGCTGCTGGGCGATGTCACCGACGCCGCCGCGATCCGCAAGCTGGGCGACGAGGGCGTCCTGGCGATGGTCTGCGACTCGACCAACGTGTTCGTGGACGGCCATGCCGGGTCGGAGGCCGACGTCCGCGTGGCGCTGACCCGGTTGATCGGGGACCTCAAGGGCAAGGTGGCCGTGGCCTGTTTCGCGTCGAATGTGGCGCGGATGGACAGCGTGATCCGCGCGGCGGAGGCCAACGGCCGCCGCGTCTGCCTAGCCGGCCGGTCCATGCACCGGATGTCGGCGGCGGCGAAGTCGGTAGGGCTGATGCAGGACATCAAGCCGTTCATCGACGACACGGAGGCCAAGCACCTGCCGGAGAACGGCGTGCTCTACCTCTGCACCGGCAGCCAGGGCGAGGCGCGCGCGGCGCTGGCGCGGATCGCCGAGGGCACCCACCCCCACGTAAAGCTGGGGGCGGGCGACAGCGTCGTGTTCTCCAGCCGGGTGATCCCGGGCAACGAGATCCCGATCCGCAACCTGCAGAACAACCTGACCGAACGCGGCGTGCGGCTCTACACGGAGCGCGACCACCCGGGCATCCACGTCTCCGGCCACCCGTGCCGCGACGAGCTGGCCGAGATGTACGCGTGGGCGCGGCCGGAGATCGCCGTGCCCACCCACGGCGAGCGCCGCCACCTGATGGAGCATGCCGCCTTCGCCCGCGACCTGCAGGTGCCGCAGCAGGTGACGCCGCGCAACGGCGACATGGTGCGCCTGGCGCCCGGCCGCGCGGAGATCATCGAGGAGGTGCAGGCCGGCCGCCTCTACGTGGACGCCGGCGTGCTGACGCCCGAGAACGGCGACGCGCTCCGCGAGCGGCGGCACGCGGCGTTCAACGGAGTGCTGGCGGTTTCCGTCGTGCTGGACGAGCGGGGCCGGATCGTCAGCGGCCCGCAGGTGCGCGCGCTGGGCCTGCCCACCGAGAATGAAGACCACCTCGACGAGGTGCTGAACGAACTGGCCGACGAGGCCGAGCGCGCCATGAAGCGGCTGAAGGGCGACGAGGCCGAGCGCGACGAGGACATCGAGAAGGCCATCTCGCGCGGCGTGAAGAAGGCCAGCCAGCGCATCTGGGGCCGGCGTCCGGTCGTGGAGACGACGGTGCTGCGGATCTAGCCGCAGCACCGAGGAACTCAGGTCAGGCGAGCGCCTGGCGCCGCCGCGACCGCAAGGCCGCGCCCGCGGCGCCGAAGCCCATGATCATCAGCGCCCAGGCGCCAGGTTCGGGCACCGGTGCGTTGACGCCCGTGGTGTAGGTCAGGTCATCCATCACCCAGTTGCCATTGTTGCCACTGAGCCGGACCTCGTCCACGAGATCAGCGTAGCCGGAGGCGTAGTAGGCCGACTGGTTGCTGAGACCGAAGGACGCCGCAGAGCCGACTTTCACGCCTTCGCGGTAGAAGTCATAGGTCACCGGAGCCTTGCCAGAGAAGAATGCGCCATCGAAGCGGACCAGCTCCGTGAACCTGAATGTGAGCGTTGAGCCGTTGCCCGGCGCGTACTTCGCATAGTTTGCGTAGATCGTGGTTTGGCCTGACGCCGGCGGGAACCCGTCCGCCGGGGTGTCGTAGTGACTGAAGTCGTCGCCGAAGATGACTCCGCCGTACTCGGCGGGCACCAAGCCCATGCCGGTCAGATCGTCGAAGTTCAGCACGATCGTGGAGGCGGCGCTGGCGGCCGAGGCTGTCAGCGAGAGCGCGACGCCTGTTGCGGCCGCACAGATGGTCTTCCGGTGCATGGGACACCCCTTTTCAAGTCATGGGGTGGTGTCGCTAGCAATGCGGCCGACCGGCGGCGGAGATTGTTCGACGAATGGCTGAACGGATCGACCGACGCCGGCGAAAATTCTCCTGGCGCGCGAACTAGGCCTGGGCCAGGCCCAAGGCGTCGATCTCGGCCATCTGCTCCGGCTCCAGCGGGCCGGCGCCCTCGGCGGCGACGCATTGGGCCAGTTCGGCGCGATTCTTGACGCCCAGGACGACGGTGTCGATGTCGGGCAGGCTCAGCGCGTAGCGATGGGCGACGGCGGCCGGGTCCTCGCCCCAGCGGGCGCACAGGGCGCGGAAGGGCGCGGCGCGGTCGTAGTCGGCCCGGTCGGGACTGTTGGCGGAAAGCTCGCGGTCCACGGCCGAGGTAAGGGCGCCGGCCTGCACGGCGCGGATGCCCATGACGCCGACCCCCGCGAGTTTGGCGGCGGCGGCGATCGCACGGGGCCGGGCGGGCTCGGCATACCGCCGGAGCGCACCGGGGCTGTCCATCAGGTTGGCGATGACCTGGACGACGTCGGGCTTGGGCGTGTGGCTCAGGGCGTGGATCACGGCTGTGGGCACGCCGATGCCGGTGATGCCCCAGGCGCCGATACGGCCCTGGGCCTTCAGGGCCTCGAAGGCAGAGATGACTTCGCCCTCGTAGATTGACCAGCGGGTGGAGAAGCGGTCCTTGCCCTCGTCGCCGTGGGCGTAGGCGAAGCCGTCGAGGTGCAGGTTCGTGTGCAGGAAGAACAGGTCCACGCGCGGCAGGCGCATGGCGGCCAGGCTGGCGTCCAGGGACTGGGTCAGGCGCGCCGCGGTCTCGCCGGCGGGCGGGGAGCCCAGGTAGCACTTGGTGGTGACCTTCACGCCGTCGGGGAGGCGGCCATCGAAGGTCTCGCCGATGAAGGCCTCGGCGTTGCGGTAGACCGGCGCGGCGTCCAGCACGGTGATCCCGGCGTCGAGCGCGGCGTGCAGCGTGGCCTGGGCCTCCTCGCGGCTGGTGTCGCCCCAAATCTGGCCGATGCCGCCGCCGCCCAGGGTGAGCCGGCTGACCTCGCCCAGCGGTCCCAAAGTGGCCGTCCGCATCTCCGCCCTCCCATCTTTTCCGCAAGCTAGCATGTTGCGGGGCGTTCGAAGGGCGGGTTTGATGGCGGCGAGCGAGACGCGGGAACCGCGCCGCCGGATCGGCTGGGGAGGCCGCCTCACATGTCCGCGTACCGGGGCGTTCGGATCGCCGATTTCAGCCAGGGCGTCGCCGGGCCGATGGCCGCCATGCTGCTGGGCGATTTCGAGGCCGAGGTGGTCAAGGTGGAGCCGCCGGGCGGAGACCGCCTGAAGGACCATCCGGGCTACCTGGCGTGGAACCGCAACAAGCAGGTCGTGACCCTGGACCTGGAGACGGCCGAGGGGCTGGCGGCGGCAAAGGCGCTGATCGCCGGGGCCGACGTGGCGCTGTTCGACCCTGCGCCGGGCAAGCTGGAGGCGTTGGGCCTGGATGCGCCGACGCTCACGGCCGCGCATCCTGGCCTCGTCCACGCCTGGATGCCGCCCTACGGGACGACGGGCGAATGGAGCGACCTGCCGGCGCACCACAGCCTGCTGGCCGGGCTGACCGGGGTGGCATTCCGGCAGGGGGCGTGGGGCGATGTGCCCATCCATCTGGTGCTGCCGATCGCCTGGTATTCGCAAGCCGTGCTGGGCGCCGGCGCCATCGGCGCGGCGCTGTACGAGCGCAGCCGCAGCGGGCTGGGCCAGGCGCTGACGGTCAGCGGCCTGCACGGCTCGGCGGAGGCGGCGCCGCCGGCGCGGGTGCTGGGCGAATCGCCGCTGCCGCGCGGAAGCCCGCCGGGGGCCAACCCGCGCTACCGGCTCTACCAGGGCTCGGACGGGGAGTGGTTCTTCCTGGGGACGCTGTTCACCAACTTCTACCGCAAGGCCTTCGAGGTTCTAGGGCTGGAGGACGCCTTCGAGGCGCTGGAGGCCGACATGCTGGCCGCCCGCGACCTGCTGGAGGGCATGTTCCTCAGCCGCACCCGCGACGAGTGGCTGGAGGCGCTCAGGGCCAACGACGTGCCGTGCGCGCCGATCGGGCGGCGCGAGGCCTGGTTCGCAGGCGCGGCGGTGGCCGAGGGCGGGCTGCGGGCGGTGTTCCAGCACCCGATCCTGGGGGAGGTGGCGATGCCCGCGCCGCCGACGAAGTTCAGCGCGACGCCGGCCAGCATCCGGTCGCTGCCGCGGCCGGTCGTGGCGCCGCCGGCGTGGCCGGAGAAGGCGACGGCGCCGGGCAAGCCTGAGACCGGTCCGCCCCTGGCGGGGGTGAAGGTGCTGAACCTGGGGACGGTGATCGCCGGCGCCTACGCCGGCACGATCCTGGCGCAGCTCGGCGCCGACGTGGTCAAGATCGAACCGCGCGAGGCCGACCCGTTCCGCTCGGACGGCTCGCAGTTCCTGGCCTACAACCGCGGCGTCCGGGGACTGGGACTGGACCTCAAGAAGCCCGAGTCCCGCGACCTGTTCCTGGAGATGGTAAAACAGGCCGACGTGGTGATCGACAACGCCCGACTGGGCGTGCGCGGGCGGCTGGGCATCGACTACGCAGCGCTGAAGGCGGTGAACCCGCGGATCATCTCATGCTCGATCAACGCCTACGGCGAGACCGGTCCCCGGGCGTTGCTGCCGGGCTTCGATCCGCTGCTGCAGGCCGAGGGTGGGATGATGGCCGCGCAGGGCGGGGAGGGCGACCCGATCCTGCACACCATCGCGGTCAACGACATCGCCACGGCGGCGACGGTGGCGAGCGCGGTGATCGCGGCGCTGAACGCCCGCGAGCGAACCGGCGAGGGGCAGGAGGTGCTGACCAGCCTGATGGCCCAGAGCCTGCTGTTCCAGCTGGGGGAGATGGTGACCTACGAGGGCCGGCCGGCGAACGACCTGGGCGGCGTGGACTGCCTGGGGACCTCGGCGCTGCATCGCTACTACGCCTGCGCCGATGGCTGGATCGGCCTGGTGGCGGAGACAGAGGCGCAGGCGCAGGCGCTGGGCCGGGTGCTGGCGGTCGAGCTGGGCGCCGCGCCGCTCGCCGAAGCGCGCGACGGCGAGCTTGCGGCGCGGATCGAAGCGGCGCTGGGCGAATGGCGGCGGGCCGAGGCGCTGGTGGCGCTGCGCGCCGCGGGTGTCGCCGCGGCGCCGGTGATCCGGGGCGGCGAGGCGCTGGAGGACGCCTGGCTGGCTGAAAACGGCTTCGTCGAGGGCTGGAACCACCCGCGCCTGGGGCCGATGATCACCGCCACGGCCTTCTCGGCCTTCTCCCGCACCCCCGCCGGCTTCTCGCGCCCGACGCCGGAACTGGCGGAGCACTCGGCGGAGATCCTGGGGGCGTACGGGCTCGCGCCGGACCGGATCGCGGCGCTGATGGCGGCGGGCGCCGTGTTCTAAAGCCGCAGCTTGTGCCGCAAGGTGATCTCGCGCCGGCGCGCGGGGCGGCGTATAGGCAGCGGATGATCGGGAAACTGAACCACGTGGGCGTCGCCACGCCCTCCATCGAACAGTCGGTCGCCATGTACCGCGACATGCTGGGCGCCACCAAGATCGGCGAGAAGTTCGCCATGCCCGAGCAGGGCGTCTGGGTCTGTTTCGTGGACCTGCCGAACAGCCAGATCGAGCTGATCGAACCGCATGGCGACGCGTCGCCGCTGAAGGGTTTCCTGGAGAAGAACCCCGCCGGCGGCCAGCATCACATCTGCTTCGAAGTCGAGAACATCGAGACGGCGCGCGACGACATGGTCGCCAAGGGCGCGACGGTGCTGAACGGTGGCAAGCCGCGCATCGGGGCGCACGGCACGCCAGTAATCTTCGTGCATCCCAAGAACATGGGCGGCGTCCTGGTCGAGCTCATGGAAACACCGAAAGGCGCCCACTGATGGGTCCGTTCACCTCCGTCGCGATCTTCTTCACCATCTGGTGGACCGTGCTGTTCGTCGTCCTGCCCCTCGGCGTGACCAGTCATGCCGAGGCCGGCATCGACAAGGGCGACGGTGGCGATCCCGGCGCGCCGGTGGACCCCAAGCTGAAGAAGAAATTCTTCACCACCACCTGGATCGCGGCGGTGATTTTCGTCGCCCTGTGGCTCACCATCAAGTCCGGGATCGTGACCCTCCCGAACCTGCCCAGCACCTACTAGGGGCCGGCGAGACCGCCTCATCGTTGCCAAGGTTCTCGCGGCAAGGGTATCAGGGCGCCTTCGCCTGAACTGACGGGATTCCAATGCGCCTTTCGCGATACTTCATGCCGACCCTTCGCGAGGCGCCGGCCGACGCCCAGATCGTCTCGCACCAGCTGATGTTGCGCGCGGGCCTGATCCGCCAGGAGGCGGCGGGCATTTATGCCTGGCTGCCGCTGGGCCTGAAGGTGCTGAAGAAGATCGAGCAGGTGGTGCGCGAGGAGATGAACCGCGCGGGCGCCATCGAGATCCTGATGCCGACCCTCCAGCTGGCCGACCTGTGGCGCGAGAGCGGCCGCTATGACGCCTATGGCGACGAGATGCTGCGCATCAAGGACCGGCACGACCGGGACCTGCTGTACGGACCCACGGCCGAGGAGGTCGTGACCGACATCTTCCGCAGCTACATCAAGTCCTACAAAGACTTGCCGAAGAATCTTTACAACATCCAGTGGAAGTTCCGCGACGAGCGCCGGCCCCGCTTCGGGGTGATGCGCGGGCGCGAATTCCTGATGAAGGACGCCTATTCGTTCGACGTGGACGAGGCGGCGGCGCGCAAGTCGTACAACCGGATGTTCCTGGCCTACCTCAACGTCTATGCGCGGCTGGGCCTGAAGGCGATCCCGGTGAAGGCCGATCCCGGCCCGATCGGCGGCGACCTGAGCCACGAGTTCATGATCCTGGCCGACACCGGCGAGAGCGAGGTCTTCGCCCACCGCGACCTGGTGGAGATGGGCGCGCCCGGCCCCGACCTGGACTGGGAAGGCGACCTGGAGCCGGAGGTCGCGCGGCGGACCAGCCTCTACTCCGCCTCGGACGAGATGCACGACGCGGATCGGTTCGCGGCGATGCCCGAGGACAAGCGGATGACCGCCCGCGGTATCGAGGTCGGCCACATCTTCTATTTCGGCGAGAAGTACTCCAAGCCGATGAAGGCCCATGTCACCGGGCCGGACGGGAAGGACGCGCCGGTGCACATGGGCTCGTACGGGGTCGGCGTCTCGCGCCTGGTGGCGGCGATCATCGAGGCCAGCCATGACGACGCCGGGATCATCTGGCCCGACGTGGTGGCGCCGTTCGGCGCGGCGGTGCTGAACCTGCGCGCCGGCGACGCGGCCTGCGACGCCGCCTGCGAGCAGGCCTACAAGGCGCTCAGCGACGCGGGCCTGGACCCGCTCTACGACGACCGCGACGAGCGGCCGGGCGCGAAGTTCGCCGCCACCGACCTGGTGGGCATTCCCAAGCAGCTGATCATCGGGCCCAAGGGCCTGGCAGACGGCGTGGTGGAGCTCAAGATCCGGGCGACCGGCGAACGCCAGACCCTCCCGTTGGACGCCGCGCTGAAGGCCATCATCGGGTGAGCCAGCCCCCCGGCGTCACCGGTGGCCGCGCGCCGCCGTTCGGCCTCTGGGAGCGGATGCTCGCCGGCCGCTACTTGCGCGCCAAGAAGCACCAGGGCGGGGTGGCGCTGATCTCGATCATCTCGTTCGTCGGCATCATGCTGGCCGTGGCGACGCTGATCATCGTGATGTCGGTGATGAACGGGTTCCGGACCGAGTTGCTGGGCCGCATCCTGGGCTTCCAGGGCCATGTGTTCGTGACGGGCGGCGTGTTGGATGGGCCGGAGCGAGACCGGGCCGCGGCCGCGATCCTGAAGGTGCCCGGCGTGACCCAGGCCGCGCCCATCGTCGAGGCCCAGGCCATCGCCATCGGCCCCAGCCAGATCACCGGCGCCCTGGTGCGCGGCATCGGGCCGGCGGACCTGCGGACCACAAAGCTGGTGGCGGACAACATCACCCAAGGCTCGCTGAGGGGCTTCGGCGATGGCGAGTTCGGCGGCGACATGGTCGTGGTCGGCGAGCGGCTGGCCCAGTCGCTGGGCGTGCGCCCAGGCGATACCCTGACCCTGATCTCGCCCTCGGGCGCGGCCACCGCGTTCGGCGGCACGCCGCAGCAGAAGGCCTATACGGTCGGCGCGACCTTCAGCGTCGGCATGAGCCAGTACGACCAGGCCTACATCTACATGCCGCTGGCGCAGGCCCAGCTGTTCTTCGGCCGGGAGGACACCGCAGACGCCATCGAGGTGCGGGTGACCGACCCCGACCACGCCGAGAAGCTGAAGGCGGCGATCAACAAGGCAGCTGGGCCCGGCGCCATCGTCAACGACTGGACCCAGCGGGACTCGTCGTTCTGGGGCGCGCTGCAGGTCGAGCGCGCGGTGATGCGGCTGATCCTGATGCTGCTGGTGGCCATCGCGGCGATGAACATCATCTCGGGCCTGGTGATGCTGGTGAAGAACAAGGGCCGCGACATCGCTATCCTGCGGACCATGGGGGCGGGGCAGGGCTCGATCCTGCGGATCTTCTTCATGGCGGGGGCGGGCGTCGGGGCGGCCGGCACCCTGGCCGGCCTCGCCATCGGCACCCTGTTCTGCATCTACATCGGGCCGATCCAGGGGTTCGTGGAGTATGTGACCGGGCAGTCGGTGTTCTCCTCGGACGTCTACTATCTGTCCCGCATCCCGGCGAAGGTCGACTGGGCGGAGGTCCTGCTGATCGTCTCCTGGTCCCTGGGCATGAGCTTCCTGGCCACCCTGCCACCGTCGTGGCGGGCCTCGCGCCTCGATCCGGTGGAGGCGCTTCGCTATGAGTGAGCCGGTGCTGTCCATCCGGGGGCTGGAGCGGACCTATGTGACGGCGGCGGGGTCGCTGACCGTGCTGCGCGGCGTCGACCTGGACGTGCGGCCGGGCGAGATCGTGGGGCTGATCGGGCCGTCGGGCTCGGGCAAGTCCAGCCTGCTGCACGCCGCCGGGTTGCTGGAGCACGCCAACGGCGGCCGGATATCCATCCAGGGCCGCGACTGCACCGACCTGACCGACCGCGAACGCAGCCGGGTGCGGCTGGCGACCGTGGGCTTCGTCTATCAGTTCCACCACCTGCTGCCGGAGTTCTCGGCGCTGGACAACGTGGCCTTGCCGCTGATGATCGCCGGCGTCGCGCAGAAGGCGGCGCGGGAGCGGGCGGCGACCCTCCTGGCCGAACTGGGCCTTAAGGATCGCGTACAGCACCAGCCGGCCCAGCTCTCCGGGGGCGAGCAGCAGCGGGTGGCCATCGCCCGCGCGCTCGCCAACTCGCCGCGCCTGCTGCTGGCCGACGAGCCCACCGGCAACCTCGATCCGACCACGTCCGGCGCGGTGTTCGAGAACCTGTACGAGCTGGCGCGCAGCCAGGGCGTGGCGGCGGTCGTGGCGACCCACAACCTGCAACTCGCCAGCCATATGGACCGGGTGTTCGCCCTGAAGGACGGGCATCTCGAAGAGCAGGCGCGCTAGGCGCGGCGTAGTGGAGTGGGGAACGCGATGACCGCTGACGCCCCCGCAAAGCCGCCGCTCCCCAAGGGGATGGGGTGGGTCATCGTGCTGCTGATGGCGTTGGCCGCGATCGTTGGCGCGATGGTCGCCTTGCGCGTGACGAGGGAGCCCAGAGCAAACTACGTGGCGATCAGCGTGGACATGATGGCCCGGGGCGGACTGCATAGGGCTCTGGACCGGACGCCGATGGGCAATGACCGCGCGGTCGTTCAGGGTCGCGTGGCGATGCTGTACACGGTGATCGCGGAGGATGGGACCCCGTGCCGAGCGTTCCGCATGCTGCGCCCGTACAAGCTCGTTTACGAGGGCGTCGCGTGCCGGCGTGCGTCGCAGTGGCGCGTGGTCGCGTTGGCCCAGGCGCCGGCGCCCATCGCGGGGTTCGCCGAGGAGCAGCCAGACCGTCCACCCGCGCTCCTGCTTGCGCTCGACGTGCTGGACCCTGGTCCTCCGCTGACCCCGAACTCCGAGCGGCAGCTGATGGAACATGGCTGGCCGATCCTTCCCACGAGATCAATCGCGGCGCCCTAAGCTTGGCCGCCCGAAGTCTTCGAACGGCGAAGCTTCACGTCCGTCATGCCCAAGGCTAGGTCAGCCGTCATGCGCCTGATCATCGACACCGACACCGCCGGCGACGACGTCTTCTCGCTGATGATCGCCTTGACCCGGCCGGGCGTGCGCGTGGATGCCATCACCATCGCCCACGGCAACGTCGGCTTTCGGCAGCACGCCGAGAATGCGCTGAAGACGATCGAGGTCTGCGGGCGCGGCGGCGAGGTTCCGGTCTACCTGGGCGCCGAGCGGCCGTTGAGCCGCAGCCCCCTGGCGGCGAGCTATGTGTTCGGCGCGGACGGCATGAGCGACAGCGGGTTCGCGGCGACGACGCAGCGACCCGAGGCGGGCGACGCCGTTGACCAGATCGTCCGGCGGATCATGGCTGAGCCCGGCGAGATCACCCTGCTGGCCCAGGCGCCGCTGACCAACCTGGCCATGGCGGTGATGATGGAGCCGCGGATCGCCCAGGCCTGCCGGCGCCTGTGGATCATGGGTGGGACCGACAACGGGGTCGGCAACGTGACCCCGGCGGCGGAGTACAACTTCTACGTCGATCCGGAGGCGGCGAAGATCGTGCTGGCGGCCGGCTTCGAGGTCTCCATCGTCACCTGGACGGAGACCCTGCGCGATGGTCTGTTCAGCCTGGAACAGCTCGCCGAGCTGGAGGCGCTGGACACGGCGCGGTCGCGGTTCTTCACGGCGGTGAACCGGTCGTCCCTGGCCTTTGCGCAGAAAACCCAGGGCCTGGCCGGCAGCCTGCACCCTGACGCGCTGACCTGCGCCCTGGCGTTGGACGAGCGCCTTATCCAGGACGCCGACCGGTGCGCCGTGGACGTCGAAACCAAGGGCGAGCTCACCCGCGGCTACCTCAGTGTCTCGCACCCGATCCTGCCGGACGCCGAGCTGGCCGACCCCGACCTGGTGCGGAAGGCGCCGAACGCCCGGGTGATCAAGGCGATCGACCGGGCGGGGTTCTTCACGGCGATGAAGGCGGCGCTGGCCTAGTCGCGCCGCAGGGCGTCGATCTCGGCGATCTGGGCCTCCAGGCGTCGGCGGACGCGGCGAATGTTCCAGAACCAGACGCCGCCATAAAGCAGGATCAAGACGGGAAGCGTGAGTTTCCAAGGCAGCGGCGCGTCCGGATGCCCCAGCAGCAGGCCCACGACAAACAGCGCGAGACCCGGGACGAAGGGCGCCAGGTACCAGGCCCAGGCGGTCCGCATGGCTTCGTTCTGGCGGACCAGCTCAGCCCGATGGAAGGCCAGGGCGTCAGCGGCCGGCGCCGGCCGGGCCGATCCGCGCCGGTGGAGCTGGAACGCGACATAGGCCGCCGCCAATGCGCACAGCACGCTCGCCGCCTTGAGGATCGGGTCGGGCAGTACGAAGACGTAGGCGCTGAAGGTCGCGATCACGACGACGCAGGCGACATACTCGATCATGTTCCGGCGCTTGACGCGGTCCTGGAAGCCGCGGGCGTGGATCTGTTCCAAAGTCATGGGCGGGGTCTCCGTGGGCTGGTCGCGCCAAAGGGCCTTCGGGTCAGGCGGGCCGGTCATGACGGCCTCCGTGCGTGGAAACGGGTGGCGAGGATCGCCTTCAGGCGGTGGATGCGGACGGCGACCGCGCCCGGAGAGAGGCCGGTGACCTCGCCGATGGCGGCGGCGTCCAGGTCTTCGAGGTAGAGCAGGGCGACCTGGCGGTCGGGCGGCTTCAGTTCGTGGATCAGCGCCAGCAGGCGATCGAGGGCCTGGCGCGCGCCGGCCGCGGCCTCGGGATCGTCGGGGCCGCTGAGTTCGGCGATCTCGTCGATGCCGGCCAGGCCCGCGGTGTCGCGGCGGCGGCGCAGGACGTAGCTGGTGGCGGTGTTGTGGGCGACCCGGTAGACCCAGGTGCGCAGCGAGCACCGGCCGTCGAAGTCAGCGAGGCTTCGCCAGAGCGCGACGTGGAGGTCCTGCAGCAGGTCGCGCCGCAGGTGGGCGTCGCGTTCGTAGCCGCGCGCCAGCCGCTCCATGGCCGGGCCATAGGTCTCGGCCGCCTCCCGGTAGCGCTGGTCCTGGCTGGCGTCGCTCGGCACGCGGTTCCTCGTCTCGTTGGAGAGGATAGTCCGCGCCGCGGGGGATTTCTTACGGCTCGACGGCGCCGAAGGTGGTGGAGCCGTCCGGATGAATGACGCAGCCCGGGTTCCAGGCGACCTCCCAGGCGTGGCCGTCCGGGTCCGCGAAGTAGCCGGAGTAGCCGCCCCAGGGTGCGTCCTCAGCGGCCTTGGTCACCCGGCCGCCGGCGGCGACGGCCTGGGCGATCGTGCGGTCGACCTCGGCCTTGGAGCGCTCGTTGATGGCGATGGCGAATCCGCTGAAGGCGCCGTCGATTGGCCGGCCGGCGTCGGCCTCCAGCGCCGCGCGCTCGAACAGCGCGAAGCCGAGGCCGGGCAGCTGGTAGAACGCCACCTCGTCCAGCGCGCTCAGCGGCGTCCAGCCCAGGCCGTCCTCATAGAAGCGGCGAGCGCGGGCCAGGTCGGCCACGCCCAGGGTGATCAGCGAGACGCGTTGGTCCATGCGGGCTCCTGTGGATCACGTGGAATCTAGTCGCTTGACGATGAGAACAAAAGAGGAATAAGAACGAAAACGGAACGCCCCACAGGTTACCCACAGGGGGCGCACAGAAGGATGCCGAAGATGGTTCGTCTAGCCCGGGAATCGCTGGCCTTTGCGTCGGTGGCGAGCTTTGTCTGGATGGTCTGCTCGGTGGCCGGTCTGATGGGCTGACCGCCATGCGAATGGGGGAGGCGCTTCAGGTGCAGGACGACGGTAAGGGCTTCGTCCACCTGAGGGTCCGCTCGGCCTATTCACTACTGGAAGGGGCCATCAAGGCCGACAAGCTGGGGGGGCTGGCCAAGGCCGACGGCATGCCGGCCGTGGCGATCGCCGACCGCGCCAATCTGTTCGGGGCCCTGGAGTTCTCGGTCGCCACCAAGGGCGAAGGCGTCCAGCCGATTATCGGCTGCGCCCTGCCGGTCCAGGGGATCGGCGAGCCGCTGCCGGAGCGCTGGGCCAAGACCCCCACCGTGATGCTGCTGGCCCAGAACGAGCAGGGCTATCTCAACCTCTGCGAACTCTCGTCGTTCGCCTACCTGGACATCGAGCCCACCGACGAGCCGCACGTGCCCTGGTCGCGGGTCTGCGAGCATTCCGAGGGGCTGATCTTGCTGTCCGGCGGGCCGGACGGGCCGGTCGACCACCTGCTGGCCGCGGGCAAGGTCAAGGAAGGCCGCGCGGCGCTCGCGGAGATGAAGCGGGCCTTCGGCGACCGGTTCTATGTGGAGCTGCAGCGGCACGGAACCCCGGCCGAGGCCGCCGCCGAGGGCGAGCTGGTGGCCTTCGCCTACGACGAGGACGTGCCGCTCGTCGCCACCAACGACGTCTATTTCAAGCACGCCAAGGCCTATACGGCGCATGACGTGCTGCTGTGCATCGCCGACGGCAGCTTCGTGGGCCAGGAGGAGCGGCGCCGCGTGACCGCCGAGCATGGCTTCAAGTCACAGGCCGAGATGCGGGCTCTGTTCGCCGACCTGCCCGAGGCCTGCGACAACACCCTGGATATCGCGCGCCGGTGCGCCTTCACCGTGGCCAAGCGCGACCCGCTGCTGCCGCGCTTCCCGGGTAGCGACGGGCGGACGGAAGCCGAGGAACTGGCCCACCAGGCGCGCGAGGGCCTGAGGCTGCGGATGGCCGCCGGCCGGGCCAATGTCTTCCCCGCCGCCGACTATGAGGCCCGCCTGGAGCGCGAGATCCAGGTGATCAGCCAGATGGGGTTCCCCGGCTACTTTCTGATCGTGTCGGACTTCATCAAGTGGGCGAAGGCGCGCGGCATTCCCGTAGGCCCCGGGCGGGGGTCGGGCGCGGGTTCGCTGGTGGCCTACTCCCTGACGATCACCGACCTGGACCCGCTGCAGTACGGCCTGCTGTTCGAGCGCTTCCTGAACCCGGAGCGGGTGTCGATGCCCGACTTCGACATCGACTTCTGCCAGGAGCGGCGGGAGGAGGTGATCTCCTACGTCCAGCAGCGCTATGGCCGCGACAAGGTCGCCCAGATCATCACCTTCGGCACCCTGCAGGCGCGCGCCGTGCTGCGCGACGTGGGACGCGTGCTGCAGCTCCCGCTGGGCCAGGTGGACCGACTGGCCAAGATGGTGCCGGCCAACCCCGCCAACCCGGTGACCCTGGCCCAGGCCATCGAGATCGAGCCTCGCCTGCAGGAGGAGCGCAAGCGCGACGAGGCCGTCGCCCGGCTGCTTGAGATCTCGCTCGAGCTGGAAGGCCTATACCGCAACGCCTCGACCCACGCCGCCGGCGTGGTGATCGGCGACCGCCCGCTGACCCAGCTGACGCCGCTCTACCGCGATCCGCGCTCCGACCTGCCGGCCACCCAGTTCAACATGAAGTGGGTCGAGAGCGCCGGCCTGGTGAAGTTCGACTTCCTGGGCCTGAAGACGCTCACCGTCATCGATCGGGCGGTGAAGTACCTGGAGAAGCGCGGGGCGGCGGTGGACATGGCGGCCCTGCCGCTGGACGACCTGCCGTCCTACGAGCTGATGAGCAACGCCCAGACCATCGGCGTCTTCCAGCTTGAAGGGCAGGGGATGCGCGACACCCTGCGCCAGCTGCG
>Ga0255338_1002323_pt1 | contig 28704 bp, 27 predicted proteins | sample MeOH1_35cm_T4_19_FD_203715 | JGI IMG/M metagenome (GOLD analysis project Ga0255338, IMG submission 203715) | Sandy soil microbial communities from University of British Columbia, Vancouver, Canada - MeOH1_35cm_T4_195 | ecosystem: Engineered > Artificial ecosystem > Sand microcosm > Unclassified ...
GTGCGATGGCCAAGTTCAAAGGCGAGCTGACGCGTCATCTAGTCCTCGGTGGGCGCATTGCCCGCCGCATCGGCAACCACAGGCTCCGCCGAGACCGGATGCGGCGCGTTGCCCCAATAGAGTTTGCTCTGCTCGTACTGTGCGACGCTGAAACGCGCCAGTACGCCGATGGCCGCCGCGACCGGCAGCGCAAGGAGCGCGCCGACAAAGCCGAACAGCGCGCCGAACGCAAACAACGCGAACATCACCCAGAGTGGGTGAAGCCGCATTTTCCGGCCCACCACTCTCGGCTGAAGGAAGTTGCCTTCGACGAACTGCCCAATGACGAAGATGCCGACGATAAGGCCGATCGACATGTAATCCGGCCAGAACTGGAAGAAGGCGAGCGACACCGACACGACGAAGCCCGTGATGGTGCCGAGATAGGGAATAAAGCTCAGAATGCCCGTCATGATCCCGACGACGAGGCCGAAGGTGAGGCCCGCCGCCGACAGGCCCAGCGCATAGAACGTGCCGAGGAAAAGGCACACCAGCCCCTGCCCACGCAGAAATCCCGCAAGCACCTCATCCATTTCCCGCGCGAGGCCGCGAATGGTTTCGGCATGTTCGCGCGGCAAAAGCGCATCGACGCGGGCCACCATGCGGTCCCAGTCAAGCAGCATGTAGAAGGTGACGACCGGCGTCACCACAATGAGCGAGATGAACTCGACGATCGCCACGCCCTGCGAGCCGATCGAGGGCAGCAGGCTCAACGCCCATGAAAGCCCGCCGCTCGCCACTTCGCGCACGGCCTTCTGCACGTCGGAATTATTGCCGAGCAGCCGCGCGAGCTTGCCATGGCTGATCTCGTTGAGCGCGCTGCGCGCACCGCTCACGATGTTCGGCAGCACGTCGATGAAGGCCACGGTCTGCTGATAGAGCAGAGGCAGGAAAAGGATCGCGACCGCCGCGACGATGAACGTAAAGATGATCGAAATGATGATCGTCGCGGCCATACGCGACAGGCCTTTTGCTTCGAGCTTGTCCGCAAAGGGATCGAGGAAGTAGGAGATAGCGAGACCCGCCACGAAGGGCAGCAGAATGCCCTTCAACAGCCACAGCATCAGCGCAAAAACGACGATGCCGCCGACCCAGATGGCCGTCTGGCGCTGCAAGTTCATCTGAACCTCTCTATCTCAGCCGCATCTATTTCAGACGGAGGGACCATCCGCCCGCATCCTGCGCGAGAGTGATGTTCGCCTGTGAGAGCGACAACGCGAGCTTGTCCGGCGTGCCGCGATACCTGATGTCCACTTCCGCGCCATTGGCGGCTATGCCTTCGATCTGAAGGCTTTCCACCAGCGGCGCGTTGTCCAGCGCCTTGCGGATCGATTCCCATTGGTCGAGCGTCGAATAGAAGACCGAGGCCGTGAGCTGCGCCTCTTCGCCCGCGCGCACCACCGTCTCGCGCTTCCAGGGCTCGCCCAGCGCCAGCAGCGTCGAGGAGGCCGCGCTCTTTGCCATGGTCATGAAGGCGTCGCCATTCTGCGCGGCGCCCGTTGCCTGGTACGAGCCGCGGACCGGTGTGCCAGGGCCCGACGGGTCGTAACGCGTCACCGTCACATCGAGCTTCGAGCCCGCCGCATCGGTCACGCCATACGCCACCACCACCGAGTCAGCGCCATAACGCGCGGCGAGCGCCGCCAGCGCCGCCTTGTCGCCGGCGACGGCCTGCGCGGCCGTCACCGTCGTGAATTCCTGAACGTCGCCCATCGGCATGACGAGCGGCGTTACGGCATCGGCGAGGTCCACCGCCGCCCAGGCGTCGCGCCAGGGGTTCTGGTCTTCCCAGAGAATGCTCGTCCCCGCCTTGTCGAGAACCGCCAGCAGCACGGCAGGCTTCGCCTGCGTCTCGCCAAAGGGAATGTTCCGCGCTCGCAACATCCGGCGCACCGCTTCCGGCTGGAAGCTCACATTGAGATCGGCGATATAGCGGGTCGAACTGGTCTTTTCGCTCGCCACGGCGAAGCCGCGCACGGCGTCGGATGCCGTCCGCGCGTCCACCTGCGGCAGCGACGGCCAGTCCTCGGGGAGCGTCAAACGCTTCAGCAATTCGCTCAGCGCGAGGCTCTGGGCGGCGCCTTGCGCGACGGTGCGGGCCTCGGCCGAGCTTTTGGCCGTTTGGTCCACGTGAACGCCCTTCACAGTGTAAAGATCGGCGGCCCCGGCGGGCCCGCCCGCGAAAAGCGCCATCGCAATGCCCGCCGCCATCGCCAGCCCGAAAGCCGTCCTCATAGCCTAGCCCCTTGATTCAAAACAATTTTATTGCGCAAATCGCCGCCCGGTCGCGTCGCAGACTATAGTATCGCATGGCGCGAGCGAAGCGGAGATAGGCGCTTTTTCGCCGCTGCCCTTTTTGTTGCCACATCCCTTGCTTATAGGGGCGTTTTCGGGTGTTTTGTGCCCCATAGATTCCCCCCGAACGGACCCGCTCGCAATGTCTCAAAGCTCCGACAAGGACCGCCCGAACAGCTACACCTATGCGCAGGCGGGCGTAGACATCGACGCAGGCAACGCCCTCGTCCGCGCCATTGCGCCTTTGGCGAAGTCCACGCGCCGCCCCGGTGCGGACGCGGAGCTTGGCGGTTTCGGCGGGCTTTTCGACCTCAAGGCCACCGGCATGAAGGACCCCGTCCTCGTCGCCGCCAATGACGGCGTGGGCACGAAGCTCAAGGTCGCCATCGAAGCCGGCATTCACGACACGGTGGGCATCGACCTCGTCGCCATGTCGGTGAACGATCTCGTCGTGCAGGGTGCGGAGCCGCTTTTCTTCCTCGACTATTTTGCCACGGGCAAGCTCAACGTCGAGGAAGCGACCGCCGTCGTCTCCGGCATCGCCGAAGGCTGCCGTCAGGCCAATTGCGCGCTCATCGGCGGCGAGACGGCCGAAATGCCGGGCATGTATGCGGCGGGCGATTACGATCTCGCGGGCTTTTCCGTCGGTGCCGTCGAGCGCGACCAGATCCTGCCGCGCCGCGATGTCGGCGCGGGCGACGTCCTCATCGGCCTCGGCTCCACAGGCTTCCACTCAAACGGCTATTCGCTCGTCCGCCGCATCATCGCGGATCATGGACTGAGCTATGACGCGCCCTTCCCCCATGTGGAAGACGGCAGCGTCACCATCGGCGAGGCGCTTCTCGCGCCGACGCGCATCTATGTCCGCAGCGTGCTCCGCGCCATCCGCGAAACCGGCGCCGTGAAGGCGCTGGCGCACATCACCGGCGGCGGCTTCGTCGAAAACATTCCCCGCGTTCTGCCCGACGGCATTGTCGCGGAGATCGACGGCGCCTCCTGGCGTATGCCCGATGTCTTCCGCTGGATCATGAAGCTCGGCGGCATCGCGGAAGCCGAGATGGGCCGCACCTTCAATTGCGGGATCGGCATGATCGTCGTCGTTGCCGAGGAACGTGCGGTCGAAGTGGCGCGCATCCTCGCGGAAGCAGGCGAGACCGTCTATCGCATCGGCCATCTGCGCGAGCGCCATGGCGACGAACCCCGCGTCGAGATCAAGGGCGCGCTCGGCAGCCTCGCATGAAGGTCGGCGTCCTCATCTCCGGCCGCGGCTCGAACCTCCGCTCGCTCATCGCCGCGACGAAGGAGCCGGGCTTTCCCGCCGAGATCGTCGTCGTGGTTTCGAACAAACCCGACGCGCCGGGCCTCGAAGTCGCCCGCGCCGCCGGCATCCCGACCGAAGTGGTGAGCCACAAGGACTATCCGACGCGCGAAGCCTTCGACGCCGAACTCGACGCGGCGCTCCGCCGCGCGGGCGTCGAGCTCATTTGCAGCGCCGGTTTCATGCGCATTCTGTCCGATGGCTTCGTGGAAAGCTGGCGCGACCGGCAGTTGAATATCCACCCCTCGCTGCTGCCTGCCTTCAAGGGGCTGCGCGTCCATGAGCGCGTGCTGGAAACCGGCTGCCGCATCACCGGCTGCACGGTACATTTCGTCCGCGCCGCCATGGATGAAGGCCCCATCGTCGCGCAGGTCGCCGTGCCCGTGCTCGAAGGCGATACGCCGGAAGTCCTCGCCGACCGCGTGCTCGAAGCCGAACACAAGCTCTATCCGCTCGCGCTGAAACTCGTTGCCTCGGGTCGCGCCCGCGTCGTCAACGAGCGCGTGGAAATCGACGGACCGCGCGGCGAAGCGCAGGCCCCCCTCTTCGTCCCACCCGTTTCCTGATCTTGGTTCCAGCCGCTCCTGTTTCGCGGCCATACGGCATTCTGCAGCACGCCATAATGCAGAAAGCCCCGCCGTTGCCGGCGGGGCTTTCCATATCCAGCGTCGGGCTGAATTAGCCGACGATCTCGATACCGGCGAAGAAATAGGCGATTTCCTGCGCGGCGGTTTCCGGCGCATCGGAGCCGTGGACCGAGTTCGCTTCGATCGACTCGGCGAAATCCTTGCGGATCGTGCCTTCCGCGGCGTTGGCCGGGTTGGTCGCGCCCATGATTTCGCGGTTCTTGGCGATGGCGTTCTCGCCTTCGAGGACCTGCAGGACCACGGGGCCCGAGATCATGAAGCTCACGAGATCGTTGAAGAAGGGGCGCTCGCGGTGAACGGCATAGAAGCCTTCAGCCTGGGCCTTGGAGAGCCAGACGCGCTTCGAGGCGACGACGCGGAGGCCGGCGCTTTCGAACCGGTCGACGATCTTGCCGGTGAGGTTCCGGCGCGTCGCGTCCGGCTTAATGATCGAGAAGGTCCGTTCGAGGGCCATGCTCTTGTTCCTAAAAATAAGGGTCAGGGATTTGGCGCGGGTTATAGCCGGGCTTAATGACTACGGCAACCTTCCGTGCTAAAGAGCCGCCCATGCTTCACATAAACGACCTGACTTTCCGCATGGAGGGGCGCCTCCTCCTCGATCATGTCACCGCGGCTGTGCCCCCGGGGCAGCGGGTGGGCTTTGTCGGCCGCAATGGCACCGGCAAATCCACCCTGCTCAAGATCATTACCGGCGAATACCAGACCGAAACGGGCGGCATCAGCTACCCGAAGAACTGGCGCGTCGGCATGGTCCGCCAGGAGGTTCTGGCCGGGCCGACCACGCTGCTCGATACGGTGCTCGCCGCCGATACCGAGCGCGCCGCCCTGCTGGACGAGGCCGAACACGCCACCGACCCGCACCGTATCGCCGAAATTCATACGCGTCTGGCCGACATGGGCGCTCATGCCGCACCCTCCCGCGCCGCCGCGATCCTCGCGGGCCTCGGCTTCGACGAGGCGGCGCAGGCCCGCCCCTGCTCCGATTTCTCGGGCGGCTGGCGAATGCGCGTCGCGCTGGCGGCGGTGCTCTTTTCCGAGCCCGACCTGCTGCTGCTCGACGAACCGACCAACTATCTCGACCTCGAAGGCACGATCTGGCTCGAGGACTATCTGCGCTCCTACCCCTATACGGTCCTCATCGTCAGCCATGACCGCGACCTGCTGAACAATGTCGCCCAGGGCATCCTGCATCTCGAGCACAAGAAACTCACCTACTACGCCGGCAATTACGACCGCTTCGACCGCACGCGCCGCGAAAAGCTGATGCTGCAGATGTCGATGAAGAAGAAGCAGGAAGACGCGCGCCGTCACATGGAGGAGTTCGTCGAACGCTTCAAGGCCAAGGCCTCCAAGGCGCGTCAGGCACAGAGCCGTATGAAGGCGCTGGCGAAGATGGAGCCCATCGCCGACATTCTGAGCGAGCGCGTGATGCCGTTCCGCTTCCCCGCGCCGGAAAAGCCGCTGGCCTCGCCCATCATCCGCCTTGAACATGCGTCGGTCGGCTATTCCGCCGACAAGCCCGTGCTGAAGGACCTCGACCTTCGCATCGACCATGACGACCGCATCGCGCTTCTCGGCGCGAACGGCAACGGCAAGTCGACCTTCGCCAAGCTGCTGTGCGACCGTCTGCAGGTCACGGGCGGCCATAAATACGACTCGAAGAAGCTCCGCATCGCCTATTTCGCGCAGCACCAGCTCGACGAGCTCAACATGGGCGAAACGCCCTATGAGCATTTCCGCGAGCTGATGCCGACGGCGACACAGGCGCAGGTCCGCGCCACGGCCGGCTCCTATGGCTTTGGCGCCGACAAGGCCGACACGAGAGTCGAGAAGCTTTCGGGTGGCGAAAAGGCGCGCCTCCTCTTTGCGGTGCAGACCTACAACAAGCCGCACCTCATCATTCTCGACGAACCGACGAACCACCTGGACGTCGACAGCCGCGAAGCGCTGGTCATGGCGATCAACGAATATGACGGCGCCATCATCCTCATCAGCCACGACCGCCATCTGGTCGAAACCTGCGCCGATCGCCTCTGGCTGGTCGCCGACGGGACGGTGAAGCCCTATGACGGCGATCTCGACGATTACCGCAAATGGCTGCTCGATCCGGCGCGCCGCATAAAGCCGCTGACGGCGGAGGAACAGGCGGAAGCGGAAGCCCGCCCCGCCCCGAAGCCCCAGATCGACAAGAAGGAAGCCCGCCGCATCGCCGCCCAGAAGCGCGAGCAATTCGCGCCGCTGAAGAAAAAGGCGCAGGCCGCCGAAAAGGAAGTCGAGCGCCTGCAAGCCGAAGTGGCGAAGCACGACGCCGACCTCGTTGCCAAGCCCGAGGACGCCGCCCGCATCGCCAAGCTCCGCGCCGACACGCTCAAGGCACTCGCCAAGGCGGAGGAAGACTGGCTCCATGCCTCCGCGGCTTACGACGAAGCGATGGCCGACTAGAGAGAAGATGGATGCCGGATCGAGTCCGGGATGACGGGCATTTTTTACTTCGACAAAACAACAAACGTCATGCCGGACTTGATCCGGCATCCATCTTGCGGCGTCCGTCAGGACTGAAGCGTCTCGTACAAATCGTCCCACCTCGGATTGACGGACAAGATCAACTCAACCTTCCATTCGCGCGGCCAGTTCTTGATCTTCTTCTCGCGATCAATTGCCGCCGCGATTTCTTCATGCCTTTCCATGAACACGAGACGCTTCAAGCCGTAGCGTTTCGTGAAACCGTCGATCAGGCCCTCGCGGTGCTCATGTGCCCGCCGCCCGATATCCGCCGTCACCCCGACATAGATCGTCCCGCGCGGCTTGTTGGTCATGATGTAAACCCACCCGCCTTTCATCGATGCCCCCTGAAAAAGATGGATGCCGGATCGAGTCCGGCATGACGCATCTGGGTGATGAGAGTCTCCCCCCAACAACACCCGTCATCCCGGACTTGATCCGGGATCCAACTTTAAAATCTTCAGAACCCGGCCTTGATCACGCCGGCCTGTTCAAGCGCCCCCACGGCATCACCGTCATGCCCAGGCACGATGTTGAGTTTCGGCTCGGCCTCGTGCAGCCGCTTGAGCGCGCCGAGTTCCGCGAAGACTGCCTCGCGGTCTTCCTTCAGCATGAACTGCGTGACGAGCCGCGCGCGTTCGCGCACGAGGTCGATGTTGCGGAACTTCCAGGCGACGTCACCGATGAAGAGCACTTCCGTGCCGTCCGCCTTCTGCACATAGACCATCTGGCTGCCCGGAGAATGGCCCGGCGCCTTGATGAGCACGACGCCCGGCGCGATCGCCACATAGTGGTCGTAGACGAGCGGCTTGTAGCCATCGAGCGTCCCGGCGGGAAAAGCAGCGGGGACCGATCGTTCCGGATGATCGACCTGCTCCTGCGTCAGCTTCGTCGATGGCAAAATACGCCGCACATCGGGGTGCTCGGTGAGCCCGCCGATATGATCCATATGTTCATGGGTAATGACGATCAGAGACGCCTTGTCGAGCGCGGCGCTCATGCGGTCATAGGCAGCTTTGTCAAACGAGGCGAGGTTCGATCCGCCGAGCTTGTCGTCGAGCGCCGTGTCGATGATCGCGGTCGCTCCACCGGGAAAGACCAGCCGGTAGGAAAAGACCGGCATCTCGACCTTCTCCCAGCCATCGCCCGCGACCACGGCAGTCCGCGGAAAGGAAAAGGCGGCAACCTTCTCGGCGTCGATTTCGACCACCTTGGCTCCGGGCTGCGCCTCTGCAAGACGGCGAATTTCCTCCATGTCGAGCGCGAAATATCCGCCCGCAGGCGCATGGCTCTCCACGACGAGCCAGTAATAGCTTCCGCCGCCAATCAGGATAAGCGCGCCCAGAACGATCAGCGCGATCCGCTTCCAGCCCATCGAAACCTCCCCTCGCAGCCGGCGTCATTGCCGGACCGGGACGATATGGTGTTGATCGTGAACGGATCAATCGGGAAAATTTTCTAGCCGCTATACGAAATTTAATCCCCGCCGCTCAGGCCTTTTTCTCCCAGCGGCCCGCGTCGCTTTGCTGCCAATAGGTCGCGTCGTGGCCCTCGGCCTTCAGGCGCCTCCAGTTTTCGCGCGCGCGGCCCAGGGCCTCCTCATCGCGCCCGTCGAACATCAGCACACAGCGTTCATAGCCGGAAATATCGCCCGGCTCCGCGCCGTCGACCAGGAATACGACCTGCGCGCCGTTCGGGTTCTCATCTTCCGTGGTCATGAAGATCGGCTGCGCCTCGGCGGGCCCGTCTTCCTTCGTGCCATGCGGCAGGAAACTGTCCTCGCGATAGGTCCATAGCGCATTCACCAGCGCGTCGAGCCGTTCGGCATTTCCCACCTTCACCACGCAGCGCCACGGCCGCGCCAGCGAGCGCTCGAGCAGTTGCGGCAACACCTGCTCGAGCGGCGCGTTCTGAAGGTGATAGAAGAGAACTTCCGTCATGCCTCGTAATAATCTTCAACGAGGCGGTTGAGGACGCGCACACCCCAGCCCGAACCCCAGCTCTGATTGATCGAGGTCGGCGGCGAGGCCATGGCCGTTCCCGCGACATCGAGATGCGCCCAAGGCACATCATTGACGAAGCGCTTGAGGAACTGCGCGGCGCTGATCGAACCGCCATCGCGCCCGCCTGTGTTCTTCATGTCGGCCTTGCGGGACTCGATCATCTTGTCATAGGCCGGGCCCATCGGCATGCGCCACACCTTCTCGCCCTCGGCCTCGCCCGCCTCGATGAGCTGCGAGGCGAGCTTGTCGTCGCTCGCGAAGAGGCCCGCATATTCCTTGCCGAGCGCGACCATGATCGCGCCGGTCAACGTCGCAAGATCGACCATGAATTTCGGCTTGAAGCGCTTCTGCGTGTACCAGAGCGCGTCGGCCAGAACGAGGCGGCCTTCCGCATCCGTGTTGATGACTTCGATCGTCTGTCCCGACATCGACGTCACGATGTCGCCGGGCCGCTGCGCATTGCCGTCGGGCATGTTCTCGACGAGGCCGAGAACGCCGATCGCATTGACCTTCGCCTTGCGCGCCGCAAGCGTATAGAGGAGGCCTGCGACGGCGGCCGCGCCGCCCATGTCGCCCTTCATGTCCTCCATGCCGGCAGCCGGTTTGATCGAAATGCCGCCCGTATCGAAGCAGACGCCCTTGCCCACGAAGGCAACGGGCTTCTCCGTCGTCTTGCCGCCGTTCCACCGCATGATGACGAGTTGGCTTTCCTGCACGCTGCCCTGACCGACGCCGAGCAGCGAGCCCATGCCGAGCTTGCGCATCTGCGCCTCGCCGAGCACCTCGATCTTGAGGCCGAGCCTGGCAAGGCCGCGAACGCGCTTGGCGAACTCGACCGGCGTCAGCACATTGGCGGGCTCATTGACGAGATCGCGCGCGAAGTAGATCGCCTCCGTCATCTTGGCGAGCGGCGCATAGGCCTTGCGAGCCGCAGCCGCGGCCTTTGTCATGATGGTAAGGCTCTTCAGCGCGGCGTCGGCTGCGTCCTTGTCCTTGTCGCGGGTCTTGTACTTGTCGAACTTGTAGCTGCGAAGCGCCGCGCCGAACGCGACGCGAGCCGCCGCCTCGCCCGGCTCGATCTTCGCCGAATGGGCGCCGTCGACGATGATCGCAACCTGCTCCTTCGTCTTGCCAATGCGGCCATGCAGATCGCCGCCCGCATGTTCCAGAATCGTGGTCGTCAGATCCGCCCGCTTGCCGATGCCGATCAGGATGGTCCGGTGCGCGGTGATCCCGTGCAGCGCGACGAGTTCGAGGATGCTGCCCGGCTTGCCGGTGAAGCTGGCCGCCTTGATCGCCCGCTTGAACGCCCCTTCGGCCTTGCGGTCGAGGTCGGCTGCGAAGCCCGAGAGAATGTTGTCCTCGCACACGAGCAGCGCGAGAACGCCGGGTTTCGTCAGCGAAACATCGGCAAAGGAGATATCCATGAAATTAACCTTTCCAGCTCTCAAGGCAGGCCCGCGCGTGGGGCAAAGCGAATCGTCGGTGCAGCCGCGCGCGCTGGCACCCCTCGCCAGCACCCGAAAGGGCTTGCGTCAGGGGCATTCCAGCGCCCGGCTTTTCCGGTCGGACAAAATGGGATAACCATTCATCTCGGCCAAGCGCGTATCCTAGCGGAAACCCTTGGGAGGAAAAGCCATTCGTCGATCCCCGGATCGCGCGCCCGGATCACGCACCACTCCACAAACAAGCCCCTGAAAGCCGGGACGGATGCCCTTAGCCCTGACGAGATATATTTTCTGGCAGTCCGCCGGGCCCTTCGCCATCGCGACCTTCGTTCTGTCGGGCATCATCTGGCTGACTCAGGCGCTGAAGATGCTCGATGTGCTCATCACTCAGGGACAGACCGTCGGCGCCTTCTTCGAGTTGAGCCTGCTCGCGCTTCCCACCGCGGTGAACTCCGTTCTGCCGATCGCGCTTTTCCTCGCCCTCATTTATGCGCTGAACAAGCTCATCACCGACAGCGAACTCGTCGTCATGTTCTCGGCCGGTGTCAGCCGCTGGACGGTCGCCCTTCCGATGATGATGCTGACGGCCATCGCAATCGCCGCCGTCATCGTGCTCAATCTGTGGCTCATGCCCGCCGGCATGCGCACGCTTCGCGTCAAGCTCTTCGAAATTCGTGGCGATGTGGCAACGTCGCTCATCCGCGAAGGCGCTTTCACCAATCCGGTGTCGGGCCTCACCGTCTATGTGCGCTCGCGCACCCCTGAAGGCGGCATTCGCGGCATTCTGGTACATGATGGCCGCAACCCCGACGAGCCCGTGACCTACATGGCGGAAACCGGAGAGATGGTCCGCACGCCGGAGGGCCCCCGTCTCGTCATGTACAATGGCAATATCGAGCGCGTCACCCGCAAGGCGACCAAGACCGAAAGCCCGGTCACGCTGCTCTATTTCGACAAGTACACCTACGATCTTTCGCAATATGCCTCGACCGAGCAGATCTCTCCGTGGGAAGTGCGCGAACGCTATCTGAACGAGTTGTTCAATCCCGCCAGCAACGATCTCTACGGGCAGCGCATGAGGGCGCGGCTTCGCGCGGAGGGGCATGACCGCATCGTGGCCGCGCTCTATCCCGTCATGTTCGCCTGTATCGCGCTGGCGGCTCTTTTGCCCGCCCCGTTCAACCGGCGCGGTTATGCGTTGCGCATCGGCATGGCCGCGATTGCCGCCATTGTCGCGCGCGTGATCGGTTTCGGTCTCGTCAACGCCGCGGTCAACCAGCCGATCCTCATCGCCGCCATCTATCTGATGCCGCTCCTGGTCTGCGCCGCCTCATGCGCGCTCATCGCCGGCTTCCGATTCGATCGGCTCCGGCGCAGCATCGAGGCATGGACGGCATGAACCTTTCCTGGACCCTGTCGCGCTATCTCGGACGCCAGTTCCTCGTAACTGTGCTCATCACCTTCGCGATCGTGCTGTGCCTCATCTACATGATCAGCATCGTCGAACTGATGCGGAAGGCAGCGGATCACAGCGAGATCACTTTCGGCACCATTGCGTCGATGGCCTTGCTCAACCTGCCGACGCTCGGTTCCGACACGCTGCCCTTCGCCGTGCTCTTCGGCGGCATGGCATCCTTCCTGCGCCTGACGCGCAATCACGAGCTCGTTATCGCGCGCGCCGCCGGCATCTCTGCCTGGCAGTTTCTGGCGCCCGCGCTTGCCGGCGCGCTGGCCATCGGCGTCGTTGTCATCACGGTCTATAATCCGATCGCCGCCGCCATGTCGGCGCGCTATACGCAGCTCGAGGCGACATATCTGCGCGGAAGGCCGAGCCTTATCGCCGTCTCCTCGAACGGGCTGTGGCTCCGTCAGGCGGATGCCGGCGGCCAGTCGGTCGTGCATGCGCTCCGCATCAGCGAGCGCGGCCTGCGGCTCGAAGACGTCATCATCTTCCTCTATGGCCAGGGCGATAATTTCACCGGCCGCATCGATGCGCGCAGCGCCGTGCTGGAAGATGGCTACTGGACCATGAAGGATGCCTGGGTCACCTCCATTGCGGACCAGCCCAAGCATTATGACACCTATCGCCAGCCCACCACGCTGACGCTGACCCAGGTGCAGGAGAGCTTCGCGGACCCGGACACGATCTCGTTCTGGGATCTGCCTCACTTCATCGACATGGCAGAAGCTGCCGGCTTTTCGGCCCAGCGCTACCGGCTCCACCTCTACGACATCCTCTCGACGCCGGTCCTGCTCTGCACCATGGTCTTTCTCGGAGCAGTCTTTTCGCTCCGCGCTTCGCGGCTCGGAGGCCTCTTCCAGCTCGTGATCGGAGGCATTTTCGCAGGGTTCCTGCTCTATTTCCTGACCGATCTCTCGCTTGCTCTGGGACTTTCGGGGGTCCTTCCGCCCTTCCTGGCAGCCTGGGCGCCGGTTATCGTTGCCCTGCTTTTGGGGGTTGCGGTTCTCTTTCACCTCGAAGACGGTTAAACAACAGGCGAATCCAAGGTTGCAGGGGGTCATTTTGAGTGGATCGAGGATGGGGTCGGTCGGTCGACGGTCCGTGGCATTTGCCGCGGTAGCCGCGTTGTGGGCCCTTGCCAGCTGGCCAATCGCCGCCTCCGCCCAGGACACCCCGACCGGGGAGCGCAAGTCGCTCGCCCTGAATAACGGCGCAAAGCCTTTCCCGGAATCGGGAGAGGTCCTCATGCAGTCCGACGACCTCAGCTATGACCGCGACGCCCAGATCGTGACCGCCACGGGCCATGTCGAAATCGCCTATGGGCAGCGCGTCCTGATGGCTGACAAGGTCACCTACAACCAGAAAACCGGCGTCGTGACCGCCGATGGCCATGTCTCCCTGCTGGAGCCGCAGGGAGATGTCGTCTTCGCCGATCACGTTGTGCTGCGCAACGAGATGAAGGACGGCGTCATTCAGACGCTGCAGGTCCTCCTCACCGACAAGTCGCGCCTTGCCGGCAGCGACGCGGTGCGCACCAACGGCGACGTGACCACTGTTCATCGTGGCGTCTACAGCCCTTGCGAGATCTGCGAGAAGCAGGGCCAGCACACGCCCGTCTGGCAGATCAAGGCCTTCCGCGTCGTTCACAACAAGACGGAAAAGCGGATCATCTACGAAGACGCCTACATGGAAATGTTCGGCGTCCCCGTCTTCTACGTCCCCTTCTTCTCGCATCCCGACCCGACGGTGAAGCGCCAGTCCGGATTCCTGACGCCGACCATCGCAAGCTCCACCGATCTCGGACAGGAAATCACGCTCCCCTATTACTGGGCGATCGCGCCGAACCTGGATGTGACGCTTGCGCCGCGATTCACGACGAAAGAGGGCTTCGTCTATCAGGGCGAATTCCGCCATCGCCTCGAGTCGGGCTCGTACCAGTTCTTCGCCACCGGCAATTGGCCGGATACGCGCACTGCCGGCACGCCGGGCGACTCGGTCTTCCGCGGCAGCCTGTTCGGCAATGGCGAATTCACGCTCGCGCCGAAATGGAGCTGGGGCTTCCAGACGCAGCTTGTTACCGACAACACCTATCTGCGCAAATACGGCCTTTCCGACGCGACCGACCTGACGACGAATGTTCACCTGAACAATATTGACGGACGCGACAGCTTCTCGGCGAACGCCTACTACTTCCGCAACCTGCTTGCGGGCACCGATCGCGACAACACTCCCTGGGTGGCGCCGACCGTCGACTACGACAAATATCTGGGCGATCTGCTCGGACTGGGCCGCCTGAAGTTCAGCAGCAATGCGATGGTGCTGGGCACGCCGGCGGGCCTCGGCTCCCGCCGCCTCACAGGCGCCTTCGACTGGGACAAGCCCTATACGGCGCGCGGCGGCGAGGTCTACCGCATCTTCGCGAACCTCCGCGCCGACGCCTATTCGACCGACAAGGCCCCCAATCCGGCCGCGCCCGGCACGTTCTTCGGCGAGGAAACCATCATCCGCGCCCTGCCGACCGTCGGCGCCGAAGCGAGCTATCCCTTCGTGCGGCCCGATCCCGGCCTCAAGCAGGTGGTCGAGCCCATCATGCAGGTGATCTACGCGCCCAACATCGGGAACAACGAGCGCATCCCGAACATGGATTCGATCAACGTCGAATTCGACGACACCAACCTGTTCTCCGAAAACCGCTTCCCCGGCCTCGACCGTTGGGAGACGGGCGGACGCGCCAATGTAGGCTTGCGCTATTCGATCTATGGCGCGGGCGGCGGACAGGCCAGCGTGCTTCTCGGCCAGAGCTATCGCCTGAAGGATGACACAAGCTTCTCCAATGCGACGGGTCTGCGCGATCAGCTTTCCGATTATGTGGGCTCGATCCAGATCGCGCCGAACGACAATCTCGTCGCAGTCCACCGCTTCCGCATCAACGAGAACGACTTCAAGTTCAGCCGCAACGAATTCGATGTGCTCGCCCGGACCGGCCCGCTGACCACATCGCTCGGCTATGCCTATTTTGCCGCCGACCAGGCTGTAACCACGGCCATCGGCGCTCGTGAAGAGCTATCGCTCGGCGCGACGCTGAAGCTCAGCCGGTACTGGCGCCTCTTCGGCAGCACCGTGCAGGACCTCGCCAATAGCGGCTCGATCTCGAACCAGATCGGCGTCGGCTATCAGGACGACTGCTTCGGCCTTGCCCTCGGCTTCTACCAGTCGAACATCGCCTATCAGGACATCCAGAGGTCGAACACCTTCCTGCTCCAGGTCACATTCAAGAATCTGGGCTCGACAGGCGTCGGCAGCCAGTCGAACCTGTCCGCGCGGACGGATTCAATGGGCATCGTGAACCCCGGGACCACGCTCTTCGGCGACCCCGACACATCCCTCTTCGGCGACCCGGCCGGCGTCATGATCAACGACAGCCGCCGCCCGGGCATCGGCACCAACAGGTAAACGCAGCCCGAGGCGTGAAACCGCTGAAACTGGCGGCTTTACGCCCGGGGTCCTCGGTTGATTAGGGCACCGATTGCAGTATTCTGTCCGCCTCAGGCCGGGGGCGTCCAGGCCAACACGGGAGGGGTCTTCGGCCCCCTTTGAAAAAATCATGAAGTCAATGAAGCTCGCGTGCTCCTTCACGCCTGCCGTAGCTACTGTGTCCCGGTTCCTCTCCACGCTCGCACTGGTTTCGTGCGTGAGTCTGGCCTGCCCGATGCCCCTCCACGCCGAGGAAGGTCTCGGCGCGCCGACGCCCGACAGTCTGGGCCTCGACGGCGGTTCCGCAGCGGCGCCCGCCGGGGCTGACGACAGCCAGGGCATCGTCGCCATCGTCAATGACAAGATCATCTCGAAATACGACCTCGATCAGCGCGTCCACCTCGTCATGGTGACGTCCGGCATTCCGAATTCGCCTGAAATGGTCAGCCGCATCCAGCGTCAGGTTCTCCGCAGCCTGATCGACGAGCGCCTCGAACTGCAGGAAGCCGTGCATCTCGATCTGAAGGTCGACGAGAAGGAAATCGACCAGCAGCTCGCCCAGATCGCCGCGCGCGCGAACATGACGCCCAAGGAGATCGAGGACTATCTGAAGGAGAACGGTATCGCCCGGGATACGCTCGTTTCCCAGCTCTATGCCGACATCGCCTGGAACAAGGTGATCGAGCAGCAGTTCGCGCCGCTGATTTCCGTCGGCGCCGACGAAGTCGACGAGGCGCTCAAGCAGATGACCGAACAGGCCGATCAGCCTCGTTATCAGCTTTCCGAAATCCTGCTCACCTTCGACAATCCGGAGCAGGAAACCGAAGTCATGTCCGGCGCGCAGCGTCTGGTCGACCAGATGCGTCAGGGTGCGCCCTTCGCTTCCGTGGCCCGTCAGTTCAGCCAGTCGGCCAGCTCCGCCAATGGCGGCGACATCGGCTGGGAGCATGCGAGCCAGATGCCCGGCGACGTCGCCCCCATCGTGGAGAAGATGACGATTGGCGGCATTTCGGACCCGATCAAGACTCTGAACGGCGTCTACATCATCCAGCTTCGCAACAAGCAAACCGGCCTCGGCCCGGATCCCCTGCAGGACCGCTGGACCCTCGCCCATGTCCTGTTGCCGTTGACCCCGGATGCGCCGCAGGCAATGGTTGCCCGCCGCGTCGGCGAAGCGCAGAAGCTCATGGCGGACTTCAAGTCCTGCGACACGCTTGGCGATCAGGTAAAGCAGTACGTTGGCGCCGTTGCTCAGGCGCCCCGTGCGGTCGTCTTCGGCCAGCTCGATCAGAGGCTGCGCGAGTCGCTCGCCGGCGCCAAGCCGGGCGCGATGCTGAAGCCGATCCGCAGCCAGCAGGGTATCGAAATGATTGCCGTCTGCGGCTATCAGGCGGATGCGGGCGGCGCTCCGAGCCGCGACCAGATCGAGAACAATATCTTCTCGCAGCGGCTGGACATGATGGCTCGTCGGCATCTGCGCGACCTGCGGCGCGACGCCGTCGTCGACATCAGGTGATATAGTCCGGCGGCGCGAGCATGCCGCAGGACAAGGATCTGTCATGACGAAAGCGGACAGGCCGCCGCTCGCCCTTACCATGGGCGAGCCGGCGGGCATCGGCCCCGAAATCACGTTGAAGGCCTGGGCGGCGCGGATGGATGAAGCGCTCCCGGCCTTTTTCGTCGTGGGCGCGCCTTCGCTCTACCATGAGGAAGCGCGGCGGCTCGGCCTTGACGTGACCTTCCGCGAGATCGCGACGCCTGACGAGGCGAGCCGCCACTTCGGCGGCTCCCTTCCGGTGCTGCCGCTATCGCTCGACGCCGCCGTGCAGCCGGGCCACCTTGCGCCCGCCAATGCCCGCGCGGTCATGCAGTCGATCGACATGGCCTGCGATTTCGCGCTGGCGGGAGAGGCTTCCGGCATCGTCACCAATCCGATCCACAAGCGCGCACTCTATGAGGCGGGTCTGCAGGTTCCGGGGCATACGGAATATCTGGCCGGGCGTACTGGCGGCGCGACGCCTGTCATGATGCTTTCCTGTCCCGGCCTTCGCGTCGTGCCGGTCACCGTGCATCAGTCGCTTGCGAGCGTCGCGACCTCGCTCACCACAGCCATGATCGCGGAAAAAGGTGTCATCCTCGCCCATGCGCTGCGGCGCGACCTCGGTATTGCGCAGCCCCGCATCGCCATCGCCGGGCTCAATCCCCATGCAGGCGAGGAAGGCCATCTTGGCCGCGAGGAGATCGACGTGATCTTGCCCGCCCTTGCCGCGATCCACGCGGCGGGCGCGGAAATCTCCGGCCCCCTTCCGCCCGACACCATGTTCCACGCCGCTGCCCGCGCGCGCTACGACGCGGCGCTCTGCATGTATCACGATCAGGCGCTCATCCCGCTCAAGACCATCGACTTCGAGCGCGGCGTCAACACCACGCTCGGCCTGCCCATCGTGCGGACATCGCCCGACCACGGCACGGCCCTCGACATTGCAGGCCGCGGCGTCGCCCATCCGGGCAGCCTCATCGAAGCGATCAAACTCGCCGCCGAAATCGCAGATAACCGGACCGCCCAATGAGCGCAGACAATCTTCCGCCGCTGCGCGAGGTCATCTCGAAACACGGCCTCGGCGCACTGAAGGCGCTCGGCCAGAACTTCCTGCTCGACCTCAATCTGACGGGCCGGATCGCCCGCGCCGCCGGTCCGCTGGAAGGCTATGAGGTGATCGAAGTGGGGCCCGGCCCCGGCGGCCTGACGCGCGCCCTGCTCGCCGAAGGTGCGTCGCGCGTCGTCGCCATAGAGCGCGACCGGCGCTGCCTCCCCGCGCTTCAGGAAATCTCCGACGCCTATCCCGGCCGCCTCACCATCATCGAAGGCGACGCCCTTGAAACCGACATGGCAAGCCTCGTCAAAGGCCCCGCCCGCATCGTCGCGAACCTGCCCTACAACATCGCAACGCCGCTCCTCGTCCGCTGGCTGCAGACCGAGCCTTGGCCGCCCTATTACGCGAGCCTGACGCTGATGTTCCAGAAGGAGGTCGCCGAACGCATCGTCGCGCCCCCCGGCGGCAAGGCCTATGGCCGCCTCGGCGTGCTGGCCCAGTGGCGCTCGAAGCCCCGCATGCTCTTCGACGTCAACCGCAGCGCCTTCACGCCGCCCCCCGCCGTCACCTCCACGGTGGTCGAACTCATTCCCCGGCCTGAACCACTCTCGCCAGCCGACCCGGCGGCGCTGGAACGCGTGGTGGCTGCCGCCTTCGGCCAACGCCGCAAGATGCTGCGTTCAAGCCTCAAATCGCTGATGCCCGACCCCACCGCAATCATCGAGGAAGCGGGCATCAACCCGACGCAACGCGCCGAGGAGCTTTCAGTCGAGGAGTTCTGCGCGCTCGCCCGCGCTTATGCGAGCAAGCGCTGACAGGTTGTGGGGCGCGGCCCCTCATGCCAAATTGCCGGAAACGGGCGGCGCAGACCGCCTATTGTGAGAGGACAGGAGCACGCCATGAAATCTGAAGCCATTGTCGACTACGGCCAGCCGCTCAAGGAAATCACCAGCGAAACGCCGCAGCCCAAGGGCACGGAAGTGCTCCTCAAGGTGACGCATTGCGGCGTCTGCCATTCCGACGTCCATCTCCACGACGGTTATTTCGACCTCGGCGGCGGCAACAAGCTCGACGTGCGCGGCGGCCGCAAACTGCCCTTCACGCTCGGCCATGAAATCGAGGGCGAGGTCATTGCCATCGGCGAGGATGTGGAAGGCGTCACCGTCGGCCAGCGTCGCGTGGCCTTCCCCTGGATCGGCTGCGGCCAGTGCCCGACCTGCAAGCGCGGCGAGGAGCATCTCTGCAACAAGCCGGTCAATCTCGGCATTCAGGTCGCTGGCGGCTATGCGACGCATGTGATCGTTCCGCATCCGCGCTACCTCATCGATTACACCGGCGTGCAGCAAGGTCTCGCTGCGACCTATATGTGCTCCGGCCTCACCGCCTATAGCGCAATGAAGAAGCTCGGCGACATCAGCCCCGAGGAGCGCGTGCTCGTCGTCGGCCTCGGCGGCGTCGGCATGATGGGCCTGCAATTCGCCAAGGCGATGTTCGAGAACGCTCCGCTCGGCGCCGATGTCGACGAGCAGAAGCTTCAGTCCGCCAAGGGCGCAGGCGCGCATGAGGTCTACAATCCGAAAGATCCGGAAGCGCTGAAGAAGCTCCTCGCCGACACCAATGGCGGCGTGCCCGCGGCGGTCGATTTCGTCGGTTCCGAAGCCTCGCTGAAATTCGCGACGGGTGCCGTGCGCAAGGGCGGACAGGTCGTCGTCGTCGGCCTCTTCGGCGGCGGCTTCTCGATGCCGATCCCGATGTTCCCGATGCGCGCGATCTCGATCGGCGGCTCCTATGTGGGCTCACTCGCCGAGACCCTCGAAATGATGGAACTCGTCAAGGCCGGCAAGATCGATCCGATCCCCGTGCAGGAGCGCCCGCTCTCCGACGCTTCGAAGACGCTCGACGATCTGCGCGCCGGCCATGTGCTTGGCCGCGTGGTTCTGAAGCCCTGATATTGCATGAGGCGGCCGGGTTCAGGCCCGGCCGCCCATCACCGCCAGAAGCGGCCCCTCGATGACCTCTCGTCCGGAACTCTCCGTCAGCTTCCACAATTTCTGGCCCGGCTTCGATCCGAAGAAATTCTTCCTCACGCGTGAGTTGATGCGACGCTTCGACGTCCGCTTCGACCTCCTCGGCCACGACCTGCAATTCTTCAGCGTCTTCGGCAAGGAACTCGTGCCCACGAAAGGCCGGGAACGCGCGCTGCGTGTCTGGTTCAGTGCCGAGGTCTATGAACCCTCCCGCATGATCTACGATCTTCACTTCGGTTCTCTGCCGGAGTCGCTATGGGGCAGGCGCTGGGTTCGGTGCCCCGTGTGGTCGACGAATATCGACTGGTCGAACGCTGCCTCGCCCTACTCGCCGGCGCAGCTGCTCGCGGAACGGCGCTTTGAGCCGCGTGAGAAGTTCTGCAACTTCATCTATTCCAACCGCACCTCGTTCCGCACTGAATTCTTCGACCTCCTCGGCAAGCGCCGACATGTCGATAGTTGTGGGCGTGTACTGAACAATGTCGGAGGTCCTTGCGTCGACAAGTTCAAGGCGGTGAGCGAATATCAATTCACCATCGCTTTCGAGAATGCGCTCTCGCCTGGCTATGTCACTGAGAAGCTGATCGATCCGATCGCCGCCCGTTCCATCCCGATCTATTGGGGTGCCGCTGAAGCGAAGACCGACTTCAATCCTGACGCCTTCATCTTCGCGCGTGATTTCCAGAGCTTCGACGATCTCGTCGATCACGTCATCAAGGTGAGCGAAAGCCGCGAGGCTATGGAGCAGCTTGTCACCGCGCCCGTCTTTCCGGACAACAGAATCCCGGAGCAATTCACCGCCTCTCACTATGTCGACCTGATCGTCGAGGCGCTTTCCGCGCCGCAAACGACGATCGAGCGCCACGCGTTGAACGACAGGCTCATCGCCGACCAGCCGGGTCATTCGCGCAAGGGCAAACAACTCGAACGGTTGGGAAAGCGCATCGGGAAGCGCTTCGCCAGACTCGCCCGCCCCTTCTCGCGCTGACCTCCACTCACACGGGTCTTGATCGGCCTCAATGCCGCGCCTGACGAACAGCTGCATCATTGCGTGCGCCTTTGGGAGGAGGCCATCATGGAGCTGCGTATATCCGCATTCATCGGGCTGCTCGCGCTATACGGCTCTTCGATGGCCGTCGCACAGGAGACGCTCGTGCCAAAGGCGGGCAGCGGCCCCACGACAGCCGAATCTGGCGGCTGCGGCATAATCGGTTATGGCGGATCGGTCGCCGCCAACGACGCCTTGCTCGACAATCGCATAGCCTCGCTCAAGCGCGAGCTACAGATCACAGATGGGCAGGAGGCTGTCTGGAAAGGCTATGCCAATGCGCTGCGCGCTACGACGCAGGTCATGGCCAACATGCATCAGCAGATGATCGGCGCATTTCAACAGAACGATCATTCGTCCATGACGGTGGTCGATCTGAACGTCGACGCAACGGAGTCGAAGCTCCCCGCCCTTGAAGCGCTCAAGCCCGCCACCATTGCCCTCTACAAAGAGCTTTCCGAAGAACAGAAGAAAAAGGCCGACGAGCGGCTTCCCACCATGGGGTGCATATAGCGCGCTGCGCCGACATCCGTTCACACGAGGTCTTGATCCGTCTCAATGCCGCTGCCAGCAGACCGACATAGGCTGACAATCACGCTTAACAGAGGAGGCCATCATGAATCTCCGTACATTCGCGCTCATCGGACTGCTCGCGTTTTCCGGCGCATCGGTCGCGTTGGCGCAGGAACCGCCCGCGCCGCAGCAGGGCCGCGGTCCCGCAATGATGGGCCAGGGTTGGGGGGCCGGAATGATGGGCGGCGGCTGGGGTCAGGGCATGATGGGCTATGGCAGCGGGCGCGGCTATGGCTACGGTATGATGGGGCAAGGTGGCGGCTATATGATGGGCGGCTGCGGGATGATGGGCTACGGCCCGTCGGATGACGGTTCCTATGCCGATGGCCGCGTCGCCTTTCTCAAGGCGGAACTCAAGATCACGGATGCTCAGGAAGCAGTCTGGAAGGATTATTCGGACGCGCTGCTGAGCAATTCGCAGGTCATGGCCAGCATGCACCGACAGATGTTCGACACGTTCCAGAAAGGCGAGCGGTCGGCGTTGAAGCTCCTCGACCTTCACATTAATGGAATGAGGTCGCGCCTTTCTGCGCTCGAAGCGCTGAAGCCCAAAACGGAAGCGCTCTATCAGGCGCTCTCTGCCGATCAGCGCAAGAAGGCCGATGAGTTGCTGCCCGCCATGGGCTGCATGTAGGGCCGCGTCAGAGCGTATCGCGCAGCCGCTTCACGAAGTCGGACAGGCCGGTCAGGCGGCGGCGGCGCAGGCGCTCGGCCTGAAGGATCGAGCGCAATTCGCCAAAGGCCCGCTCAACATCATCGTTGATGATGATGTAGTCGTATTCCTGATAATGGCTGATCTCGTCCGAGGCCTTCGCCATGCGGGCGGCAACGACTTCCGCCGAATCCTGCGCGCGCGCATTGAGACGCCGCTCCAGATCCTGCGCCGAGGGCGGCAGCACGAAGACCTTCACAAGATCCTCATGCGCGACCTCGTCGAGCTGCTGCACACCCTGCCAGTCGATGTCGAAAAGGACGTCATGCCCGAGCGAAAGCGCGTTCTCGACCGGCGCGCGCGGTGTGCCGTAGTAGTTGTCGAAGACCTTGGCGCTTTCGAGAAATTCACTGCGATTGCGCATCAGCCCGAAATCCTCGGTGCTGACGAAATAATAGTCCCTGCCCTCGACCTCCCCGGGGCGCGGTTTCCGCGTCGTTGCGGAAACCGACATGGTGATCTGCGGATCGCTTTCGAGAAGCTTGCGCGACAAGGTCGTCTTGCCCGCGCCGGATGGCGAAGACAAGGCCAGCATCAGGCCCCTGCGGCCCACGAGATCTTCATTCGACATTCTGGATCTGCTCGCGCAACTGATCGATCACGGCCTTCAGCTCCAGCCCGATGCGCGTGAGGCTGACATCGGCGGCCTTTGAGCAAAGCGTATTCGCCTCGCGGTTGAATTCCTGCGTCAGAAAGTCGAGCCTGCGGCCCGCCGGTTCCCCGCCGGCAAAAAGCTCGCGAGCCTGCGCCACATGCGCGATGAGCCGGTCGATCTCTTCGCGGACATCGGCCTTGGTCGCGAGCAGCGCCGCTTCCTGCGCCAGCCTTTCTTCAGACAGCGCGGGCGAAGCGCCGAGTAGTTCAGCCACTTGAGCCTTGAGCCGCGCGCGGATCGCATCGACACCGGTAGCGGGCGAAGCGGCAGCCTGCTGCGTCAGCCTCTCGATCTCGTCCACCTGGTCGCTCAGGATGCGCTCAAGCTTCCGGCCCTCCTCGCCGCGCGCGCGCGCAAGCGAGGCCGCAGCCTCGGAAAACGACGCAAGCACAAGTTTCTCCAGTGCGGCGTGATCTTCCGCGCTCTCCTCGCTCTCGCTCGTCTCGAGAATACCCTTGAGCGCAAGAATGCCTTCCGGCCGTGGCGGCATCACCTCGATGCGCTGCTGAAGCGAAGCGAGCGCCGCCAGCACCGCGTCGAGCGCATCCTGATTGATGCGCAGCGGCGCCGCGCCGCGCACGCGGTCGATGGTCAGCGTGGCCTGCACGTTGCCGCGCTTCATGTGCCGCGCCAGTTCCTCGCGGAGCCGCGCCTCGATCGCCTCGAAGCCGGACGGCAGGCGGAACCGCGCGTCGAGCCCCTTGCCGTTCACACTGCGAAGTTCCCAATGCCAGCGCACGAGGCCGGCCTCGTTGCCGCTCTCGCCATCGGCGCGGGCGAAGCCTGTCATGCTGGTCAACGGCATAGGGCGGACTTTCCTGGAATCACTGTGAAATGGTTTTCAACTATAGCAGCGCGGGGCCGCGAGACCGACTCACTCGCCCACATGGCGCGACGGCGCCTTGAGCGGCAGCACGGGCTTGCTTCCGCCCGACTTCTCCTCGGCAGCCTTGACGGGGCCGTTTGCGGCTTTCTTTTCGGCCTGGCGCCAGCGCAACACGTTGCGCTCATGTTCGGCCAGCGAGTTCGCAAAGGCGTGCCCTCCCGTTCCATCCGCGACGAAGTACAGATCGTTCGTCTCGGGCGGGTTCAGCACCGCCTCGATCGAGGCGCGTCCGGGATTGCATATCGGCGTCGGCGGCAACCCATCCACCTGATAGGTGTTGTAGGGCGTCACCTGGTCCAGCTCGCTCTGACGGATCGGCCGTCCGAGCGGTCCCTTGCCGCCCGTGATGCCGTAGATGATCGTCGGATCGGATTGGAGACGCATGGGCTTGCGCAGGCGATTGACGAAGACGGAGGCGACTTTCGGCCGCTCAGCAGCAAGCCCCGTTTCCTTTTCGACGATGGAAGCGAGGATGACCGCTTCTCTTTGCGTCTTGTAGGGAAGGTTCACACCCCGGTGCGGCCATGTCTCGTTGATGAGCTGCGAGGCCGCCTTCTGCATGCGCTGCACGATCTGCGCCCGCGTGGTGCCGCGCGAGAAATTGTAAGTCTCCGGCAGGAGCGAACCTTCGGCGGGAACCGGCGGTATGTCCCCCGTGAGCACGGAGTCCGCCTTCACGATCTCCATCGCCTCTTGACTCGTCAGGCCTTCAGGCACGGTGATCTGGTGAACGATCGACATGCCTTCCCTCAGGATACGGACGATCTCCGCCATGCTCGCATGGGCCGGAATTTCATACTCACCCGCCTTGAGCGTTCCCGCCGCCTTGTCAAGTCGCACGGCCAGCCGAAAGATATTCGGCTCGTTGAGCACTTGCGCTTCATGCAGACGTCCGGCGATGGCCGAAAGTCCCAGCCCCGGCGCGAGCCAGACGACAGTCGGCGCGGCGGCGGGCCCGGGCGCTTCGAAAATCCGCTTGCCATAAAGGAAAGCGCCGCCCGCGATCAGGGCGGCGCTCATGGGAAGGAAAATGAGGATCGTCAGAAGGAAGTGCCGGACGCGCCCCGGTCGAGCATCGACATGAGGCTCGACCGTGCCTTCGTTATCGGTCCCGTCGGACAATCAATCGACCTTCTTCAGAACCAGCGAGGCGTTGGTTCCGCCGAACCCGAAGGAGTTCGACAGCGCGTAATTGACGTCACGCTGGCGTGCCTTGAGGGGCACGAGGTCGAGCTCCGTCTCGACTTCAGGATTGTCGAGGTTGAGTGTCGGCGGCACGATCTGGTCGCGAATGGCGAGCGTGCAGAAGATCGCTTCGACAGCACCGGCAGCGCCGAGCAAATGGCCGATCGACGACTTCGTCGAGGACATCGAAACCTTGCTCACCGCATTGCCAAGAAGACGCGACACGGCGCCGAGTTCGATCGTGTCGGCCATGGTGGACGTGCCATGCGCGTTCACATAGTCGAGATCGGAAGCCGTAATGCCGGCGCGCTTCAGCGCGGCCTGCATGGAGCGGAAACCGCCATTGCCGTCTTCCGGCGGCGCGGTGATGTGGTGCGCATCGCCGGAGAGACCGTAGCCGACAACCTCGGCATAGATCTTCGCGCCGCGGGCCTTCGCATGCTCATATTCCTCGAGCACGACGACGCCGGCGCCCTCGCCCATGACGAAGCCGTCGCGGTCCTTGTCATAGGGACGCGAGGCGCGGGTCGGCTCATCGTTGAAGCCGGTCGAGAGCGCGCGGCAGGCGGAGAAGCCCGCGATGCCAATGCGGCTGATGGCGGATTCGGTACCGCCCGCGACCATGACGTCGGCATCGTCGAGCGCGATCAAACGCGCCGCATCGCCGATCGCATGCGCGCCGGTCGAGCAAGCCGTCACGACCGAATGGTTCGGTCCCTTGAGGCCATGCTGAATGGAGACATAGCCGGAGGCGAGATTGATGAGGCGTCCGGTGATGAAGAAGGGACTCACGCGGCGCGGGCCCTTTTCCTGGAGAATGAGCGCTGTCTCGGCAATGCCCTGAAGGCCGCCGATACCCGAGCCGATCAACGTGCCCGAGCGCCACTGTTCCTCGTCGGTCTTGGGATGCCAGTTCGCGTCGTCCAGCGCCTGCGTAGCAGCCGCGACGGCGAAGACGATGAAATCGTCGACACGCTTCGATTCCTTCGCATCCATCCAGTTGTCCTGAATGAACGCGCCCTCGCCTTCGCGGGGAACAGGCATCGCAATTTTGCAAGGAAGGTCGGAGACGTCGAAATTCTCGATCCGGCGAGCCGCAGACTGGCCATCGAGAAGACGCTTCCAGGTTACGTCGACGCCGCAGCCAAGCGGCGACACCATGCCCAGTCCGGTAATGACGACCCGTCTCATATCGGTCCCTACTCCCCCATCGCCCACAGCGATCGAGCGCGGGGCTGCCCTACTTGATACTCAAAGCAAGAGCCGGCGAGACCTGACCGGGTGCGCCGGATCCTAAGACGCTGCAGAGCGCGGGGACTTCAGCCCCGCGCTCCACAAGACCGAAATCAGGACTTCGCGTTCGCCTTGACGAACTCGATCGCGTCTTTGACGGTCAGGATCTTCTCGGCCGCATCGTCCGGAATCTCGACGCCGAATTCTTCTTCAAACGCCATGACCAGCTCGACGTTGTCGAGGCTGTCCGCGCCGAGATCATCGATGAAGCTCGCGTTCTCAGTCACCTTGTCGGCGTCGACGCCGAGGTGCTCGACCACGATCTTCTTCAAGCGTTCCGCGATATCACTCATTTTAAGTCCTCAGATTCCCTGTTTTGACCGGCTTCACGCCCCGTCCCCATCGCCTAATGCTTCAGGGTAACAACGCGATTGAATTCGGCGGAAAGACTGCACCTCTTCTGGCCCATTTCAAGGCTAGATCGCAAGCCAAATCGAGGGGCCTAGGTAACACACTTTTCAGCATGGTGCCAGCGAAGGCGCCCTACTGACACACACGACTACCGCACTGATTCCGTTTACCTTTTCGGCGCCGGAAAAGGCCCCGGCCGATCAGATCATCGCCATGCCGCCGTTAACATGGATGGTCTGGCCGGTCACATAGGCCGCTTCGTCGCTGGCGAGATAGACCGCCGCTGCGGCAATCTCGGCCCCTTCGCCGAGCCGCCCGGCGGGAATCGTTCCCAGGATCTTGGCCTTCTGATCGTCGTTGAGAGCGTCCGTCATGGCGCTGCGGATAAAGCCCGGCGCGATGCAGTTCGCCGTGATGTTGCGGCTCGCCACTTCCTGCGCCAGCGCCTTGGTCATGCCGATCATGCCGGCCTTGGAGGCGGCATAATTGCCCTGCCCCGGATTGCCGGTGACGCCGACGACGGAGGTGATTCCGATGATGCGGCCAAAGCGGCGCTTCATCATGCCGCGCAGGCTCGCGCGCGAAAGGCGGAACGCCGCCGTGAGGTTGACGCGGATAACCTCGTCCCACTCTTCGTCCTTCATGCGCATGAAGAGATTGTCGCGGGTGAGGCCGGCATTGTTGACGAGAATGTCGAGCGAGCCCATCGCCTCTTCGGCCTGCTTGGGCAGCGCGTCGACGGCAGCGCTATCCGAAAGATTGCAGGGGAGCACGTGAGTGCGGCCACCGAGTTCGGCGGCCAGCGCGTCGAGCGCATCCTTGCGCGTGCCCGAGAGCGCGACCGTCGCACCCTGCTTGTGAAGGGCGCGCGCAATGTCCGACCCGATGCCGCCGGAAGCGCCGGTCACCAGCGCATTTTTACCTGTGAGGTCGAACATGGATGCTCCCCGGATCAGATTGTTTTCAGAAAGGCTTCGACATCGGCGGGCGTGCCGATCGAAACGGTCTCGGGCTCCTGCGCGATGCGCTTGATCATGCCCGCAAGCGCTTTGCCCGCGCCGACTTCGACGTAACGCGAGACGCCCTGTGATTCCATATAGAGAACGCTTTCACGCCAGCGAACCATGCCGGTGACCTGCTTTACCAGCAAGTCGCGAATGGTCGCGGGGTCGGCGACGCGCGAAGCGGTGACGTTGGCAACGAGCGGAACGGACGGCGTCCTGATCTCGACCTCTGCCAGCGCTTCTGCCATTTCGTCGGCAGCAGGCTGCATCAGCACGCAATGGAAAGGCGCGCTCACGGGCAGCGCCATGCTGCGCTTGGCACCCTTGGTCTTGGCAATCTCGATGGCGCGTTCGACAGCCGCCTTGTGGCCCGAGACCACGACCTGACCACCGCCATTGTCGTTAGCCGCTTCGCAAACTTCTCCCTGCGCCGCTTCCTTGGCGATTTCGGAGGCCGCGTCGAAATCGAGGCCCAGCAGAACGGCCATCGCGCCGACGCCCACGGGCACTGCGCGCTGCATCGCCTGGCCGCGACGCTTCAGAAGACGGGCCGTATCGGCAATGGTGAAGCTGCCTGCGGCGGCGAGCGCCGAATATTCGCCGAGCGAATGACCGGCGACGAAGGCCGCCTTGTCGGCAAGCTTGAAGCCGCCCTCTTTTTCAAGAGTACGCACGACGGCGAGACTCACCGCCATGATCGCGGGCTGGGCATTCTCGGTCAGCGTCAGGTCTTCCTGCGGGCCTTCCCACATCAGTTTGGAAAGCTTCTGGCCAAGAGCCTCGTCGACTTCCTCGAAAACCTCGCGGGCCGAGGCGAAAGCCTCGCCCAGTTCCCGGCCCATGCCGACCGCCTGCGATCCCTGCCCCGGAAAGGTGAAAGCCCTGCTCATCGACGCTCCCTGCATATCCAGCAAAACCCGGACTGCTCGCGGCCCGGCTGGTCCACAGAGATACAGGCTCAAAGAGGGGTGTCAAGACGACGAGCCCCCGGCGGCCCGGACGCGAAGGCAAGGCCGCCCCTATCAGACCGGAACATTCTCATGGCCCGCCCGCTTGCCTGATTCATTCCGCCGGTGCTGAACTTCGGATGGAACGCAGGCCGGAAGGGGGAGGCATTTTGAGCAGACGCGATCCCTTTGCTCCACCGGTTGCGACCGCAACGGATGGCGTGCCGCCCGATACGCAGGC
>Ga0255338_1002324_pt1 | contig 28702 bp, 24 predicted proteins | sample MeOH1_35cm_T4_19_FD_203715 | JGI IMG/M metagenome (GOLD analysis project Ga0255338, IMG submission 203715) | Sandy soil microbial communities from University of British Columbia, Vancouver, Canada - MeOH1_35cm_T4_195 | ecosystem: Engineered > Artificial ecosystem > Sand microcosm > Unclassified ...
GCCGGGCATGCCGATCGCCAGGTCGCGCGCAAAGCTCTCGGCCACCTGCATCTGCACCTCCAGGGCGCTCAGGTCGATCACGGTCAGCAGCTGCGCGTCCCTGGCCACCTGGGCGCGCTCGGCCACGAAGAGCTGGCCCACCTGGCCGTCGGCCGGCGAGCGCAGCTCCAGCTCGGCCAACTGGCGCTGCAGGTCCTTGACCAGCAGGCTCTGGCGCTCCCAGGCCTGGCGCTTGGCCTGCACGTCGAACTTGAGGCTGTCGTCCTTCAGGCCCAGGTCGCCCTGGGCATGGGCCAGGGTGATGCGGGCCTTCTCCAGCGCGTCGCGCGCCTGGTCGACCTGCATGCCGGCCGTGGCCCCGGCCTCGAAGGCCTTGGTCTGGCGCGCCAGCGTGTTCTGCGCGGCCTGCAGGTCGATCTTGGCGTTCTCCCAGGCGCTCTGCAGGGCCGAGCGCTGCTGGCGCGCCTCGACCTCGGCACGCAGCCACTCGGTGCGCATCGCGTCGGCATTGCTCTGCTCCTGGGCCAGGCGGGCGCTCAGCTCGGGGCTGTTGATGCGGGCCAGCAGCTGGCCGCGCTTGACGCTGTCGCCGGCCTTGACCTCGAGGGTCAGGGCGCCGGCCTGGGGGGCGTAGAGGGTGGGGCTCATCGCCGCCACCACCTTGCCCTCGCCGGCCACGTCGCGCACCAGCGGACCCAGCTCGACGCTGGCGATGGTGAGGCGGGCGGCGCTGACGGAGCTGCCGCCGGTGCCGAGGTGGCGCAGCGTGGGCCAGGCCAGGGCGGTGGCGCCGGCCAGCGCGGCAGCGCTCAGGGTCAGCATGACGAGGAGGCGGCGGCGGCGCGGCGCGGGCTGCAGCGGGCGGTCTTGGGCGGAGGTGTCGCGGATCATGCGGGCTTTGTTGCAAAGCCCGTGCCCGCGCGTCGATTCTTGAAAAATCCAATCAAATCAATGACTTGATATGTTCTGTCGGGCGCGGCCGGTGTCCGCGGACACTGGCCGGACAGGGAGCGGACGCCGCGCCCGGTGTCCGGTCCGGCGGCGGGAGGCTCAGTCCAGCGGGCGGAAATGCTGCTTCAGCACCCACTTCGCGACGTCCTTGCCCTGCTCGGCGCCGATTTCCACCGAGCTGCGGAAATGCATGCCGCCCCAGACCCGCGCGTCGCGGATCTCGCGCAGCAGATCGTCGGTGCGCGCGTAATGGTGGCGGCTGCCGGTGGCGTTGCTGTCGAAATCGAACGCCACGTTCTTGGTGCCGTAGAAGCTGCGCAGCACCTCCATCACCGAGCCGCTGGCGCAGCCATGGGCGGCCGGGTACTCGGGGTGGTTGGGGGTCGGCAGCACCGGGGTCCAGGCGGGATCGGGCTCGGTCAGGGCATTGCCGTCGGTATCGGCGAGCCGGATCGCGCTGCTGGGGCGCCAGAACCCGTAGTGGTACTTGGACTCGAAGCAGCTGCCGATCGCATCGCTCTGGGCGGTCAGCAGCAGGGCCAGCAGCCGGGCGTTGTCGGCCAGCCCCACGTTGGCCATCGCGAACTGGCGCAGATTGCGCGGCCAGAAGGCATCGGGGAACTCGGTGTGGAAGCGCGCGGTCTCGGTCTGCGCCGCGCTGCGCTTGGCGCTGCCGGCGCTGCCCATGAGCTTCACCTCGTTGAGATCGGCCGCGTAGGCGCTGCTGTTCAGCGCATAGGGCGGCGCGACGCGGAACTGCTGGTGGCTGAGGGTGGCGAAGGGCCTGATCAGCGGCAGGTTGCGGTTGACCGGGTTCAGGCCGCGGAAGTCGCCCGGCGCGCTGCCCGGCACATAGGCCGGCAGCGGGGTCTCGCGGCCATCGTTGGCGCGCAGCGCCACCATGCCGGCCGCGACCTCCTGGCCGATGCCCATGCCCAGGCTCTTGGCCGTGCCGTCCGGCAGCGCGGCGATGGCGCTGGCGTGGGCGTCCTCGTACTTGTCGCCGCGGCTGGGGAACAGGGCCTTGAGCACCTGGTAGGCGGCCTCGATGGCGGCGGCCTCCATCGCCACCGGTCCGGCGCCCAGACCCGGGCTCGCGGGGCGGATCGCATAGGGCTGGTGCGTGCCGGCGATCGCGATGACCGCGTCGTAGACCGCCAGCTGCAGCGTGACGATGTCGACCGGCCGGGGCATGCGCTCGGAGGGCGTTAGCCCGCTGGGCGAGGCCGGCACCGACACGGTGTTGAAGGCGATCTCGTTCCAGGTCGAGACGGCGTTGGGGCCTTTGCTGCCGATGACGACGGTCTCCTTGGCCGCCTGCGCCTGGGCCAGCGGCAAGGCCTCCTCGACACCGCCGCCGCCACAGGCGGCGAGCAGTCCCGCCGCGCCGATCAGGGCCGACAGCGGGGGCGCGATCTTCCGGCACGACATCTGCTTCATCGCTAACTCCTGTCTCGTCCGCGGCGCCGGGGCCTGGCGGGCTCCTGAAAGCACCGTGTGGCAGAAGTATTCGGTGATGCCGGCGCGGATTGACAGGCGAGGGCGTCCCCCATCCAGAGGACGAGCATGGCGCGGCCGGGCTCGCGCCCAGGGGCGGGATAATCGACCGATGAACGATGAGACCAGTTTCGCCCAGCTTCCGCTGAGTCCGGCCATGCAGGCCAATCTGCTTCAGCTGGGCTACACCCGGATGACGCCCATCCAGGCGGCCAGCCTGCCGCCGGCCCTGGCCGGCCAGGACCTGATCGCCCAGGCCCAGACCGGCAGCGGCAAGACCGCGGCCTTTGCGCTGGCCCTGCTGCACAAGCTGGATGCCGCGCGGCCCCAGGTGCAGGGCCTGGTGCTGTGCCCGACGCGCGAGCTGGCCGAGCAGGTGACCCAGGAGATCCGCCGCCTGGCGCGCGCGGCCGACAACATCAAGGTGCTGACCCTGACCGGTGGCACGCCGATGCGGCCGCAGATGGAGAGCCTGCAGTACGGCGCCCATGTGGTGGTGGGCACGCCGGGCCGGCTGCTGGACCACCTGGAGCGCGGCAGCCTGGACCTGCGCGCGCTCGCCACCCTGGTGCTGGACGAGGCCGACCGCATGCTGGACATGGGCTTCTTCGACGACATCGCCAGCGTCGCCAAGCAATGCCCGAAGCAGCGCCAGACCCTGCTGTTCTCGGCCACCTATCCCGAGGGCATCGCCAAGCTGGCGGCGCAGTTCATGCGCGAGCCCAGGGAGGTCAAGCTCAAGGCCGCGGCCAGCGCGGCCCAGGCGCCTGCGCAGATCCGCCAGTTCGCCTACGAGGTCACCGAGGCGCAGCGCCTGCATGCGGTCTCGGCCCTGCTGCTGCATTACCGGCCGGCCAGCACCATCGCCTTCTGCAATACCAAGCAGCAATGCCGCGATCTGGTCGATGTGCTGACGGCCCAGGGCTTCGTCGCCCTGGCCCTGCATGGCGATCTGGAGCAGCGCGAGCGCGACCAGGTGCTGATCCAGTTCGCCAACGGCAGCTGCTCGGTGCTGGTGGCCACCGACGTGGCGGCGCGCGGCCTGGACATCGCCCAGCTGGAATGCGTGATCAATGTGGACATGAGCCAGGACGCCGAAGCCCATGTGCACCGCATCGGCCGCACCGGCCGCGCCGGCGCCGAAGGCCTGGCGCTGAGCCTGGCGAGCCTGGACGAGATGGGCCGGGTCGGCCGCATCGAGCAGCTGCTGGGCCGCGAGTTCCAGTGGCTGCCGCTGGACGGCCTGACGCCGGCCGCCGGCGGCCCGCTGCAGCCGGCCATGGACACCGTGCAGATCCTCGGCGGGCGCAAGGACAAGATCCGCCCCGGCGATGTCCTGGGGGCGCTGACCGGCGAGGCGGGCTTTCAGGCCGCCGACATCGGCAAGATCACGATCACCGATTTCCACAGCTATGTGGCGGTGCGGCGCGAGCTGGCGCGCGAGGTGGTCAAGCGCCTGTCCGCGGCCAAGCTCAAGGGCCGCAAGGTCAAGGTGCGGCGGATGGCGGATCTGGCGGAGCTCTGAGCGAGGGCGGCGCGCGGCCGCCCGTGACGGTGCTCGCCCGGCTTCAGCGGCGCGAGCGCAGGGCCGTGCGGGCCTGGACGAAATTGAAGGCGTAGGTCACCGCCTCCTGGATCGCCGCGTCGATCTCCAGCCGCTCCGGCTCGGTCAGGTAGAAGGAGAAGTCCACCGCGTGGCGGATGTAGCGCGGCGGCAGGCGGTTCAGGGCCACGCAGGCCACGTCGACCAGCAGGTCGTCGCTGTTGAGCGCGGGGAACTGCGGCGCCATCTCGGCCACCGTTTCGAACACCTCGCGTTCGTGGTGGTTGTAGAGCGAGCTGAAATCGGTCATGGGGCTGTCTCTGCTGGAATGTTCTGCCGGAGAACGATAGACGCTTTATAGCGTCCCGAGCCGCGGAAAAACCAGCCCCGATCCGGGCTATTCAGGCCGCGCCGATGCCGGGCACCAGGCCCGCCGCCGCCCGGACCTTCAGGGCCGCGGTGAAGTCCAGCATGCGGCTGATGCAGCCCAGCGCCCGGCCGCGGATCGGCTCGGCCACGGCGATCTCGCCGCTGCCATGCTCCAGGCAGTCGACCACGCCCTGCAGGCCGTTCATCGCCATCCAGGGGCAGTGCGCGCAGCTCTTGCAGGTGGCGCTGTTGCCGGCGGTGGGTGCCTCGATCAGGGTCTTGTCCGGTGCCAGCTGGCGCATGCGGTGCAGGATGCCGTTGTCGGTGGCGACGATGTATTCCTGCGCACGGCCCTCGACCACGGCCTTGATCAGGGCCGAAGTCGAGCCCACGACATGGGCCTTGTCGACCACGCTCTTGGGCGACTCGGGGTGGACCAGGACCATCGCGTCCGGATGCTGCTCGCGCAGCAGGTCCAGTTCCAGGCCCTTGAACTCGTCGTGCACGATGCAGGCGCCGTTCCACATCAGCATGTCGGCGCCGGTCTGCTCCTGGATGTAGCGGCCCAGATGCCGGTCCGGCGCCCACAGGATCTTCTCGCCGCGGGCCTTCAGCTCGGCGACGATCTCCAGCGCGCAGGAGCTGGTGACCATCCAGTCGGCGCGCGCCTTCACGGCCGCGCTGGTGTTGGCATAGACGACGACCTTGCGGTCGGGGTGTGCATCGCAGAAGGCCGCGAACTCCTCGGCCGGGCAGCCCAGGTCCAGCGAGCAGGTCGCGTCCAGGTCGGGCATCAGTACGCGCTTCTCGGGGCTGAGGATCTTGGCCGTCTCGCCCATGAAGCGCACGCCGGCCACCACCAGGGTCTGGGCCGCGTGATCGCGGCCGAAGCGCGCCATCTCCAGCGAGTCGGCGACGATGCCGCCGGTCTCCAGCGCCAGGTCCTGCAGATCGCCATCGACGTAGTAATGCGCCACCAGCACCGCGTTGCGGGCCTTGAGCAGGGCCGCGGCGCGGGTCTTCAGCCCGGCGCGCTGGCTGGGGGTGAGCGGCGCGGGCACCTTGGCCCAGGCATGGGCGGTGCAGCTGGCGCCGGCGGCGTCCTGGCGGGTATAGTCGAATAAAACCTGATCCATGCCAAATGTTAGCGCAGCCCCCGCCGGCCACGCTGGCGCAGGGCCTTGGCGGGGGAAGGCATGGCCGGCTCAGGTTTCGACCGGCAGGGCAGCGCGCCCTACTTCAGCGCGCCCTCGACGTTGAGCAGGCCGCTGCCGAAGAAGGAGGTGTTGCCGATGCCCCCGTAGCAGCGGCGCGGGTCGGTGTCGGGCCAGTCGGCGGGGCAGGACATGGGCGTGGCCGCGCGCCGGATCGCCGCCGCGATGGCGCCCGGACCCCACTCGGGATGACGCTGCTTGAACAGCGCCGCCGCGCCGGCCACATGGGGCGAGGCCATCGAGGTGCCGCTGATCCAGACATAGCGCCCGCCACCGCTCTCGATGCCGCGGTTGTTGGCGGCGTAGAACTGCCAGCCGCCGGTCAGGTCGGTGCTGGTCCAGCCCGCCAGCACCCGGCCGCGCCCGAAGGTCGCTGCCGTGGTCTGCCCCGCGTCACCGCCGGGGGCGGCCACATCGATCACGCGACCCACCGTCGAATAGCTGGCCAGGGTGACGACGCCCAGCGCCGAGACGGTGATCACGCCGGGCAGCTCGGCCGGGGCCACGCGGCAGTTGTTCTTCACGTAGCGGGTCGTTTCCGAGCCGGGCGGCCAGTCGGGGCTGATCTCATCGGTGGTCGGATGCGACAGGTCCTGGGCCTCGTTGCCGGCGGCGGCCACGATCACCACCCCGCGCGACTGCGCATACTGGGCCGCGGCCTGCAGTTCGGCCAAGATGGCGCGCTGCTCCTCGGCGCTTTTGCAGTAGTAGAGGTAGGGGTCGGCGAACAGGCTCAGGTTGACCACGTCTAGCCGCAGATCGCCGGCGTAGCGCAGCGCCGCGGCCACCGAGTCGGCAAAGCAGTAGCCGCTGATGGTGCAGACCTTCAGGGCGACGATGGTCGCCTGCGGCGCGACGCCCGTGATGCCGATGCCGTTCTGCGGCGCGGCGGCCGTCGTCGCCACATGGGTGCCGTGTCCCTGCAGGTCCTGCACCGCGCTCTTGTTGCTGCAGTCGCCATTGGCGACCTCGGCCGGGTCGGCCGTCGGCGTGTGGCTGTAGATGAAGGAGCAGGAAGAGGCGATATCCAGATTCGGCGCCACATCGGGGTGATAGCGGTCGACGCCGCTGTCGAGGATGCCGATCTTCACGCCCTGGCCGTTGGCCGTCTGATGCACGGCCGGTCCGGCATTGATCCGGCGCATGTCCCACTGGCAGGCGGACAGCACCTCGCCGCTGGCGCCGTTGCCGTAGGCTGCTTCGCACAAGGTCTTGGCCGTCGCGTCGGCGATCGGGGCGGCGGAGGCCGGCAGCGGCATGGCCGCGCCGAACACCCAGGCTGCCGCGCCGAAGCGGACCAGACTCAGAGAGGGCTTGGTGAACATGGCTCGTGCTCCTTTTTTCCTTTGCGGCCCCGCATGGCGGGACTGGTGTTCTGGAACAAACGAACCGGCGGCGAGAGAGGGGAAGGCCGGCAGTGCCGCGTGGCGCCGGCCGGCCGGTTCCTGCGGTCGGCGCCCATGGCATCTGTGCAATTCAGTCTAGGCCTTGGTCTGCGCATCCGCCGGGCTTGTTTGCCCTGGACGCGCACCTGAATCAGGCTCAGGAAATCCCTAGTGGCGGGCGTCTAGGCCTCGGCAAAGAAGCGGCTGGGCGGCATGCCCACCGTGCGGGTCACCATCGCGGTGAAGGCGCTGGCGCTGGCATAGCCCAGCTCGGCGGCGATATGGCTCATCGGCTTGCTGCGCGCCGCCATCGACAGCGCATGGGCCAGCAGCACCTGGCTGCGCCATTGCGCGTAGCCGCTGCCCAGCTGCTCGCGGAACAGGCGCGAGATCGTGCGCTCGCTGGCGCCGACCTCGGCGGCCCAGTCGGCCAGGGCCGCGTGGCGGGCCGGTTCGCGGATCATGGCCTCGCACAGGCGGCGCAGGCGCTTGTCCTGCGGCAGCGCCACGCCCAGGCGCAGGCTGCGCGCGCGCGTCAGCTCGTCGACGATCAGGTGGGTGATGCAGCGCTCGCGTTCGGCTTCGGGTTCGGCGCCGCCGGCCGGGCTCGCATCGGGGTCGACCGGCAACTGCAGCACCAGCTCGCGCAGCAGCGGCGCGACCTCCAGCACGCGGCAGCGCGTCCAGGGCTCGCCGCGCGCGGCCAGCAGGTCGGCGTGCAGGTAGAGGGTGCGCAGATCGGCGCGCTCGATGGCCGAGACGGCATGGACCATGTGCGGCGGGATCCACACGGCCCGCGAGGGCGGCACGATGAAGGTGCTGGCATCGGTGCTGACCCGCACCGCCCCGCTGATCGAGAACACCAGCTGCCCCCAGTCGTGCTGGTGCGGCTGGATGTCCATCTGGTGTTCCATGACCCGGGCCTTGCCGCGCAGCGGGCGCTGCGGCGTCGGGGCGTAGCGCCGCGGGTCGGCCGGCGGGACGCTGGTGCGGGCGCCGACACGGGGCGGGGGGCTGGCGGGCATTGGCGTGATCTCGATAGAGCTTGGCAAGCTATCGTAACCCGGCCGCGGTCGCTGCACCTACATTGGGCGCATGAATACCGCCACCCTCACGCTCGACGAGAGCCGCGCCCAGGCCCGGCGCGACTACGGCACGATAGGCCTGATCGGCCTGGCCCATGGCACCTCGCATTTCTTCCACATGCTGCTGGTGCCGCTGTTCCCGGCCTTCCGCCAGGAGTTCGGCTTCAGCTATTCGGAGCTGGGCCTGCTGGTCACCACTTTCTTCGTGATCTCCGGCATCGGCCAGGCCCTGGCCGGCTTCCTGGTCGACCGCACGGGCGCGCGGCCGGTGCTGTTCGCCGCGCTCGCCTGTTTCGTGCTGGCCTCGCTGGCCGCCGGCACCGCCACCGGCTTCCCCGGCCTGATGCTGGCCGCGGCGCTGGCCGGCCTCGGTAATTCGCCCTTCCATCCGGTGGACTTCACGATCCTGAACAAGCGCGTCTCGCAGCCGCGCCTGGGCCATGCCTTCTCGGTGCACGGCATCACCGGCAACCTCGGCTGGGCGCTGGCGCCGGTGTTCTCGATCGGCATCGCCGGCGCCACCGGCAACTGGCGCCTCGCCTATCTGGGCACCGGCCTGGTGGCGCTGGCCGTGCTGCTGCTGCTGCTGTGGCAGCGCCAGGCGATCGACGACCGCCAAGGCTCCTGGGGCCATGGCAAGGCCGTGGCCGGCGCGAAGGACGAGCATCCGATGGCCTTCCTGCGCCTGCCCTCGGTGTGGCTGTGCTTCTCCTTCTTCTTCTTCACGACCGCCGCGCTGAGCGCGATCCAGAGCTTCGCCAGCCCGGCCCTGGGCAAGATGTACGGCCTGCCGCTGTCCATCACCGCCTATGTGGTGACCGGCTACATGCTGTGCGGCGCGGCCGGCATGGTGGTGGGCGGCTTCCTGGTGGCCCGGGTCGAGCGCCTGGAGCGCACCATTGCCGCGGCCATGGCGCTGGCCGCGATCCTGCTGCTGCTGACCGCCAGCGGCCTGCTGCCGCCGCTGCTGGCGGCCGCGGTGACGGCGCTGGCCGGCTTCGGCACCGGCCTGGCCGGGCCCTCGCGCGACATGCTGATCAAGCGCGCCGCCCCCCCGGGCGCGACCGGCCGGGTCTACGGCACGGTCTATTCCGGCCTGGACGTGGGCTTCGCGCTGGCCGCACCGGTGTTCGGCGCGCTGCTGGATCGCGGCCTGAGTGCCGGCGTGTTCGCCGGCTCGGCCCTGGCCCTGGCCCTGGGTATCGGCTCGGCGGGGCTGGTGGGTTTGCGCATCGTCAAGCAGCGTGCGGCCGTGGCCTGAGGGCGGGCTTGCGCTGATGACCTGAGGCGCGGGCCGGCGCTACATTCGGCCCATGAGTTCACACATGCGTCTGGCCGGCCATGCGCTGGTCGAGGCCCTGATCGCGCAGGGCGTGGATACCGTGTTCGGCGTGCCCGGCGAAAGCTATCTGGCGGTGCTGGACGGCTTTCATGAACACCGCGACAGGATCCGCTTCATCGCCTGTCGCCAGGAGGGCGGGGCGGCCTTCATGGCCGAGGCTAGCGCCAAGCTGACCGGCCGGCCCGGCATCTGCTTCGTGACCCGCGGGCCGGGCGCGACCAATGCCAGCATCGGTCTGCACACGGCCTTCCAGGATTCGACGCCGATGATTCTCTTCATCGGCCAGGTGGCCAGCGACCAGCGCGACCGCGAGGCCTTCCAGGAAGTCGACTACCGCCAGATGTTCGGCCCCGGCACCCTGGGTTTCGCCAAATGGGTGGGCGAGGTGCAGGATGCCGAGCGCCTGCCCGAGTATGTGGCGCGGGCCTTCCACACCGCCCTGCAGGGCCGGCCCGGCCCGGTGGTGCTGGTGCTGCCCGAGGACATGCTGACCCGGACGACGGCCGCGGCCGTGCTGCCGCGTGCCGAGCCAGCCCAGGCCTGGCCGGCGCCGGCGGCGCTGGCCGCGCTGCGCGAGCGTCTGGCCGCGGCGCAGCGGCCCCTGGTGATCGCCGGCGGCGGCGGCTGGACGCCCGACAGTTGCGCGGCGCTGCAGCGTTTTGCCGAGGCCTGGCAGCTGCCGGTGGGCTGTGCCTTCCGCTTCCAGGACCTGTTCGACAACCGCCATGAGTTCTATGCCGGCGATGTCGGCATCGGCATCAATCCGAAGCTGGCGCAGCGCATCAAGGACGCCGACCTGATCCTCGCGGTCGGCCCGCGCCTGGGCGAGATGACCACCGGCGGCTACACCCTGCTGCAGGCGCCGCGGCCGGCCCAGCAACTGGTTCACATCCATGCCGGCGCCGAGGAGCTGGGCCGCGTCTACGCGGCCGACCTGCTGATCAATGCCAGCATGAGCTGCGCGGCCCAGGCGCTGGAGACGCTGGCGCCGCCGGCCGCCATCGCCTGGTCGGCCTGGACGCGGCAGGCCCAGGCCGACTACCAGGCGAACCGGCAGCACCAGCCGGTGGCGCCGCTGGATATGGCCGAGGTGGTCAAGACCCTGGGCGAGCTGCTGCCCGAGGGCACGGTCTTCACCAACGGCGCCGGCAACTACAGCGGCTGGCTGCACCGCTTCCATCAATACCCGGCGCTGCAGCACTTCGGCCGCACCCAGCTGGCGCCGACCTCGGGGGCCATGGGCTATGGCGTGCCGGCCGCGGTGGCCGCCAGCCTGCTGGACCCGCAGCGCTGGGCGGTGAACGTCGCCGGCGACGGCGACTTCCTGATGACCGGCCAGGAGCTGGCCACGGCCACTGGCTACGGCGCGAAGAAGCTGATTTCCATCGTCGTCGACAACGGCACTTACGGCACCATCCGCATGCACCAGGAGCGCGAGTACCCGGGCCGCGTGGCCGGCAGCGATCTGTTCAATCCCGACTTCGCGGCGCTGGCGCGCGCCTACGGCTGGGAGGCCCTGCTCGTCGAGAGCACGGCCGAGTTCGAGCCGGCCCTGCGCGCGGCGCTGGCGGCCGAGCGCCCCACGCTGATCCATCTGAAGCTCGATGCCGATGTCTCGACCAGCCGGACCAGCTTGACGGCGATCCGCGAGGCGGCGCGCCGCAAGCGTCTGGGACAATGAGGCGATGAGTAGCAGTCAGAACATCGATTTCGAGTTGCGCGGCGAGTTCATCACCCTGGACCGCCTGCTGAAGGCCACCGGCCTGGCCGACAGCGGCGGCCAGGCCCGCATGATGATCACCGAGGGCATGGTCCAGGTGGACGGCCAGGCCGAAAGCCGCAAGACCGCCAAGCTGCGGCCCGGCCAGGTGGTGCTGTTCCAGGGCGTGCGCATCAAGATCCTTCCCGATCCCCATCAAGACTGAGGCGGCCATGCATCATCAGTTCTCCACCTGCGACCTCTGCGACGAGCACAAGGGCGACGGCAGCGGGGCCTTCCGCGTCATCCCCGGCGGCCTGTACCGCAGCTACGGCGGCCTCACCCGCTTCGCCGGGCCGGTCGCGACCCTGCGCTGCCTGGAGGACAACTCCCTGGTCAAGCGCGCGGTGGAGGGCCCCGGCCAGGGCCGGGTGCTGGTGGTGGATGGCGGCGGCTCGCTCAAGCGCGCCCTGCTGGGCGGCAACCTGGCCGCGGCGGCGGCCCGCAACGGCTGGGCCGGCGTGCTGATCCACGGCGCGCTGCGCGACCTGGCCGAGCTGCGCGCGGCCCAGGTCGGCCTGCTGGCCCTGGGCCATGTGCCGCTGCCCACCGAGCGCAGCAACCAGGGCCTGGCCGACGTGGCGCTGCAGATCGGCGGCGGCGTCTGGGTGCGGCCGCTCGACTGGCTCTACGCCGACGAGGACGGCGTCGTGATCGCCGACCGCCCCCTGCACCAGGCGCCCTGATACGGCACTGAACATGCGCTGATGCGCACGGCCGATGCGCGGGTCGCACGCATGGGTCCGAACGGATCATGCGGCCCGGCCGGCTGCCTGCCGCGCCCGTCAAACTCGCTCCCTACAGTCACGCGCAGTGTTTTTGCTGCCGCGATCGCTCGCGCGTCGACTGTCCATGAGCTCCCACAACAATCCTTCCTCGAGCCGCCGCCGCGACTTCCTCGGCGGCCTGGGCACGGCCGCCGTGGTCGGTCCCGCCGGCCTGCTGAGCGCGCCGGCCCGGGCGGCCAGCTATGCCTTCGCCCATGGCGTGGCCAGCGGCGATCCGCTGGCCGACCGCCTGATCATCTGGACCCGTGTCAGCGCCAGCGGCGATGCCGCGCCGCGCGTGTACTGGGAGGTCGCCACCGACCCGGGCTTCGCCCGCATCGTGCGCAGCGGCCTGCAGCCCACCAGCGCCAGCCGCGACTTCACGGTCAAGGTCGATGTCACCGGCCTGCAGCCGGGCACCCTCTACCACTACCGCTTCAGCTGCGGCGGCCTGCGTTCGGCCGCCGGCCGTGCCCGCACCCTGCCGGTGGGCGAGGTGTCCCAGGTCAAGCTGGCGGTGTTCTCCTGCTCCAACTATCCGGCCGGCCTGTTCCATGCCTATGGCCAGGCGGCACGCATGGGCGAGCTGGACGCGGCCCTGCACCTGGGCGACTTCATCTACGAATACGACCGCAGCGGCTACGCCTCGGCCAATGCGGCCGCCCTGGGCCGCCAGGTGCTGCCGGACCGCGAATGCGTGAGCCTGGCGGACTACCGCCAGCGCTATGCCCAGTACCGCAGCGATCCGGACCTGCAGGCGATGAGCGCGGCCCTGCCGCTGATCGCGGTCTGGGACGACCATGAGGTTGCCAACAACACCTATGCCGGCGGCGCGGCCAACCACACCGAGGCCACCGAGGGCAGCTTCGCCGCCCGCCAGGCCGCGGCGCTGCGGGCCTATCACGAGTGGCTGCCGACCCGCGTGCCCGACCCCTCGGAGCCGGCCCGCATCTACCGCTCCTTCGACTGGGGGCGGCTGCTCTCGCTGCACATGCTGGAGACCCGGCTGCTGGCGCGCAGCAAGCAGCTGGCCCACAGCAGCTATCTGACGCCCGAGGGCCTGGATGCCGCGGCCCTGGATGCCGCCGCCAACGCGGCCGAGCGCCAGCTGCTGGGCCGCGCCCAGCTGGACTGGCTGAAGGGCCAGATGGCCGCATCGCCGGCGACCTGGCAGGTGCTGGGCCAGCAGGTGCGCATGGCGCCGACGCGCCTGCCCGCGCCGATCGCCCTGGGCCAGATCTCCTTCCACGGCCATGCCGCGCTGCTGGCCAAGGCCGCGGCCGGCACGACGCTGAGCCGCTCGGAGCAGTACCTGCTGGCCCAGCCCTGGGTGCCGGAGAACCTCGACGCCTGGGACGGCTACGGGGCCGAGCGCGCCGAGCTGCTGGCCGCCGCCGCGCAGCTGGACCGCAACCTGGTCTCGCTGGCCGGCGACACCCACAACGCCTGGGCCAACGAGCTCAGCGACGCCGCGGGCCGCGCCGTCGGCGTGGAGTTCGCCACGCCGGGCGTGAGCTCGCCGGGCCTGGAGAACTCGCGCCTGACCGACACCCCGGCCCAGATGGAGCAGTGGTTCCTCGCCAACTGCCCCGGCCTGCGCTATGCCGAGACCTCGCACCGCGGCTTCCTGGTGCTGACGGCCACGCCCGGCAGCTGCCGCGCCGACTGGCATTTCCTCAGCACGGTCGAGTCGCGCGACTACCAGAGCTGGCGCGGCGCCAGCTGGCAGGTGCTGCCCGGCGCGGCCCAGCGCCGCCTGCTGCCCGCCTGAGCCTCAAACCATCCACTTTTCCGGAGAACCCCACGATGATGTTCCGTCCCGCGCTGCTGGCCGCAGCCCTGCTGAGCACCCTGTCCACGGCGCAGGCCGCCGTCGGCGTCGACCTGAGCACCGACCCCTCGGGCCAGTTCAGGAGCTTCGAATACCAGCAGGACTTCAACAGCCTCTCGTCCGCCAACTCCACTTCGGCCAACCGCGCCTGGGCCAATGACAGCAGCATCGCCGGCTGGTCGCTGTTCAACGGCCAGAAGGCCGCGATCAGCTACTACCGCGCCAGCGCCGGCGGCGAGGCCGGCGGCTATTTCTACAGCTATGGCCTGAACAGCGACAGCGACCGCGCCCTGGGCTCGGTGGGCTCGGGCGGCGCCTATTTCGGCAGTCCGGCCGAGAACGCGATCTCGGGCTATGTGACCCTGGCCCTGCGCAACGACAGCAACGTCGCCCTGAACGGCATCAGCGTGCTGTGGGAGGCCGAGCAGTGGCGCGTCGGCGAGAAGAACGCCACCAGCGACACCCTGGACTTCCGCTACGGCTTCGGCGCGAGCTTCGCCACGGTGCAGAGCTGGCTCAACCCGGGCCGCGCCTTCAAGTACAACTCGGTGCTCAAGAACAGCACGACCGGCGCCGGCTATGCCAACGACGGCAACCAGAACGGCGTGGTCGCGCTGGGCGGCGACATCGCGCTGGACTGGCAGCCCGGCCAGACCCTGTGGCTGAGCTGGATCGACTACAACAGCGCCGGCTTCGACCATGGCCTGGCGATCGACAATGTGCTGGTCACCGGCGCCGTCAGCGCCGTGCCCGAGCCCGCCAGCCTCGCGCTGATGGCCGCCGGCCTGGGCCTGCTGGCGCTGCGCCGCCGCAGCAGCGGCCGGCGCGAGGATCGTTGCGCATGAGGCCCGCCGCCTGCCTCGCCCGCCTGCTGGCCGCGGCGGCGCTGCTGGGCGGCGTTGCCGCCCAGGCCCAGATCGCGGTGACGCCCGATGCCCAGGGGCGCTTTCGCTATGCGCAGAGCTTCGACAGCCTGCCCGCCAGCGGCGCCGGTGGCCGCTGGCTCGACGACCAGACCCTGCCGGGCTGGTTCCTGTTCAACTTCGTCGAGCAGCCGCTGGTGACGCCGACCCTGCGCGTGGACGAGGGGCGCCAGGCCACCGGCAGCTTCTACAGCTACGGCCGCAGCGGCGCCGGCGACCGCGCCCTGGGCGCGGTGGGCACGGGCGGCTTCTACTTCGGCACCCCGGTGGCGGGCGGCCAGGCCGGCTATATCGCACTGGCCCTGCGCCATGCCGGCAGCGCGGAGATCACCCGGCTCAAGCTGGCCTTCCAGGGCCAGCAATGGCGCCAGGCGGCCAGCGACGACGTCAACAGCATCGTCTTCGAGTACGGCATCGGCGAGCGCATGGACCTGGTGCAGAACTGGGTGCGTCCCGGCAGCGGCTTCGACTTCGATTCGCCCTCGCCGGAGCTGGGCTCGGCCACGGGCACGCCGCTGGACGGCCATAGCCCCGCGGCCAGCCGCAGCCTGGGCGGCACCCTGGCCACGCCGGGCTGGCGGCCCGGCCAGATCCTGTGGCTGCGCTGGGGCTTCCTGAACAACCATGGCTACGACCATGGACTGGCGATCGACAAGCTCAGCCTGAGCCTGGGCGAGGACTGAAGCCGGACCGGGATCCGTCCCTGCGGACGGATCGACGCCGGATGAGGGAACGGCCACCTGCCAGCGGCCGGGCTGAGACCGCCGCCGCGTTCAGCCCCGGGCCCGCAGCAGCGGGCCGGTGGTGCTGAGGAAGTTGCCGCCGCCCAGGTGGTGCAGGGCGCGCTGCGGCGGGGCCAGGTCTTGCCAGTGGCCGTCCCGGAAGGCCCAGTCCTCGGCCCAGGCGGCCACCACCTCGGCCAGGAACAGGTCGTAGGTCTGCTGGTTGTGCGGCTCGGGATAGATGCGGCATTCCAGCCAGGCCAGGCAGCCCTGGATCAGCGGCGCGCCGACGCGCGCGGCCGGTTCGGTGGCGATCTGCCAGCGGGCGAACTTGTCCAGCTCGCGTCCCGAGCTGTTGCCGACCCCGACCACCATCTCGATCTGCGCCGCGCAGGGCACGGCCAGCACGAACTCGCCCGAGGCTTCGACCAGCTCGCGGGTGTAGCTGCTCTTGTCGATCACCACCGCGACCTTGGGCGGGCTGAAGTCCAGCGGCATGTTCCAGGCCGCGGCCATCACGTCGCGCCGCCCGCCATGGGCGCTGGCGACCAGCACCGTGGGGCCATGGTTGAGCAGGCGGCTGGCCTTGGCCAGGTCGACCGGCCGCCTCATCGCAGCAGCGACAGCAGCCGGTCCAGCCCGCCCGCGTTGATCGCCACCATCGCCTGCTCGCGCACCTTGGGCTTGGCGTGGTAGGCCACCGACAGCGCCGCCTCGCCCATCATCAGCAGGTCGTTGGCGCCGTCGCCCACGGCGATGGCCTGGGTCCTTGCATCGGCGCCGATGGCGGCGCTGCATTCCAGCAGCATGCGGCGCTTCTCCGCGCCGTCGCAGATCTCGCCCCAGGGCTGCGCGATCAGGCCGCCGGTCAGCCGGCCGTCGACGATCTCCAGCTCGTTGCTGCGCACGTAGTCCATGCCCAGCTCGGCCGCGACGAAGCGGGTGAAGAAGGTGAAGCCGCCCGAGACCAGCACCAGCTTGAGCCCCGCGGCCTTCAGCGCCGCGCAGAGCTCGCGCGCGCCGGGGTTGAAGCGCAGGCGCTCCTTCAGCACCGCGTCCAGCGCGCTCACCGGCACGCCCTTCAGCAGCGCCAGGCGGCGGCGCAGGCTGTCCTTGAAGTCGGCGATCTCGCCGCGCATCGCCGCCTCGGTGATGGCGGCCACCTCGGCCTTGCGGCCGGCGGCGTCGGCGATCTCGTCGATGCACTCGATATTGATCAGGGTCGAGTCCATGTCGAAGGCGGCGAGCCTGAAATCGGTGAGAAGCAGCGGGGGCGTGAAGCCTTGGGTGACGAGGGTCGGGTCTTGCATGGTCTTGCGTCAGTTCTGTTTCACGGGCTGGCCGAGCAGGCGCAGCACTTCACGGATGGCCTGGGCGCGGTCCTTGGGATCGGACAGCGCCTTGTCGATGCGCAGCTTGTCGTTGCCGACCAGCTTGATGTTGCGGTTCTTCTGCACCAGCTCGATCACCCTCATCGCGTCGATCGGCGGATTGGGGCGGAAATTGATGTTCATCACCGAGGGCGCGGCGTCGATCTTCAGCACGCCATAGGGCTTGGCCAGCACGCGCAGGCGGTGCGTGTCAAAGAGGGTCTGGCCCTGCGCCGGCAGCTTGCCGAAGCGGTCGGTGACCTCCTCCAGCATCGCGTCGATCTGCTCGGGCTTGTCGGCCGTGGCCAGGCGCTTGTAGAGCGAGAGCCGCACATGCACGTCGCCGCAGTAGGCGTCGGGCAGCAGGGCCGGGGCATGAAGGTTGATCTCGGTGGTGGCCGACAGCGGGCTCAGCAGGTCCGGCTCGCGGCCGGCCTTCAGCGAGCGCACGGCCTCCGACAGCATGTCGTTGTAGAGCTGGAAGCCCACCTCCATCATGTTGCCGCTCTGGTTCTCGCCCAGCACCTCGCCGGCGCCGCGGATCTCCAGGTCGTGCATCGCGAGGTAGAAGCCCGAGCCCAGCTCCTCCATGTTCTGGATCGCCTCCAGGCGCTGGGCCGCCTGCTTGGTCAGGCCTTCCACATCGGGCACCAGCAGGTAGGCATAAGCCTGGTGGTGCGAGCGGCCGACGCGGCCGCGCAGCTGGTGCAGCTGGGCCAGGCCGAACTTGTCGGCCCTGGAGATGATGATGGTGTTGGCGCTCGGCACGTCGATGCCGGTCTCGATGATGGTGGAGCACAGCAGCACGTTGTGCTTGCCGCCGACGAACTCGCGCATCACCCGCTCCAGCTCGCGCTCGGGCATCTGGCCGTGGGCGACGATGATGCGCGCCTCCGGGACCAGCTCCTCCAGCTTCTGGCGCCGGTTCTCGATGGTCTCGACCTCGTTGTGCAGGAAGTAGACCTGGCCGCCGCGCTTGAGTTCGCGCAGCACGGCCTCGCGTATCGTGCCGCTCATCTCGGTGCGCACGAAGGTCTTGATCGCCAGGCGGCGCTGCGGCGCGGTGGCGATCACCGACAGGTCGCGCAGGCCTTCCAGCGCCATGCCCAGGGTGCGCGGGATCGGCGTGGCGGTCAGGGTCAGCACATCGACCTCGGCGCGCATCGCCTTCATCGCCTCCTTGTGGCGCACGCCGAAGCGGTGCTCCTCGTCGATGATGAGCAGGCCCAGGCGCTTGAATTTGACGTCGCTGGACAGCAGCTTGTGGGTGCCGACCACGATGTCGATCGAGCCGTCGGCCAGGCCCTCCATCGCGGCCTTGATCTCCTTGCTGGAGCGGAAGCGGCTCATCTCGGCCACCTTGACCGGCCATTTGCCGAAGCGGTCCGCGATGTTCTGGTAATGCTGCTCGGCCAGCAGGGTGGTGGGCGCCAGCAGGGCCACCTGCTTGCCGCCCATCACGGCCACGAAGGCGGCGCGCAGCGCGACCTCGGTCTTGCCGAAGCCCACGTCGCCGCAGACCAGGCGGTCCATGGGCTTGGGGCTGATCATGTCCTGGATCACCGCATGGATGGCGGCGCGCTGGTCGGGCGTCTCCTCGAAGCCGAAGCTGGCCGCGAAGGCCTCGTAGTCATGGCCCGAGTACCGGAACGCGTGGCCTTCGCGGGCGGCGCGGCGGGCGTAGAGGTTCAAGAGCTCGGCCGCGGTGTCGCGCACCTGCTCGGCGGCGCGGCGCTTGGCCTTCTCCCACTGGCCGGAGCCGAGCTTGTGCAGCGGCGCCTCCTCGGCGGACACGCCGGTGTAGCGGCTGATCAGGTGCAGCTGAGCCACCGGCACATAGAGCGTGGCCTTGTCGGCATATTCCAGGTGCAGGAACTCGCTGGGGCCGTCGCCCAGGTCGATGTTGATGAGGCCCTGGTAGCGGCCGATGCCGTGGCTGCTGTGCACCACCGGGTCGCCGACCTTGAGCTCCGACAGGTCCTTGATCAGCGCGTTGACGTCGCTGACCTGCTCCTGCTTGCGCCGCCGGCGCGTGGTCGGCGTGGTGGCGAACAGCTCGGTCTCGGTGAAGAGCTGGATCGCCCGGCCTTGCTCGGGCTCGTGCCAGAAGAAGCCCGCCGCCAGCGGCGCGGCGGTGATCGCGAACTTCTCGCTCTGGTCGGCCTCGAACTCGGCCAGGTCCTTCACCGAGGGCGGATCGATGTTGTTGTCGCGCAGCAGCTCCAGCAGGCTCTCGCGCCGGCCCTCGCTCTCGGCCAGCAGCAGCACCCGATGTGGCGTGCTCTTCAGATGCGCGGCCAGGCGGGCCAGGGGCTCCTGCGCGCCGCGCTCCACCGACACATCGGGCAGCGGCCGCGCGTAGTCCACCGGCTCGCTGCCCCGCACGGCCAGCACCGCATGGGCATGGCTCAGGCCGAAGAACTCCTCCACCTTCAGGAAGATCTCCTCGGGCGGCAGGATGGGGCGCTCGGGGTCGTGCTGCAGGAAGCGGTGGCGCTCGCGGGTGTCGGTCCAGAAGCGGTTCAGGGCCTCGTCCACCTCGCCGTGCAGGACCAGGCCGACCTCGGCTCCGACGAAGTCGAAGATGCTGGCGGTCTGCTCGAAGAAGATCGGCAGGTAGTACTCGATGCCCGCGGTGGCAATGCCCTGGGCCATGTCCTTGTAGAGGCGCGACTTGGTCGGGTCGCCCTCCATCTTCTCGCGCCAGCGCGCGCGGAAGGCCTGGCGCGCCGCCTCGTCCATCGGGAACTCGCGGCCCGGCAGCAGCCGCACCTCGGGCACCGGGTAGAGGCTGCGCTGGCTGTCGGGGTCGAAGGTGCGGATCGAGTCGACCTCGTCGCCGAACAGGTCGACCCGGTAGGGCACCGGCGAGCCCATCGGGAACAGGTCGATCAGGCCGCCGCGCACCGCGTACTCGCCCGGCGAGACAACCTGCGACACATGGGTGTAGCCGCCCAGGGTCAGCTGCGACTTCAGGCTGGCCTCGTCCAGGCGCTGCTTCTGCCGGAAGTTGAAGGTGGTGGCGGCCAGGAAACTCGGGGGCGCCAGGCGCACCAGGGCGGTGCTGGCGGGCAGCAGCACCACGTCCACCTCGCGCTGGTCCACCGGCTTGCCCTGGCCCTGCAGCAGGCGCCACAGCGTGGCCAGGCGCTCGGAGATCAGGTCTTGGTGCGGGCTGAAGGTGTCATAGGGCAGGGTCTCCCAGTCGGGGAAGACCGCCACGCGCAGCTCGGGCGCGAAGAACTTCAGCTCGTCCTCCAGGCGCTGGGTGTCGCCCGGCTCGGCCGTGACGATGAGGCTCAGCCGTCCGGCCTGCAGCTGCTGCCGCGCAAAGCGCGCCAGCAGCAGGGCATCGGCCGAGCCGGTCGGGCGGGGCTGGTTGAACTTCTTTCCGGGGGCGATCGGGGGCAGCTGCATGCTCTTCGCGGGCTTCAGAAACGACAACAGCCCCGGGACGGGGCTGTCGGCATTGTAGAGACCGGGCCGCAAGCCTGCCCGACACAGGCTCAAGGCTGGATCTCGAACACCAGGATCTGGTTGCGGTCGGTGGCCGAATCGGCGGCCGGGAAGTTGTCGTCGGCCACCACCACCAGGGAGCGCTTGCCGTTGGCCAGGGTGGGGCCGAAGGAGATGCCTTCCAGGTTGGCGATGCCGCCCAGCTGGGTCTTCAGGGTCTCGAAGTCCAGCACCAGGCGCTTGCTCACGGCGGTGGCGCCGGCCAGGGTGGCGGCGCTCAGCACGTTCGTGGCCTTGGCGATGTCGATCTCGTAGAGCCGCACCTGGTTGCCCACCACGCCGACCGAGAAGCTGCGCTCCAGCACCAGGAAGCGGGTGTTGCTCAGCGCCAGGATCTCGGTGGCGCCGCTGACGCTGAAGGCGCCGTCGGGCACCGGCGTGGCCTGCACCTTCTCGACCGGGTAGGCATACTGGGCCGTGGCCTGGCCGCTGGCGCGGTCGAACACGGTGATGCGCGAGAGCGCGCCGGCGCTCAGGCTGGGCGCGGCGCCATCCTGGAACAGCGGGCCCTCCATCAGCACCACGGCCGAGCGGCCGTCCGGCGTGAAGCTCAGGCCCTCGAACACCAGATTGCCGCGCGGGCCGGTCTCGCTGCTGCTCATCGCGAACATCGCGGGCAGCTGGTACTCGCGTTGGTGCTGGCCCTGGGCGTTGACTTCGCGGATGAAGGGGTTGATGACGCGTGGCGGCGTGCTGGTCAGGCTGCGGTCGCCCTCGCTGGTCCAGACATAGTTGCCGGTCACCGGGTCGATGCGCACGCTTTCCGGATCGGCCACCTTGGCGTCGGGCGCCTTGGGGTAGTCGCTGCCGTCGGGCTGCTTGAGCTTGATCGTCGAGAGGAACTGCACGCCGCCGAACTGGCTGGCGTCGAAGTTCAGCTTGGCGGTGTACAGGCGCGGCGCGTTGGGCGAATCGGTGGTCGTGCGGTCGTCGGAGATCAGCACATAGCTGTCGCTCTTGGCGTCGTAGTCGATGCCTGAGAGGCCGCCGACCACCGTGCCCTGGAACTCCATGCGCCGCGGCAGCACCTGCTGGCCGATCAGGCGCAGGCTGCTGACCGTGATGTCGGCGGCGGCGCTCTCGCCATCGGAACTGCCGCCGCAGCCGGCCAGCAGCAGGGCGCTCAGCAGGAGCAGGGTGGGGTGGCGACGAAGGGAGGCAAGAGAAGCAGAGGATGCAAGAGGCATGGCGCGGGCCGGGTTGGCAAAAGACGGCGCATTCTTCTTGTCGCCGATGTCAGGGCCATGACGGGCACGCGGGCCGTATGGCTTGCGGCTATGCTGGTGCCATGGGTTCGGGAGCGTGGGCGATGAAGGTCGGGATCTATCTGTTCGATGAGGTCGAGGTGCTGGATTTCGCCGGCCCCTTCGAGGTGTTCTCCACCGCGGCGCGGCTGGCGCAGCGCGACGGCACGCCGCCGCCCTTCGAGGTGCTGACCCTGGCCGCCAGCCTGGCACCGGTGCGCGCCCGCGCCGGCCTGACGGTCGCGCCGCAGTACAACCTGGCCGAGCATCCGCCGCTGGATGTGCTGATCGTGCCCGGCGGCGTGGTCACGGCCGAGCTGCAGCGCCCGGGCCTGGACGACTGGCTGATCGCGCAAAGCCTGCAGCTCAAGGTGCTGGCCTCGATCTGCACCGGGGCCTTCCTGCTGGAGAAGGCGGGCCTGCTGAACGAGCGCGAGGCCATCACGCATTGGGAAGATCTGGAGGACCTGCGCGCCGCCTCGCTGGCCTCGGGTTCGCTGCTGCAGGTGCTGAGCAAGCAGCGCTGGGTGGAGGCGCGATCCTGGGTCCACCATGGCGGCCGCTGCCGCCTGTTCAGCTCGGCCGGCATCTCGGCCGGCATCGACCTCAGCCTGCATCTGGTGGCCGAGCTGGCCTCGCCCGAACTGGCGCGCCGCACCGCACGCCAGATGGACTACGACTGGCGCGCCGCCAACGGCAGTCTGGTGCAGGCGGCCGGCGGCTACGCGGGCTGAGCGACGGCAGTCCCTAGTTCGGCGGCCGATTTCAGACGAACTGGGGATGGCGCTGCCGCAGCCGCGGCGTACCTTGCGCTCAAGCCCGGCCGGTCCAAGCCGGGCCTTGAGTCCCGGGGAGTCGCGCATATGCCTGTTGGAATTGATCCGTCTCAACTGGTCGGTACCTGGTGGCGTGTGGCCGAGGAGGATGAACCGGGGCTCGCCATGTATCGGCGCGAGGGCGCACCGCTGCCGCCCGCGCGTGGCCGACATGGCTTCACGCTGATGCAGGGGGGGCGGGCCCTGCTGCACGGGCCGGGTCCGAGCGACCGCCGCGAAAGCACCGAGAGCCGCTGGCAGCTGGATGCCGCGGATCATCTGCATGTCGAGGGCGTGGGTGGGGCCGCAGCGGCCATCGCCGCCCTCAGCGACGACCGCTTGGTGCTCAAGCGCTGAGGGCCGTCCCCAAAACCTCCCAGGGAGAACGCCATGGCGACCTCTGCATCCCCCGAGCTGCCGCTTCCGACCATACGCAACTGCGGCACCATGCCGGTCCACGAGCGCCTGCTGCGCAGCGATCCCGAGTACCGGCGCCTGCGCATCGTCAGCGAGAACCACCATATCGAGTTCCGCCTGCGCCGCGGCATGCTGGCCCGCACGGGCATCACGCGCATTCCGGTCGTCGTCCATGTGGTCCACAAGACGGCCGCCCAGGACATCTCCGACGCGCAGGTCAAGAGCCAGATCGATGTGCTCAACCGCGATTTCCGCAAGACCAACGGCGATCTGAACAAGATCCCCGCGCCCTTCAAGGCCCTGGCCGCCGATGCGCGCATCGAGTTCGTGCTGGCGGACAAGGACCCCTCGGGCAATCCCTCGACCGGCATCACCCGCCACAGCACCACCGCGGCCAGCTTCTCCGATGACGACAAGGTCAAGCATGCGGCGTCCGGCGGCGCGGATGCCTGGCCGCGCGACAAGTACCTCAATCTCTGGGTCTGCCAGCTGGGAGGCGGTCTGCTGGGCTATGCCCAGTTCCCGGGCGGCAATGCGGCCACCGATGGCGTGGTGATCACGCACACGGCCTTCGGCACCGTGGGCACGGCCGCCGCGCCCTTCAACCTGGGCCGCACCGCCACCCACGAGATCGGCCACTGGCTCAATCTGCGCCACATCTGGGGCGACGATGGCGGCGGCTGCAACGGCGATGACTTCGTCGTCGACACCCCCAATCAGGCCGACCACAATTTCGGCAAGCCGGCCTTCCCGCATCTGAGCTGCAGCAACGGGCCCAATGGGGACATGTTCATGGACTACATGGACTACACCGACGACGACAGCATGTTCATGTTCACCGCCGGCCAGGTCGAGCGCATGCAGGCCTGCCTGGACGGCGACCGCACCGGCCTGGGCACCCAGGTGGCCGGGACCACGCCGCTGCTGGATACCGCGCCCTCCATCGACGCGGCCACGCTGAAGTTCAAGGAGGACAACCCGCCGACGCTGAAGTTCCGCGACGATGGCGGCACCATCCAGATCAGCGATGTCGGCACGCTCAAGTTCCGCGAGGACAACCCGCCCAGCATCAAGTTCCGCGACGATGTGGCGCCGACCCTGAAGTTCCGGGAGGACATCAAGCAGCCGATGCTGGACAAGCCCCCGATGGCCGATGTGGCCACCGGATTCGGTGGCGACCTGCCCCAGATCGGCCCCGGCCCCGTCTTCAATCCCGGTCCTGCCTTCGGTGGTGGATTCGCGGGCGGATTCGGCGGTCGCGGCGGCGTGCCCTTCGTGCTGTCGACGCCCCACCATTCGATGGCATGGACCCAGTCCTTCCCGCAGGCAGCCCAGGCCGAGATGCAGGCGCTGGCGCAGCGGGCCGGGGAGTTGCAGGCCCTGCTGATGCAATACGCCGAGGGCGAGGTCGCCGGCCTGCTTGGCGACGAGGACCGGGCCGAGGCGGATGCGCTGAATCAGGAGTACGAGGCCTTGATGGCCGAGTACCAGCGCTACACCATGGGCTGCTAGCCGCAGCGGGGCGAGCGCATGATTCTCGTCATCTCCAACCACCTGGACGAGCATGCGCAGGCGGTGATGGTGGAGCTGTCACGGCATGGCGCGGCGAGCCGCCTGTTGGACTTGTCGCGCTTTCCGCTGCAGCTGGGCCTGAGCATGCACTACGACGGCAGCGGCGGGCAGCGCTTCCTGTTCGGCTGCGACGAGGGCGGCCTGGATCTGGAGGACTGCGGCGCCATCTGGTGGCGCCGCCCCCAGCAGCCTACTGTGGCCGCAGCGGTCAACCGGGCCGAGTACCAGCAGTTCGCGCTCAGCGAGAGCCACGAGGCCCTGCAAGGCCTGTGGCAGGCCTGCGATGCCTTCTGGATCAACGAGCCGGCGCGCGACATGGTGGCCAACCGCAAGGCCTACCAGCTGCAGCTGGCCGGGCGCCTGGGCCTGGAGATCCCGCAGACCCTGATCAGCAACTGCCCCCAGGCCGCGCGCGAGTTCGTCCAGCGCCTGGGCCTGGGCCGGGTGATCTACAAGGCCTTCTCGGCCACCGAGCAGGACTGGCGCGAGACCCGGCTGCTGCGCGAGGAGGAGCTCGACAAGCTGGAGAACGTCAGGTACGCGCCGGTGATCTTCCAGCGCTATATCGAGGCCGAGGTGGACCTGCGCATCACCGTCGTGGGCGACGCCGTCTTCCCGGCGGCCATCCACTCGCAGGAAACCTCGTACAAGGTCGATTTCCGCATGGACATCGGCCAGGCGCGCATCGAGCCGGCGGTCTTGCCGGCCGAGGTGCAGGACAAGCTCCTGGCCCTGATGCGCGAGCTTGGCCTGGTGTATGGCGCGATCGACATGCGCCGCCGGCCCGATGGCAGCCATGTCTTCCTGGAGGTCAACCCGGCCGGGCAGTGGCTGTTCATCGAGCGCAGCAGCGGCCAGCTCATCACCGCGGCGCTGGCGGCCCTGCTGCGCTCGCGCGACGGCCAGGCCTGAGGCGGCGGGCCGGCGCGGGCTGCCGCTTCAGTGATCGTGGTGCAGATAGCTGGCCTGCCTGGGCAGGCGCAGGCTGACCAGGAAGGCCACGGCCATCATCGCCGTCACGTACCAGTAGAAGACGGTCTCGTGGCCGATCGACTTCAGGCCCAGGGCCACGTACTCGGCCGAGCCGCCGAAGGCCGCATTGGCGATCGCATAGGCCAGGCCCACGCCCAGGGCACGCACCTCGGGCGGGAACATCTCGGCCTTCACGATGCCGCTGATCGAGGTGTAGAAGCTGACGATGGCCAGCGCCACGACGATCAGCGCGAAGGCCATCCAGGGGCTCGTGACATGCTGCAGCGTGCTCATGATGGGCACCGTGCACAGTGCGCCCAGGGCGCCGAACAGCAGCATGTTGCTGCGGCGGCCAATGCGGTCGGACAAGGCGCCGAAGACCGGCTGCATGCACATGTAGACGAACAGGCAGCCGGTCATCACATTGCTGGCGGTCTTGATCGACATGCCGGCCGAGTTGACCAGGTACTTCTGCATATAGGTCGTGAAGGTGTAGAAGATCAGCGAGCCGCCGGCCGTGTAGCCCAGCACGGTCAGGAAGGCCGGCCAATGGTGGCGCAAGAGACCCGCGACGCTGCCGGCCTCCTTGTTGCCGCGCGACTCGGCGCTGGAGGTCTCGTGCAGGCTGCGGCGCAGCAGCAGCGCGACGACCGCGGTGATCGCGCCGATCACGAAGGGGATGCGCCAGCCCCAGGCCTTCAGCTCGGCCTCGTCGAAGAGCTGCTGCAGCACCACGACCACCAGCACCGCCAGCAGCTGGCCGCCGATCAGGGTCACGTACTGGAAGGAGGAGAAGAAGCCGCGCTCGCCGCGCAGCGCCACCTCGCTCATATAGGTGGCGGTCGTGCCGTACTCGCCGCCGACCGACAGGCCCTGCAGCAGGCGCGCCAGCAAGAGCAGCGCCGGCGCCCAGGCACCTATCGTCGCATAGGTGGGCAGGGCGGCAATCAGCAGCGAGCCGCCGCACATCATCAGCACCGAGATCACCATCGAGGTCTTGCGGCCGCGCTGGTCGGCGATGCGGCCGAACAACCAGCCGCCGATCGGGCGCATCAGGAAGCCCGCGGCGAACACGCCGGCGGTGTTCAGCAACTGGGCCGTCGGGTCGGACTTGGGAAAGAAGGCCGGCGCGAAGTAGATCGCGCAGAAGGCGTAGACATAGAAGTCGAACCATTCGACCAGATTGCCCGAGGAGGCCGCGACGATGGCGAAGATGCGCTGACGCCGTTCGGCCATGGTGTAGGCGCGGGGGGCGGGAGCCGCGGTCGTTGTTGTACTGCTCATGGGGAGTCCTCGGCCCGCTCGCGCCGCAAGAGAAGGGCGCCGGGCAGCTGGGTGGATGGATAAAAACCGGGGGTTTTTACCAAATGCGCGCGGGCCCTGCGGGCGAAGGGTTGTGTGCGCAGGGCGCGCAAAACGTGCAGCAACGGCTCAGCTGTTGAGCCCCTCGAAGGGCAGCACGTCCACCCAGTCGCCGGCCGCCACGTCGCCCTGCTCGTGGTCCAGCACGACGAGGCCGTTGGCCAGGCTCATGCTGGAGAGGATGCCCGAGCCCTGGTTGCCGGTGATCGCGACCCGCCATTCAGCGTCGGGGCCGCGCTCGACGATGCCGCGCTGGTATTCGGTGCGGCCGGGCTTCTTGCGCAGCGCCTGGGTGCTGCGCGCGCGCAGCATCGGCAGCGGCGCCGGCGCCGCGCCGCCCATGCGGCGCAGGGCCTCGCGCACGAAGGCATAGAAGCTCACCATAACCGCCACCGGATTGCCCGGCAGGCCGAACAGCATGGCCTGGCGGCCGGTGTCCGTGCCGGCGCCGATGCGGCCCACGGCCAGCGGCCGGCCGGGCCGCATGGCCAGCTTCCAGAACAGCACCTCGCCCAGCTCGGCCATCACGGCCTTGGTGTGGTCGGCCTCGCCGACGCTGACGCCGCCGGAGCTGATCACCGCGTCGGCCCAGGCGGCCGCTTCGGCAAAGGCGGCGCGCAGCGCGGCCGGCTCGTCGCGCACGACGCCGAGGTCGCGCAGCTCGATCTCCGGGCCGGCCAGCAGGGCGCCCAGGGTGTAGCGGTTGCTGTCGTAGACGCCGCCGGGTGGCAGCGCCTGGCCGACCGGGCAGAGCTCGCTGCCGGTCGACAGGATGGCCACGCGCAGGCGCCGCCACACCGGCACCTGCGGGCGGCCCAACGAGGCCAGCAGGCCGATGTCGGCCGGGCGCAGGCGGTGACCGGCGCGCAGCACGACCCGGCCGCGCGCGATGTCCTCGCCGGCCAGGCGGCGGTTCGCACCGGGGTATACCAGGCCCGCCGCGATGATCACGGTGTCGCCCTTGCGGCGCGTGAATTCCTGCGGCACCACGGTGTCCAGCCCGGCCGGCATCGGGGCGCCGGTCATGATGCGCTGGCAATGACCCGGGGCCAGGTCTTGCGCCGGCGCGGCGCCGGCCAGGCTGGTGCCGGCCACCCGCAGCCGGGTCTCGCCCGCGGCCTGCAGCTCGCTGCCGCGCAGCGCATAGCCGTCCATGGCCGCGTTGTCGGCCGCCGGCACATCCAGCGGCGAGACGATGTCCTCGGCCAGCACCCGGCCCAGCGCTGCGCGCAGATCCAGCAGCTCGGTCTCGGCCACCCGGGGCAGGGCCTGGTCGATGGCCTGCTGGGCCAGCTCCACGCGCAGGGCCTGCGGGTCGTAGCCCGACAGGCAGGACGCGATCTCCTGCAGGCCGCGCGTCATGGCGTTCCCCGCGCGCGCAGGTTCAGGCGCATCAGGTCCTTGTCCAGGTAGTCTCCCGAGGCCAGCTTGATGGCTTGGCTGAGGCGGCCGTAGCGCTCGAAGCCCATGCCGGCATACAGGCGCACGGCGCGGGTGTTGCTGCTGGTGACGCTCAGCAGCACCTGTTCCAGCCCCGCCTCGCCCTGCAACAGGCGCAGGGCGCCATAGAGCAGGGCGCGGCCCAGACCCCGGCCCTGGGCCTCGTCGGCCACCATCATGCCGATCAGGTGGGCCTGGTGCCGGACCTTGGCGCGCAGCTCGCGCTCGCAGGTGACGGCGCCGACCATGCGCGGGCCCGTCCAGGCCGCCAGGGTGAACAGACAGGCTCCATGGGTGCCCTGGCCGAGCCGGCTGCGGTAGCTCTCGGCGCTGCGCGCCAGCTCGGTGGCAGCGTCGGAGGTGAAGGCATCCTCGTGGCCGGCCAGCATGGTGTCGCGCAACTGCTTGTAGGCGCCCAGCTGTTCGGCCTTCAGCAGGCGCAGTTCGCTGCCGGCGGGCAGGGGCGGCAGGGGCAGGGTCTCGATCATTCGGGTTCATGCTCGAGCTGCTGCAGCTCGGCGGCCTGGTTGGCGTTGAAGAAGGCGGGCAGGTCCTCGGGGCGCTCGAAGGGCACGACGGCGTGCTCCTGGGCCAGCAGCCAGCGCT
>Ga0255338_1002325_pt1 | contig 28696 bp, 26 predicted proteins | sample MeOH1_35cm_T4_19_FD_203715 | JGI IMG/M metagenome (GOLD analysis project Ga0255338, IMG submission 203715) | Sandy soil microbial communities from University of British Columbia, Vancouver, Canada - MeOH1_35cm_T4_195 | ecosystem: Engineered > Artificial ecosystem > Sand microcosm > Unclassified ...
CCTGGGGGCTGAGGTGGGCGCGCCGCTGGCGCGGCCCGAGCTGATGAGCTGGCCCGAGAGCCGGCTGCAGCAGCCCGACAGCTGGCGGCGGCACACGCTGGTGGCGGGTTGCGGCGGCGGCGCGCTGATGGGGCCCTGCCTGCCCGCTCTGCTGCCGCAGGCGCACCGCCTGGTGCTGGACGCCGACGGGCTCAATGCCCTGGCGGCCGACGCCCAGTTGCGCGCCCTGCTGCGCGCGCGTCAGGCCCAGGGCCTGGCGACCGTGCTGACGCCGCACCCGCTGGAAGCGGCGCGGCTGCTGGGCAGCAGCAGTGCCGAGGTGCAGGCCGACCGGCTCGGTGCCGCCCAGACCCTGGCGCTGGACCTGCGCTGCACCGTGGTGCTCAAGGGCTCGGGCACGGTGATCGCCAGCCCCGGCCAGACCAGCGCCATCAACAGCAGCGGCAACGCCCGCCTGGCCAGCGCCGGCACCGGCGATGTGCTGGCCGGCTGGATGGGCGGGCTCTGGGCCCAGTACGGCGGCAGCGACCCGGCCGCCACCCACACCCTGGCCTGCGCGGCGGTGTACTGGCATGGCGCCGCGGCCGCCGGCGGCGGCGGGCCGCTCAGGGCGGCCGAGCTGATCGAGCGCATGCAGGCCCTGCACGCGCCGATCGACGGCTGAGACTCAGCGGCGCTTGGCCGCCTTGGCCGCGCCCTTCTTGGCCTCGCCGCGCCCCTCGCCCTTGCTGGCGCTCTTGGCGCTCTGGCGGGCCGCCTTGACCGGATGCGCGGCCTTGCCGGTGCTCGCCTTGCGGCGCCCCGCCTTGAGCTCCCGGTCCTGGCGCCGCACCTGCTCCAGCGCCGCGCTGGCCGATTGCGGCTCGCTTGTGGCACCACCGCGATCCGCCCCCTTGTCGCGCAGGGCCCGCGCCACCAGGCGCGCTTCCTCGTTGTCGTGCACCAGGCGGAAATCGATCTTGCGGCCGTCCAGGTCGACGCGGCTGACCTGCACCAGCACCTTGGCACCGGTGGCATAGCGGATGCCGGTGCGCTCGCCGCGCAGTTCCTGGCGCACCTCGTCGAAGCGGTAGTACTCGCCGCCCAGCTCGGTGATGTGGATGAGCCCTTCGACATAGAGCGCGTCGAGCTGCACGAACAGGCCGAAGCTGGTCACCGCGCTGACGGTGCCGGCGAATTCCTCGCCCAGGTGCTCGCGCATGTAGCGGCACTTGAGCCAGGCCTCGACATCGCGCGAGGCCTCGTCGGCGCGGCGCTCGTTGGCGCTGCAATGCGCGCCGACCACCTCCCAGCGCTCCAGCTCGGTGCTGGCCAGGGCCGGGTTGACGGGCTTGCCCTTGCCCGGCCGCTTCGGTGGCTCGGGCACGTTCATCTTGGCGGCGTCGAGCTGGTAGCGCTTGCCGCTGAGCATGGACTTGATGACGCGGTGAACCAGCAGATCAGGGTAGCGCCGGATCGGGCTGGTGAAGTGGGTGTAGGCCGGGTAGGCCAGGCCGAAATGGCCGGCGTTGGCGCCGGTGTAGATGGCCTGCTGCATGGAGCGCAGCAGCATCGAGTGGATCTGCGCCGCGTCAGGCCGGTCCTTGGTGGCGGCGGCGATGGCCTGGTACTCGCCGGGCGTCGGGTCATCGCTGAGGCCCATGCCGATGCCCAGGGCGCGCAGATAAGCCTGCAGGGCAATGCGCTTCTCGGGCGTCGGCCCCTCGTGGACGCGGAACAGCGAGGCATGCTTGCCACCGGCGATGAAGTCGGCCGCGCAGACATTGGCGGCCAGCATGGCCTCCTCGATCAGGCGGTGCGCCTCGTTGCGGGTGCGCGGCACGATCTTCTCGATGCGACCGTTGTCGTCGCAGATGATCTGGGTCTCGGTGGTGTCGAAGTCCACCGCGCCGCGCTTGGCGCGCTGGGAGAGCAGCGCGCGGTAGACCTCGTGCAGATGCAGCAGGTGCGGCACCAGCTCGCGGCGCTTGGCGGCCTCGGGCCCATGCGTGTTGCCCAGCACCGCGGCGACCTCGGTATAGGTCAGGCGCGCATGCGAGCAGATCACCGCCGGGTAGAACTGGTAGGCACGGGTCTCGCCCTCGGCGTCGATCAGCATGTCGCAGACCATGGTCAGCCGGTCCTGATCGGGGTTCAGCGAGCACAGGCCGTTGGACAGCTTCTCCGGCAACATCGGAATGACGCGGCGCGGGAAGTAGACGGACGTGGCGCGCTCGTAGGCATCGTGGTCCAGCGGCTCGCCGGGCTTGACGTAGTGGCTGACGTCGGCGATCGCGACGATCAGGCGCCAGCCGCTGAAGGCGCTCTTGCCACGGCCCTGCTTGTGCGGCTCGCAATAGACCGCGTCGTCGAAGTCGCGCGCGTCCTCGCCGTCGATCGTCACCAGCGGCACGTCGCGCAGGTCTATGCGCTGCTTCAGGTCCACCGCGCGCAGCCTCTCGGGCAGCTTGGCGGCCTGGGCCAGGGTCTCGGCGGAGAAGCGGTGCGGCACCTCGTACTTGCGCACCGCGATCTCGATCTCCATGCCGGGATCGTCGATCTCGCCCAGCACCTCGACCACGCGGCCCACCGGCTGCGAGTAGAGGGACGGCGGCTCGGTCAGCTCGACCGCGACGACCTGGCCGGCGGTCGCATTGGCGATACCGTTCTTCGGGATCAGGATGTCCTGGCCCATGCGCTTGTCTTCCGGCGCCACCAGCCAGATGCCCGACTCCAGCAGCAGCCGGCCGATGATCGGGCGCTTCTTGCGCTCCAGGATCTCCAGCACGCGCCCCTCGGGGCGCCCGCGCTTGTCGTAACGCACGACGCGCACGCGCAAGCGGTCGCCATGCATCACCGCGTGCATCTCCTGAGCCGACAGGTAGATGTCCGGAGGCCCTTCGTCGGGCAGCAGGAAGCCATGGCCGTCACGGTGGCCTTGCACCGTGCCCTCGACCTCGCTCAACAGTGCGCCCGAACTCTGGGGGGCGCTTGCAGTCTTAAAATTTTTGATGATAGAATCCTAGCTTTCCTGAAATGCCCAGGTGGCGGAATTGGTAGACGCACTAGTTTCAGGTACTAGCGGGTAACTCCGTGGAGGTTCGAGTCCTCTCCTGGGCACCAAATTCAAAAGGCCAGCACATTGTGCTGGCCTTTTTCGTTTCTCCAAGCATCCGCGCAGCTGTCGCTGCGGCAGATACAACAAAGCCGATCCGGCATGACTGCGGGACCGGCTTTGCGTCAATCATTGCGTCGTGAAGGATCAGACGACGAACTTCTTGGCCAGCGCGTCCGGCCGCATGTCGTCGTATTCCTCAAAGGGCTGGTGGATCCAGGGACTGGTCTCCAGCATCTCGACGTAATAGTCCGGCGTGTAGCTCGACACGCCCTTGGTCCAGATCACCGCCGAGCGCAGCTCGCTGATCGAGGGCATGCCGCGCAGGCGCTCGACCACCGCGCGCAGGGTCACGCCCGAATCCGCCAGATCGTCGACCAGCAGCACGCGACCGGCCAGCTCGCCCTTGGGCATGGTGATGTACTTGGCGATGTCCAGGCGGCCCTGGATGGTGCCGGCTTCGGCGCGGTAGCTGCTGGTGGACATGATGCCCAGCGGCTTGTCGAACACGCGCGACAGCACGTCGCCTGGGCGCATGCCGCCACGCGCCAGGCACAGGATCTGGTCGAACTGCCAGCCCGAGGCATGCACCTTCAGGGCTAGGCGCTCGATCAGCATGTGGTACTCGTCCCAGGAGACGTACAGATGTTTGCCGTCGTCGGTCAGCATGGGGGTGGGCTCCTCGTTGGAATTGCTTGGGGTCAGGCCTTGAAGGGATGCTTCAGGACAATGGTGTGCTCGCGGTCCGGGCCGGTGGAGACCATCGCGATCGGCGTGCCGGCCACTTCCTGCACGCGCTCCAGGTAGCGGCGCGCGTTCAGCGGCAGCTTGTCCCATTCGGTGATGCCGGCGGTGGTCTCGGTCCAGCCCGGGAAGGTCTCGTAGATCGGCTTGCAGGCGACGATCTCGTCGGCGTCCAGCGGCAGGATGTCGAGGGTCTTGCCGTTGAGCTCGTAGCCCACGCACATCTGCACCTCGGCCAGGCCGTCCAGCACATCCAGCTTGGTCATGCACAGGCCGGAAATGCCGTTGATGATGATGGAGCGCTTCAGCGCGGCGGCATCCAGCCAGCCGCAGCGGCGCGCGCGGCCGGTCACGGTGCCCTTCTCCTGGCCGACGGTCGACAGGTGGTAGCCGACCGTGCCTTCCTTCTCCCACTCCAGCTCGGTCGGGAACGGGCCCGAGCCGACGCGCGTCGTGTAGGCCTTGGTGATACCCAGCATGTAGTGCAGCATCTGCGGGCCCACGCCGGCGCCGGCGGCGGCGTTGCCGGCCACGCAGTTGCTCGAGGTGACGTAGGGATAGGTGCCGTGGTCGATGTCCAGCAGGGTGCCCTGGGCGCCCTCGAACAGGATGTTCTGGCCGGCCTGGTGGGCCTTGTGCAGCATGTAGCCGACGTCGGCCATCATGGGCTTGATCTGCTCGGCCATCTTCATCGCTTCGTCGAAGATGGGCTGGAACTCCAGCTCGCCGCACTTCAGGTAGCCGCACAGCGCGAAGTTGTGCAGTTCCAGCAGTTCCTTGAGCTTCTTGGCGAAGCGTTCCGGGTGCTTCAGGTCCTGCACGCGCAGCGCGCGGCGCGCCACCTTGTCCTCGTAGGCCGGGCCGATGCCCTTGCCGGTGGTGCCGATCTTGCCGCTGCCGCTGTTCTCGCGCAGCGCCTCGCGCGCCTTGTCCACGGCGACGTGGAAGGGCAGGATCAGCGGGCAGGACTCGGAGATATAGAGGCGCGAACGCACCTCGACGCCGGCCTTCTCCAGGCGCTCGATCTCGCCCAGCAGATGGGTCGGGTCCAGCACCACGCCGTTACCGATGTAGCAGGCCACGCCGTCGCGCATGATGCCCGAGGGGATCAGCTGCAGCGCGGTCTTCACGCCCTTGATCACCAAGGTGTGGCCGGCGTTGTGGCCGCCCTGGAAGCGCACCACGCCCTGGGCATGCGGCGTCATCCAGTCGACCACCTTGCCCTTGCCTTCGTCGCCCCACTGGGTGCCCACCACGACCACGTTACGGCCGCGCGCAATTTCGCTGTTCATATCGATAACCTGCTAGAAGTTTGCCTTGGCGACGCGACTCAGAGAGCGCGCACCACCCATTGAGTGTCGACGCGGACCAGTTCGCGGTCGCAATCGAATTCGTCGCCTTCGTGCTCGTGGCCCGGCAGCACGCACACCACCGTCTCGCCCTGCTCGCGCAGCCGGCGTATGGCCGCGCGCAGACCGGCGTCCTCGCCCCAGGGCGCGCGCACCGCGGCGCGCAGCGGCGTGGCCGGGCTCAGCGCCACCAGGGCCTTCAGGTCCAGGCTGAAGCCCACGGCGGGACGGCGTCGGCCGAACACCGCGCCGACCTCGTCGTAGCGACCGCCGCGCAGCACGGCGTCGCTGGAGCCCGCCGCATAGACGGCGAAGCGGGTGCCGCTGTAATAGGCGTAGCCGCTGAGATCGGCCAGATCGAAGCCCAGGGCCACCTCGGGATGGGTCTGGACCAGATGCGCGGCCAGCCATTGCAGGTCGTCCAGCGCCGCCTTGACCAGCGCCGTCTGCGGCAGGCGCGCCCGCGCCTCGCCCAGCACCTCGATGCCGCCATAGAGCGACAGCAGGGCCTGCAAGCCCTCGGCCGCGGCGGCCGGCAGGCCGCGCGTCAGCGGCGCCAGCGCCGTGCCGTCCTTGGCCGCCAGGGCCGCCACGATGTCGTTCAGCAGCGCCGGCGGCAGTTGGGCCTCGCCCAGCACGCCCTGCACCAGGCGGGCGTCGCCCAGGTCGATGGCGATGTCGCGCAGACCGGCACGCTGCAGGCTGTCCAGCGCCAGTTCCTGCACCTCCAGGTCGGCCTCCAGGCCGGCATGGCCATAGATCTCGACGCCGAACTGCAGGGGCTCACGCGTGGCGTTGAGCCCGTCGGGGCGGGTATGCAGCACCGGGCCGCAGTAGCACAGACGCGTGACGCCGGCACGGTTGAGCAGATGGGCGTCGATGCGCGCCACCTGGGGCGTGGTATCGGCGCGCAGGCCCAGACTGCGACCGGAGAGCTGATCCACCAGCTTGAAGGTCTTCAGATCCAGTTCGCGGCCGGTGCCGGACAGCAACGAATCCAGATGCTCCAGCAAGGGAGGCATCACCAGCTCGCAGCCATAGGTACGCGCCATGTCCAGCAGGTCGCGGCGCAGTTCTTCGATGCGGCGCGCCTGGGAAGGCAGCACGTCGGCAATGTGCTCGGGCAGCAGCCAAGCAGAGGACATGGGGCTTACGGGGGCGGTTAAAAACGGCATTGTACCGGCCCCCTGTGGTGTCTTTGCAAAAAGCCCGAGCACGGCGGGCGTGCAAGCCGTGCTAATTCCAGAGCACGTACAGCAGCAGCAGGCCCGACAGCATGCTGGACAGGCCGATGAAGCGGATCTGCCCGTCGCTCATGGCCAGCACGCGGGCGAACACCTGGCGCCACATGGCCGGGCTCAGGAAGGGCAGCAAGCCCTCGATCACCAGCATCAGGGCCAGGGCGCCCAGCAAGGCGTCGGTCATGGCGGGCGCTGGATGGCCTTATTTGCCCTTGGGCGCCGGGGCGGCGGGGCCACCGCCGCGCATGGCCTTGAAGAAGTCGCTGCTGGGGTCCACCACCATCACGTCCGACTTGTTGCGCCAGGTGGCGCGATAGGCCTCCAGCGAACGGTAGAACTGGGCGAACTGGGGATCGCGGCCGAAGGCCTCGGCATACAGGGCCGAAGCCTTGGCATCGCCCTCGCCCTTGATCTTCTGCGCGTCGCGATAGGCCTCGGCGACGATGATCTCGCGCTGGCGGTCGGCATCGGCGCGGATCTTCTCGCCATCGGCACCGCCGGTGGAGCGCAGCTCGTTGGCGACGCGCTTGCGCTCGGACTCCATGCGGCGATAGACCGAGTCGGTGATGTTGGCCGAGAAGTCCACGCGCTTGATGCGCACGTCCACGACCTCGATGCCGAACTGCTTGGCCTCGTCCTCCAGGCGCTTGCGCACGTCGTTCATGACCTTCTCGCGCTCGGCGGACAGCACGGCCAGCACGGTGCGCTTGGTCACCTCCTCGTTGAAGGCGGCCTGCACGATGGGGCTCAGGCGGTTCTCGACATTGCGCATGTCGGTGCCGCTGTTGCGGATGAACTGGCGCGGTTCGGCGACGCGCCACTTGACCAGCCAGTCGATCACCAGGCTCTTCTTCTCGGCGGTGAAGATGGCGCGGGACTCGGGGCTGTCCAGGGTCTGGACGCGGCGGTCCAGGAAGACCACGTTCTGGAACGGCGGCGGCAGCTTGAACTTCAGGCCCGGCTCGGTGACCACTTCCTTGATCTCGCCCAGCGCGTAGATGACGGCGAACTGGCGCTGGTCGACGATGAACAGCGTGGAGCTGGCCAGCATGAAGGCGACCAGGGCGCCGATGACGATGGAGGCAATGCGATTCATGATGTTCTGTTCCTCCCCTCAGCGGCTTTCGCGGTCCCGGCCGCGCAGGCCGTCGCGCGAGCGGATGTCGGCATTGCTGCCGGGCAAGGTGCTGTCGGGCTGCGGCACGGCCGGGGTCGGCACCGAGGCCGAGACCGAGGATCCGCCGGCCTGCTGCATCAGCTTGTCCAGCGGCAGGTAGAGCAGGTTGGAGCCGCTGCGGCTGTCCACCATCACCTTGCTGACGTTGCTGTAGATCTGCTGCATGGTGTCGATGTAGAGGCGATCGCGGGTCACCGCGGGCGCCTTCTGGTACTCGGTCAGCACGCTCCTGAAGCGCTGCGCATCACCCTCGGCCTGGGCGACGACGCGGGCCTTGTAGCCCTCGGCCTCCTCGCGCAGGCGCGCGGCCGTGCCCTGGGCCTTCGGAATCACGTCGTTGGCATAGGCCTGGCCCTCGTTCTTCAGGCGCTCGCGGTCGGCGCCGGCCTTGAAGGCGTCGTCGAAGGCCGCCTGCACCTGCTCGGGCGCCTGCACGTTCTGCACGTTGACGTTGGCGACGATGATGCCGGCCTTCAGGCGGTCCAGCTGGGTCTGCACCGACTTGGCCAGCTCGGCCGCGATCGCGTCGCGCTGCTCGTAGAGCACCGAGTCCATCTTGCTGCGGCCGACGATTTCACGCACCGCCGATTCGGCCGCCTGGATCACCGCCTCGTCCGGGCCGCGGTTCTCGAACAGGTAGTCGCGCGCATCCTTCAGCCGGTACTGCACGGTGAAGCGGATGTCGACGATGTTCTCGTCCAGGGTCAGCATCGAGGAGTCGCGCAGGCCGGTGGCCTGCACCACCGAGTTGCGGCCGACCTCGACCGAGCGCAGCTGCGTCACCGGCACGACCTCGTTGGCCTGGAAGGGATAAGGCAGGCGCCACTGGAAGCCGGCATCCACCGTCTTGCTGTACTTGCCGAAGGAGGTGACCACCGCCTGCTGGCCTTCCTGCACGATGTAGAAGCCGCTGCCCAGCCAGCCCAGCACGACGACGCCGGCGATCAGGCCCACGCCGATGCCGGCGCTCTTCATGTCGGGCTGGAAGCTGCCGCCGCCGTTGCCGCCGCCCTGCCCGCTGTTGCCGCCGCCCTTGCCGCCGAACATGCCGGAGAGCTTGCGGTTGAAGTCGCGCCAGAGCTCGTCCAGATCGGGCGGGCCGTCGTTGCGGCCGTTGCTCAGATGGCGTCCCTCGCGCCAGTCGCGGCCCAGCAGACCGCCCAGCAGGGCGCGTGCCGCGCCGGCCAGGGCGCTGAGTCGCGACCGAGGCTGATCGGCGCTGACGGCGGGCTCAAAGGTGTTCATGCTCATGCCTGTCGTTCATGTTGTGGGGCGATGGCGCCGATATCGTCCGTTCCAGCTGGGGTCGGATCTTGCGTATTCAAGCTCTGCTGGGCCCGCTCGCCCATGGCGGCCACGATCTGCTCGCGCAGCACGCCCAGGCCCTCGCCGGTCAGCGCGCTGACGAAGACGCGCGGCACGCGCAGGCCGCCGGGGCGCTCCAGCCAGTCATGGGCCACGCGCGGGCGCTGGTTCTCGTCCAGCATGTCCTGCTTGTTGTAGACCAGGATCTGCGGGATGTCGGCGGCCCCGATCTCGTCGAGCACCCGCTCGACCTCGACCATCTGCTCGTCCAGCGCCGGGCTGGCCGCGTCGACCACATGCAGCAGCAGGTCGGCCTCGGCCGCCTCCTGCAGCGTGGCCTTGAAGGCCTCGACCAGCTTGTGCGGCAGGTCGCGGATGAAGCCCACCGTGTCGGACAGCGAGACGCTGGTGCCGGCGGCTTCCAGATAGAGCGAGCGCGTGGTGGTGTCCAGGGTCGCGAACAGCTGGTTGGCGGCGTAGCTGCGCGCCTTCACCAGGGCGTTGAAAAGCGTCGACTTGCCGGCATTGGTGTAGCCGACCAGGGAGACCTTGAAGACCTGGTTGCGCTCACGCGCGCGCCGCTGCGTGCCGCGCTGGCGCTGCACCTTCTTCAGGCGCTCCTTGGTGACCTTGATGCGGTCGTCGATCATGCGGCGGTCCAGCTCGATCTGGGCCTCGCCGGGGCCGCCGCGCATGCCGATGCCGCCACTTTGCCGCTCCAGGTGGCTCCAGCGCCGCACCAGGCGCGTGGCCAGGTATTGCAGCCGCGCCAGCTCGACCTGCAGCTTGCCCTCGTGGCTCTTGGCGCGGGCGGCGAAAATTTCCAAGATCAGGGCGGTGCGGTCGGCCACCGGCACGCCCAGCACACGCTCCAGATTGCGCTGCTGGGCCGGGGAGATGGCCTGGTCGAACAGCACGGTGTGGGCCTGGTGGGTCTGCACCAGCAGCTTGATCTCATCGGCCTTGCCCGAGCCGACGAACAGGGCCGCGTCGGGCGCCTGGCGGCGCGCGATCACGCGGGCCACCGGGGTATCGCCGGCCGACTCGGCCAGCAGGGCCAGTTCGTCCAGCGTGGGATCGAAAGCGGTGGTCCGACCGATTTCGACCCCCACGAGAATGGCGCGCGCCGCCTCGGAGGGCGGCGACGCGGGGTTGGGTGAAGAGGAAGAACTCAAGGGATGCGATGGGGCCGGGCCCCGGACGCTCAAGCGGGCTCGCCGCCGTTCTCGGCTGCGTGGAAGTTCACCGCACGGCCCGGCACCACCGTGGAGATGGCGTGCTTGTAGACCATCTGGGTCACGGTATTGCGCAGCAACACGACGTACTGATCGAAGGACTCAATATGCCCTTGCAGCTTGATGCCGTTGACCAGGTAGATGGACACCGGCACATGCTCCTTGCGCAGCAGGTTCAGGAAGGGATCTTGCAGGAGTTGTCCTTTGTTGCTCACGATATGCTCCGTGTTGAGAGGGAGAGAGAGGGTTGGGAGGCTTCCACCTTAACACAGGGAAAGCCCGGATGCCGAGAGCCGTCAGTCGTCTTTGTCGGCAAATGGATTCTTGGAGGAGCGCATCTCGATGCGCAGCGGCGTGCCGGTGAGCTTGTAGTGGGCGCGGATGCGGCCCTCCAGATAGCGCTTGTAGGCGTCGGTGACCCCTTCCAGCGAGTTGCCGTGCACGATCACGATGGGCGGGTTCATGCCGCCCTGGTGGGCATAGCGCAGCTTGGGCCGGTAATGGCCGCTCTTTTTGGGCGTCTGGTGCTCCACGGCCTCGTGGATCAGGCGGGTCAGCACCGGCGTCGTCATCTTCTTGAAGGCCGAGCTGTAGGCATCGGCCAGTGCGTTCCACAGCGGCCCCAGGCCCTGGCGCTTGAGCGCCGAGATGTTGAGGATGGGCGCGAAGCGCAGGAAGGCCAGGCGGTGCTCGATCGAACGCTTGAGCTGCTCGCGCTGGTAGCTGTCGATCGCGTCCCACTTGTTGACCGCCACGACGACGGCGCGGCCGCTGTCCAGGATGTAGCCGGCGATATGGGCATCCTGGTCGGAGACGCCCTGGGTGGCGTCGATCAGCAGCAGCACCACGTTGGCGTCGGCGATCGCCTGCAGGGTCTTGACGACCGAGAACTTCTCGATCGCCTCGAACACCTTGCCCTTGCGGCGCAGACCGGCGGTGTCGATCAGCTTGAACTTCTGGCCGTGACGCTCGAAGTCCACGCTGATGGCATCGCGCGTCGTGCCCGGCATGTCGAAGGCGACCAGGCGCTCCTCGCCGAGCCAGGTGTTGATCAGGGTGCTTTTGCCGACGTTGGGCCGGCCGGCCACGGCCAGGCGTATCACGCCCTCCTCTTCGGGCGGCCCCTCGGCCTCCTCGTCGAGGCCGAAGGGCTCGAGCACCGCCTCCAGCAGGCTGCGTATGCCCTGGCCGTGGGCGGCCGAGATCGGGTGCGGCTCGCCCATGCCCAGCTCGTGGAACTCGCCCAGCAGCGGCGAGTCGCTCATGCCCTCGGCCTTGTTGACGGCCAGGAAGATGCGCTTGTTGGCCTGACGCAGGTAGCGGGCGATGTCCTGGTCCTGACCGGACAGGCCCATGCGCACATCGACGACGAAGATCACCGCATCGGCCTCGGCCACCGCCTGGCGGGTCTGCTTGGCCATTTCCTTGACGATGCCGGTCGTGCTGTCGGGCTCGAAGCCACCGGTGTCGATGACGATGAACTCGTGCGCGCCCAGGCGGCCGTCGCCGTAGTGCCGGTCGCGCGTCAGGCCGGCGAAGTCGGCCACGATGGCGTCGCGGCTCTTGGTCAGCCGGTTGAAGAGCGTGGACTTGCCCACATTGGGGCGTCCGACCAGGGCGATCACGGGTTTCATGATGTTCTTGTTCTTCTCGTCAGGAAAAAATGCTTACTCGGCGCGCAGCGCGTAGAGGCCGCCGTTGCGCGTGGCCACCAGCAGGGTGCCGCCCAGCAGCACCGGCGCCGCCACGATGGCCGAGCCGTCGGTGGCCAGGCGCAGCTTGGTCTGGCCGGTCTCGCGCGACAGGAAATGCACATAGCCTTCGTAGTCGCCCACCGCCACATAGGCGCCGACGCTGACCGGGGCGCTGAGCTTGCGGTTGAGCAGCTGCTCGGCGGTCCAGACCACGTCGCCGTTGGCGGCCTTCCAGGCCGTCAGGCGATCCGTACCGTCGGCGCCGAACACGTACTGGGCATCGCCGCCCACGCCCTGGATGCCGCCGGTGTTGCGGCTCCACAAGGCCGAGCCGCGCTCGGCATTGACGCAGCCCACGGCCGACTGGAAGGCGCGCGCGCATAGGGTTTCGCCGACGCGCAGCAGCGGGCCGACCAGATCGGCCAGGCGCTCCACCTCGTTGGTGCCGCGCGGATTGGCCACGCTGGCCTCCCAGCGCAGGGTGCCGCGCAGCGGGTCGACGCCGGCCAGGCGGGCGCCCTGCCCCACCACCAGGGTGTCCTTGTAGGCCGCGATCACGCCCGGCTGAGACAGGGTCAGCGGATCGCCGGGGCGGCGCAGGTCCCAGAGGCGACGGCCGTCCAGCACATCGAAGGCCTGGACCTGGCGATCCACGGTCAGCAGGAAGACACGCTCGCCGGCCACCAGGGGCGCGGTGCTGACGGTCGAGTTCAGCGGCTTGCGCCACAGCACCTTGCCGGCGTCCATCACCACCAGCTCGTTGTTGCGCGTCACCGCGGCGGCGAAACGGCCGTCGCTGCCCACCGCGGCGCTGAGCTTGGCACCGAATTCGCCGCGCCACTGCACAGCGCCGTTGGCCGCCTGCAGGGCCTGCACCACGCCGTCATCGCCGGCGACGACGAAGAGCTCGCCGCGCGCCGCGATGGACAGCGGGAAACGCGGGCCGTCCTGCTTGGCCTGCCACAGCACCCGGCCCGACGACTGGGTCGCCTGGCTGGCCAGGGCTTCCAGCGGCGCCGGCTTGGGGGCGGTGGAGGAGCTGAAGATGGAGCAGGCGCTCAGCACGCCCGCCAGCAGCAGGGCGCCGGCCAGGCGACCACCATGGTTCAGTGCGGCCTTCATTGCGCGGCTCCCGATGCGGCGGTGTCCGGCGCGGCCACGCCCAGCGAGGCCAGCTTGGCCTCGATCAGGCGGCGGTAGTCCAGGGTCTTGTCCATGGCGGCATAGGCCTTCAGAAATTCGCTCTTGGCCTGGTCGGGCTTGCTTTGCAGCAGGGCCAGATCGCCGCGGCGGTCGGCCACCAGGGCCGCGAACTCGGCGGACTTGACACCGTCCAGGGTCTTGGCGGCCTCGTCGAACTGCTTGGCGTCGAGCTGCAGGCCGGCCAGGCGCAGGCGGGCGATGTCGCGGTACTCCGGCTCGCCGGCGCTCTCCGCCGCCCAGGCCAGGCTGGCGCGGGCCTTGTCGGCCTGGCCCTTGTCGGCCTGAGCCTTGGCGGCCAGCAGCGCGCCCTGCGCGGTATAGGTCGTGCCGGCGAAGCGCTCCTTCATGTCGGCAAAGATCTGGCCGGCCTTGTCGGCCTCGCCGGCCTGGGCCGCGCGGTCCAGCTCGTCAAACATGGCCGCGGCCTTGACGGCCTGCTCGCGCTGCCAGTAGTTCCAGCCGTTCCAGCCCGCATAGGCGGCCAGCGCAAGGGTCAGCAGCCAGGTGATCAGGTTGCCGTAGCGCTTCCAAAAGGCTTTCAGCTGCTCCAGCTGTTCCTGTTCTTCCAGATCGAGATGAGACGCCATGTGCGGGATGTTCTTGGTCTAAGGGAAAGAGTCGCGATTATGCGTTGGGCAGCAGCTCGCCCGCCCACTCGCCGGCAGCGGCCAGCGCCCGGGTGTACTGGGCCGCGCCGGCATCGCGCAGCGGCTTGACCGCCACCAGGCCCTGGGCCAGTTCCTCCTCGCCGAACACCAGCGCATAAGCCGCGCCGCTGGCATCGGCCTTCTTGAACTGCGACTTCATGCTGGACTGGCCCGGGTGCAGCACCACCGCGACGCCGGCGGCGCGCAGCGCCTCCAGCGCCACCATCACCTGCGGCAGGCCGGCGGCCGAGGGCACGATGGCGTAGGCCTGCGGCGCCGGCGCGGCGGGCGCGACGCCCACCTCCTCCAGCAGCAGCAGCATGCGCTCGATGCCCATGCCGAAGCCCACCGCCGGCGTCGGCTTGCCGCCCAGCTGCTCGATCAGGCCGTCGTAGCGGCCACCGCCGCAGACCGTGCCCTGGGAACCGAGCTTGTCGGTGATCCACTCGAACACGGTCAGGTTGTAGTAGTCCAGGCCGCGCACCAGGCGCGGGTTGATCGTGTAGGCGATGCCGGCCGCGTCGAGGATGGCGCGCACGCCGTTGAAATGCGCCAGCGACGCCTCGCCCAGGAAGTCCAGCAGCTTGGGCGCCGCATTGGCCATCTCCTGCAGGGCCGGGTTCTTGGTGTCCAGCACGCGCAGCGGGTTGGTGTACATGCGGCGCTGGCTGTCCTCGTCCAGCAGGGCCTTGTGCGCTTCCAGGTGCGCGACCAGGGCCTCGCGGTGCGCGCGGCGCTCGTCCGGCGCGCCCAGGCAGTTCAGCTCCAGGCGGACATGCTCGCCCTCGACCAGGCCCAGCTCTCGCAGCAGCCGGCTGCCCATCAGGATTACCTCGGCATCGACGTCCGGGCCGTTGAAGCCCAGGGCCTCGACGCCCATCTGGTGGAACTGGCGGTAGCGGCCCTTCTGCGGCTTCTCGCGGCGGAACATCGGGCCGAAGTAGTAGAGGCGCCGGCCCGAGTCGCGCAGGAAGGAATGCTCGATCATCGCCCGCACCACGCCCGCGGTCATCTCGGGGCGCAGCGCCAGATGCTCGGCCTGGCCGTGCTTGTCGGCGCGGTCCTCGAAGGCGTACATCTCCTTCTCGACAATGTCGGTCACCTCGCCGATGCCGCGCACGAACAGGGCGGTCGGCTCGACGATGGGCGTGCGCACGTTCTGGTAGCCGTAGCGCTGCAGCACGCTGCGCATCTTGGCCTCCAGCCATTCCCAGCGCGCCGACTCCGGCGGCAGGATGTCGTTCATGCCCTTGACGGCCTGCAAGGGCTGCAACTTCTTCTCGCTCATTCAGACTTGGGCGCCGAAGCGCTTCTCGATGTAGTTCTCGACCAGGGCGTGAAACTCGGTCGCGATGTTCTCGCCGCGCAGGGTCAGGGCCTTCTCGCCGTCGATGAAGACGGGCGCGGCCGGCGCCTCGCCGGTGCCGGGCAGGCTGATGCCGATGTCGGCATGCTTGCTCTCGCCCGGGCCGTTGACGATGCAGCCCATCACGGCCACCTTCATGTTCTCGACGCCGGGGTACTTGCTGCGCCAGATGGGCATCTGCGCACGCAGGTAGTCGTCGATCTGCTTGGCCAGCTCCTGGAAGGTGGTGCTGGTGGTGCGGCCGCAGCCGGGGCAGGCGGTGACGCTGGGATTGAAGGCGCGCAGGCCCAGGGCCTGCAGGATCTCCAGCGCGACCACGACCTCCTGGGTGCGCGGCTCGCCGGGCTGGGGCGTGAGCGACACGCGGATGGTGTCGCCGATGCCCTCCTGCAGCAGCACCGACAGCGCGGCGGCCGAGGCCACCGTGCCCTTGGTGCCCATGCCGGCCTCGGTCAGGCCCAGGTGCAGCGCGTAGTCGCAGCGCGCGCTCAGCGCGCGGTAGACCGAGATCAGGTCCTGCACGCCGCTGACCTTGCAGCTGATGATGATGTTGTCGGGGTTCAGGCCCAGTTCGCGGGCGTAGTCGGCCGAGCTCAGGGCCGACTGGATCAGCGCCTGGTACATCACCTGCTGGCCATCCCAGGGCTCGGCACGGCGGGCGTTCTCGTCCATCATCGCGGCGAGCAGTTCCTGGTCCAGGCTGCCCCAGTTGACGCCGATGCGCACCACCTTGTCGTACTTGACGGCGGCCTCCACCATCATCGCGAACTGGCGGTCCTTCTTGTCGCCCTTGCCGACATTGCCGGGGTTGATGCGGTACTTGGACAGGGCCTGGGCCATCGCCGGGTATTCGGTGAGCAGGCGATGGCCGTTGTAGTGGAAATCGCCGACCAGGGGCACGTCGATGCCCATGCGGTCGAGCTGCTCGCGGATATGCGGCACGGCCTCGGCCGCCTCGGGCGTGTTGACCGTGATGCGCACCAGTTCCGAACCGGCGATCGCCAGCTCCTTGACCTGGATGGCCGTGCCGATCACGTCGACCGTGTCGGTGTTGGTCATCGACTGCACGCGCACCGGCGCGTCGCCGCCTATCGTCACCACGCGCGCGCCCCAGGCGACCCGCGCCTGACGACTGCGCCGGGCCGCCGGACGGGCCGCGGCAATGGCTTCGGAAATTGTGCTTTGCGTGTCGATCATGGTCAGTTCAGTTCCAGGCGCGCCACATTGTCCCTGGCCTGCGCGGCCAGGTCGACGGCCGCGCCGCGCAGGGTGATCTCGGTACCGGAGACATTGCCCACCCGCAGGCGCAGCGGAGGCAGCACGCCCAGCTCGGCCTGCTCGCCGGGGCGCATCAGCTTGGACAGCAAGACCTGTCCCTTGGCGTCGCTGATCTCGACCCAGGACTCGGCCGAGGCGCGCACGCGCAGCGGCACCTGGCCGGCCTGCAGCGGCGCCGGCGCCACCGAGGCCGGCGCGGCGGCCGGGACCGCCGTCACCGCTGCGGCCGTCACCGCCGGGGTGTTCGTGGCCGGCGCGGTGGTGGCAGCGGGCGCTGTCGCGGCCGGCAACGCCGTGGCAGATGCCTGAGGCTCGGGCGGGTTGCCCGGCACGGCGGCACTGGCCGCCGTCTCGGCCAGTGGAGCCTCGACGGCGGCCGCGGGCGCCGGCGCGTCGGCCGTGGCGGCATCGCCGGCACCGGGCATGCCCAGCCAATGCGCGGGCAGGGTGTAGACCAGCAGGGCCGCCAGCAGCAGGCCTGCCAGAGACCAGACCAGGGGACGCTTGAGCCAGTCCAGCCCCGCCGCGTCCTCGCGCCCCGGGCGCTCGCGGAAGGGTTGGTTCAGGCCCAGCGAGACGCGATCCAGCCCGGCCTCGCTGCCGCGCGGCAGCAGGGCCAGCACCGGCGCGGCGTCGACCTTCAGCGCGCGACACATGGCCTTGGCCAGCGCACGGGCGAAGGTCATGTCGGGCAGGTCCTCGAAACGGTCTCCCTCCAGCGCCTCGAGCTTGGATTGCGGCACTTTCAGCTGAGCCGCCAGCGCGGCGATGTGCAGGCCCTGGGCCTGGCGGGTGGCGCGCAGCCAGGCACCGGCGCTCTGCGCCGTGCCGGTGGCCGACGGCGGCGCCGCGGGCGGGGCCTCGGCCTCGCTCAGCATCGAAGACATGCGTTGTTCTCCCTCACTCATCGAATCGCCCATTGTCCAGGGCCTGTGTCTCGGGCGACTGCGCAAAGCGCCGGCGCAGTTGCTGGCTCAGCTCGTCCACCGTGGCCGTGTTGCCCAGCCGGCGCTCGATGCGCAGGGCCAGCCACAGGCTCTGGGCATTGCTCTGCTCGGCCTGGGCATTGACGCGCCGCGCATAGAAGCGCGCCCGCTCGTACTGCCCGCCGCGGTACAGCACCTCGGCCAGGTTGACCGAGATCGCGGGGTTGGCCGGGTCCAGCTCGAAGGCCTTGGCCAGGCTCTTCTCGGCGGCCGGCAGCTGGCCGGCCGTCGCCTCGCACACGCCCTTGGCCAGCAGCGAGCGCGCCGGCCCGCGGTACTGGGGCTGGGCCAGGGCCAGGTCGAACTGGGCAAAGGATTCCGGATAGCGGCGCTGCTGGCACAGGAACCAGCCGTAGTTGTGCAGGGTGTCGGGATCGCGCGCGTTCAGCGCCAGCGCGCGGCGGAAGCTCTCCTCCGCGAGCGGAATCTCGCCCAGCGCGGCATAGACCAGGCCGCGCAGGTTCAGGGCCTCGCGCATATCGGGCTTGACCGCCAGGGCCTGCTTGAGCTCGTCCAGCGCCGTGCTGTACTGGCCGCGCGAGAAATAGCCATAGGCCAGCTCGACGCGCACCGAGGCGCGCCGCTCGGCGTCGGTCTGGTCGGATGCCGTGCGCGGCTCCCCGGCCTCGGCCGCGCGCGGCCCGCCGGCACAGCCGGCCAGCAAGGCGGCCAGGCCCAGCAGCACGCCCGCGCCGACTCCGCGCAGGCTGAGCACCCGCGCTGCGGGCCACCGGAACATCAACAAAGACCAGGCATTGTTCATGGAGTCGGGCGCTGATGCGCTTTATTGAGGATTCTGTCCCCCGCCACCGGCCACCCGCACCGGTGCGCGCACCATGCGGATATGGGCGCGGGTGCGGTCCTGCACCTCGCCGGCCAGTTGGCCGCAGGCGGCGTCGATGTCGTCGCCACGGGTCTTGCGCACCGTGGTCACCAGACCGGCCTTGATCAGCACCTCGGCAAAGGCCTGGACGCGCGCGTTCGAGCTGCGCTTCAGGCCCGAGGCCGGGAAGGGATTGAAGGGGATCAGATTCAGCTTGCAGGGCACGCGGCCGCGCAGCAGCTTGACGAGCTCCTGCGCCTGCTCGGGCGTGTCGTTGACGCCCTCCAGCATGCAGTACTCGAAGGTGATGAAGTCGCGCGGCGCCTTGTCCAGATAGCGCTTGCAGGCCTCCAGCAGCTCGGCGATCGGGTACTTCTTGTTCAACGGCACCAGCTGGTCGCGCAGCGGGTCGGTCGGCGCGTGCAGAGACACGGCCAGGGCCACCGGGCAGTCCTCGCGCAGGCGGTCGATCATGGGCACGACGCCCGAGGTCGAGACCGTGACGCGGCGCCGCGACAAGCCATAGCCATGGTCGTCCAGCATCATGCGCAGGGCCGGCACCAGGGCACCGTAGTTCTGCAGCGGCTCGCCCATGCCCATCATCACGACGTTGGAGATGACGCGCTCGGCCGTGTTGAAACGCTTGCGCAGGTTGTGCTCGGCAAACCAGAGCTGGGCGATGATCTCGGCCGTCTCCAGGTTGCGGCTGAAGCCCTGGTGACCGGTCGAGCAGAAGCGGCAGCCGACGGCACAACCGGCCTGGCTGGAGATGCACAGGGTGCCGCGGTCGTCCTCGGGAATGAAGACCGCCTCGACGGCATTGCCCGCACCGACGTCGAACAGCCACTTGATGGTGCCGTCGGCCGATACATGTTCGGAGATGACCGGCAGCGCAGCGATGTGCGCCCGGGAGGCCAGCTTGTCGCGCAGCGACTTGGCCAGGTCGCTCATCTGATCGAAGTCAGAGGCGCCCTTTTGGTGAATCCAGCGGAAGAGCTGGGTGGCGCGAAAGCGCTTCTCACCCAGCTGCTCGCAATACGCGGCCAGGCCTTCCAGATCGAAACCGAGTAGGTTCGTGAATCCCTGCAGCTTGACCGCGTCCATTGCTTTACCTCTCGCTTCTAGGCCTCAAGGCCAGGGCACAAGAGGCAGGTGGCCGATTCAACGGCTGTAGACATTCATGCCGGGGAAGAAGAAGGCCACTTCGTTGGCGGCCGTCTCGGCGGCGTCGGAGCCGTGCACGGCATTGGCGTCGATGCTGTCGGCGAAGTCGGCGCGGATCGTGCCCTTCTCGGCCTTCTTCGGATCGGTGGCGCCCATCAAGTCGCGGTTCTTCAGGATGGCGCCTTCGCCTTCCAGCGCCTGGATCATCACCGGGCCGGAGATCATGAAGTTCACCAGATCGTTGAAGAAGGGGCGAGCCTTGTGCACGGCGTAGAAGGCCTCGGCCTCACCGCGGGACAGGTGCACCATCTTGGCGGCCACGATCTTCAGACCGGCCGCTTCAAAACGAGCGTAGATCTGACCGATCACGTTCTTCGCCACGGCATCGGGCTTGATGATGGAAAGGGTGCGTTCGATAGCCATGGTTTTCTCCTGAAATCTTGGGCTTGGCAAAGCCGAGCATTGTACCGTCTGATGATGTGGGCCCGATGACGAAAGCCGGATCGGGCCCGGAATGGCGCGGGTTTAGCGGCGCCCGCCGCGGCCGCCGCCACCGGAGCGGCCACCGCCGCCACGGTTGCCGCCGCCCCGGTTGCCGCCACCGCCGCGGCGCGTGAAGGCATCGGCGCCGATGTAGCCGACCGAGGTCTGCATCGGATCCGGCTCGCGCGGGCCGTTGCCACCCTTGTTGCCGCCGCCCTTGCCGCCACGGCCCTGGCCGCCGCCATGTTGCTGGCTGCTGCCGCCGGCGCCGAAGCCCTGCGGGATGCGCTTGCTGCCGGTGGCGAAACGACGGTCGAAGGTCTGCTCCAGCGGGTTGATATTGCGCGGGATGAAGTCGTCGTCGCTATCGTCGTCGCGATCGCGGTCCTGGCCGCGCGGCTCGTTGTAGCGCGACTGCTCGTTCGGCCTGTCCTGGGGCCGCTCGCGCGGCTCCGGACGGCTCGGGCGCGGGCCGGTGCCGGCATGGCGGCCATCGCTGCGACGTTGCTGCTGTTGCTGCTGCTTGTTGCCGCGCTTGTCGTTGCCACGCTGGCCCTCGCGCTGCCCCTCGCGCGCTTCGCCGCCACGCTGCAGCTGTTGACCCTCGCGGGGGCCGCCGGCCAGGCGGCGGATCACGCGCACATCGGCCTCGTCCAGCTCGACCCAGACGCCGCGCTTGAGGCCGCGCGGCAGCACCACGGTGCCGTAGCGGATGCGGATCAGGCGGCTCACCACCAGGCCCACGGCCTCGAACAGCTTGCGCACCTCGCGGTTGCGACCCTCGGTGATGACGACGCGGTACCAGCGGTTCACGCCCTCGCCGCCGCCGTCCTCGATGCTCTTGAAGCCGGCCGACTGCCCTTCGATCTGCACCCCCTCCAGCAGGCGGGCGCGCTGCTCGTCGCTCAGGGTACCGAGCACGCGCACCGCGTACTCGCGCTCGACGCCGAAGCGCGGGTGCATCAGCTGGTTGGCCAGCTCGCCGGAGTTGGTGAACAGCAGCAGGCCCTCGGTGTTCAGGTCCAGGCGACCGACCGACTGCCACTTGCCCTGCGGCAACCTGGGCAGGTGGCGGAACACGGTGGGACGGCCCTCGGGGTCGTTGAAGGTGACGACCTCGCCGGTGGGCTTGTGATAGGCCAGGATGCGCGGCGTCGGCGGCGAGATGCGCACGCGAATCGGCTTGCCGTTGACCGCCACGCGGTCGCCAAAGGAGATGCGCTGGCCGATATGGGCGACCTCGCCGTTCACCTCGATCTTGCCCTCGGCGATCATGTCCTCGATGTCGCGGCGCGAGCCGACACCGGCCTGGGCCAACACCTTCTGCAGCTTGGGCGCATCGGGTTCGGGGGCCAGCACGCGCTTGGTCTCGGCCTCGGCGGCCTCGGCCGCCGGTGCCTCCTCTTCCTCGGCGCCATCGAACTCGCCGGCCAGCACCTGGGCAAAACGCTCGCCGGTCTCGGCCAGCAACTGCTCGGGCGCCACGGCGGCCGGGCGGGCGCGTTGCTCGCCGTCCTGGCCCTCCTGGCCTTCGCCGTCCTCGGCACCCTCGGCCGACACCTCGGCATCGCCGCGATTGCGACGGCCGCGGCGGCGGTTGCGACCGCTGCGCGGCTCGCGCTCGCCATCGCCTGCCTCTTCCTCGCGCTCGCCCGCCTCTGCGCCGGCATCCGACGCGACGACGGCCTCGGCCGGCGCGGCCACCGCCGGCACGGAAGGCGATTCAGCCATCGGAACCTCGAGTGCCAGCTCGGCCTGCGCCTTGGTCGCGGTCTTGCGCGGCGCGCGCTTCCTGGGCGCCTCGAGTAGCGTCGCGGGCTCGACCGCCGACTCGGCGGCCCCGACCGATTCAGCCACGTCGGCCGAATCAGCGGATGCGGCGGCATCGGCCTTCTTGGCCGCGGTCTTGCGCGGCGCGCGCGGCTTCACCGGCTTGGCCTCGGCTGCGGGCTCGGCGGCCGTCTCGGCGACCACCTCGGCGGTCGCGTCGGCGGCCTTGCTGCGCGCGGGGCTGCGGCGGCGCTTGGGCGCAGCCTCAGCGGCGTTGTCGGCGGCGGGAACCTCGGAAGGATCGCGGGTTTCGGTATCGTTGGAATTCATGCGTCGGCTTGCACCTTCTGTGTGGCTTCAGACTCGGGGTCCGGCTCGGCCGGATGGGATGCGCCCTCAGGGGAAGCCATGGGCGCGGAGGAAAAAGAAGTGTTGGATGGAGCGGGGTCAGGAAGATCGCCGACCGGCTCCGCGGGCGGCGACTCCTCCAGCAATGAACCCTGCGCCTGCAGCAGCTGACCCAGCTCGGGCCCGGGCTCGCCGCCGGCACTCAGGGTGGGCAATTGCTCGAGACTGGCGAGGCCGAGATCGTCGAGAAACTGCCTGGTCGTCGCATAGAGCGCCGGACGGCCGGGCGCCTCGCGGTGGCCGATCACCTCGATCCAGCCGCGCTCCTCCAGCTGCTTGACGATCTCGGAGGAAACGACCACACCGCGGATGTCCTCGATGTCGCCGCGCGTCACCGGCTGGCGGTAGGCAATGATGGCCAGGGTCTCCAGCACCGCGCGGGAATAGCGCCGCGGCTTTTCCGGATGCAGGCGATCCAGGTACTCGCGCAGCTCCGGCCGGCTCTGGAAGCGCCAGCCCGAGGCCACCGCCACCAGCTCGACGCCCCGCCCTTCCCAGTCGCGGCTGAGTTCGTCCAGCAGGCTGCGCAGGGTATCGGCACCGATGCCGTCGTCGAATAGCGTGCGCAGCTCACGCACGGTCAGCGGCTGCTGGGCGCAAATCAGCGCGGTCTCAAGGACGCGCTTTGCATCCTGTGTGTTCATCGACTGCTGTCAGCTGGCTCGCCGGTCCGGGCGGGCGTATTAAGGGGTCGCTGTTCTCAGCGGGCTGTTCGGGTCATGGCTGCCGGCTCCGGCGCTGAACCGGAGCCAGCAAACTGGCGCTCCGGCAGCGGCATGGGAAGCGGCGCGATCGCTGCGCGACTCAGGCTTGCCCTCACGGGCATGGGCCGAGGCCGGAGCAGCCCTGGCTTGCTGCGTTCACCAAGCGGATTGGGACTACACCCGCAGCTTCGCATGTCCAGGTAAGTCGTATTGTAGCCTGCTCAAGGCGCTTCGGGCGGCCGCGGCGGCAACTGCGGTGCCGGCAGGCCCGCCAATTGCCAGGATTTCGCCAGATCCTGTGGCAGCGGCGCATCAAAAACCAGGGCCTGGCCGGTGATGGGATGGGCCAGCGACAGGCGCGCGGCATGCAGGGCCTGGCGCACCAGGCCGAAGGCGGGGGCCCCGCCGTACAGCGCGTCGGACACCAGGGGATGTCCCTTGTAGGCCAGGTGGACGCGGATCTGGTGGGTGCGGCCGCTGTGCAGCACGCAATGTGCGGCACTGACGCTGCGGTGGTCGTTCTCCGCCTGCGCCAGGCAGTAGACATCGGTGCGCGAGGGCTTGCCGGTGGCCAGCACCGCCATCTTGACCCGCGAGACCGGGTCGCGCCGCAACGGCGCGTCGATGACCAGCACGGGCGGCAGGCGCCCATGGGCCAGGGCCAGGTATTCGCGATGCACCTCGCGGGCCGCGATCATGCGCACCAGGGCCGTCACCGCCTCCAGGGTCTTGCCCACCACCATCAGGCCCGAGGTGTCCTTGTCCAGGCGGTGCACGATGCCGGCGCGCGGCAGGCCGGCGGCGGCCGGATGATGGGCCAGCAGGCCGTTCATCACCGTGCCCGACCAGTTGCCGGCCGCCGGATGCACAACCATGCCCGCCGCCTTGTTCAGCACCAGCAGATGGGCGTCCTCGAAGACGATGTCCAGCGGCAGCGCCTCGGCGCGGAAGGCGCGGCTTTCCTCGGTCGGCAGCAGCTCGACCTCGATGCGCTGGCCGGCCAGCAGCTTGCGCGAGGCGCTGGCGGCCGCCTGCCCGTTGACACTGACGCAGCCGCGCTCGATCAGGCCCTGTAGATGGTTGCGCGAGAACTCCGGCGCCAGCTGCACCAGCCATTTGTCCAGGCGCTGGCCATGCCACGCGGCCGCGACATCGGCACAGCGCCGTTCGGGCGCCTCGACGCCCTGGCCGAGCTCCTGCTCGTCGTCGTTCTCCGAGGCCGCACTGACGTCCAAGGCAGGCAGGGCCTGAACCATATAATCGTTCTCCGTATTCAGCTGAAGCTTGGTGCCATGGCACCGGCATGGGACCATGACAGAAAAATGCGTGCAGCAGCGCCCCGTGGCGCCGGCGACCTCAGCAACAGCCCTGGGCTCGCGCCTGGCCGCGCTGCTCGGCGCCAGTGTGCTGGCTATGCTGGCGGCCTGCTCGTCCACCCCGCCCGAGGATCCCAATTCCGAGGCCGCGCTGGAGAAATTGTACGCAGAGGCCCGCGAGGACATTTCCAGCGGCAGCTATGAGCGCGCCATCAAGACCCTGGAGCGCATCGAAGGCCGCGCCGCCGGCACCCTGATGGCCCAGCAGGCCTCGCTGGACATGGCCTGGGCCCAGTACAAGAGCGGCGAACGCGCCGCCGCCGTCACCACGCTGGAGCGCTTCATCAAGCTCAATCCCTCCAGCCCGGCACTGGACTACGCGCTCTATCTGAAGGGCCTGTCCAACTTCAACGAGGACCTGGGCCTGTTCGGCCGCATCGCGCGCCAGGACGTGGCCGAGCGCGACCAGCAGGCCTCGCGCGACGCGCTGCTGGCCTTCCGCCAGATCGTCGAGCAGTTCCCCGAATCCAAGTACGCCGACGACGCCCGCATCCGCGTCGACTACATCACCAACACCCTGGCCGTGTACGAGGTGCATGTGGCGCGCTACTACTACCAGCGCGCCGCCTATGTGGCCGCGGCCAACCGCGCCCAGCAGGCGGTGACCGAGTTCCAGCGGGCGCCGGCCACCGAGGAGGCGCTCTACATCATGATGCAGAGCTACGAGAAGCTGGGCCTGAAGCCGCTGCGCGATGACGCCGAGCGCGTGCTGAAGCAGAACTTCCCCGAGAGCGACTACCTGGCCAGCGGCTTCGCCAGTAAGAAGCGTGCCTGGTGGCAGCTCTGGTGAACGGCCACGCCTGACCCCGCAAGAAGCGCGTGTGACCCACGCGCTTTTTCTTTGCCGGTTGCCCCGCCCTGCCCCTGCTCAGGCCCGCTCGGCCGCCAACTGGCTCAGCCAGGCCAGCGCCTCCTCCTCCTGGGCCAGCCGCGTCATCGGCGGCAAGGCCTCGCGCAGGCGCCGCCCATAGTTCATGCCCGCCATGCGCGGATCGCAGACGACCAGCAACCCGCGGTCCTGCTCGGTGCGGATCAGGCGGCCACCGCCCTGCTTCAGCGAGATCGCCGCCTCGGCGATGAAGAAGTCGGCGAAGGCATTGCGGCCGGCCGCCTCCAGGCGCTGTACGCGCGCCTCCACCAGCGGGTCGTTGGGCGGGGGAAAGGGCAGCTTGTCGATCAGCACGCATTGCAGATCGTCGCCCGGTACGTCGATACCTTCCCAGAAGCTGGCCGAGCCGACCAGCACGGCGCGCGGATCAGCCATGAACTGCTGCAGCAGCAGGCGCTTGGGCGCCGCCCCCTGCTGCAGCACCTTGAGCGCATCGCCGCCGCGCTCGAATTCCTCGCGCAGCGCGTCGCCGATGGCCTGCAGGGCGCGCAGGGTCGTGGTCAGCACGAAGGTGCGCCCGCCCAGGGCCCGGGCACAGCGCGCCGCGAGTGCGGCCACCTCCAGCGGATGGTCCGGCTCGCTGGGCTTGGGGAAGGCACGCGGTATGTAGAGCCGCGCATGCGCGGGATAGTCGAAGGGGCTGCCGACCCGCAGCACCCGGGCCTCGTCCAGGCCCGCCGGCTCGGTGAACCAGGTCAGGCGCTCGTCGTCGCCGAGCGTCGCCGAGGTGAAGACCCAGGCCTTGGCCGGCCCCTCGAACTGCTCCAGCATGGCCTCGCGGATGTCCAGCGGCGACTCGACCAGGCGCGCCTGGTTGGGGCTCAGATCGATCCAGCGTACCTCGCCGGCCGCCGGCTCGGACGCGAACTGGCGCGCCAGCTTGGCCAGCTGGCGGCCGCGCTCGTGCAGGCGCAGGAAGTCCGGCGAGATCTCGTTGACTGTCGTCAGCGTCTCGACCGCCAGATCAGCCACCCGCGCCACCTCGCCCAGCGCCGGCTCGAAACCGGGCTTGCCGGCACGCTCGCTCCAGCGCAGCTTGAGCATGCCGCGCACCTCGCGCAGCGAGCCCGCGCAGGCCAGGCGCAGCTCGCGCGCGGCGCGCTCGATCTGCGCGGCCAGGCCCTGCCAGTCCTGCAGGCCGCGCGCCTCGGCCAGGCCCTGGGCCAGCACATCGCGGGCGAAATCCAGCAGCTGGCCCGTGCCCAGCAGGGTGCCCAGGAACTGCACGCCGGCCTCGGCCAGCTGATGGGCCTCGTCGAACACCGCCATGTCCACGCTGGGCAGCAGCTCGGCCACGCCGCTGTCGCGCAAGGCCAGATCGGCGAAGAACAGGTGATGGTTGACCACCACGATGTCGGCCTCCATGGCCTCGCGGCGCGCCTTCACCACATGGCAGGCACGGTACTCGGGGCAGTCGGTGCCAAGACAGTTGTCGCGGGTCGAGCTGACGATGGGAATGATGGGCGAGCGCTCGTCCAGGCCCTCCATCTCGGCCAGGTCACCGCTGCGCGTGACCTGCGCCCACTGCTCGACGCGCGCCAGCAGCATCACCGAGCGGCGATCCGGCAGCTCGGCCGTGTGGCGCGCATGCTGCAGCCGATGCAGGCACAGATAGCTGCCGCGCCCCTTCAGCAGGGCGATGCGCGCCGGTACCTGCAGGGCCTCGCACAGGCGCGGCAGGTCGCGCAGGAAGAGCTGGTCCTGCAGGCTCTTGGTGGCGGTGCTGATCAGGGCCCGCCCGCCCGAGAGCAGGGCCGGCACCAGATAGGCGAAGGTCTTGCCCACGCCCGTGCCGGCTTCCACCACCAGGGTCTCGCGGCGCGCGATGGCGCGGGCCACGGCCGCGCTCATCTGCAGCTGGGGCTGGCGCGGCGTGTAGCCGGCGTCGGCCCGCGCCAGCGGCCCGCCACGGTCGAAGGCGGCCGCCACCCATTGCTCCAGCTCGGTGGGCGCCGGCACGGCGGCGCTCGGGTCGTCGATCAACAGGGGCTGCCCCTCGGGAGATTCTTCAAGCAGGTTCATCGGGGTCGCAGGCCAGCTGCAGGCGGGCAATCTGGTCGCGCAGCAGCAGCCGGCGCTTCTTCAGGCGCCGCAGGGCCAGCTCGTCCTGGGGCTGCTGCTGCGCCAGCCGGTCGATCATCACGTCCAGATCGGCATGCTCGATGCGCAATTCGATCAGGCGGCGCGACAAGGAGTGAAGTTCGTCATCCATGAGAGGGTAAGCTGGCACGGATGGCACGCGCTTCGCATGCTACACACCGGTTGCCGATTATAGTTTTCGACATGACGCGTAGCTCCCCTGCTTTCCGGCTCACTGCCGCCACCGGCACCCATCGGGGCGACCGCCTGTACCAGCAGGACCAGGTCGAGGTGCTCAGCCATCCGCGCCAGGCCGGCTGCCTGCTGGGCGTGCTGGCCGACGGCATGGGCGGCAAGAGCGGCGGACGCAAGGCGGCCGATCAGGTGGTGCTGACAGCCCGCCAGCTGTTCGAGCGCTTCGTCCCGGGCGAGGAATCGCCGCAGGACTTCATGGCCCAGCTGGCGGCCGAGGCGCATCTGATGATCAAGCTCACCGCCATCGCCACCGAGGAGGAGCCGCACAGCACCCTGGCCGCCTTCCTCGTGATGCCGGACCGCAGCTGCCACTGGATACACACGGGCGACTCGCGCCTCTACCATTTCCGCGGCCCCACCCTGCTCAAGCGCAGCCTGGACCATTCCTTCGTGCAGCGCCTCATCGACGAGGGCCAGATCACCGAGGCCGAGGCCGCCGTCCACCCGCAGTCGAATCTGCTGGTCGGCTGCCTGGGCACGGTGCAGGACCCGACCCCCACGGCCGACAGCACCGAGCGCCTGGCGGTCGGCGACAGCCTGCTGGCCTGCAGCGACGGGCTCTGGCATTACTTCAGCCCGCGCGAGCTGGGCACCGTGCTGCATGGCCTGCCACCGCGCGAGGCGGCCGAGCTGCTGATCGACAAGGCGCGCCAGCGCGCCCATGGCGGCGGCGACAACCTCTCGCTGGCAGTGGTGCGGGTCGAACCGCTGGCCTGAAGCGCCGGCTCAGCGCTGCGCCGCGGAGGCTCCGGTGCCCGGCAGGCGGGCCAGATCGGCGGCCGTGGGCTGCGGCAGCCGCGCCGCCGGCTTACTGCTGGCGGCGGCGCTGGCCGCCTCGGCCGCCCGCGCCTGCTGGCGCCGCTCGGACGCCTCACGATGGGCCTGCGCCTTCTGCCGGCGCTCCGCGGCCTGGCTGCGGCGCTGCGCCGCGTCCCGCTCGCCCTGGCGGATCTCGGCCTGCACCGCCTGCGCCCGCGCGGCCTCGTCAACGCTGCGCGCCGGTTTCGGCGCAGAGGCCGGCGCGGCCAGCGGCGGCGTGGCCAGCAAGGCCTTGCTCTGGTGCCGCCCGTCCTGTTCGGCGAATTCCTGCTGCTTGGAGAGCACACGCTCGCGCTGGCGCTCGGAGCGGGCCTGGCGTTCCGCCGCGTCCAGCGCCAGCTCGCGCGCCTGCACCGGCTTCAGTGCCTGCAGCCGGGCCCGGCGGGCCTCCTCCTGGCAGCTGTTGACATTGAAGCGGGTCGCACAGGCCTGCAAGGCCTCCTGGTGGCGTGCCTCGATCTCGGCACGCTGACGGCCCAGCTGCTGGCGCTCCTCGCCGCTGGCGAAGGCGCCTGGCGCGGCCAGCAAGGCCAGCGGGAGGAAGAGCAAGCGGATGGACATGGCCACAGCCTATCAGGTCAGCGAGGTATCGACCTCGCGGCGCGCC
>Ga0255338_1002326_pt1 | contig 28687 bp, 24 predicted proteins | sample MeOH1_35cm_T4_19_FD_203715 | JGI IMG/M metagenome (GOLD analysis project Ga0255338, IMG submission 203715) | Sandy soil microbial communities from University of British Columbia, Vancouver, Canada - MeOH1_35cm_T4_195 | ecosystem: Engineered > Artificial ecosystem > Sand microcosm > Unclassified ...
CGGCGATCATTTCTTCAACCGATGTCAAGCGCGTCCGCGCTATGATGCCAACACAATAGGAGTAGAACATGCCTAGAGTAAAACGTGGTGTCATCGCTCGCGCTAGACACAAAAAAGTATTAAAAGCTGCTAAAGGCTATCGCGGCCGTCGTAAAAACGTTTACCGCGTTGCCAAACAGGCGGTAATGAAAGCTGGTCAATATGCTTACCGTGACCGCCGTCAGAAAAAACGTCAATTCCGCACATTGTGGATTGCGCGTATCAATGCCGGCGCACGTGAGTGTGGTCTGACTTACAGCCGTTTCATGAATGGTTTGAAAAAATCAGCGATTGAAGTGGATCGTAAAGTATTGGCTGACTTGGCTGTGTTCGATAAAGCAGCTTTCGCTAAATTCGTAGAATTGGCAAAAGCTGGTTTGGCTGCATAGTTTGTCAAGCTAAAAATTTCACACTTAGCAATAAGTTTGAGTAAAAAAAGAGGCTTCGGCCTCTTTTTTTTGCGGTAAAATTCTCCTTTTTATTTTGTACGCAAAATCAAAGCATTATGAAGAAAATCTGGTAGTTTCCAGAAGCCTCTTTCGGTTAATTGATAACAACTAAAGATAACTAATCTCATGGCAGACTTAACGCATTTAATTGCAGAAGCAGCAACTGACTTCTCAAACAGCGCTTCAATGAACGACTTGGAAATTGCCAAGGCAAAATATCTGGGTAAATCCGGCCTGCTCACTGATGCTTTAAAAGGCTTGGGAAAACTAAGTGCAGAAGAGCGTCCGGCCGCAGGCGCTGCGATCAATGTGGTGAAGCAGGCGGTTGAGGCATCGCTCACTGCACGACGCGAAGCAATATTAAATGCAGAGCAGGCTAAGCAGCTGGCGCAGGAATCTATTGATGTGACCTTGCCGGCACGTGCGCAGTCAGAGGGTGGCTTGCACCCGGTAACGCTTACTTTGAAGCGTGTTGAGGAGTTATTCCATTCGATTGGTTTTGAAGTGGCGACTGGCCCTGAAATCGAGACTGATTTCTACAATTTCACGGCGCTGAATATTCCGGAAGACCATCCGGCACGTGCCATGCACGATACGTTCTATATCGATGAAGCCAATGTGCTGAGAACGCATACTTCTCCAGTACAAGCGCGTTATATGGAAAATGCCTTAAAGAATAATCAAACGCCACCGTTCAAAATCATTGCACCAGGCCGCGTTTACCGTGTGGATTCAGATGCGACGCATTCGCCGATGTTCCATCAGGTAGAAGGCTTATGGGTAGATGAAGATATCAGCTTTGCCAATTTAAAAGGCGTAGTGCAGGATTTTCTGCAAAAATTCTTTGAACGTGATGATTTAACTGTACGTTTCAGACCTTCATTTTTCCCATTTACAGAACCTTCAGCCGAAATGGACATGAGCTGGAATGGCGGCTGGCTGGAAATCGGCGGTTGTGGCATGGTGCACCCGGAAGTGTTCAAACACGTGAATATCGATAGTGAAAAATACCGTGGTTTTGCGTTTGGTTTAGGCATTGAGCGTTTGACTATGCTGCGTTACGGCGTCAATGATTTACGCCACTTCTTCAATAACGATTTGCGCTTTTTAAGCCAATTTAAATAATCGTTTAGACAGTATTAATCCTTAATTTTAGGTCGCGAAGGCATTATGCAATTTTCAGAAAATTGGTTACGTAGTTTGGTGAATACTGACTTGGATAGTCAGGCTTTGAGTCATGCCTTGACAATGGCAGGGTTGGAAGTGGAAGAGATGCAGCCGGTTGCCGCCCCGTTCAGCAAGGTAGTTGTGGCAAAGATCCTGTCAGCTGAAAAACATCCGGATGCAGACCGTTTACAGGTTTGCAAGGTTGATGTTGGTCTTGCTGAGCCATTGCAGATTGTATGCGGCGCAGCCAACGCACGTGCCGGATTGCTGGCGCCATGTGCAATGGTAGGTGCGGAATTGCCTGGCTTCTCGATCAAGCAGGCTAAAGTGCGCGGTGTCGAGTCGTTTGGTATGATGTGTTCATCCAAAGAGTTGGGCATTACTGCTGAGGCTACAGGCTTGCTGGAGCTGGATGGCAACGCTGTGGTTGGTCAGGATATCCGTGAACATCTGGATTTAAACGATCATCTGTTTACTCTGAAGTTGACCCCTAACCGCAGTGATTGCCTGAGCATTACCGGTATTGCCCGTGATGTGGGTGCTATTACTGGCGCTGCTACAAAGTTTGAAGATATCAACCCAGTTGCTGTTGAGTTGCAGCAAACTAAAAATATAACAGTCACTGAGACTATGGCCTGCCCACGTTATGCTGGCCGTTTGGTGGCTGGCATTAACGCCAATGCTGCAACGCCAGCCTGGATGGTTAAACGTCTTGAGCGTAGCGGTTTGCGTAGCATCAGTGCGGTAGTCGATATTACCAATTATGTGTTGCTCGCGTTAGGCCAGCCTATGCATGCGTTTGATGCAGCCAAGTTGAATGGCGACATCAATGTGCGTTTTGCAAAGGCCGGTGAGTCACTGGCGTTATTAAATGACAATACCATTGAATTGAAAGCAGATGATCTGGTGATTGCAGATAGTCACGGCGCTGTTGCCTTGGCAGGGATCATGGGTGGTAAGCCTACAGCAGTAAATGACGAAACGACTGATGTATTTCTGGAAAGCGCCTTTTTCGTACCTTCCGTGATCGCAGGTAAAGCACGCCGAATAAGCTTGAGTACAGATTCATCCTATCGTTTTGAACGTGGTGTTGATTTTGGCAATACACGCAATGCACTTGAGTATGCCACAGCATTGATTTTGCAAATCTGCGGCGGTAAAGCTGGTGCCGTGACTGAAGTTGTCGGTACGTTGCCCACACGCCAAGCCGTGCAGTTAAGAATGCCGCGACTGGTATCTGTTTTGGGTATCCCTTTTGAGCAGCAAAAAGTTGCGCAGTTGCTGACGCAACTTGGTTTCTCATACACAACAGCTGGTGAAGTGTTCACCGTTACACCGCCTAGTTACCGCTTTGATATTACGATAGAAGAAGATCTGATTGAAGAAGTGGCACGTTTGCACGGTTACGATCACATACCGGCAACGCCGCCAGTTGCAGCATTGACCATGCTGCCAGCACCAGAGCATCAATTACATTTGAATCAAGTGCGTGACACATTGGTTGCGGCAGGTTATCAGGAAGTGGTCACCTACAGCTTTGTGGATGAGAGCTGGGAGCGTGATTTGTTAGGTAACAATGCGCCAATCAAGCTTAAAAATCCGATTGCCAGTAATTTAAGTGTGATGCGCACCAGTATATGGGGTGGTTTGCTGGATACGCTTTGCTATAACCTGAACCGTAAACAGGATCGCGCGTTTTTGTTTGAAATTGGCGCAGTGTTTCATCAGGTTGATGGTGCATATCAAGAGGCTGCACGCATATCTGGCCTGGCTTATGGCAGCGCGAAACCAGAGCAGTGGGCTGTTACTGCTGCCGACATTGATTTCTTTGATATAAAAGCCAATGTTAACGCTTTAATCGGTAAGGAATGCAGTTATGAAAAAGCCGAGCACAATGCGCTGCATCCAGGTCAGTCAGCGCGAATCCTGCTAGATGGCAAAGCGATTGGCTGGTTAGGTAAATTGCATCCGAAATGGCAGCAGCACTATGATCTGCCAAAAAGTACCTATCTGTTCGAATTGGATGCGAATGCAGTATTAAGTCGCCAGTTGCCAGCTTATCAGGAAGTGTCAAAACTATTACCGGTGCGCCGTGATATTGCGATTGTATTGGATGAAAATATTGCTGTCGGAACGGTACTGAGTGCCATCAGAAAAGCCAGCATTCCACTGGTTCAGGATGTAGCGTTATTCGACTTGTACCAGGGTAAAGGTATCGCGGATAGCAAAAAAAGCCTTGCATTATCAGTACTTATGCACGATACTCAAAAAACTCTGACAGATAGCGATGCCGATACAGTCATGACTAATTTGCTACAATTGCTGGCAAATGATTTTGATGCGGCGCTAAGAAATTAATAGAAAATCTTAGAAATAAATTAAAAAGATACTGTTGTCTGGGTTGTTTAAATTTAGATAAAAACTGGAGTTTGCGACTGCAAGCTCTATAAATAAAATTTAAACATAAAAATCGTTTATTGCTTTGAAAAATGGGAGTGTAGTATGACTTTAACAAAAGCTGAACTTGCTGATTTACTTTATGAGCAAGTTGGGTTGAATAAACGTGAAGCCAAGGATATGGTTGAAGCATTTTTCGAGGAAGTGCGAATCGCGTTAGAAGCAGGTGATAGTGTTAAGTTGTCAGGCTTTGGTAATTTCGAGTTACGCAAAAAGTCTGAACGACCAGGACGTAACCCAAAAACTGGCGAAGAAATACCAATTACTGCACGTCGCGTTGTCACTTTCCACGCTAGCCAAAAGTTAAAAAGCAAAGTGGATGCTAACTTTGCCAGTTAGGTATGTTTGTAATCAGTTCGATTGGTTTAAGTAGTTGTTTTAATAGTAGGTTTGATGTTCTCCCAATTTATTTGTAAGCATGTGAGAAAGTCGTAAGTATGATTGATCAATCCGCCAAGGTGCAATTGCCGCCTATACCAGCAAAGCGTTACTTTACTATCGGTGAAGTTAGCGAACTGTGTGGCGTAAAACCTCACGTGCTGAGATACTGGGAGCAGGAGTTTACACAGCTTAAACCTGTGAAACGCCGCGGAAACCGTCGTTACTATCAGCACCACGAAGTTTTACTCATTCGTCGAATTCGTGAACTGTTATATGAGCAAGGTTTCACTATCAGCGGAGCGCGTCATCGTCTTGATGATGGCGACTTTAAAAGTGCTGATAATCAAGCAGAGAAAAATGCAAATGGCAAAGACGCAGCGCATGCCTCATTGCAGCCTGATTCAGAATTGCCACTAGCAGGATCAGTGCAGCCTGATTTTGATTTTGCGTCTGTTAAAACAGAGTTACGCTCAATCTTGAATTTGCTGCGCACAGATCTGCAAGCCTCTTAAGCGTTGTTGTATTTATTTATCTCCCCTGATTTATGAGGGCTAAGCTTTGCGTTATAATGCCCGCTTGCTGTATTAAGTTGCGGCAACGGTTCGGGGCGTAGCGCAGCCTGGTAGCGTACTTGCATGGGGTGCAAGGGGTCGTGTGTTCGAATCACACCGTCCCGACCAATAAAATCAATGAGTTATAAATGAACAGGCCAGCTTAACGCTGGCTTTTTTGTTTCCGGGATAACATTCGGGATAACTTTTTTGATCGTTGCATATCTCGATCCATATACTTCCTCATATCTAGCTTCAATAAAATATTGTGCCAAATCGCGCATTATTTTTATGCTAGGAATGCAGCCCGAAGAATTACCTTAACTTTTAAAATTTTTTCTGTATTCTATATTTAAGCAATATTAATTTGAATTCAACAGGAGCTTATTTGATATGTATATTGGAAATGAAAACCAGAACTTGGTTAAAGAAGAAGGGTTGCTCAGATTGCCGGAAGTTTTGAAAAGGTTTCCGGTATCTCGATCTACATGGTGGGCCGGAGTGAAATCAGGAAAATTTCCTAAATCAGTCAAGATCGGACCAAGGACAACTGCATGGCGTAGTTCTGATATCGAATTATTAATAAAGAGGATCATAAACTGACTCTTGAAGAGATAAATAAATGATTGCATGGCATTACACAACGGGACAAAAGTTTTTAGCTATTGTTGAGAGTGGTTATCTAAAACCAACTAATATTGATGTTAGACCTCCCGAAAAGCCCATTTTGTGGTTTTCACTGAATCAGAAATGGGAGAACACGGCAAATAAGGCAATATTAGAGGCAGATGGTGAAATTAAACGCTTATCTATGCAAGAGACACGTAGGCTTGGGGGCGGATTAGTGCGGTTTGGTATTAAACCAAACGTACTTTATTTAGGAAACCAACTTCGTATAAAAGCAAGCATGAGTGCTAGTATCTGGAAAGTTTTATGTAAAGAAGGATTAAAACAAAATGCAAAGCCCTCTGAGTGGTGCGGAAGCCTAAAGCCTATACCTATTAATAAACTTTTTATAGAAGTGATGAACAAGGATTTTGTGTGGGAAAAAGTATCATAAGACCTCAGTAATGCGCCAGTATCTGGGTAATAAAATATAAGTAATTGATTTTATATATTTAAATATATAGTTATTGCTGAATTAAAATCATCTGGGCTACATATGGGCTACTTTTATTTCTTTGCTTAAAATTATCATCATAGTTGCCGAACTTAAATATTGGTTAGATGTGAATGAAATTTCAGCCGTTACCGATATATAAATAATTTTGTTGAAGGTTTCTCGTGATTGACGCGAAAGTGTTGTGTGATTAAGCCAATTTACCTTAGCATAATTAATTGAGGGACAGCATCACTATCTGACCAAACAATAGCGTTTTGTTCGAACTGATTACCCAATTTCTTAGCAGCTTCTAAACTAATTCCGAGCACCAGAAAGCTTTCTTCTTCAGTCCATTTACCTGCTGGGTCTTGTCCAAATCCATCTAGGAATTTCAAACTACGGCCTGTTGAGTTGCACTCAGAATTGACCCACCTAGCGATATAAATTGCACTAGAAACTGACCCACGTACCGATACTATTCTGCTCAACCTATGAGCAGGAGAATGGGAGTGATCACCGTGGAACTATTAAGTGTAATCAGACGCTGGCATTTGCGTGATCAAATGTCGATTCGTGAGATTGCTAAAAGGACTGGCTTATCTCGCAACACCATCAAGAAATACCTGCGCAATGACATCGTTACCCCTCAATATATGGGTCAGGGACGTGTAAGTAAATTAAGTCCCTATCTAGACAAGCTGCAGCAGTGGCTTAAAACCGAATCTATCTTCTCATGCACAAGCTCAGCATGTCTCCCGCGCTTCACAAACTTGAAGATATCATCAAACTTATCTTAGCTGGCCCCTTCATATCTTCACTCTTTGGCGCACTCATCGGCGCAGCTGTTCTTCAATTTATTGACAAAGATACGGCAGTCTATTTGTCTGTTGTGCAAGCTTGGTGGTTTGGTGATGCACTGGGATTGATAATTGGCACGCCAATAATACTGGCACTGCTTTATCGCGTAAAACAAGATATAAAGCCGTTCAATCACGTAGATTTAATTGTGGCGTGTCTAAGCTTTAGTGTTTTTTTGATGTTGTTTGTTGCTAAAAATGGTTTATTTTTTGGCGTTCTCATCACACCCACACTTCTCATTCCATCTATGCTCTATTTGGCAGCTCGAACAGATTTAAGATATACAGCTATTGCTGTTGCAATCTTCTCGTTTGCAGTCGCTATGCTAATTTCTGCCGGTAAAAATCCATTTGGAGATATACCTGCAAATTTAACAATTTTGCATGCTCAAGAATTTATTGCAACCCTGAGTTTTGCCTGTTTGGGTTTCGCTGTACTCATTGCAAGGATACGCGACAATAAACGCGAACTAGAAGAGCGAGTCGCTATAAGAACAAGTGAATTGCAATTGCTTAATCAAAAACTTGAGCAACTCAGCACCACAGACGGCTTAACTGGAATTGCAAACAGGCGCCGCTTTGACGAAGTTTTAGAACTGGAATGGGCACTTGCAAATCGCACACAACAGCCAATCACATTAGCAATTCTTGATATTGATTGGTTCAAGCTCTATAACGATCATTATGGTCATCAAGCAGGTGACGAATGCTTGCGCCGAGTCAGTGCCGTGATGGCAGATAACGTTTGCCGCACAGGGGACCTTGTTGCGCGTTATGGTGGTGAGGAATTCGTGTTTATAACCCCGGGCATGGATAGCCAACATGCGCTCAAAGTTTTAGAAAGAATATGTAAAGAAGTTCAGGCACTTGCAATACCACATGAAGAATCGACATTTGGCTGTGTGACGGTCAGTATTGGTGTTACATCAATGACACCACAATCTGTTCAAAATGCAAACATGTTGATTAAAGTCGCAGATGAAGCTTTATATGAAGCTAAAAATCAAGGCAGAAATAAAATTGTATTTAAGTATCCGATTAATTAGATGTGGCCTTTTCTATAATTAGTAATTGACCAGCCCCGATTTTCTCTTATTATCTTCCGGATTTAGTCCAGCAAACAAGGCTTAGCATTTACCACATCGAATAGGTTACTTTCTGTTGAGTAAACTAGTGGTGATTCAAAATCCTGACTAACTGGAATCTAGTATTCAAAGAAAAGCCCCGATAGAAATGACCCAGAAGGATCATATTGGGGCGTAAGAAGGGGTCGTACATTACAAATATAAGCCTAAATATTAATCCTGTCTATACCTGCTAACGCTCAGTGTCAGTAATAAAGGGAGCTTAAACTCCTTTTGTAAATTCCAGTGAAGAATATTTGTTCAAAATGTACATTGTTACATCAAAGCCGAAACGCACTACAGAATGAGAACTTTAATCAAGCTTCGTTAATAAACTTTCCACATCGCTGCTCGGCATCGGTTTCCCAAGTAAATAGCCTTGCACCTCATCGCAGCCCATTTGGCAAAGTTGCACAAGCTGGTCGTTAGTTTCCACTCCTTCTGCGATAACGTTAAGTTTGAGAGCATGCGCAAGCAAAATAATGGTCGAAACAATCGTCCGTTGGTCAGCATTGCTCGTTATTCCAGTAATAAAAGAGCGGTCGATTTTGATAGTATCAAGTGGAATCTTGGTCAGGTAGCTAAATGAAGAATAGCCAGTCCCAAAGTCATCTATCGATATATGGAACCCTTCATTTTTGAGTTCCTGCAATCTTGGAATCAAGTTATCAATATTTTCCATCAAAACTGACTCTGTTATTTCCAAATCAATGGCTGCAGCTTTCTCACTATTGTTTGCCATGCCTTCATTGTCAATTGTTTTGGACTCATCCACATGCCCCCGTAGACAGCCACGGATGACATTCACAAAATCGGGATTTTTTAACTGTAATGATGAAACATTAACAGCAACCGGAGGCGGGTTAAGCCCAAGTCTGCGCCACTTGAGATAATCAGTTGCGGCCTGACGTGTTAACCATTCACCCACTTCCAGAATCATGCCTGATTCTTCCAAGATCGAGACGAACTCAAGCGGCGGAACGAACCCACGTTCAGGACTTATCCAGCGGATCAGCGCTTCAAAACCTACCAGTCTACCGCTGCTGGCAGCATGCTTTGGTTGATAGTACATCACAAATTGTTTTTCATTGATCGCCTCGCGCAATTGGCTTTCCATCAGCAGCTGTTCAGTGACTCGTGCATTCATGTCAGATGTGTAGAATACATATTCTGTACCGGACAGTTTGGATTTTTTTAATGCAACTTCTGCATTCCCAATCAGAACATCAACTTCTCTGCCATCTGTTGGAAATACAGAAATTCCAGAGCGTGTCGTGACATTCAGCTCTTGGCCGCCTATCACGAATGGTGTTTTAAAGGGCTCGACCAGATATTTCTGCAATGCATGGGCAACTTCAGCTTCATTATGTAATCCCGATAAAGCAATCGCAAAGCTGTTTCCGCCAAGACGGGCAACATTGACCGGCTGATCTGTAGATAGTCGCTGAGCAATCATTTGCAGCAACTGGTCGCCCTTGAATTTCCCGAATGAGTCATTGATCATGCCAAAATGTCGAATGTCAATTAACAATATGGCCAGAAAACTATTGGCTTGCACATTGGACTGAATATCGAACTCAGCGCGCTCTAAAAAAAGCTGCCGATTAGGTAAGCCTGTCAGTATGTCGAATAACGTTGCATAATTCAATGCGGCTTGTTTTTCTTGGTAATTGAGCGCAAAAGAAATGTCATCTGCCAGGGTTGCCAGTAATTTCATTTCATCAATGTCGAATGTATTGGCATCTTCTGAATACATTACCATTACACCAGCAAACTGTTCATCAATTGTTATTGGAAATGAAGCAAACGATTCGAAGCCGTTCTGCAACAATAAATCCTCGCGCCTTAGCCCGTTACCGATGTAATGGACAATACTGGACTCTTTAAGATTGATTGATATAGGCTTTTTTAAATCTATACCATCAATCAGTGTAAATCCTCGTTTAGAATGGCCTCCACCCAGATCTAGCTGGAACCCATTCAGAATGCCTCGCTGATCCCCCGAGTAAACAACAGGCGTCAATAACTGAGTTTGATTCTCAACAAAACCACACCAGGCCAATGCGAAGCCTCCCTCTTCAATTGTGATGCGACATGCTTCTTGCAGTAATTCATTGCGATCCTTGATGCGCGTAATCGCCGAGTTGATACCACTTAACATGCTATGCATACGGTTAAGTCGGGCTAACCGTAACTCTTGTTTTTTCCGTTCGGTAATATCTACGGATATTCCCAGTAGCATATTGGCATTGCCGTTTTCGGATATGATGGGACGTTTGACTGTTTGTAACCAGCGTACCTTGCCAGTAGCATCAGTGATTTTCTCTTCTGGAATAAATACTTCCTGTAATGTGTCCATTACAAAACGGTCGTGATCGTTAAAAAATTTGACCTCATCTATGTTCGGGTTAATTTCGGCGTCAGTCTTGCCTATTAGTTTGTTCACTTTAGTACCATAGGCCTCTGCCAGTGCATGATTAACGAGAACAAACTGCCCTTCAAGGTTCTTGGCAAAAATGAAATTACGGTCAAGATCAATCACCTGCCGCAGGAATTTGTGCTGGCGTACAACTTCTCTTTCTGCCTCACGCCGCGTTATCTGTTCTGCTTTTTCTACCAGTGCCCGACGCACTGCAGAAGATAATCGCTGCATTCTCTGCTTAAGTACATAGTCCGTGGCGCCAGCTTTCAGGCACTCCACTGCCTCTTCTTCACCAAGTCTGCCTGATATAACAATGACTGGTAAATCAGGCTGATGTTTACGTGCATATTGCAGTGCCGACATACCGTCATAGTCCGGCAGATTGAAGTCTGTCAGAACAATATCAAAGTTCCCTTCATTCAATGCAGATTCGAAAGTTTGCTTACTGTTAACCAAGGTGATAGCACAAAATAGACCGTCATTATCCAGCTTGTTCTGAATTAACTCGGCATCAAGCGGATCATCTTCCAAATGTAGTAATCGAATTAATACGTCCATGGCTGGCTCTCCTTTCACCTTTGGTCACTCGCATCCTGGCGGCGGCTCATTGAGTACAGCCCAGTACAATCCTAATTCTTGAATTGCGTTAACAAACTGATCGAAATCAATCGGCTTCACTACATAGGAATTTGCCCCCAGTTTATAGCTACGCAGCAAATCCTGCTGTTCCCGCGAAGAGGTGACCATGACAACCGGAATTATTTGCAGCTTCGGATCGGCCTTGATTTGCCGTAGCACTTCCAAACCATCAACCTTGGGCATTTTAATGTCTAAAAAAACTACTACCGGCTGCGCATTGATACGATCTTTGAAAGAACTACGGCGATGAAGATAGTCCAGAGCATCAGCCCCATCCCGAACGACCATAACACGGTTTGCTAAATGGCATCTCTCCAATGCCGTCAATGTCAGTTGAATATCCTCAAGACTATCTTCTGCCAGCAAAATGCTTTTCAGACTATCCATTATTAAATTCTCCTATGATTTGGCAGCGAAAAGTAAAAAGTAGCGCCTTGGTCTAGCTGACCTTCAGCCCAGGTGCGTCCGCCATGACGGGCAATAATGCGTCGCACGTTGGCGAGACCTACACCTGTTCCTTCAAATTCTTCCTCACGATGCAAGCGCTGAAACACACCAAACAATTTATCTACGTATTGCATATCGAAACCAACACCATTGTCACGCACAAAAAATATGATCTCACTTGCGCTGTTCTGCACGCCAATCTCAATTTCTGCTATCTCGCGGGTACGTGTGTATTTGGCGGCATTCATTAGCACATTGGAGAACACTTGACGCATCATGGCTGAATCGGCTAGAACTATCGGTAATCTTGCGATATTCCAGTTGATTTCTCGACTCTGGATTTCAGAATCTAAATCGCGAATGATCTGTTTTACCAGTAAGGACAGATCCACCTCTTTACTCATCATTTCAACCCTTGCCATGCGTGAAAATGCCAGCAGGTCGTCAATTAAGCAACCCATCTTTTTGGCTGAGTCAGCGATAGTATTTAGATAGCCTAGACTTTTAGCATCCAAGAGGTGTGCAGAATTTTTTTCCAGCAATCCCAAAAATCCATCGATATGCCGAAGCGGTGCGCGTAAGTCGTGCGAGACTGAATAGGAGAAAGACTCCAACTCCTTATTAGCATTCTCAAGTTCAGTATTGAGTGTTTGCAGCTTTTCATGATTATGTTGCATCTCTTTGTTACGCTGTATTGCAGCATCGTAAGTGGAAAGCAGCAAGTTAAGAATTTGCAGGCGGTCAGCGGTAATAAAATGCCGATTGCCGTTAAAATATACCTCTACCCCTAGGCCTATAATATTAGAATCACGCAACTCCTGGTTTGCCAGTGCATAGCTTACACGACTGATTAAATAATCCTGATCATATGGCTTCAACACAAAATTATCTGCACCACATTCTAGTCCTTGAATTACATCTTGTGGATCTGACATGGTGGTGACAAGAATGATAGGTACATGCCGTAAGTTGTCATCTGCTTTAATGTGTCGCGCCAGTTCGTAGCCACCCATTTCCGGCATATTCACGTCACTGATGACAAGCGCAGGTTTGAATTTTGGCATCATTTCCAGTGCTATGCGACCATTGGCCGCCACGCTGACGTCATAGCCATGCTGTTCCAGCATGTATTGCATTTGCTGCGCCTGGGTCGGGCTATCTTCTGCGATTAGGATTTTTTCTGTAGGCTTTCTTTTGTGTCGGCTCATTGCTTTAGCTCCTCGAAGCATCATTTCTATGATTAACCAGCGCAATCAGTGCCTTAGCGATTCTCTCCGGAGGCAATACATGCGTAGCGGCACCCATGGCGATGGCTGCTCCCGGCATACCGTGTACCACCGAGCTTTCCTTATCCTGTGCAATGGTAATGGCGCTGTGATCTTTCATTGCTTTCAATTCTAAGGCACCATCCCTGCCCATCCCCGTGAGTAATATACCTAAAGCATTCGGGCCATAAATTGCAGCTAAAGAACGAAATAAAAATGCGACACTAGGACGTAGATAGTTTTCAGGTTCTTCACGGCTCAATATAATCTTACCGCTGGTACCCATTCCCATATGAAAATCATCGGGTGCCAGATACACATGGCCTGGTAGTGGAGTAATGCCATGAGAAGCAACCTGAACCTGAAGGCTGGTCGTTTGGTTCAGCCAGTCACACATGCCAGCAATAAAGCTGGGGGCGATATGCTGTACCACAAGAATAGGCACTGCAAAATCTTTGTTGAGACCGGATAAAATAGTCTGCAAAGCTGGCGGGCCACCGGTAGAGGCTCCGATGCCAATTACTTTAATTTCTATCGGAGCATTCTGCCATTGCTCAAGCTTGCTTTTTATAGCCACCAAATCAGCCCTGACCGTACGGCGAACCACTTTAACCTCGGACATGAGTTTGACTGTTTCCAGCATATGGGCTGCCGTTACTTCGAAATCTTCATGTGTGTGACCTAAGGGTTTCTCGATGCATGCAATGGCGCCTGCTTCCATTGCCCTGAAAGTGACAACTGTATCTTTGGCATTGCTACTGGCGCTACAAATAACAATAGGCACTGCGTGTGTTTCCATGATGCGGCGGGTTGCCTCGAAACCATCCATGCGTGGCATGTGGATGTCCATCAGTATTACATCAGGTTTATTATTTTTGACAAAATCAAGTGCTGCCTGGCCATCGGCAACTGCACCGATAACGCTAATTTGCGGATCTGATTCCAGCATGTGTACAAGAAACATACGTATCACCGTTGAATCTTCTGCCACCAGCACTTTGATCTTATTGTTAGTCATAGAAATACATCCAGTTAAATTAACCTTTGCAAGGTCTCAAGTAGATTAGCCTGGTCAAAGCTGCTCTTGATGAGGTAGGCATTAGCCCCAGCTTCCAGTCCGCGCTCCCGATCATCCCGAGTTTCAAGTGCAGTTACTAGAATTACCGGCAAGTTTGCAAGTTTCTGGTCGGCACGGATACGGGTGGTCAGATCAAATCCATTCAGGCGCGGCATTTCCACATCTGAAACAACCAGGTCAAAATGCTCTGCCCTTAGCAGGGTAAATGCCTCCATGCCATCTACTGCCGTTTTAACGCGATAGCCCGCTGATTCTAGAATCCCTTTTAGCAGCATGCGTGAGGTAATTGAATCCTCAGCAACCAGAACTGATTTCCCTTTCTCTGGTTTAGATTCAGCGGCTATTTGCGGAGATGACTTAGCCGTCAGTCGCGCAGATTTGAGCAGGTCAACGATGTTGAGTATGGGAGCAACTCGACCTGAACCTAATATCGTAACGGCAGAAACGTTACGTACACGTGACAAAGGCTTGCGCAATGGCTTCACTAGTATCTCCTGTTCGTCTAGTACGGCGTCCACTGCAAATGCAACTCGCCGATCACCATTGCCAAGCACTATGACAGATCCCCCAGTCAATGAACTATCCTTGCGCTCAGTCATTGGTAATTCAAGTATCTCGGCGAGATTTACCAAAGCCAAGACACTACCATCATAAGAGATAGCCTCCCGACCTTCAACGGTTTGAATATCCGCTTGCTTGGCACGCGCGACACCCTCTACCTGAGTAGTCGGCAAGACCATCAGCTGCCCAGCAGTTTCGACGATGATGCCTCTGAGGTTTGCCAATGTTGTTGGCATAATGATATTAAAAACAGTCCCGGCTCCAAATTGACTGCTAACCGATACCTCGCCACCCAATTTATTGACCTTTTCTCGTACAATTGTCAGACCCAGCCCACGCCCTGATACTTGCGTAATCATAGGACTGGTAGATACTGCAGACTGAAAAATTAGTGCCATTGATTCAACATCATTGAGTTGCGAAGCGTCTTCTATTGAGATGTGTCCGTGTTTGACTGCTGAGGCTTTTACTTTGGCGGTGTCGATACCGGCACCATCATCTGAAAGGATCAATCGCATTCTGTTGCCGCTTATTTGCGATACTTCCAGCTTGATTGTTGCTCGCTCTGGTTTGCCTTGTTGCACACGGGCATTAGGCATTTCGACGCCATGATCAATACAGTTACGCAATAAATGGATAAGTGGGTCTTTGAGACTCTCTAAAATCCGCTTATCGATCTCGATGTTGTCACCAAGGATTTCAAGGTCAGCCTCCTTGCCCTGATCACGGCATAGATCTCGCGTAAGTTTTGGCAATGATGCCGAAATTGTAGAAAATGGTAGTAACAGTAATTTTTTAGAGCCTTCCAGCAAATCGTCCACTAACTTGCCAAATTGATAACCATCACGCTCCATTGTGTGGCCAAGCGTTGCTGTCTGGTTTTCCACTAAGCTGATATAATCCATGCTCCAATCGAAAAAATCCAGTAGGCGCGTTAGTCCTACAGCTGACCTACGTTTCTCTTGTACAGGCAAATGTCGGCGTAATTCTCGCACCTCGGGCTCTAGCGTTATCCATGCTTTTCGCCATGCGTCGAAGTGCTCTGACAGTTTGCGCAGATCGACAGATCGCTGGTATGTAGTAAGCTTCACCATGAGCATCTCTTCTGCTTGCAATAAGCTTGATTCCAGCTTACCCACTGCGACACGAACAGTTTCTTCTGGTTCGGGATTTTGCTGCATCTTCTGCGCGAGCGTTATAGGCTTTGCAACAGGCGTTTTAGATTCTGATGGCAGAGTCTCTGCATGCACTGCGTCAATTGGTTGGCCTGTAAAAGACAGTTCAGTCTTTTGGACCTCAGTGACTGCATCAGCAGGCTTTCCAAGCGCTGAAGTAATGATATTAAGATCACGGTGCAGGGCATCCAATGCATCCAGTGATGGAGTAATTTGCTGCCTCTTCCAAGCTGCAAATACATCTTCAAGTGATTGGCAACAAGATTCAATATCTCTGAAGTCCACTGCTCGCGCAGCGCCTTTCATACTATGTGCAGCCCGAAACACGGATTCAATAATATTGAACTGCACCTCTGGCTCAGGCGTTTTTTCCAGTTTCAGCAAACCATCTGAAATCACTTGCAAATGCTCTTTAGCTTCCACTCTGAAAGTTGCTTGAAGCTTTTTAATGAATTCCTCGTTTTTGGTAGTCATTTTTACTTCACTTTTCAAACTTGATAGCGTTCGACCATTTGCTTAAGTCTTTGGCCCAGTTCACTCAGATTACGCGCTGCAGTTTCCAGTTGCTGCGCACTCGCTACGTTCTGACTGCTGGCCAGTTTGATGCTGTCCATAGCCACCGCCACCTGATCTACCCCTACCAGTTGCTCTTGGGTCGAGGCCGCAATCTGTGTGGCCGCTTGTGCCGAATCCATGATACTGCCAGTTAACACCTGAATCGCTTCACCTGCCACCTCAGTTTGGCGGGCGCCAACTTCTACGGCCTTACTGCCTTGCTCGGTGGCCATCACGGCAGTTGTCGTTGCTTTCTGGATATCGCCGAGTATGGTGCGTACCTGGTTAGTTGCTTGCCGAGATTGCTCAGCCAGACTCTTAACCTCTTGTGCAACAACACTGAAACCTTTGCCATGCTCACCTGCTTTAGCAGCTTCTATTGATGCGTTGACCGCCAACAAATTGGATTGTGTGGCAAGATCTTCTACGGAGGCAATGATCTGGCCAATGGCCTGATTCTGTTCGGAAAGTCGTACCATGCTGGTGGCAATTGCGTTCATTTGCTGACGGATGTTCTCCATCCCTTTATTCACATCTTCAATGGACTTGTATCCACTCTGGGAGCTTTGCGCCACTTTTTGTGCGCTGTCAGATACTTGCTTAGCTTTTTGGCTGGCCACCTGCGCGGTCTGACGTACTTCTTCCACCGTGGTAGTGGTCTCACTGACAGCAGCGGCAGATTCACTAGCGCTTGCAGAAAGCTGGGTCGTCGAGGCAACAATCTCGCTAGCAGCTGATCCTAATACGTTCGCACCTTCTACCAGCCCACGAATCTGCTCGCGCAAATTCTCAGTCATTCGCACGAAAGCATTGCCGAGAACATCCTTTGAGGATTGAGGTTTAATGCTGTTGCGTAAATCCCCATTGGCGATATTCTCAGCCGCATCAGCCATCGCCCGTAAAGATTGTGTCATGCGCTCAAACGTCCGTGCTAACACGCCTACTTCGTCGCTACGTGTGTCTGCTAACACATTGACACTGAGGTCACCAATAGTAATACGTTCTGCCACAGTAGTGAGATACTGTAGTGGTTGGGCAATGTTACGCGTAATAATAAAACCAGCTAGCGATGCAAGCAGTAAGGCAGCAAGCGTACCAAATAGAATGGTCCGTTTTGCGTTATCAGCATTTATCTGCGCAGCTTCTACGCGTTGTTTGAGCAAAGCTTGCTCTTCATTTGCCATCTCATCGATTATTTTTCGAATTTCAATCATGAGCGTCACACCCCTGCCTGTCTTAAGAAGCTGGATACCTGCCTCTGGACTTTTGGCCTGAGTTGCATCTACCACGTCCTTGTAGAAATCGAGGCGGCTTTGGCTGAGAGGTTCAAGCGCGTTGAGGCGACGCTGTTGGAGCTGGTTGTCAGCAGTTAATTTCCGTATCTCTTGAAAAACTTCCTTACTCTTCCTGACTGCGGCCTGATAAAGTTCTAGTTCACTATCTCGGCTTAAAATAACGTAGCCTCGTGTGGAATTTTGAATTTGCAGCGCCAGCGACTCTAACTTGGCAAGATGTCCCAGTACTTCGTATGTATGCTGACGTAAATTCGATGCTGAGACGAGCTGGGTAGTGCTTTGATAAGAAACAATACCTACCATGATAAAAATAGCCACTATCAGGCCAAACCCGATGCTAATCTTAGTGCCGACATTCCATTTCATGATTTAAGTCTCCGTCAATTGTTCATCTACATTTATCTATATTTGCGTGATTACTTCCTCATCAACGATAATTCTTGGGTCTGCCAAAATGCGATCTAAATCAAGTACCACAAGGCATTCTTTCGTTACGCCTTTCAGATATTCGCTATGGATGCCAGTAAGGGTTGGCAATGGGGGCTGCAGGCTGGCTTCCGCTATCCTACGCACACCCACAATTACATCTGCCAATAAGCCAAATTCAATATCGTTGCCTTCAACAAGAATAATCCGATGCAGATTAGTGAGACCTTTATCAGGCAGACCGAAAAACTTTTTAAGGTCGATGACTGGGATGATATTGCCTCGCACATTCACCATGCCTAATACAAAGGAAGGGGTGCATGGTATTGCTGTGAGATCTTTAAGCGGGTAAACCTCGTGTACATGACGGGTTTCCAGTGCATAGCTTTCTTGGGCCAGTCGAAACTCCAGTAGCTCAAGCGAGACTTCTTCCAATGTGTCACTTTGTATTGGCCGCGCAAGTTGTTGCGCACGAGAACGGAGTATTTTCCTCTCATCTGCATTCACAGCATTGACGGTTGGATGAGATAGAGCAGGCATATTCTTTTTCATGATACGGTTTGCATGAGTGGCATGCCGTTAATGATTTCAGTCAATTTGCCGACTGTCAGATTGTCAGATTCCGGTAATATATCATCTGACCTATAAGTGCTTAGCATGCGCTGCACAGTCAAAAAGTATTTATGGGCCTCGTCCATTTTTCCACTATTAAGTGCGATATTGCCTAATAGAAAATAAGCCATCACAAAGTCTGAACGTAAAAAAATGGCTTGTTGCAGGGATGTCCAAGCTTGTTTGACGTCACCACTTTCCATCAAAACAAGGGCACGTATATAATAACCAACGGCATCAACTTTGTCGGCTGAAATCCATTGATCGCAGCATATCAGCGCATCTTTAAATCTACCTAAGTTAGCCAATGCACGTGCCAGTAAAGAGAATGCCTCCAAATGATGGTAATGTGTGGGAGCATTTTCCTTAATCATTTCCGTTAGTATTCCAGCTACCTCTGTATAACTACCTTGTGCGTAACGAGATTGCGCAAGGGTAAGCAGTTTAGATGAATTCTTTGCCTTGACTGCTATTTGTGTTGAAGCATCCGGGACTTGAGGATTAAACGATCTTAAGGGTAAATATTCTGTGGTTACTGGCCTCGAAAATGATGCTGCTTGCAAAGTAGTCGCAGATTTTGAATTATTCGATACTGATGTTTGGCCTTTTTGGAACAGAATCGCTCCGGGATAATTCACATTAGTAAACTGCGGAAATAATGCCCTAGATGCTTCACTTGGGCTTACCAGCAACCAGCCACCATCGACCAGTGATTTGTTCAGATTGCTAATTACCCTCTTGGCCTGTGCTTGCGCGAAATACATCAGTACATTGCGGCAGAAAATCAGATCCATGGCATTGGTATTGTTGCCAAGCGATGGATAAACATCTTCCACCAAGTTGAGATGATCAAAACTTACCAGTTTTTTGATCTCAGGTATGATGGCAAAGTCCCCATCTGCACAAGGCTTGAAATATCGATTTTTGAGCCAAACGGGTGCATTACGAAATGACCATTCGCTGTAGATACCTTTAGTGGCTTTATCCAAAAAACGTAAATTGATATCAGTGGCAGTAATTGTTATCTGCCAATCTTTTAGGTCAGGCAGCAATTGATGCAACAGGATAGCAAGCGTATAAGCCTCTTCACCGCTGCAACAACCCGCGCACCAGAAACGCAGGCGCTGCTCACGGCTGCGTTGACTACTAATTAACGCTGGTAATATGTGCTCGGTCAATGCCTCCAATAATTGCTTATCTCGAAAGAAGTATGTTTCACCAATAGTTAAGTGGCCTGCTAGAATTTGCAGGTGTTTTTTTTCTGGAGCAGAAGAAAGCAACCATTGGATGCATGCCTCCGGATTCTTAAATCCAAATTCGTGCGATGCAGCTGCGAGTCCTCGTTTTAGGTCATCCCAGCGTTCACGCGGAAAATACAATCCCATTCTATCCGTGATAAACTCACTGAGTTGAGTCAAGTGTGTTTCATGGATAATTAAAGGCATCATATTAATTGACCCAATGCCTGATCTAGAACTAGCACATCTTCTGGCAAAAGAAATTTTTCTAGGTTGTAAATTAACACCAGGCCGTCACTGAGTTTGATTGCGCCCAGAATTTGTTCTACCTCAGATGAGAAATGATCTGAATCCACTAATAAAGACTGGTCTATTTCAATTACGCCTTGAGGCGCATCAATGAATAATGCGACTTTACGCTTAGCAGTAGATGCAATCAGAAAGTGATGTTTAGGATGAATTTCTTTCTCAGGCAAATTCAAGCGTTGCCGAAGATTGAGCACAGGGATAACTTCACCTTGAAAGTTAATTATGCCAAGTATATCGACAGGCGTATTCGGAAGCTTGATAACTTCTGTTGCGTTGACAATACGGAATACATTATCCAGAGGTAGAGCATAGCGATTTTCTTCAACCAGAAATACGACCAGATTGTTAAGTTCGGTCATATTACAAGGTCTCGTCAATTAAGTCTGAGACTTACAAAGAAGACAGCTGAGCAATTTAACTGACCAGCATGAGGAAAGGGAGTGTTACGCGGGATTAACGCAACTAAACCTAGGCCAAATATTAAGTAAGTAGCCTGGAAAAGCAATAAATTTTTTGACCCACTATTTGCCAAAAATTGGAACTTTGGTAAATCCCAAAAATTGAAACTTTGGTGAATTGGTAATAATCGGACCAACTTTCTAATTGATGCCACTTTAATAACCTTTTCTTAATTATTAGTTTGATTATTAACTTTCCTTAATAATACACCTTTATGCTTTCATTACAATCGCCAAAGTTTTTAGCATTAAATAAGGCTACAATTTTTCATTAAGCAAATCACATTTCTTTGATTAATGTAGAGGATATGGTGTTTGACTTGAATACCTAAAAGCTGTTAATGAAATAGCTTAATAAACCCAAGTTGAATCGCCACTAGTTTACTAGACGTCTTGAGTCAATAGTTGAACTCAAGGCCCAAAGCAGACATTCATCACTAAATTTTTAGGTCTAAATTTATAGCCTTTGTGAAGCTATTATTGTAATGGCACATAAATTAATTATTTAAGTGATTGCCGAAGGAATTGAAATTGCATTACACCTTGAATTAAAAAAATTTATCGGATCTAATTTTGCAAATGAATACTATTTCCAAGGCCAATAAATGCTGTTCGCTGCTGCCAGCATTACGGCAGGCAATATCGCGAAATGAATTACCCATTCGTGATGCAGAACTTCAAATTGATATTCAATTTGATTCATGTCAGTATGCATAGATGATATTTTTTCAACGCCACCGCTAGAAGTCATATGAATTCCAAAACCGAGCTTAAGCAGGTTGATGATGAGTTAAGAATGATGCGATTCAGCGTGGATAGTGCGCGCGACAGCATTTTCTGGCTCAGTCGAGAGGGGAATATTCTCTATGTCAACGATGCAGCCTGCGCGGAACGCGGTTATTCCCGCGACGAAATGCTCGGAATGAGGATTTTCGACCTGGATCCCGATTACCAGCCAGGCGTTTGGGGGCCACACTTCGAAGACCTTAAACGGCGGGGTAACATTACCCTTGAGACACGGCACCAAAGGAAAGATGGTCACGTGTATCCCGTTGAAGTAAGTGCCAATTACGTCCATATTGGTGACCAGGAATTCAATTTCTGCTTTCTCCGCGATATCACCGAGCGTAAACAGGCAGAGCACGCGCTGCAATCAAGCAAAGAGCGCTTTAAAACCATGTTTCTTCAGGCACCATTAGGCATTGCTCTGATCGAATCGCTCACGGGACGTATTTGTGAAGTCAACCCGCGTTTCGCTGCGATTGCCGGCAGGTCCATGGAAGAGATGACGAATATAGACTGGATACAAATCACTCATCCCGATGATGTGCAGGCAGACCTGGAAAACATGGCCCTGTTGAATACGGGAAGGATAAACGGATTCCACATGGAAAAACGTTATCTACACCCCGATGGCACAGCCGTTTGGATCGACATGACGATCAGTCCTTTGCAAGTCGAAGATAAAGCTAATCCACGCCATCTCTGCATGATCCAGGACATTACCGAACGGAAGGCGGCGGAAGCCAGAATAAAATACCTTAGCCGCGTACAAGCAGTGCTGAGCGGAATCAATGCGTTGATCGTGCGCGTGCAGGATCGCAATGAGCTGTTTAGCGAGGCGTGCCAGATCGTGGTCGACAAAGGTGAGTTCCGCATGTCCCTGGTAGTTATTGTGAATCCGAGTACAAAGAAAATTCTTTCAATTACATCGTCTGGCAAGAATGAGGAACTCTTGACCATGATCAAGGGCGAATGCACATCAATTGGCGATTTATCAAGCACCATGATTGGACAGGTGATAAGCGGGAAAAAGCCCATTGTGTCGAACGATTTGTTGAATGACCCCATGCTTGTATTCCGCAACAAATATGTCGAAGCCGAAGTCCGCTCGATGGTGATCTTGCCGCTGATCGTATCGGATAAAGTGGCGGGTACGATTTCACTATATGCCAGCGAGATTGAATTCTTCCATGAAGAAGAGATGAAGTTGCTGACGGAACTGGCTCGCAACATAGCGTTCGCAATCGACAACCTCGACAAGCAGGAACGGCTCAATTATCTCGCATTTTACGACCCGCTCACCCGCCTGCCAAACCGCAGTCTGCTTATGGACCGGTTGCAGCATGCCATGGTCTCCAGTAAGCGCACCAGCCGGAAAGGTGCCTTAATGCTGATCGACCTAGACAACTTCAAGACGCTCAACGATACCCTCGGCCACCAGGTCGGTGACCAGCTGTTGCAGCAGATCGCACAACGCCTGGAAGCATGTGTGCGCGACAGCGACACCGTGGCCCGCCTGGGTGGTGACGAGTTCGTGGTGATATTAGAAAACCTCAGCGAACACATTTTCGAGGCGACGGCGCAGATCGAAGGCGTGGGCGAGAAGATACTCGCTGCCCTCAAACATCCCTTCCAGTTTGCGACCCATGAACAGCAAAGCACCGCGAGCATTGGCGCTACACTTTTAGACGACAAACACCAATCGATCAATGAACTGCTCAAACAGGTCGACATCGCCATGTACCAGGCCAAGAAAGCCGGGCGCAATGCGCTGCGTTTTTTCGATCCCCAGATGCAGGCCAGCATCAATGCCCGGGCCTCGCTGGAAAGAGAACTACGCAAAGCACTTCAACTACACCAGTTCCAGCTGCATTACCAGATGCAGGTGGACAGTGCGTACCATCCGATCGGGGCAGAGGTCCTGATCCGCTGGGAACACCCTGATCGCGGCATGGTGTCCCCGTTGGAATTCATACCTGTGGCGGAAGAAACAGGAATAATCCTGCCTATAGGGCAATGGGTACTGGACAACGCCTGCGCGCAGATTAAGGCGTGGCAGCAACATCCTCTCATTCAAGAACTGAGTTTGGCAGTCAACGTGAGTGCCCGGCAATTCCGCCAGCCTGATTTCGTGGCTCAGGTGGAAGCCGCCCTGGAGCACCATGGCATCATGCCAACACGGCTCAAGCTAGAGCTGACCGAGAGCATGTTGCTGGAAGACATTGAACATATCATCGTTACCATGAATGCTTTGAAAGCGATCGGCGTGCAGTTCTCGCTGGATGATTTCGGCACCGGCTACTCATCCTTGCAATATCTCAAGCGGCTGCCGCTCGACCAGATCAAGATCGACCAGTCGTTCGTGCGTGATATTGTCACCGACAGCAGCGACAGGGCTATCGTGCGCACCATTATCGCCATGGCACAAGGTTTGAGCATATCGGTAATTGCCGAAGGGGTAGAGAACGAAGAGCAGCGGCAATGCCTATTAAAATTGGGCTGCAAGTATTTCCAGGGCTATCTGTTCAACAAGCCGGTGCCAATAGACCAGTTCGAAGCTCAGATTAAAAATGCGTGATGCCCGGTTTGGGCCGATTGCTGAAACCAAAAATACTAAACTGAGCAGCAGCTCTGTCAGACATCAGAGACTTTCATATAACTTATTGAGCTACTGAAACATCCGCTTAACCGCATGTCGCCATATAGCAAATGAAACTTAACCAACACAAACTTTATTACGCCCAGTTTCCTTGGCTTCGTACAATGCTTTGTCAGCCTGATTAAGGAGCATATCAATGCTGGTATCTTTGTTTTTCAGTGTGGTAACCCCAATAGAAACTGTCAAATGTATGGGCACCGCCACTTCCATCTTGGCGACAACTTCCCTCAGTCGTTCTGCAACCTCAATAGCTTTTTCACTCGTGGTTTCAGGCAAAATAACCGCAAATTCCTCCCCCCCTAAACGACCAGCTATATCAACTTGACGTAGAGTATCAAGACAAATTTTACCTAAAACTTGCAGTACGGTATCACCCACTTGGTGTCCATAGGTATCGTTCACATTTTTGAAGAAATCAATATCTAGCATCAGCAATGATAAAGGCGTGTTATAGCGAATAGCCCGCGATAATTCTATCTCACCTTGCAGCATGAAATGACGGCGATTTGATAAGCCTGTGAGGTAGTCAAGATGCGCCTGTTTAGTAAGTTCTAACTCAAGGCGTTTACGTTCAGTGATATTGGTATGTACTCCAATCATCCTTAGAGGCTGGTGACTTTGGTCCCACTCTATGACACTTCCAATAGAATTAAGCCATAACCAGTCACCCGCACTAGTCCGCCGGCGATAATCTAAGTGTTTAGGCCCCCCATCTCTTAAACATTCTTTCATAGCTTCACTAACCTCACTTAAATCATCAGGGTGTATATTCTGCAACCACTCTTGCAGGTTAGTATGAAAAGTTTCAGGGTCGTAGCCAAGCATCCTAGGGTATTCTGGACTAGTTAAAACTTCCCCTGTGACTACATTAAGCTCAAACCAAGCTTGATTTGCAGAAATAAGAGCTAGGCGCAAACGTTTTTCATTGTCGCTAAGTTGTTGCTCTATTTGCTTGCGCTCAGAAATGTCACGAATCGTTGTTTGAAGAATCAAGTTGCCATCAAGCGTTAGAGACGTCAGCAATACATCCGCCGCAAAGGTTTTCCCAGTGTCAGCTCGTCGATGTAACCATTCAAAACGTGCAGTGCCTTTCTGCATTGCTGTATTGATGTAATGATTTGCCAGCACCATTGAATCCGTGCCACACACTTGGGTAGGCGGCGACAATTGGGCGGGTTTATATTGGCTTAGAGCTTCCTTAGATGGCAAACCGAACATTTCTAAGGCGGCCTGATTGCAATCAAAAAAGCCTTTTTCATTTAACATCATTACGGCGTCACCCTTTGAATCAAAGAGTGTGTGATACTTAGCTTCAGAACGTGCCAGTAAATCTTTTGTGAGTTTACTTTCAGTAATATCACGCGCAATACCAAATAAGCCAACAATTTCACCATTGTCATTTTTTATCGGATATTTGCGATTATCCACCCAGCCCTTATTACCATCATTATCTAAAGTCTCTTGCTCTTCATGAGCGATTTTAGTACCTGAAAACACTTCCTTTTCTAAGCTATAGTAAACATCGGCATATTCTTCTGGAAATACATCGTAGTCCGTCTTGCCTAGGAGGTCTGACCAATGCTCGGAAGGGTCAGTAATGGCGACTATGGTTTTGCTGGCACCCGTGAATACGTGATTACGGTCTTTAAAATAAATATAGTCATCAGTGTTATCCATCATGGCTTTGAAGTTATCCATCAAGGTTTGGTTGCCTTGCTGTTGCCAGAGGCTTTTAGCGTCTTGCAGTAATAGCTCCAATAGAATGCCGTTATCAGTATTGTCTCCTTTTTTAGTGTACTGACCTTTAATGCAACGAATACCCCCATCTGCATGCCTGAGTCTAATATTAAATGTCCCAGATGCAGGATGAATTTCATTAGAGAATAAAATGTTGGCAATGTCTTGGTCATGCGCATGAATGCGGCTTTGTAAGGTGACTTTTCCTGTTAAAAAGTCATCTGCGTTGAACCCAAGGAGTGCGTCTATGCTGCCTGATACAAACAAAACCACACAAGGACTTGCCTGTGAGAGGCTAATGTGCACTTCGGTATTTAAGTTTGTAATAGCGCCTCCCAAATGAACTTCTATAATTTCTTAGAAATTCTATTTTTTACCACAGACACAACCACGCGGACGGAAAATAAAATGAGGTGGGGTCGAGACCTCAATGTGTAGATATTATCGATTATGTACTAAATTTACATTTTATTTTAATCAAGCAACACCAATTTATCTATTTATTATTTAATAGCGCTTTATTTTGGGAAGTTGTCAAAGATGCTTACATATATCTATGCGGCAGCTTTGTCCCGCATTACTGCCCTACCGGTCATGCTTACTCCATTCAACGGCAACCTGCTTACTGAAGACCAAATCGGACAACGACTTCTTGGAGGCAGTATCGAACGGCTGTTTTTTCTCCGGGGCATCTATGCCGGAAAGGCGGATCTTGTGCTGAGTGTTTGTGTTATCCAAAACAGTAATGGTGTCTCCATCAGCCACTCCGACTACCCGACCAGTGATCAGGTCTGCCTGAGCTATGGTTGAGAAAACCCAAAAAGTCCAGCGATCAAAATTTTATACATGGGGCTCATAGGTTCTGGGATGTTGCTTGCAATCATGAATCAACGCCAATCGTATGTATAGAGGTTATCACTAAACCTTTCTAGCTCGACTCAGGTTAACCCAAAAAAAAATTCATGGCATCCCCTTCAAAAACCGAAAACCTTGACGTACACGTAAATATTGACATCAAGAAGATCTAGGTACCAACAGCCCAAAAAGGCTTCCCCGAATGACCTTGATATCAAGTAACGAGACCTATTATCTGCAGTGCCATTTGAGGTTAAAAACTATGCAGATAATAGGGGGGCTCATGTATTTGGCATTAAAGACTTCTGAACGAGAGTGAAGAAACTTTAAGGACAAATGCATGAGGTGGAGTGACTGGTGAATGTAACGAACCCCGGCCGAGCAACTTGTTTGCGCTGGAGTTTGCATAAGCAAACGGAAGAGGACTGCTATGGTAGAAAATGATATCCAAGAATCAATTGTGGAAGCCAAAACTAAAAATAGAGTGTTGGAACTTCTCGGGCGAGCGGAAGAAATTTTGATGAGGGCAAAGAATAATCCCATCACAAAACCATCTTTGAAGACAATTCAACATTACAAAGATGTCGTTAATAGGATTTTTTTGGCAACTCAAGGCTCAGGTGTGAGTGTTGCGCCAACCAATGCTGAAGCAGTTATCGAGTATGTTCGGACTGCCGAAACAATAGCTACCTTGAGGATGTCTGCCCAAGCGCTTAAGCCTATCTCGACTTATATGCTTCGAGAAAAGTATAAAGAAGTACGTTCAGCTATCAAGGAAAAAAACTGGGAAAATGCTGAAAAGATCACCACTGACCCATCATTCTCAGCACTGCTAACGCTGTCAAGCATGACAGCAGCAGATTACAGCATCGACTGGACTCCTATAGCTAAGCGTAAAAGTAAAAAAGCGTCGCTCATAAATTTGGAAATGGACTGGCGCGAGCAGTTGGCGCGAGCTCTCCCGGAAGGTCATTTCACATTCCCTGCGCTTGCACAATTATTAACCGGCTCTAGGCCTGCTGAAATAGAACGGGGCATTAAATTCATCCGCATTGGAGACCGTTTGAGGGTTCGCATCAGGAGCGTTAAGGTCACTGATGAGGCCGGGCAACCCTGGCGATGTTTTGATGTGGCAGACCATTTCATTAAATATCTGCTCTTGGAATATATGGACAACGAACCAAACCCAAACATTTTGTTTGCTAGAGTAAAAAATGGTAATTCATTAACGACCCATATTCGCTCAATAGGCCGTAAATTATGGCCGAAAAGGAAAGAAGCTATTACCTGCTATTCTGCCCGCCATGCCATGGCCGCTGACTGCAAGCTTGCCATTCAAAATGGCGCAGACCCAGATATTACTAGCCAGGTTCTCGGACATTGCGTTGATAAAACGCAAACTTACTATGGAAGCCTGTTACAGGCTGGTGGAGTCAGTATGGCCCCCACCAATGTTAGAGTAAGCAGACCTGTTAAAAATAAGCAGAAGGTTAAAAACAGTCTCCGTAAAGCACCAGGCCAGCTTAAGAAAAATAAGGTTAAAAAAGTAAGGTAGGGGATTCCGTTAATTTTCTTGCCATTTTTGCTGTCCCGCAGGATTATGGATATCAAAAGGGACTAAAACGTTTGATTGATTAGAGCTGTTTTGTTGTTTTGTCAGTTTGTCTGAACCACGGTTTAATGCTTTTGATTTTTTTAGAGCTGTTTTGTTTTTTTGTATTTTTTCATCTTCATTCATATGGGACTACAAAATATAAACTTTGTGAGCATTCCGGCCAAAACAGCCATTTGGGATTATTTCAAAAGAGCCACTATTAATAATCTTATTAAGCCAATTATTCAGTGATCCGCAAAATACTGTCAATGTCGCCTATGCGGGACAAAGCTGCCGTTCAGCTAAGTTTTCTAAATTCAGCAATCGGCCCAAAGCGGACCTTCATAATAACCTACGAAGATTTACAAAACCAATGAATCCCATACCAATAAAAAATATAGCGAATTGTGAATTTTCAAGTACTAGAGATTTATCATTCATCCTCTTCCCAA
>Ga0255338_1002327_pt1 | contig 28687 bp, 23 predicted proteins | sample MeOH1_35cm_T4_19_FD_203715 | JGI IMG/M metagenome (GOLD analysis project Ga0255338, IMG submission 203715) | Sandy soil microbial communities from University of British Columbia, Vancouver, Canada - MeOH1_35cm_T4_195 | ecosystem: Engineered > Artificial ecosystem > Sand microcosm > Unclassified ...
GGGATTCTCGGCGAGAGGGGTATCCCATTGGGCCTAAGCATAGGCTCCAAAGACCTACATCCACAAGGAGCCTGGGGCCTATACTAGCATGGGCCGTTCGGCCCCGTCAAGTGCCTGATGTTAAGACCTCGTTCTCCGTCGGTGGCTTAATCTTTAAAGCCTGGCACCATATGTCAAACGTGTTAATATCCCCGAACTTATCCACCTATTCACACGGGCCCGTTTCCCGTCTCGGAACGGCGCCGCGGAGGGGGGGGCGCGGGGCCCCGCGGACCTTAGGGCCCACGTCGGGTTTCCGGTTCAAGTCCCGCCCGTAATAATGCTAAACTCCGGCGCGATGGAAACCCCGTCCCCCTCCGATTCGGTCGAGCGCCTCTGGAAAACGGCGCGCTACCTGCCGCAGACCGTGCGTCTGCTCGGCACGCGCTACCGCACGCTCTTCCTCGCCCACGCCCAGCGCTGCCGCCCTCACGGCGACGCGGCCGTGGTGGCCGACGCCCTCGCCTTCGCGGACTTCCTCTCCAAGCAGGAACGGGTCGGCCTCCTCGCGCCGGAGCGGACCGCTCTGCGCCGCGACGAGCGCGCCCTGCGCCGCCGCTTCCGCCTGCGCCGCGACGGCGACGCGGTCGAAGCGATCGAGAAGTGGAAGATCCTGCAGTGGCTCAGGCTCTGAGATGCCCGTCGCGACGCGGAAAGGTTCCGCGCAGGTCCGGAAGATAGAGGACCCGGCCGACACCGAGCGCGACCACGGCTGGAACGTGATCCTCTTCAACTGCGACTGCCACTCGTTCGACCAGGTCGAGGGGATACTCCTTAAAGCCGTGCGCTGCTCCCTCGCCCAGGCCCGCGCCTTCTCCTGGGAGGTGCACTCGAAAGGCTCCGCCGTCGTCTATCAGGGCGCCCTCGAGCGCTGCGAGGCCGTCGCCGACGTGATCGCCTCCATCGGCCTCCAGGTCAAGATCTCCCAGTAACGACGCCGGGGTCTGACCCCTTTTTCAAAACAGGAGGTCCGACCCCTTTTTTGCTAGATTATTAGGAATGAAGGCGAGCGAGGCGTCGTTGAAGCTGCCGCACCGGCCGCTGGGCAAGACCGGGCTGTCGATCTCGGAGATCGGCTTCGGGGGCTGGGGCATCGGCAAGTCCATGTGGGGGCCGACGGACGACCATGAGTCCATGGCCGCCCTGCACGCCGCCCTCGACGCGGGCATCAACTACTTCGACACGGCCTACGCCTACGGCCACGGCCACTCCGAGCGGCTGATCGCGCGCCTCTTCAAGGAGGCGGGCCGCCGCGCCCTCGTCTCCACCAAGGTGCCGCCGAAGAACATGGAGTGGCCCGGCCATCCGCGCGCGAAGCTGGCTTTGGTGTTCCCTCCGGACTGGGTGCGCCTCAGCGTCGAGAGGTCCCTGCGCAACCTCGGCACGGACGGAGTCGACCTGTATCAGTTCCACGTCTGGCACGACTCCTGGCTGAAGGACCCGATGTGGCCCGCGCTCGCCGCGGAGATGGAGAAGCTCAAGGCCGAGGGGAAGGTCCGCAACTGGGGCGTCTCGATCAACAACGACGACCCGGAGTCCGCGATCGAGCTCGTCTCGACCGGCCTCGTCGGCGTCGTGCAGGTCCTCTTCAACATGTTCGACCAGCGCGCGGCGGACAAGCTCCTGCCGCTGTGCCGGGAAAAGGGCGTCGGCGTCATCGTGCGCTGCCCGTTCGACGAGGGCAGCCTGACCGGGATGCTGACGCCGGAGACCCGCTTCGCGCCCGAGGACTTCCGCTCGCATTACTTCGGGGGGGAGCGCCTGGCGGAGACCTGCCGGCGCGCCGACCAGCTCGCGCGCGTCGTCATCGGCCCCAAGGCGGAGACGCTCGCCGCGGCCGCGCTCAAGTACTGCCTCAGCTTCGATTCCGTCTCGACCGTGATCCCGGGCATGCGCCGCGTTTCCCACGTGACCTTCAACGCCCGGGCCTGCGACGGCAGGTACTTCGACGCGGCCGAGCTCGCCGCGATCGCCAAGCACCGCTGGATCCGCGACTTCTATTTATAGCGGTGTCAGGCTTATCGTTCTTTGCATAAGTCCGTCCGCGTCCATCCGAGTTATGCAAAGAACGATAAGCCTGACACCGACCGGTTCGATTTAGCCTTGAATTTGTAACACGTTCCCGGTACTCTCCTCTTGTTGATGACCTCACGATCGCTCGCGACGGCCCTCGCGGCCCTCGTCTTTTTCGCGCCGCCCGCGCTGGCGGCGGACAAAGGCGCGGCCCGCCGTCTGCTGATCGAGGGCGACGCGCTCTACCGCCGCGGCGACTTCAAGGACGCCATGCGCTCCGTCAACGAGGCGCTCCTGGCCGACGCGCGCAACGGCGACGCCTACGAGCTGCGCGCCCGGCTGTGGCACGCGGCCGGCGACCTGACGCGCCAGAAGGCGGACGCGACGAAGGCGCTGGACCTGCTCGGCGTCGGGACCGGCTCGCTGGCGGTCGACGAGCTCGTCGCGCAGGGCGGGGCCCAGCTGCTCCTCGGCCGCGTCGACAAGGCTCTCGAGAGCTTCAACGCCGCGCTGAAGGCCGATCAGAAGACGCCCCGGGCGCTGTACGCCCGCTCCCGGGTGTGGCGAGAGAAGAGGGACTGGGCGAAGTGCCTGGCCGACCTGAACGACGCGCTCAAGCTCGAGCCCAAGACCGCGCTGTGGCTGTACTCCCGGGGCCGGACCTGGTACGACAAGGGCGACGACGCGAAGGCGGTGGCGGACCTGACCGCGGCCCTGCGCTCCAACAAGAACTTCACGATGGCCTTCGCGCTCGTCGGCTCGGCGATGGCGCGCCAGGGCGACCTGAAGCGCGCGGCGAAGGCCTACGACCGCGCGATCGCGATCGACCCCGAGTACTCGTACGCGTACCTCGGCCGGGCCGCGCTGAAGCTGCGCAAGGGCGACGAGCCCGGCGCGCTGAAGGATTTCGAGGAGGCCGTCCGGGCCGACGCGCAGGACTACGCGCCCTACTTCAACCGCGGCGAGCTGCACTGGCGCGGCGGGCGCCGCGAGCAGGCGCTCTCGGACTACCGCAACGCGATGAGCTCGGCGAAGCTCACGCCCGAGGCCGCGGTCGCGATCGGCGACCGCTACCAGTCGCTGCAGCTCTGGAAGGACGCCGTCGCCGCCTACGGGCGCGCCTTCGACCTCGGCTCCGGCGTCCCGGCGCTGAGCCGCCGCGCGCGCGTCTTCGAGGCGGACAAGGACCTCAAGAAGGCGCTCGCCGACCTCGACGCGGCCGTCAAGCTCGAGCCGGAGAACGCCCAGGTGATCGCCGCGCGCGGAGGCCTGCTCGCGCGCATGGGCCAGGACGCCCCCGCGCTGCAGGACCTCACCCGCGCCGTGCGCCTCGACCCGGTCGATCCCGAGATCCTGGTCGCCCGCGCGAGCTTCTACGCCCGCGTCGACAAGCCGTCGCTGGCCCTCGAGGACTTCACCAAGGCGATCGCCGCCGACGGGAAGCACGCCGAGGCCTACAACGGGCGCGGCGCGCTGTACGCCAACTCCTTGAAGGAGCCCGAGAAGGCCCTGCAGGACGTGATGAAGGCCGTCTCGCTCAAGCCGCGCGAGCCCGGCTACCATTACAACCTCGGCTCCCTGCGCCTGCGCAACCGCCTGTACCTGAAGGCGATCGACTCCTTCAACACCGCCCTCGCGCTGAAGGGCCCCGCGGCGAGGATACTCGAGCGCCGCGCCGACGCCGAGTTCCAGATCGGCGACCACTCCGGCGCCATGCGCGACCTCGAGGCCGCCCTGGAGAAGGACCCGCGCAACGCCTCCATCTACGACACGCTCGGACACATCCGCCTGCGCCAGCGCGACTACGAGCAGGCGGTGCGCGACCTGAGCCAGGCGCTGCAGCTCGACAACAAGCTCGCGAGCGCCTATCAGCACCGCGGCCTGGCCTACGCCTCGCTCAACCAGATGAAGGCCGCCCAGGCCGACTTCAAGAAGTCGCTCGAGCTCGAGCCGCGCTCGAAGGACACCTGGACCTACCTCTGCCAGGCGCGCCGCCTCGCCAAGGACCCGCGCGAGGCGCTCAAGGCCTGCGAGCGCGCCATCGAGATCGACAGCCAGCACGGCCCCGCCTACCTGCAGCGCGCGCTCGCCAAGTTCGCGCTGAAGCAGTACCCGCGCGTGATCGAGGACATCGACACCGCCTGGGCGCTCGGCACGCGCCGCGCCGAGGGCCTGATCGCGAAATCCATCTCCCACGCCGCCGCGCGCCAGTACAAGGAGGCGCACCGCACCTATCTGCAGGCCGTCGGCATGGACCCGTACGTCCGCAGCCCGTACATCGGCTTCTCGGCCGGGCACCCGGAGGGGGACGACTTCCTCTCCGCGATCGTCGACCTCGACGCCCAGATGATCAAGGACCTGGGCGACCCCTACGTGTTCATCCTGCGCGCCGACTCGCTCCACAACTCCGAGCAGTTCGACAAGGCCGTGCTCGAGTACACGAAGGCGATGGAGATCGACGGCTCGATCGCCGACGCCTACGTGGGCCGCGGCGTCGCGCTGACCGCGCAGGACGCCCTCGAGGCGGCCCAGCAGGACCTTGTGCGCGCCCTCGAGCTCGAGCCCAACGACGCGGGCGCGCGCGTGAAGCTGGCGATCGTGCTGACGATGCGCCGAAACTACAAGGCCGCCATCGGCGAGCTCGGCAAAGCCCTGCAGGCCGACCCGAAGAACTCCGAGGCCTACCTGCGCGCCGGCAACGTCCACTACTTCCTGAAGGATTATCCGAAGGCTCTGGAGAACTATTCGCTGGCGGTGAAGAGCGACCCGCTCGACCCGAACGCGCTCAACGGCCTCGGCCTCGGCTACTTCGCGCTCAAGCGCCAGGACGAGGCGCTCGAGGCCTTCTCGCGCGCGATCGCGACCAACTCGCTCATCGACCGCTTCTACCGCAACCGCGCCTCCGTGTGGACCGCCTCCCAGAAGTTCGGCAACGCCGCGGGCGACTTCAAGACCGCGAGCATGGTCAACACGGACCCCACCGTCATCGACGAGTACAAGCGGCTCATCGAAGAGTCGGAGTCCCGGTCGGCCAAAGGCAAGTCCTCCTAGCGGCGACGGCGTTAACCACGGAGACACGGAGACACGGAGAAAAACGGATCAATGGTTAACGGCGTATCGGCCGAGCCGTTGACTCTTTATCCGTTGCCGTTCTCCGTGTCTCCGTGTCTCCGTGGTAGATGCCGTTCCTCCGTCCAAGACCCAGGAGACCGTCGCAAAGCCGTCATGAAAGCGACGCCCCGCCGACATTTGGTAATATCCCCGGCGTGCACGACATCTCCGAGCTGTTCGGCAAAGGGCGCCCGCTCTTCTCGTTCGAGTTCTTCCTGCCCAAGGCGCCGGAGGACCTCGACAAGTTCATCGCCGACGTCAAGGAGCTCAAAAGCCTCGCCCCCGACTACGTCTCCCTGACCTACGGCGCGGGCGGGTCCGGACGGGACCGCACCGTCGAGGCCGCGGGCCGCATCCAGAACGAGACGGGCCTGACGACGGCGTGCCACCTGACCTGCATCGCCCACACGCGCGCCGAGATCACCGCCGTGCTCGCCCGGCTCGAGGCCCTCGGCATACGGAACCTCGTGGCGCTGCGCGGGGACGCCCCGAAGGACCACCCCGTGGCGCCGCCCGGCGAGCGTGACTTCGGCTACGCCTCCGACCTCGTCGCCTTCGTCAAGAAGCGGGGGGGCTTCCAGATGGCCGTCGCCGGCTACCCCGAGACCCACCCCGAGGCGAAATCGCCCGAGGACGACCTGGCCCGCTTCGCGCGGAAATGCGGCGAGGGCGCGGACTGGGCTCTGACCCAGCTCTTCTTCGACAACAAGGACTACTTCTCGTTCGTCGCGCGCGCGCGCGCGGCCGGGGTGACCGCGCCGATCGTGCCGGGCATCATGCCGGTCACCGCGTATTCCCAGCTCAAGCGGTTCCAGTCGATGTGCGGCGCGAAGATCCCGCACGACCTCGAGGAGCGCATGGCCAAGGTCCAGGCCGACGCGCCGGCCGTGCTGCGCGAGGGCGTCGAGTGGGGCGCGCGGCAGTGCCGCGAGCTGCTCGACGGCGGCGCGCCGGGCATCCACTTCTACACCCTCAACCGCTCGCACTCGACCTCCGAGATCCTGGCGCGGCTCCGGCGCCGATGAGCCGGGCCGGCCTCGCGGCGGCCGCGCTCCTGATCGCCCAGGCCGCCGCGGCTTACGACTGGCCGGGGTACCCGTCCGAGGAGCCCGTCGGGCCGGTCTCGGAGATCCGGATCGAGCGCGTCAACGTGTTCGACCCGACGGTCCCGGGCGAGGACTGGTGGCCTTTCCGCTTCGCCAACAAGATCCACTACCCGACGCGGGAGTCGGTCATCCGCCGCGAGCTCCTCTTCGCGCCCGGCGAGGTCTGGGACCCGCTGCTGGTCATCCAGTCGGAGCGAAACCTGCGCGCGAACGGCTCCTTCCGCCGCGTGGACATCATCCCGGTCAAGCGGCCCGGAGGCGAGGTGGACGCGGTCGTGCGCACCCAGGACAGCTGGACCACGAACCCGCGCTTCGCGGCGGGCACGGAAGGAGGGGAGAGCTTCTTCGGCCTCGGCCTGGAGGAAGGCAACATCCTCGGCTACGGCAAGAGCCTCGCCTTCGATTACGGGAGGACCGGGAACAAGACCGCGAGCTCCTACAGCTACGGCGACCCGCGCTTCATGGGCACCCGCATGGCGCTCAACGGGACCTACTCGCGCGGCAACGTCGGGGACTCCGGCGCAGCGTCGCTGACGAGCCCCTTCTACTCGCTCGACTCGCCCCGCGCCTCGGCCGTCTCCTGGCGGCGCTCGGTGGCCGAGAACACGATGTACCGGGACGCGGAGGAGTACACCGAGTTCCGGGTCAAGCGCCGCGTCGTCGAGGGGTCTCTCGGCCGGCGCCTCGACGCGGACCGGATCTTCGTCCAGCGCGTCGAGGGCGGCTGGTACAGCGACCGGGCGCAGTACGAGCCGATGGCCGGGGTCGCGCCCGGGACCTTGCCGGGGACCTTGCCGGGGACCTTGCCGGACAACCGCGAGCTGTCGGGGCCGACGATCGGCTACTCGTGGGTCCAGCCCGACTACATCAAGGAGAGCTACATCGACCGGATGGAGCGCGTCGAGGACTTCAACCTCGGCAACGAGCTCTCCGCCCGCGCCGGCTGGATGTCCTCCAAGACGGGCTCCGACCGCGACCGGGTCATCTTCACCGCCTCGAACCAGCAGGGCGTGGGCTTCGCGCCGGGCCGCTTCGCGATCGGCCGGGTGGCCCTGTCCGGACGCACCGTCGCCGGACGGTGGGAGAACTCGCTGGCGAACGCGGACCTCAACTTCTTCTGGAAGACGAACTGGCGCGGGGACCACACCTTGGTCGGCCATCTCGAGGGAGCCTTCGGGAAGTTCCTCGACCGGGACAGCGCGATCACGCTCGGCGGCAGCACCGGCCTGCGCGGCTACAAGAACAACAGCTTCGTCGGCGGCCAGGCCGTGCTGGTCAACTTCGAGGACCGCTTCTTCTTCCCGGGAGAGTTCTTCCACCTCGTGCGCCTGGGCGCGGCCGTCTTCGTGGACAGCGGCGTCGTCGGCCGCGAGGGGGTCGACCTCACCTTACGGGACATCAAGTCCGACATCGGCTTGGGCCTGCGCGCGGCGTCGACGCGCTCGCGCAGCGGCGGCGTGGGGCGCATCGACGTGGCCTACGCGCTCAACCGCGGCCCGGGCGGCGGCTCCCGCTGGGTCATCTCCATCAAGGGCGGCCAGGCGTTCAACCTGTTCAACAGCGCCGCCCGCGGCGTCGATCCCAGCCCGCCGTCCCGGCTGAATTAGCGTTGATTTTGCTACGATAAGGACCCCCATATGAGGAATAAGCTGCTCCTCGCGGCCGCCTGCCTCGCCTCCACGGCCTGCGGCTCCATCGACCGCTACGCCGTGCGCACGACCGCCTCCATGCTCGAGCGCGGGCGCAAGACCGCTTTGGAGGAGCCCGACTACCAGCTCGGCCGCGACGCGGTGGCCTCCCAGCTCAAGCTCATCGAGGCGATGCTCGTCACCGACCCCGGGAACATCGCCCTGCGCCGCCTCGTCGCCGAGGGCTTCGGCGGCTACGCCTTCCTGTTCGTCGAGGACGCCGAGCCGGAGCGCGCGAAGGGGCTGTACCTGCGAGGGCGGGACCACGCGCTGGCCGCCCTCGGCGAGAAGGCCGTGTTCAAGGGCGTCAAGGACAAGAGCATCGAGGACCTCGAGAAGGCCCTGAGGTGGGCGAAGAAGGAGGACGTGCCCGACCTGTTCTGGGCCGGCTTCGGCTGGGGGGGCTTCGTCAACCTGTCCAAGGACGACTCCGCCGCGCTCGCCGACCTGCCCAAGGTCACCTTGCTGATGAAGCGCGTCTACGAGCTCGACCCGGCCTTCCACTTCGGCGGCGCCGACCTGTTCTTCGGCGTCTACTACGCCTCCCGCCCGCCGATGCTCGGCGGGGACACGGCCAAGGCCAAGACCCATTTCGAATGGGCGCACAAGATCACGCGCGGGCAGTACCTGATGACGCACGTTCTCAACGCGCGCTGGTACGCCGTGGCGACCCAGGACCGGGAGCTGTTCAAGCAGCTCCTGACCAAGGTCCTCGAGTCGCCCGCGGGCGCGCTGCCCGACGCCCGGCTCACCGACGAGGCCGCGAAGAAGAAGGCCTCTCAACTCCTGGAGAAGATCGATGACCTCTTTTAAATCTCTGGCCCTGATCTCCGCGCTCCTGATCGCGGCGCCCGCGGCGGCGCAGACCACCGCGATCAAGTTCGCGACGCTCGCGCCGGACGGCTCCACCTGGATGAAGGTCCTGACCGAGCTGTCGAAGGACCTCGAGAAGGAGACCGGCGGGAAGCTCAAGTTCAAGTTCTACGCCGGCGGCGTCTCCGGCGACGAGAAGGACGTGGTCAAGAAGATCCGCATCGGCCAGCTGCACGCCGCGGGCTTCACCGGCGTGGGCCTGGGCGACATCGCCCCCGAGACCCGGCTGCTCGACGCCCCGTGGCTGTTCCGCTCGCGCTCGGAGCTCGAGGCGGTGCGCGCCAAGTTCTCCAAGGAGCTCAACGCCGCCGTCGAGAAGGGCGGCTTCGTCCTGCTCGGCTGGACCGACCTCGGCTCGGTGTACGTGTTCAGCAAGAACCCCATCGGCTCGCCCGAGGACATGAAGAAGGAGAAGATGTGGGTGTGGGAAGGAGACCCCATCGCGCAGGCCGCGTATAAAGCCCTCGGGGTCAATCCCATACCGCTGTCCATCGTGGACGTCATGCAGTCCCTGCAGACGGGCATGATCAACGGCGTGTACGGACCGCCGCTCGGCGTCGTCGCGCTCCAGTGGCACTCGAAGGTCAAGCACATCTACCCGGTGCCGATCGCGGAGTCCACGGGCGCCGTGCTCGTCTCCAAGAAGTTCTTCGACGCGCTGCCCGCCGACCAGAGGAAGACCCTGACCGACCTGTCGGCCAAGCATCTCAAGCGCCTCAACGACCTCACCAACGCCGAGAACGACAAGGCCCTCGAGGCGCTGAAGAAGCAAGGGCTGGACCTCGCCGTGGACCCCGGCCCCGCGACGCGCCGCCGGTACGAGGAGCTCGGCGCCGGCGCGCGCAAGGAGCTCGCCGGCAAGCTGTTCTCCGCCGAGCTGCTGGGGAAGTTCGAGAAGGAGCTCGCCGCCCTCCGTGCGCGATCAGCTAAGAAGAGCTGAGGCAAGTCTCGTTGCCGTTGAGGGCGCCATTTTGGTGGCTCTCCTCGCGGTCATGGTGACCTTGGCCTTCATGCAGGTCGTCCTCCGCCATTTCGGCCTCGGCCTGCTGTGGGGAGAAACGGTCCTGAAGCATCTGGTCCTCTGGACGGGCTTCCTCGGCGCCGCTCTGGCCGCCGCCCACGAGAAGCACTTCGCCTGGGAGGCCGCGCATGTCGGCGCCCCCGAGCGCTGGAAGCCTTGGCTGCGCCTGACGGCGAACCTGGGCGGCGCCGCGATCACGGCGCTGCTGCTCCGCGCCTCGTGGACCTATTTCACGGACGACCGCGCCAACCCGAGCGAGATCATGACCGTCGGCGGGATCGTGGTCCAGTCCTGGGTCGCCGCGGCGGGCATCCCCGCCGGCTTCGCCTTGGTCCTGACCCACATGCTGTTCAAGAGCGCCGACGCCGCGGCGGAGGCGGCCGGACGATGACCGCGCTCGCGCTGGCCGGCTTCGTCGCCCTCGCCCTGGCCGGCGTCCCCGTGTTCGCGCTGATGGGCGCGCTGGCGCTGTGGCTGTTCAACGGCGCCGGGATCCAGTCGTCGGCGGTCATCATCGAGCTCTCGCGGCTGGCCTCGCTGCCGTCCCTGATCGCCGTGCCGTTGTTCACCTTCGCCGGCTACCTGCTCGCCGAGTCCAAGGCGCCGCAGCGCCTCGTGGCGCTGGCCGAGGCGATGTTCGGCTGGCTGCCCGGCGGGGTCGCCGTCGCCGGGCTGTGCGCCTGCGCTCTGTTCACCGCCTTCACCGGAGCCTCGGGCGTGACCATCATCGCCCTCGGCGGCCTCATCTTCCCGCTGCTGCGCCGCCAGGGCTATCCCGAGAGCTTCTCGCTGGGCCTGATCACGACGACGGGCAGCCTCGGGCTCATGTTCCCGCCGAGCCTGCCGATCATCCTCTACGCCCTCGTCGGCAAGATCTCCATCGACAAGCTGTTCGCCGCGGCCGCCGTGCCGGGCCTGCTGCTGCTCGCCGCGCTCTCCGTCTACGCCTTCGTCGTGGCGAAGCGGGAGAAGGTCAAGCCCATCGCGTTCTCCTGGAGGGCGCTGCGCGAGGCGGCCCACGCCGCCGCCTGGGAAATACCGCTTCCGCTCATCGTGATCGGCGGCATCTACGGCGGCTTCTTCACCGCGTCCGAGGCCGCCGCCGTCATGGCCTTCTACGTGATGGTCGCCGAGGTCCTGATCTACAAGGACGTCCCGTGGCAGAAGCTCCCGGGGATCGCCCGCGAGAGCATGATCCTCGTGGGCGCGATCCTGATCGTGCTCGGCTGCGCGCTGGGGCTGACGAGCTACATGATCGACGCCGACATCCCGGGACGCATATTCGCGTTCCTCCACGAGCACGTGAAGAGCCCGTGGGGCTTCCTCGCTCTGCTCAACGTCTTCCTCCTGATCGTGAACATGGTCGAGATCTTCTCGGCCATCGTCATCGTCGTGCCGATCATCGCGCCGGTCGCCACGCAGTACGGGATCGACCCCGTGCACCTCGGCGCGCTCTTCCTCCTTAATTTAGAGATCGGCTACATGACGCCGCCCCTCGGCCTGAACCTGTTCCTGTCCTCCCGGCGCTTCGACAAGCCGCTGCCCGTCCTCTACCGCGCCGTCCTTCCCTTCTGGATCCTGCTAGTCGGGGCCCTGATGGTCGTCACCTATTGGCCGGCCCTGAGCCTGTGGCTCCCCCATCTCCTAAAACTCCAATGAACCCCAAACCCACCCGAGAACTGCTCCCCGAACAGAGGACCGCCCTGCTCAAGAAGATCCGAGAGTCGCACGCCTACCTCAAGGCGTACGCCGACATGGACTTCATGGGCCGCAAGGACCTGCGCGCCGTCCGCCTCCAGCTCGAGCTCCTGAAGCCGGAGCTCATCCTTCGAGAACACAAGATCCGCTCCACCATCGTCGTGTTCGGCTCCGCCCGCATCCTGTCGGGCGAGGAGGCGAGCCGCGCGCTCCAGGCCGCGAAGGAGACCCTCTCCGAGCGCCCGCGCGACGTCGAGCTCAAGCGTCTCGTCGCCGTCGCCGAGAAGAAGGTCGAGCTGTCGCACTGGTACGAGGAGGCCCGGCGCTTCTCGACCTTGCTCTCCAAGGCCCAGCAGGCGGGGCAGGACCTCGAGCACGTGATCGTCACGGGAGGAGGCCCCGGCATCATGGAGGCCGCCAACCGCGGCGCCTGGGAGTGCGGGGCCAAGAGCATCGGCCTCAACATCACCTTGCCGCACGAGCAGGACCCGAACCCGTACATCACGCCGGAGCTGTGCTTCCAGTTCCACTATTTCTCGCTGCGCAAGATGCACTTCCTGATGCGCGCCAAGGCGCTGGTCGCGTTCCCGGGCGGCTTCGGCACCCTCGACGAGCTCTTCGAGACTTTGACCCTCGTGCAGACCGGCAAGAAGCGCGCCCTGCCCATCGTCCTCGTGGGCAAGACCTTCTGGAAGCGGCTCGTGGACTTCGACTACCTCGCCGAGCAGGGCATGACCAACTGGGCGGACAACAAGCTCTTCAAGATGGTGGACACGGCCGAGGAAGGCTGGGACCACATCCGCAAGTTCTGGAAGTCCCACAAGGAGTCGCTCGCGGCCTCATGATCGGGGGCGCCGTCCTCGCCGTGCTGCTCGCCGCGCCCGCGGGGGCGCTGTCGCCTTTCGTCGAGCAGCTGAGGAAGGCCGAGGCGCGCAGCGCCTCGGACCCGGAACGCGTCGAGTACGCGACGCGCGCCCTGCGCGCCTGGCTGCCGGAGGACGGCCGCCCGCTCCTGGCCCACGCCCACTTCGCGCGCGCGGAGGGGGAGGCCGCCCTGTTCGACGACGCGGCCGCCGAGGAGGACCTCACCAAGGCCCTCGAGATCGACCCCCGCAACGAGCGCGCGATCCTCATGCGCGCCAGGGCGCGCGCGGCCCTCGGCCGCGGCGCCGACGCCGAGCGCGACGCCCTCGAGTTCCTCTCGACGCGGCACGACGACCCCGAGGGCTGGCTCGCGCTCGGAGAGGCCCGCCTCGCCCAAGGCCCCGCGAAGCCGGACCGCGAGGCGCGCGCCGCGTTCGCCAAGGCCGCGAAGTTCCTCGGCCCCGAGGACCCGCGGCCGAGCCTCGGCGAGGGCCGCGCGTTCCTGTCGGCGCGCCGCCATCAGGAGGCGCTGGCCGCCCTGTCCGCCGCCGCGGAGCGGCCGCAGAAGCGCCGGGCCGAGATCCTGACCTGGCGCTCGCGCGCCTACTCCGCGCTCGGCGACTGGGAGGCCGCGCAGCGCGACCTGAGCCGGGCCCTGCCCGACCTGGAGCGGACCCTCGACGAGCGCCGCCGCGCGGGCGCCGCCCGCCGCGGCATGAGCGCCGCCCGCGTGACCTTGGCCGACGCCTATTTCCGCCGCGGCCTCGCCAACGAGGCGCTCAAGGCCAAGGACCCGGCCCTGGCCGACCACCGCACGGCCTGCGACCTCGGCCTGCGCCCGGCCTGCGCGCGCGTGGCCGCGCTCGAGAAGCCCGAGCCGAAGGAGGCGCCCAAGCCCAAGGCGAAGAAGGCCCCGCGCAAGAAGAACCCCAAAGGCGACGCCGGCGAGCGGATCTACGCGAACTGACCATGGGTAACGGCAACGGAAACGGATTGAACCACGGAGACACGGAGACACGGAGTACGGCAACGGATAAGAAGTCAACGGCTATCAGTCCTGTTGCCGTTAGCTCTCTTTCCGTTCTCCGTGTCTCCGTGTCTCCGTGGTTGATGTTCGTTGTCGTCGCCGTCGCCGTTCTCATGTCTCCGCTGCCCGCGCGGGCGGGGGGGGCGAAGACCTCTCCGGCGGCCGAGGCGCAGCTCGACGCGGGCCTGACCGCGCTGTACAGCCTCGACTACGCCGAGGCGCGCCGCGCCTCGCGCAAGCTCATCGAGCTCGAGCCCGACAACCCCTTCGGCTACCTCTTCGAGGCCGGCGCCATCTGGTGGCAGGCCTCGCAGGAGTACGGCCTGTTCAAGGACACCCCGACCCTCCAGGGGCTCTTCGAGCAGGACATCGAGGCCGGCGTGCGCAAGGCCGAGGCGTACATCGACTCGAAGGACAAGCAGACCCGGGCCGACGGCTATTTCGTCTCGGGGATGACCCTCGGCACCCGCGGCCAGTGGAACCTCATGAAGGGGAAGTGGCTCGACGCCTACTTCGACGGGAAGAAGGCGATGAAGCACCTCAAGAAGTGCGCCAAGCTCGACGACGAGTACGAGGACGTCTACCTCGGCCTGGGCGTCTTCGACTACCAGGCCGCGCACCTCCAGGGCATCGCCAAGCTCGGCGTCCTCTTCGGCCTGCGCGGCGACGAGAAGCGCGGCCTGGAGCGCATCCAGCGCGCGGTGGACAAGGCCGGCTTCGCGCGGCGGCAGGCGGCGCAGATGCTGACCTCCATCTACCTCATCGACCTGCACGACGACGCGCGAGCCCTGCCCCTGATCGAGGGCCTGCGCAAGGATTTTCCGGGCAGCCCCTACTTCATCTTCCTCGAGGCGCTGGTCCGCCACCGCCTCGGCGACTGGGACGGCTCGCTGGCGGTCGGGCGGGAGCTGCACAAGATCGTCGCCGCCGACCCCAAGGCCTTCCGCCACAAGTGGCTGACCTTGGCCTGCGGCCTGTCGGGGTCCGACTGCCTCGCCAAGCCGGAGATGGAGCGGACCTTGGCCTGGCTCGACCACGCCCTCGAGACGACGGCGAAGGAAAAGCCGGGCACCTTCCGCTCGCTGCTCCATCTGCTGCGGGGCGTCACGCTCGACGTGCTCGGCCGGCGCGACGAGGCGGTGAAGGACTATCAGCGCGCCGAGTTCCTGCCGCCGCTCGGGGAATCACGCGAGCTCGCGCGAGCCTGCCTGGCCTCGCCGTGCGACCGCGCGGACGTGCTCAAGCGCCTGCGCGCGATGTCGAAGGAAGACTGACCGCTGAAGAGGCGGGGATCCCTGCAAGCGCCTTGACAGAGGGCGAGGAGAATCCTACCGTAGGCGGCATGGCGAAGATACTGATCATCGACGACGACAGTTCCCTGGTCGGATTCCTGAGCCTGCGCCTGTCCGAGGAGGGGCACACGGTGGTCTCCGCGCCGGACGGATCATCGGGCCCGATGATCGCGTCGCGCGAGAAGCCGGATCTGATCATCCTCGACTACAACATGCCCGCGGCCAGCGGCGCGAAGGTCCACGAGCGCCTGCGCGGCAACACCTTCACGGCCGCCACCCCGATCATCTTCCTCACGGCGACGCCGGTCGGCGAGGTCATCTCCCAGGTCAAGGACGACGACCGCACCCGCTTCCTGCAAAAGCCGGTGGATTTCGCCCTTCTCGCCAAGACGACGGCCGCCTTGCTGCCGCAGACGACGGCGAAGCCTGCCGCTCCCGGGGCGCCGCCGCCCGCCGCGCGGCGCGACCCGGACGAGCCGAACGGCGCCGGGAGCGGCGAGATCCTCGACCTCGACTGAACCCGGCCGCGCGGGGCCGCGCCGCGCTCCCCCTTGTGCGCGGGCCGACGAGTAGACTAGACTAAGGCGATGGCGAACATCATCATCGCGGACGACGACGAAGCCTACTGCATGGTCGTGGGGGACCTCCTCAAGGACCGCGGCCATCAGGTGTCGATCGTGTACAACGCCGCCCATCTGAAGGCGCTCCTGCAGACCGTCAAGCCCGACCTCATGATCATCGACATGCACATGCCGGGAGGCGGAGGCCCCGCAGCGATGGGCGACGTCCGGCGGTCCGGCCTCGCCGCGAAGCCGGTGATCGTCTGCTCGGGGATGCCGGTCGCGCATCAAGAGGAGTGGGCCCGGAGCCAGGGGCTGACGAATTTCGCGTGCCGGCAGAAGCCCCCGGACCTCCCCGAGCTCGGCCGCCTCGTCGATTCGCTCTGCGGGTCCGACGCGCCCCCGCCGGCTCCCTCCCAGGGCGCCTGAGCGCGCCTACGCCCCGCGGCCGCCGCATCTCCAAGTTCACCTGGTTTTAAGGGATCCCATAGCATGGAAGCGATGGGCACCTTCACGTTAAAAGCAGCCATCGCACGAACGGGATGGCGCCTTATGGTGGACCCATGGACGATTCACACCAGGTTTTCGCGAAGCGAAAACCCTGGCGCCGAAGGCGCCATGCCGTTCCTACGATGGCTGCCTCCAACGTGAAGATGGCCATCGCTCCTAAGCTATGGGGGTCCTTCAAAACCCCGTGAACATGGAGGCCTCCTATATTGAATTGGCGGCGCATAGACGCTATCCTACCTGTCTATGGTGAACATCAGCCTCTGGACCGGGATAATCTCGTCGGCGAGCGTTCTGGCCTGGATCGTCACCCGCCCCGGCGCCGCCCGGAACATCTACGACCCGCACGGCCTGCTCGTCGTCTTCGGCGGGCTCGCGTCGGCGATGCTCATCAACACCTCTCTCCCGCAGATCCGGGGAGCCCTGCGGGCCGTCGCCTGGGTGCTGTTCCCCTCGGGCCTGCCCTCGCCGGACGAGGCCTCGGCCGAGCTGGCGCGCCTCTCGCGGCGGGCGCGCGCCGAAGGCGGCATCCTCGCCCTTCGCGGAGAGGGGGGGGATTTCGCGGGAGGCTTCCTCAAGTACGCCCTCGAGACCGCCGCGGCCTGCGGGGAGACCAACGGCTCGCGGGAGATCCTCGACATCGCCATCCGGCGCCGGCGCATCCAGCGGCAGGAGGACGCCAACGTCCTGAGGACCATGGCGACCCTGGCGCCGATGTTCGGCCTGCTGGGCACCCTCGTCGGCATGCTGCAGGTCCTCAATTCGATGTCGGAGCCGACGCGCCTGGGCCCGGCCATGGCGCTGGCGCTGTCCTCGGCGTTCATCGGCATCGGCATGGCCAACTTCATCTGCGTGCCGCTGGCCGGCCACATCCGCTCCCAGGCCATGCGCGAGACGATGATCCTCGAGATGATCGTCGAGGGCGTCCTCGACATCTCGATCAGCCGCCCGACCTTCCAGGTGGAGCTGCGGCTGGCGGCCTACCAGGACCTGAAGGTCGGAGCCGAGGCGGAAGCGGAGGCGGCGGCCTGAGGTCCTCGGGCGGCGGCTCCTGGGACGAGCGCGAAGAGGATCTGGAGAACCAGCTCAACCGCGGCGCGCTGTGGGCCATCACCTACGGCGACCTCATGAGCTACCTCATGATCTTCTTCCTGCTGCTCTACGTCGCCACGGCGACGCGCAGCGTGGGCGTCCAGATGAGCGTGAAGGCCGCCGAGCAGCGCTTCTCCAACGACGCGCAGAGCATCCAGCAGATGTTCACCCGCTACGGCACGCAGAAGATCGCCCGTCTTGAGATCGGGGAGAACAAGATACGCATCGTCTTCATGGCCCCCGTCCTGTTCGACTCCGGCGACGCCTTCCTCAAGAAGGATTCCCTGCCGATCCTCCAGGAGATCGTCTCGACCCTCAACGACCTGCCGAACGCGATCCAGATCGAGGGCCACACCGACGACAGGCCCCTCGGGAAGGGCGCGAGGTTCGCCACGAACTGGGAGCTGTCCGCCGCGCGCGCCTTCGCCGTCCTGCGCTTCCTCGAGATCAACGGCATCGCGCAGCAGCGCCTGTCGGCGATCGGCTACGGGGAGTTCCGGCCGGTGGAGACGAACGCGACGCCCGAGGGCCGCACGGCCAACCGCCGCATCGAGATCAACATCCTCCGCCGCGAGGACTAGGCCGGGCCGGCGGGCCTGGCCGGCGGGCCGGCGCGCGGGACGAGGAACGCGAAGCGGCTTCCTTCCCCGGGCTTCGACTCCACCCAGATGCGGCCGCCGTGAAGGTCCACGATCTTGCGGCAGATGGCCAGGCCCAGGCCGTAGCCGGCGCGCGCCGCCGCGTCGCGGTCGAGCTGGCTGAATTTCTCGAACACCGAGTCGAGCTTGTCCGCGGGGATGCCCGGGCCGCTGTCCTGGACCGAGAATTCGACGTCCGGGCCGACCGCGCGGGCCGAGAGAGAGAGGCGCCCGCCCTCCGGCGTGAACTTCAACGCGTTCCCGGCCAGGTTCATGAGCACGCGCTCGAGCAGCGGCGCGTCGCAGGTCAGCTCGGCGTCCGGCGCGGATTCGGCCGACAGCGCGATGCTCTTGCCGTCGGCGGGTATCTGGTAGAGCTTGCGCACGGCGTCGAGGATCGTCTCCGCCTTCGTCTTCGCCAGGCTGATCCTCATCGTGCCGGACTCGATCTTGGCGGTGTCGAGGATGTCCGTGATCAGGCCGGCCAGCCGCTTCGAGGCCTGCGCGCCGAACTCCGCGTAGCGCTTCTCGCGTTCGCCCCCGTTGGGCATGTTCTTCATGAGGTTGACGATGCCGTCGATCACCGTGAGCGGCCCCCGCAGGTCGTGCACGAGGGAATGGAAGAACTCCTCCTTCATGCTCTCCAGCTCGTGCTCGGCCGTCACGTCGCGCAGGAGCACGAGGATGCCGATCCGGACCTTCTCGCGGGACACGGTCAGCGCCTGGCAGGAATAGTACCGGTCCCGCCCCTCGTCCTTCGCCTGGATCTCGACGTGGAAGAACTCGCCCATCTTGTTTCCCGCGCGCGCCGCGTCGATCAGCCTCATCAGCTGGGGGGACCTTCCCTTGATCGAGGCGACGTCGAGCGCGCCCGTCGCCTTGACGCCCATGATCCTGGCGGCGAGGGCGTTGACGTACAGCACCTGCCCGTCGTGACCCGCCAGGAGGACGCCGTCGGGGATGTTCTTGACCAAGGCGTCGATCTTGGCCTTCTCCTCCAGGAGCTTCTCGACCTGCAGGCCCTGGTAGCGGCCGACCTTCTCCGTCATCGCGTTGAAGGTCGCGCGGAGGCGCTCGAACTCGCCCCAGCCGAGGGGGGGCACGGGACGGGAGAAATCGTTGGCGGACACCCGCTCGGCCGCCGCGAGAAGGAGCTCCACCGGCCGGACCAGGCGCTTGCTCAGCATGTAGGCGCCCGCGGCCACCAGCGCGAGCACCGCGAGGAAGAAGGCCGCCGCCCGCGCCGCGACCTCGGATTCCTCGGCGTAGGCCTCGCGCCGCAGCTGGAGGCTGACCGCGTGCCAGCCCAGGGCGGGGACCGGCGCCGCGGCGGCGACCCACGCGCCGCCGTCGCCCGCGACGTCGTCGAGCCACAGGCCCCCGCCCGCGGGCCAGCGCCAATCCGCCGCCGGGGGGGGCCCGCCGACGCCCGGGACCGGCCGGCCCTCGGCGTCGACGAACAGCAGCCGGCCGGCGTTCGTCGTGATGCGCTGCATGCGTTTGGCCAGGGAGGCCAGAGAATAGACCAGGTACACGCTCCGCCCGTCGGCCAGGGGATGGACGGCGGGGACGAAGGCCCGGCCGCCGGCGGAGACCGGCGCGCCCAGGGACACCAGGCCCGTCTTCTTCGATTCGCGCAAGGCGGGATCTCCCGAGCGGTCCTCGGGGACGGTGGAGAACAGGTCCGGGTCCGCCACGCGCACGACCTCGCGCCCCCCGGCGTCGACGAGCGACATCAGGGCGATGGAGGAATCCGAGAGCGCGGCGCGCCTCACGGCGGCCTCCTCGAGCCGCGCCAGGCCGCGGGCCCGGTCGAGCTCCTCCACGACGCCGAGCGCCCGGTTGAGCTGCTCGAGCGTGCGCTCCGCCTGCTCTCCCGTCAGCGCCGCCAGGCGCCCGTGCATGACGCGGGCGTTCTCCCGCACCGCCCTGCGCCCGGACAGCATCCAGCCGCCGAGCCCGGCCAGCGGCAAGGTCGCGAAGAGCATCAGGATGAGGAAGAGGCGCGGGAAGAGCTTCACGGCCTGGCGGTGGGACGCGCCGGCGCGGGCGCGAAGGTCAGGATCAGGCAGGCGCCGTGCCCGCTCGCGGCGTTCGACGCGTCCGCGTCGCCGCCCCAGCGGCGCAGCGCGCGGCGCACCGCCGCCAGCCCCAGCCCCGCGTGGCCTTGCCGGGGGGAGACGAACGGCTCGAACCTGCGCTCGAGCCAGGCGAGGGGGTAGCCCGGGCCGTCGTCGCGGAACTCGAGCCGCACCGCCCCGGCCTCGGACGCGCCCAGCTTGACGTGCAGCGTCGCGCCGCGAGGAAGAGCCTCGAGCGCGTTGCGCAGGACGTGGTGCAGGGCCAGGCGCAGCTGCTCCGGGTCGTGAGGGGAGTCGGGCGGCTGGCGGGAGCCCTCGCGCGTCAGCGCGATCCCGCGGCCGCGGAACGCGGCGTCCCACGCCGCCAGGGCCGAGTCGAGGACCGGCGAGATCGGGGCCGTTTCGGTCGACGCGGGCGAATCGGAGAGCGCCAGCTCGATCGTCGCCAGGGAGTCCGCCGCCTGGCTGAGGCTCGAGCCGGTCAGGCGCAGGATGGCCCGCTGACCCGTCGACATCGGCCCGGACGAGAGGCGGCGCAGGTGGCCGTAGGCGGCCTGCAGGGGCGGCTTCACGAGGCGGAAAAGCCTCGCCCAGCCCGGCTCGAGGGAGAACTCCATGGCCGGATATTCCACGCCGGCGGCCTCCTCCACGCCGCCCTCCGCCCCGATGCCGGCCGGCGGCAGGGAGGGGGAGAGCGCCTCGTGGAGCTTCCGCTCGAGCTCATGAGCGCTCAGCTCGAGCGCGCGCTCGCGCGCCAGCGCCGCCGCCCGCTGCTCGGACAACTCCCGGCGAAGGGAGGCGATGACGGCCGAAGCCGCCTCGAAATCGGCGCGCAGGGACGGGACGGCCTCGAGCGCCTGCCTGCGCTCCAGCTCGTCGCGATGGATGCGGCCGAGCGCTTGATCCAGGCGCTTGCGCAGCGCGTCGACCTCGGAGACGGCCTTCGCTTCGCGGGTCCCGGATTCGGCGGCGGCCCGGTCGAGCTCCGCGTGCGCGGCGAGGAGGTCGCGCCGCAACGCCTGCTCCATCGAGCGGCGGGACGCCTCGGCGTCCGACCCGGCGGCCTCGGCCTTGCGCCGCAGGGTCTCCAGGCGCACGTGCTCCGCGCTCAGCAGCGACACCCGCTCCTTGAGCCCGACGACCTGCCGGGCCAGTTCCGCCGCGCGGCGGCCCGAATCCGCGGCGCCCTCGGCGCGGGCCTCCTCGAGGTCGCGCGCCGTGGGCCGCTCGGCCAGCTCCGAGCGCAGGCGCCCGAGCTCCTCGAGCAGCGCGGCGCCCTGCGCGCGGGAGGCCTCCAGCTCCGCCGACAGGCGGCGAAGCTCCTCGCGCGCGAAGGCCAGCGCCTCGCGCCTGACGCCTTCCGACGCGGGAACGAGAGGCGCGGCGGGCGTCTCGCCGGCGCCCGAGAAGCGGCGCAGGTCGTCGAGCGCGCCGGCCGCCGCGTCCAGCCTGCGCCGGGCCTCCTCGAGCGGATCGCGGCGCGGCGGCGTCAAAGCGTATCCTCCGCCCCGGCGCCCTGCGCGAGCCTGACCTGCCCCTTGGCGGCCAGGTCGAGGACGAGGTCGAGCAGCTTCGCGCGGGCGGCCACGACCTTGTCCTTCGGCTGGGGGACCGAGGCTTCCTCGCGGACCAGGCCGCGAGGCCCGTCCGGGAGCTCGGCCAGGACGCGGTTGACGAGGCCTTCGGGAGCGCCGCGCAGAGCCGTTCCCCACAGCTCGTACGGCACGGCGCCCATGACGCGCCGAAGGTCGGTGGGAGACAGCGCCGCGAAATCCTCGAACGCGAACAGCTGGCTCTCGACCGACTCGACCCCGGGCCGGTCCTTGTCGGCCAGGCGCTCGAGGAGCTCCGCGCGCTCGTCGCCGGGGAAGCGGCTCAGGATCGACGCGAGACGCTGTGAGCCCCGGACGCCGTTGGCGACCGAGATCCTCAGCCGGTCCTCGATCTCGGACAGGCGGTCCGGGTCCACGGCGTTCAGCTTCAAGATGGCCGACGACGCCTCGGCCTGGACGCCGGACGGCAGCTTCGAGAACAGCCGCGAGGCCGTCTCCGGGGACAGCTTGGCGAGATAGGCGAAGACCTGCGCGAGATCGGCGGGAGCCTCGCCGGCCAGCGTGCGCGCCGCGTCCCCCGCGTCGGCCGTCTCCAGGAAGTCGAACCGCCGTCCCAGCGCCCCCACGGGCGCCGCCGCGGACCCGCCTCCGGCGCCGGCTTCGACGAGCCCGGCGGGCGAGCCGGGAAGGAGCTCCGGCAGGGGTTCGCCCATGCCCTGCTCCGGCTCCGCTCCGCCGCGCCGGGAGGTCAGTTCTTTGGCGAAGACGCGCGCGCCCCGCACGAACGCCGCGGCGAGGATGAGGACGAAGAGCAGCGCGCCGAGCAGGCCGGACGCCGCGAAGACGAGCTTCCGCCAGTCCCCCGGCGTGGAGAAGGCGGATTTCCAGGCGGGACGCATGGGAGCCCGCACGATGCTCAGCCTGTCACCGCGAGCGTCGTCGATGCGCAGCAGCTGCGGCAGGATCTGCGCCGCCTCGCGCGCCTCGGCCTCCGTCAGGGCCGAGTCCAGGACGGCGGTGGCCTCGATCTTCTTGATCTCGAAGCCGGCGTCCCTCAGGCTGTGCTCGAAATCCTTCTGGAAGGGCACCATGGGCTGGGCCGGGCCGGGCTCCTTCCCGGCGGCGGCGGCGCGGTCCTTATAGTAGCCGGGCAGGTCGAGCAGGCGCAGGGCTTCCTTGACCCCGCCCGAGCCGTCCTTGGAGATGGGCGTGAACATCTCCACCTCGGAGCGGATCTGAAGCCGCTCGCCCCGGACCTCGACGAGGACCTTCGCGCGGCCGGGGCCGAGGATGCCGTCGAGCACGGACACGGCGCGGCTCGAGAGCCTCTCGGAAACGAGGATCTCGTCCGAGGACGTCTCGGCCGCCCCGGCCGGGACGGCGAGCAAGGCGGACACGGCGAAAAACGCTAGCGCGCGCATGCCTTTATAGGATAGCTCATGCGCGCGGCTTAGCGGTTAAGGATTTGTTATCGAGCGGGAGCCTGAAGAAGAAGCGGCTGCCGCGCTCCGGGCTCGACTCCGCTCCGACGACGCCTCCGTTGAGCTCCACGAGCGATTTCACGATGGACAGTCCGAGGCCGGTGCCGATCGCGGACATGCTGTTCTTCACCCGGGTGAACGGCTTGAAAAGCGTCCCGAGCGCCTCCGGCGTCATGCCCACCCCGGTATCCGCCACGAAGCATTCGACTCCCTCCGGGACCCGCCTCAAGCCCACGGTCACGCGTCCGCCGCGAGGCGTGAACTTGACGGCGTTCGACACGAGGTTCGTGACCGCCTGGGTGATCAGGTCGGGGTCGACGCGCAACTGCGGGAGCCCCGGCTCGAGCTCGAGGGCGAGCGTCTTGCCTTCCTCCTCGGCCCACGGGCGCTGGAACAGGGCGGCGTCCTCGACGAGACGCGTCAGGTCGCACAGGCGCGGATGGAAATCCATGTTGCCGCGCTCGATCTTGGCCGTGTTCAGCAGGCTGGTGACGAAATGGGCGAGGCGCGCCGCGTTCTGATGGATCCGCTCGAGCTGGCGCCGCTCCTCCGGGGCGAGGTTCTTGGCCTCCGCCAGCAGCAGGCGAACGTAGCTGTCGATGGAGAAAAGCGGGGAACGCAGCTCGTGGGTCACCGAAGCGACGAAGGTCCGTTTCATGTCCTCGAGCTCGCCCAGGCGCGCCGTCATCCGGTTGACGCCCTTGGCCAGCCGCGCGACCTCGTCGGAGCCGCCGTCATCGATCCGGCGGCTCAGGCGCCCCTCGCCGACGTCGGCGAGGGCGCGCTCGATGACGATGAGGCGCCGGGTCAAGGTCCAGGCGAGCGGGACGCTGAGCAGCATGCCCGCGAAGAGCACGATCGCCACCGCGCCGCCGAGGTCGCGCGCCAGGGCGGCCCGCGCCGCCGAGATCCGCCGCTCGAGCTCCTTCGTCGAGAACATCAGCGAGACCGAGACGGCGTCCTGGCCCGCCGCCGCCGGCGCGGTCAGGAGCTCCTCGCGGAGGCTGTCTCCGCCCGCGACGGGCTTGGCGCCTTCGGCGTCCTGCCACCGGCCGGAGAAGTTCACGCGCGCCGACTGGACCTCCGGGCGGTCCCGGATCAGGAACGAGAGGTAGTCGAGCAGCATGAGCGGGTCCTTGGCCAGCTGGGATTCCGCGGCCATGGACCTCACGCTGTCCGTCAGTATGTGGATCTTCTCCTCTTCGCCCCGGCGCAGGGTCGAGCCTTCGATGACGAAGAATATCCCGGCCGCCGCGACCGCCGTGACGGCGATGGCGACCAGCAGGACGGACGCGAGCTTGAACCGTATGCTCATCAGCGAGGCTTGCGGCGATCGATGCGCTCAAGCGCCTTGCGCGCCTGCTCGTTCTCGGGGTCGATCTGGATGATGCGCAGGAACATCGCGCTGGCCTGCAGATACTCGCCGCGCGCGTAGTGCTCGACGCCCTTCTGGTAGAGGACCTGCACGTCGCGCGGGTCCGCGCGCTTCGCCGCCGGCGGGGCGGCGGGGGCCGGCGACGGCCTCGCCGGGGGCGCGGCGACGGGCGCGGGCGCCGCGTCCGGGGCGGGCTCCGGGGCCGCGGGCTCCGCCTCCACGGCGGCGGCCGGCGCCAGCCCGCCGGGCAGCTGCTTGCCGCTGGCGCGCTCGGCGGCCAGCTTCATGTAGGTGCGCAGGGACTCGATCTCCTTCTCCCGGGTCTCGAGCTTCAGCGCCGCTTCCCACATCTGATTGGCCTCGAGATAGCGGCCCGTCAGGTAGCGCAGCGAGCCGAGGCGCTCGAGGGCGGTGACCGACTCGGGCTCGAGCTCGATCACGTCCTTGAGCAGGGACTCCACGCGGCCCTGATCGCCGCGCGTGTTGGCGAACTCGACGCGATAGAGGAGCTCGTCGATGAACCCTCGGGGATGATCGGCCGCCAGGCGGTCGGCCTTGAGCCCCACGGCCTTCTCCATCTCCTCGACGAAGTGCGCGTGGAGGGCGTCCTCGGGCTTCATGCTGAGCGCGTACGAGGCGTGCAGCATGGCCACGCGGTCCTTGCCGTTCAGGAAGTCGCGCAGGGTCGCGGCCACGTTGGTCTCGAACTTGTCGCGGGGCTCGGCGAACTCCGGGTAATAAGAGGCGACCAGGCCGAGGCGGTTCGACAGCCGGATCATGCCGGAGCTGAGCGGCTGCTTCTGCGCGAAGTCGCCCAGCTCCTTCTGCGCCGCGCGGTACTTGCGCTCCTCGATGAGGGAGCGCACCAGGGCCAGACGCGGGTCGGTCAGGTCCTGAGGCTTGAGCTCCTGCTTGTATTCGTAGCCGTAGTCCGGGCCGTGCTCGCGCAGGCGCTTGGCCTGCTCGAGCAGCTCCCGGCTGATCTCCTCGTCGCCGGTCGGCGCGCCGAAGTGGAAGGTCATCGCGACGCGGTGCGAGCCGGAGTTGGCCTTGACGGCGCCCACCGGCAGGATCATCGCGTAGTCGACCTGGATCTTGTTGATGCGGTACGACGCGCCCATCGTCATCTGGCGCCAATCGTCGCTGCCCACGCCCAGGGAGCCGCGGACGCCGAACTGGCCGTAGTCGAGGGTCGGGAAATAGCGCTCGGCGGCGAAGACATAGTCGCGCCCGCTCGAGCCGGCCGCGGTCTTCTTCACGCGCACCTCGCCGACCAGGCTCAGCCACAGGGACTTGTAGGCCAGCCCGAGATTGATGCCGCGCTGGAGCTTGTCGCTCCCGGAGAACGCCACGTTCGGGGCGGTCAGATGCTGCACGGCCAGGCCCACCTGCCAGCGAAGGGGGAAGCGGTAGAGGAATCCGAGGTCGGCGTCGATGGCGCTCTTGCTCTTCGCGCCGCTGAGCACCGGGTCGACTCCCTGGCCGCAGTTGATGCCGTCGCAGGCGTTGGCGGCCTCGGCGCCGGCCGTGAACGAGCGCGTCAGGTACTTGGCCGCGAAGCCCACCATCAGCTGGGAGCCGGACTCGCGCTCGACCGGCTTGAAGCCGTACGCCGCCGTGAGCGCCTGCTCGGTGTAGGCGCCGGCCAGCGAGAGGCGGTCGAGGCCGAAGGCCAAGGTCCGGCTCTTCTTGCCGCGCGAGAGGGGGTGGGCGTAGACGAACTGAGAGGAGCCGATGTCGGAGCCGTCGCTCAGCCCCATGTACAGGCGGGAGTAGGCCGCGGAGAACTGCTTCCGGTCCAGCTGGGCCAGGCCCGCGGGGTTGTAGTGCAGGGCGTAGGCGTCGTCGGCCAGCGCCCCGAAGGCGTCGCCGAGGCCCGGGGCGCGGGCGCCGGCGCCGGTCTCCTCGAACGCGGCGGAAGCGGGGCGGGCGAGGGCGGCCGCGAGCAGGAACGCAAGGACGAGGAGCCTCATCGCACCACCACCAGCACGCCCGATCGGGACGCCTGATCGATCGTGACGACGTAGATGTAGACGCCGTTGGCGAAGCCGCGCGGATCCCAGACCGCGAAGGTGGTGTTGGTCTCGATGGTGATGGAGGCCACCTGACGGCCGCTCAGCTCATAGATGCGGATGCTCCCGGCCGAATCCTGGGGGTTGGAGTACTGGAAGACGGCGGTGTCGTTCTTCCGGTCGCCGTTGGGCGTCACGAAGCGATTGACGCCCGTGAAGGAGAAGCCCTGGGGGGCCAAGGGCGCCGCGACGCCCGTGCTGATGAGGACCAGGGCCAAACAGACGATTTTATGCAGCATCCGCCAGGAGTATAGAGGAACGCTGCGAAGTTGATGTTACGGCGGGACGAAATATAGGCGCCGCGGGCGGCCTAATTACCGTAATTACACGCTATTTGAGGATGACGACCGTGCCGGTGAAGGTCCGCCCCTCGCCCTCGAGCTGATAGATGTAGATGCCGCCGGGGACGGCGGCGCCGGGGCGCCATTCCAGCGTGTTTTGCGCGGGCCCGGGGAGCATCTCCGAGACGACGACCCGCCCGCGCATGTCGAGGATGCGGCCGCGGACCTGGGCGTCCCGGGGGTTGTCGAAGGTGAAGACGACGCCGTCGTTCTTGCCGTCGCCGTTGGGCGTCACGAAGCGGTTGGAGAGGCCCGCCGTGTTGAAGGCGAAGCTCGCGGCGCGCTCGACGCTGCGGATCTGGTACCGCCCCAGGTACACCGTCTCCACGTTCAGCGTCTGGTCCGTCTGGTCCAGCCGTCCGTACATCTGGACCCAGCGGGAGCCGTTGTACCAGTAGACGCCCAGGTGGTCCGGCGTGGCCGGCGCCGCGGCCGCGGCGATCACGGAGGAGACGCCCATCTCGTAGCGCAGCTTCAGCCGCCCCATGACGGGCATCGCCAGGTTCGCCATCGAGGTCAGGCCGCCCTGCTTGGCGCCGAACTCGACGGACTTGAACACGCGTCCGCCCACCTCCTCGGAACGGCTCGACGCCGCGATGAGGTAGGCGGTCTGCGCCTGGCCGGCGACGCCCTCGATCAGGCGCACGCTCGCCGCCGTCACCTCGAAGTAGCTGCGGTCGTCGGGCGCGACCGCGAAGGCCGACAAGGTCCCGACCGCGCGGATGACGGAGCGGCCGGACGGTCCGGAGGCGTTCTCGGACCTCACGTGATAGAAATACTGCGGCCCGCCGGCGGGATCGGTCCAGGCCAAGGCGGAGCTCGACAGGAGCACCTGCCGGGTCCACGTCCCGGCGATCACCGAGGTCGCGCGATAGACGCTGTAGCCCGTCAGCTCCGAGGCCGTCGCCGCGCTCGGATCGGCGAACGCGCCTCCGTCCTCGAAGCGCTCCACGGGCATCCAGCTCACGGTGACGTTGACGCCCGCGCTCGCCATCGCCACGCCGTACGGCGTCTGCGCGGCCCGGACGAAGGGCAGCGGGAACGTCACGGTCGAGACGGAGGGCGCGTAGCTCGCGGCCCCGTTCCAGTTCAGCGCGCCGACGCGAAGATGGTACGTCGCGCCGCCCTGCAGGCCGGTGACGGTCACGGTCGAGAGAGCCGGGCCGCTCAGGTAGACGGACCCCCACAGAGGGGCGAAGCCGGAGCTGACCGCGACCTCGAGGACGTAGCCGGACGCGGAATTCGACGAAGCGTCGGGGGGAGCGGACGGCAGCGGCAGCCAGTTCACCACGACGCTCGTCGCGAAGACCTCGTAGACGGCGGTCCCCGCGACCGGCTTGGCCAGGCTCGCCGTGGACAGGACGACCGGAGCGTAAGCCGTCGTCCCGCCCCACAGCGCGCCGGCGCGGAAATAGTAGGTCGTGTTCGGGTCGAGGCCGGTGGGAGCGAGCCTGGCCTGCGCCCCGGCGACCGCGGAGCTGATGACCGTCCCGCTGAAGTCGGCGGCGCTCGAGGCCGAGATGACGTAGCCGTCCGCGCCGACGGTCCCGAACTGGACCCCGGCGCTCGACGTCCCGACGAACCAGAACGCGGGCGAAAGAGGGACGGGGAGGTCCGGCCAATCGACGAGCGAATTGGGGTCGTTCTCGTACGACGGGCCCATGCGCGCGCCCGCGGGCGCCCGCATCGTGACGCGCGAGGCCGGGTCCAGGGCGGAGGCGCCGACGTTGACGGAGACCGTCGCGTCCTCGAAGCCGGCCAAAGCGATGGTCGAGACGAAGGTCCCGCCGAGGAAGTGGACGGCGGTCGCGCCGCCGGCCAGGCCGCGGAAGGTGACCGAGTCGACGGCGAGGCTGAACGACGCGCCTTGCGTCGACACTTCTATGCCGCGGCCGGCGCCGCTGAAGGTCACGCTGCCCAGGGCCACGACGCCGGCGCCGCCCTCGCCCAGGGCCAGGCCGCGGCCCTGCGCGGGGGCGCGCAGCGTGCTCGTCGCCAGCGTCAGGCCGGAGCTCCCGCCGGCGAGCTCCAGCGCCGAGCCGATGGTGCTCGTCGCGACGATGACCGAGCCGCGGATCACGGTGCCGGTGGAGCCCGTGACGAAGGCGGCGGTCGAGCCGAGGATGGTGGAACCGTCGATCGTGGTGTAGGACGCGCGCTCGAGGACGGCGCCCGCCCCGAGGGAGTTCGCCACGTAGGATCCGGCGACCGTGTTGCTGGCCGAGTCGACGACGTACAGGGCGTAGCTGGCGCCT
>Ga0255338_1002328_pt1 | contig 28677 bp, 21 predicted proteins | sample MeOH1_35cm_T4_19_FD_203715 | JGI IMG/M metagenome (GOLD analysis project Ga0255338, IMG submission 203715) | Sandy soil microbial communities from University of British Columbia, Vancouver, Canada - MeOH1_35cm_T4_195 | ecosystem: Engineered > Artificial ecosystem > Sand microcosm > Unclassified ...
CAGCATCGACAGGTGCGCCACGCCGAAGATGTTGGCGATGGTGGCGTTGGTGGGCGGCACGGTGGACAGCCACAGCAGGCCGATCACCGCGGAGAAGATGTACACCGACCAGGGCGTCAGCGGCGCCAGCAGGAACAGCGTGATCGCCACCGAGCGCCCGAGGTAGATGCCGGCCAGGAGTTTGCGCTTGGCGAGCTTCTGCCCCAGCATGCCGACCACGTAGGTGCCGAACACGTTGAACAGGCCGATGATCGCCAGCGCGGTGCTGGCCACCTGCGGCGACAGGCCCTTGTCCCTCAGGTAGCTGGGCATGTGCACGCCGATGAACACCACCTGGAAGCCGCACACGAAGTAGCCCGCCATCAGCAGCTGGAAGCTGGGGTAGTGGAAGGCTTCGCCCAGCGCCTGCAGGATGGTCTGCTCGCGCTTCGGCGCGTGCGCGCCGCCCAGCCCCGGCTCGCGCAGCCCGATCGCCAGCGGCGCGATCAGCAGTGCCGCCGCCGCCAGCGCCAGCAGGGCGCCCTGCCAGCCGAAATTGCTGATCAGGGTCTGCTCCACCGGCACCATCAGGAACTGGCCGAAGGAGCCGGCCGCGGCCGCCACGCCCATGGCCCACGAGCGCTTGCTCGGATCGATCTGCCGCCCGATCACGCCGTAGACGATCGCATAGGTGGTGGCCGCCTGCGCCGCCCCGATCAGCACGCCGGAGGTCAGCGCGAAGACCAGCGGATTGGTCGGGAAGGCCATGCCGGCCAACCCCGCCGCGTACAGCAGCGCCCCGCCCGCCAGCACGCGGAAGGCGCCGAAGCGGTCGGCCAGCATGCCGGCGAAGATGCCGATGAAGCCCCAGGCCAGGTTCTGGATCGCCAGCGCGAAGGAGAAGGTCTGCCGGTCCCAGCCCTGGGCCTGCGTGATCGGCTGCAGCCACAGGCCGAAGCCGTGGCGGATGCCCATGGAGAGCGTGACCACCATGGCGCCGCACACGAGCACCTGGGTCATCGAAAGCTTGGGGGCTGCGGATTGCATCCGCGCGACTGTAGCGAGAAGTGCCTCGCAACGCATGCCGCGCGGCTGACAACCCCGTTGAAATTTGGGGCCGACATTGATGCGCGAGCGGCATCGATGCGACGCGGCGGCTGGATGCCCATCCAGTTCGCCTCCGGAGGCCCACTACAATTCGGCTCCCATGGCCACGAAACCGTCCGACTATTCCGAAGGCTCGATCCGGGTGCTCAAGGGGCTGGAGCCCGTCAAGCAGCGCCCGGGCATGTACACCCGCACCGACAACCCCCTGCACGTGCTGCAGGAGGCGCTGGACAACGCCGCCGACGAAGCGCTGGCCGGCTACGGCAAGCGCATCGGCGTGATCATGCATGCCGACGGCTCGGTCAGCATCCTGGACGACGGCCGCGGCATCCCCTTCGGCCTGCACCCGGAGGAGAAGGCGCCGGTGATCGAGCTGGTGTACACGCGGCTGCACGCCGGCGGCAAGTTCGACAAGGGCAAGGGCGGCGCCTACAGCTTCTCCGGCGGCCTGCACGGCGTGGGCGTGTCCGTGACCAACGCGCTGGCCCGGCGCATGGAAGTCACCACCTACCGCGAGGGCCAGGTCGCCGCGATCGCGTTCTCCGGCGGCGACGTGATCGAGCAGCTGCAGGTGCGCAAGGCCGGCCCCGACGACCGCAGGCAGGGCACGACGGTGCGCGTCTGGCCCGATGCGAAGTACTTCGAGTCGAGCCAGGTGCCGATGGCCGAACTGGCCCACCTGCTGCGCAGCAAGGCGGTGCTGATGCCCGGCGTGACCGTGCAGCTCACCGACGAGAAGAAGAAGGAAACCCAGACCTGGCAGTACAAGGGCGGCCTGCGCGATTACCTGATGCAGACCCTGTCCGCCGACCCGATCATCCCGATCTTCGAGGGCGAGGCCTACGCCGAGAACAACGAGAACTTCGCCGAGGGCGAGGGTGCGGCCTGGTGCGTGGCCTTCACCGAGGAAGGCCAGCCGGTGCGCGAGAGCTTCGTCAACCTGATCCCCACCACCGCCGGCGGCACGCACGACAGCGGCCTGCGCGACGGCCTGTTCAACGCCGTCAAGAGCTTCATCGAGCTGCACAACCTGCAGCCCAAGGGCGTGAAGCTGCTGCCCGAGGACGTGTTCGCGCGCGCCTCCTACGTGCTCTCCGCCAAGGTGCTCGACCCGCAGTTCCAGGGCCAGATCAAGGAGCGGCTGAATTCGCGCGACGCGGTGCGGCTGGTCTCCAGCTTCGTGCGGCCCGCCCTCGAACTGTGGCTGAACCAGCACGTCGAGTACGGCAAGAAGCTGGCGGAGCTCGCGATCAAGGCGGCGCAATCGCGCCAGAAGGCCGGCCAGAAGGTGGAGAAGCGCAAGGGTTCGGGCGTGGCGGTGCTTCCGGGCAAGCTGACCGACTGCGAAAGCAAGGACCTGGCGCACAACGAGGTCTTCCTGGTCGAGGGCGACTCCGCCGGCGGCAGCGCCAAGATGGGCCGCGACAAGGAAAGCCAGGCCATCCTGCCCCTGCGCGGCAAGGTGCTGAACACCTGGGAGGTGGAACGCGACCGCCTGTTCGCCAACACCGAGATCCACGACATCGCGGTGGCCATCGGCGTCGATCCGCACGGGCCCGCCGACACGCCCGACCTCACCGGCCTGCGCTACGGCAAGATCTGCATCCTGTCGGACGCCGACGTCGACGGCTCGCACATCCAGGTGCTGCTGCTCACGCTGTTCTTCCGCCACTTCCCCAAGCTGATCGACTCCGGCAACGTCTACGTGGCGCGCCCGCCGCTGTTCCGGGTGGACGTGCCGGCGCGCGGCAAGAAGCCGGCGGGCAAGCAGTACGCGCTGGACGAGGGCGAACTCAACGCCATCCTCGACAAGCTGCGCAAGGAAGGCGTGGCCGAAGGCAAGTGGACCATCAGCCGCTTCAAGGGCCTGGGCGAGATGAGCGCCGAACAGTTGTGGGAGACCACGCTGAACCCCGACACGCGCCGGCTGCTGCCGGTTACGCTCGCCAAGTTCGATTTCTCCGGCACGGAGAACCTGATCACCAAGCTGATGGGCAAGGGCGAGGCCGCGGCGCGGCGCGAGCTGATGGAACTGCACGGCGACGCCGTGGAAATCGACATCTGAGCACCGGCCAGAGGAGGGCACATGACGACATTGCAACCCGGAACCACCCCCGAGCCCGCGCGCGTGCGCCTGCGCCCGACCATGCAGAGCGACCTGGAGTACGTCCTGTCGCTGGAGCAGGACCCCGGGAACCTGCCCTACATCACGCCCTGGGAGAAGATGCAGCACGAGGCGGCGATCCGTTTCCCGGACTTCCGCCACTTCATCATCGAGGCCGGCCCGGGGCTGGAACGCGCCGGTTTCCTGATCCTGATCGGCTGCCGCAACCAGCACGCCTGCATCGAGTTGAAGCGCATGGTGGTGCAGAACCAGGGCCAGGGCTTCGGCCATGCGGCCGTGCGCGTGATCAAGAAGATCGCCTTCGACGACCTCGGCGCGCACCGCTTCTGGCTCGACGTGAAGATGCGCAACACCCGCGCGCAGGCCCTGTACGTGAAGGAGGGCTTCGTGCAGGAAGGCGTGCTGCGCGAGGCGGTGCGCGTGCGCGACGGCTTCGATTCGCTGGTGGTGATGTCCATGCTGGCCGCCGAATACGCCCAGCGCCGCGGCCAGGCGCTGGAGCTGCAGCAATGAAGCTGCTCGCTGCCGTGGCGGCGGCCTGTGCGCTGTGGGTGGCCCCGGCGCAGGCGGAGATCTGGGGCTTCGTCGACGGCCAGGGCACGGCGCACTTCGCGGCGCAGAAGCTGGACGCGCGCTACCAGCTGTTCTTCCGCGGCGGCGAGAGCTTCGACACCGCCGAAGGCGTGGCCGCGCCGCGCGCCGAAGCGCCCGGGCCGGCGGCCGGCCGGGTGCTTTCCTTCCTGCAGGTCTCGCCGGGATTCCGCCAGATGCAGCCGCAGGTGAGCGAAGCCGCGCGCGACCACGGCATCGAGCTCGCCCTGCTGCAGGCGCTGATCGCGGCCGAGTCGGGCTTCGATCCCGGCGCCGTCTCGCCCAAGGGCGCGATCGGCCTGATGCAGCTGATGCCCGCGACGGCCGAGCGCTATGGCGTCAGCGGCGATGCCCGCGCGCCGATCGAGCGCAAGCTCAAGGACCCGCGCACCAACCTGCGCACCGGCGCGCGCTACCTGCGCGACCTGCTGCGCATGTTCCCCGGCCGGCTGGAGCTGGCGCTGGCGGCCTACAACGCCGGCGAGGGCGCGGTGCAGAAGGCGGGCAACCGCATCCCGAACTACCCGGAAACGCAGAACTACGTCCGCACCGTGATGCAGCTCTACACGCTGCTGCGCCCCGCTGCCGCCATCGCGTCGCCGTCGCAGCAGCCGCGCCGCGTGCGCATGGAGCTGGCCGGCGCCGCCGGCGCGGGCGCGCGCCGCAACATGCCGCCGGGCGTCGCCGCCGTCACTGCGCTCGAAGGCCCGGGCGAAGCCGCCGTGGTGGTGCACGACTGAGGCTTGGTCGCGCAGCAACCAGTCCCCCGTGAGCGACAGCATCGATCCGGCACAGCTCTGGCTGGGCGCCCTGGTGGGCGCGCAGGTGCTGCTGGTGTTCCTGTGCGCGATCGAGGCCAATGCCTACGGTGAGCGGGCGCTGCTGCTGCACGCGGCGGCCACGTTGATGGCGGTGCTGTCGGTGCTGGCGCTGATCGGGCGCGAGCCGCTCGCGCCCACCGCGGTGCTGCTGCTGGTGCCCGCGCTCGCGGGCCTGCAGTTGCTGGACCTCGTGAGCCACGCGGGCGGGCTGCGCCAGGCGCGCCGCTGGCTGTTCGCCGCCAGCGCCATCGTGCTGCCGGTGGTGGCGGTGCTGGCCGTGTACAGCGGCTGGGCCCTGATCGGCGGCATCGTGCTGTGGACTTCGGTCGTCCTGATGCTGATGGCGCGGGCCCTGCGCCAGAGCCGGCCCTGGATCTGGTGGCTGCTGCCGGCGCTCGCGGCGCTGGCACTCGCGAGCTTCCGGCTGGCGGCAGACAGCCCGCCCTACGAGATGGACGACGCGCTCTGGCAGGCCGGCCTGCTCACGCTGTGGGCGGCGTTCACGTACCTGGCCACCGGCTGGCGCGGGCGCATCTTCGGCGAGACGCAGGCGCGCGTGCTGGGCCGCACCACCATCGATCCGCTCACCGGCCTGGCCACGCCCCTGGTGCTGGTGGAGCGGGTGCAGGCCGCGCGCCACCTCACGCGCCGCTACGGCCATCCCAGCGTGCTGATGATCGTCAACATCGACAACCTCGGCGCGCTGACGGCGGAGTTCGGCCCGGAGGCCTCCGAGGCTGCCGTGCTGGCCACCGCCAGCCGCATCCGCGCCTCGCTGCTGCGCGACGGCGACGTGGCCGCGCGCCTGACGCACTCGCGCATGGCCGTGCTGGTCGAAGGCTGCGCACCGGCCGAGGCCGCGGCCACGGTGGCCACGCGCATCCTCGTGGCCGGACTGAAGGAGCCGCTGGCCGCGGCGCGCGCAGAATACCTGCACTTGCGCATCGTGCTGGCGGCCGTGCCGAGCGACGAGATGTCGCCCAAGCTGCTGCTGCAGAAACTCCACAACCGCCTGGACCAGGAAGTGCGCGCCGCCTCCGAGCGCCGCATCCTCACCGTGAGCCAGGAAGAACTCATCGCCCCCGATCCCCCGACGACCATCCGATAACGACCATGGAGCAGGAACTCATCCCCCTCGCCGACTCCGGCGACGAAGGCGGCAGCCTCGACCTGGCCAGCTACGCGCAGCGGGCCTACCTGGAATACGCGCTGAGCGTGGTCAAGGGCCGCGCGCTGCCCGACGTGGCCGACGGCCAGAAGCCGGTGCAGCGCCGCATCCTCTACTCGATGTGGCGCATGGGCCTGGGCTTCGGCGGCGGCAACGCCGGCGCCAAGCCGGTCAAGAGCGCGCGCGTGGTCGGCGACGTGCTGGGCCGCTTCCACCCGCACGGCGACCAGGCCGCCTACGACGCGCTGGTGCGCATGGCGCAGGATTTCGCCCAGCGCTATCCGCTGATCGACGGCCAGGGCAACTTCGGCAGCCGCGACGGCGACGGCGCCGCGGCGATGCGCTACACCGAAGCGCGGCTGGCCAAGATCGCCAACCTGCTGCTCGACGAGATCGACGAGGGCACGGTCGAATTCGTCCTGAACTACGACGGCAGCACGCAGGAGCCGGTGGTGCTGCCCGCGCGCCTGCCCTTCGCGCTGCTCAATGGCGCGAGCGGCATCGCGGTGGGTCTCGCGACCGAGATCCCCTCGCACAACCTGCGCGAGGTGGCCGAGGCCTGCGTCGCGCTGGTGAAGAACCCGAAGCTTTCCGACGAGGACCTGTTCGCGCTGATCCCCGGCCCCGACTACCCGGGCGGCGGCCAGGTGATCTCCGGTCCCGCGGACATCGCCGAGGCCTACGGCAGCGGGCGCGGCTCGCTCAAGGTGCGGGCGCGCTGGAAGATCGAGGAGCTGGCGCGCGGCCAGTGGCAGCTGGTGGTGACCGAACTGCCGCCGGGCGTGAGCACGCAGAAGGTGCTGGAGGAGATCGAGGAGCTCACCAACCCGAAGGTCAAGGCCGGCAAGAAGACGCTGACGCAGGACCAGGCGCAGCTGAAGCAGACCGTGCTGGCAGTGCTGGATGCGGTGCGCGACGAATCGAGCAAGGACGCGCCGGTGCGCATCGTGTTCGAGCCCAAGACCAGCAGGATCGACCAGCAGGAGCTGACCACCACGCTGCTGGCGCACACCTCGCTGGAGACCTCGGCCCCGATCAACCTGACGATGGTGGGCCTGGACGGCAGGCCTACGCAGAAGTCGCTGCGGCAGATGCTCACGGAGTGGATCGAGTCCCGCCAGCGCACCATCGAGCGCCGCTCGCGCCATCGCCTCGACAAGGTGATGGACCGCATCCACATCCTCGAAGGCCGGCAGCTGGTCCTGCTGAACATCGACGAGGTGATCCGCATCATCCGCAACGCCGACGAGCCGAAGGCCGCGCTCGTCGCGCGCTTCAAGCTGTCGGACCGGCAGGCCGAGGACATCCTTGAAATCCGGCTGCGCCAGCTGGCGCGGCTGGAGGCGATCCGCATCGAGCAGGAGCTCAAGGACCTGCGCTTAGAGCAGGGCAAGCTGGAGGAGATCCTCGGTTCGCCGGCGGCGCTGCGCCGCCTGATGATCAAGGAGATCGAGGCCGATACCAAGACCTTCGGCGATGCCCGCCGCACGCTGATCCAGGCCGAGAAGAAGTCCGTGGCCGAAGTGAAGGTGGTCGACGAGCCGGTGACGGTGGTGGTGTCGCAGAAGGGCTGGGTGCGCGCCCGCCAGGGCCATGGGCACGACGCCGCCAGCTTCGCCTTCAAGGCGGGCGACGGGCTGTACGGTACCTTCGAATGCCGCACGGTGGACACGCTGCTGGCCTTCGGCAGCAACGGGCGCGTCTATTCCGTCGCCGTGGCCACGCTGCCCGGCGCGCGCGGCGACGGCCAGCCGATGACGACCTTGATCGAGCTGGAATCGGGCACGCAGCTCGCGCACTACTTCGCCGGCGCGGCCAATGCGTGGCTGCTGCTTTCCAACTCGGGCGGCTACGGCTTCCTGGCGACGGTGGAGAACATGGTCTCGCGCCAGAAGGGCGGCAAGGCCTTCCTGTCGCTCGGCGCCGGCGAGACGGTGTGCAAGCCCTCGGCGGCCAACGTGCCGGCGCCACCGGGTGCGCCGGCGACGCCGGCCAACCTTCCGGCCACGCACGTGTGCTGTGCGTCGACCGGCAGGCGCATCCTGACCTTCGAGATCGGGGAGCTGAAGGCCATGGCCAATGGCGGCCGCGGCCTGATGCTGATGGACCTGGAGCCGAAGGAGGAGCTGGCCGGCGCGGCGGCCTACAGCCGCTCGGTGCGCATCACCGGCCTGGGCCGCGGCGACAAGGAGCGCGAGGAGGTGCTGGAGATCCGGTCGCTGAACAACGCCAGGGGCACGCGCGGGCGCAAGGGCAAGGTGGCGGACCTGGGCTTCAAGCCGCTGGGCGTGATGCGGGTCGAATGATGGAACGCCGCCGCCTGCGCGCAGGCCAGCCGATCACCCCGCAGGAATTCGACGAGCTCTCCGACGAGGAGCTGGAGCGCCTGGTGCCGAAGAAGTACCGCGAGTTCTTCCCCGGCAAGGACGGCTGCGCCGACGGCTTCTTCTACCTGCACGACGGCACGGCGTACAGCTTCTATCGCGGGGGCTTGCTGGACGAGTAGCGCAGACTAATCCACCGTCTGCCGATACCGCAGCAGCGCCACCGCCCCCGACACCGCCATGAAGGCGAGCATCGGCCACAGGTCCCCGAGCAGCTGCCCCGCCTCGCTGCCCTTGAGCATGATCCCGCGCACGATGCGCAGGAAGTGCGTCAGGGGCAGCACCTCGCCGATCCACTGCGCCCAGCGCGGCATGCCGCGGAAGGGGAACATGAAGCCCGACAGCAGGATGCTCGGAAGGAAGAAGAAGAACGTCATCTGCATCGCCTGCAGCTGGTTGCGCGCCAGCGTGGAGAAGGTGAAGCCGACGCCGAGATTGGCCACGATGAACACGCCGATCATCGCCAGCAGCAGCGGCAGGCTGCCCTCCATCGGCACCTCGAACAGCAGCCAGGCCGCCGCCAGGATCACCGCCAGCTGCACATACCCCATCACCACATAGGGCAGGATCTTGCCGGCCATCACCTCCGCCGGCAGCACCGGGGTGGCGAGCAGGTTCTCCATCGTGCCGCGCTCGCGCTCGCGCGTCATCGCCAGCGCGGTGAGCATCACCATCGTCATCGTGAGGATGGTGCCGACCAGGCCCGGCACGATGTTGTAGCGCGACAGCCCCTCGGGGTTGTAGCGCCGGTGCACCACCACGTCGAAGGGCAGAGCCCGCGCCTGCAGGCCGCGCAAGGGACCCGTGAGTTCGCGCTGCAGCGCCTGCGTGCTGGCGCCCTGCAGGGCCGCGAAGGCGGGACCGGAGGCGGACGGATCGGTGGCATCGGCGGCCAGCAGCAGCGCGGGGCGCTCGCCGCGCACCAGGCGCTGGCCGAAGCGCGGCGGGATGATCACCAGGAACTGAACCTCGCCGCGCGCCAGCAGGTCTTCGCCTTCGTTCTCGCTGGTGCCCTCGTGCACGATGCGGAAGTAGCCGGTGTTCTGCAGCGCCGCCGCGATGCTGCGCGCCATCGGGCTCGGGTCCGCGCTGACCAGCGCCGTGGGCAGGCCCTTGGGATCGGTGTTGATCGCGTAGCCGAACAGCACCAGCTGCAGCACCGGCACGCCGATCGCCATGGCGAAGGTGAGCCGGTCGCGCAGCATCTGCTGGAACTCCTTGAGGAAGACCGCGAAGGTGCGGCGCCAGGACAGGCGCGTCATTGAAGTCCTCCCCGGGGCGGCCGTGCGGCGCTCATGGCTGGGCGAAGTTGTCCTGCGCCTGCGCGATCAGGGCGACGAAGGCTTCCTCCAGCGACGCGCCTGCGCCCAGGCCGGCCTGCCGCACCACCTCGGCGCCGGTGCCGCGCGCGAGCACGTTGCCGTAGGCGATGTAGACCAGCTCGTCGCAGCGCTCGGCCTCGTCCATGTAGTGGGTGGAGACGAGCACCGTCATGCCTTCCTGCGCGAGCCGGTGGATCTCGTCCCAGAACTCGCGCCGCGCCTTCGGGTCCACGCCCGCCGTCGGCTCGTCCAGCAGCAGCAGGCGCGGCTGGTGGATCAGGCAGGCGGCCAGCGCGAGCCGCTGCTTCCAGCCGCCCGAGAGGGTGCCGGCGAGCTGGTGCTGGCGCTCGACCAGCCCGAGCCGCGCCAGCGCCTCGTCGACCGCGCGCTCGCGCTCGCGCAGCTCGAACAGGCGGGCGATGAAGTCCAGGTTCTCGCGGATCGAGAGGTCCTCGTACAGCCCGAACTTCTGCGTCATGTAGCCGGACTGGCGCTTGATCGCGCGCGACTCGCGCAGCACGTCGAAGCCCAGGCAGGTGCCTTCGCCGGCATCGGGCTTCAGCAGCCCGCACAGCATGCGGATGGTCGTGGTCTTGCCGCTGCCGTTGGGGCCGAGGAAGCCGCAGATGCGGCCGGTGGCCACCTGCAGCGCCACCTCGTTGACCACGGCGCGGCCGCCATAGCGCTTGGTCAGGCCGCGCACGTCGATCGCCAGTTCGGTCACGGGAGAAAGCTCCCCTCGGGGCAGCCCTGCGGCACTCATGGCTGCTGCTGGCTGGCCTTCGCGGCGCGCCGCACGTCCAGCGGCTGGCCCGGACGCAGCCGGGCGGCATCGGCCAGGTTCACCGGCCGCGCCTCCACCAGGAACACCAGCTTGGCGCGCTGCGCGTTGGAGTAGATCACCGGCGGCGTGTATTCGGGCTGGGTGGCGACGAAGCTCACGCGCGCCTCGATCGGCTTGCCGCAACCGTCGCACGACAGCTGCACGCCCTGGCCGGGCGCGATGCTTTGCAGCTCGGCCTCCGGCACGAAGAAGCGGGCCTTGACGTTGCCGCGCGGCAGCAGCGCCACGACGGGCGTGCCGGCCGGCACGAACTCGCCGACGCGGTAGAAGGTGTCGCTGACCACGCCGTCGGCGGGCGCGGCCTGCCGCTTCTGCTGCTCGCGCCACGCGTTCTGGGCCAGCACCTGGCGCGCGGCCTCGACCTGGGCGTCGGCCGCGGCCCGTTCGTCGTTGCGCGAGGGCAGGCGCGCCACGCGCAGCGCGGCCTCCAGCTCGTTCACGCGCGCCTGGGCTTCGGTGACGGCGGCCCGCGCGGCGTCCACCTCGGCGCGCGAGACGGCGCCGCTGTCGTCCAGCGGTTCCTTGCGCGCCAGTTCGCGGCGCGCGAGCGCGAGCTGGGCGCGGGCCTGCGCGAGCTGCGCCTCCTGCACCGCCAGCTCCTGCGGGCGCTTGCCCTTGTCGGTGTTGGCGGCCTGGGAGCGCGCGGCGGCCAGCCGGGCCTGCGCCTCGGCGCGCGCGGCTTCCTCGGACTGGGCTTCCAGCGCGAACAGGGCCGCGCCGCGCGCCACCTGCTGGCCGGACTGCACCTGCAGGCTGGCCAGCGTGCCGGCCAGCGGCGCGGCCACATAGACGTAATCGCCTTCCGCATAGCCGGACCACGGCGGCGCCGCTTCGCGCGCGCAGGCGGCGAGCAGGAGGGCCAGCAGCAGCGTCGGCACTTTTTTGCTCATGCGGGCAATCATGACATGCCGCACGGGCGGCAGCGGCCGCGACCGCGCGGCGCCAGCAGCCGCGCCGCAATCCGGCACGGGCCGCGCGGTCATTGCCCGCCCGCGGCGATCTTCCCTTAGACTGGAACACATGAACGCAGCGCGCGCGACCCTCTTGGTGCCGGCTCCCCTCCGCGGGGCCGGGGCGCGCATGCCCGCCAGGAGTGCGGCCGGCGCGCGGCCGCAATCGCAAGCACTTTCCTGAGCCCGGCGATCCCGGGCGTCGCCTGACGCTCCGGGCATCGCCGGGCCTTCCCTCCAGACCGTTTCCCGCCGCCGACATCGCTTCGGCTGCGTGTTTTCGTCCTGCCCAGGAGATTTCCATGCAAATCGTGCTTCCGGTGGAGCGCACGCTCACCCCCTCCGATCACCAGCGCGTGGCCCGCCTGCTCGCGCAGCAGCGCGATCCGGCCGCCAGCGAAGCCTTGCAGGACCTGCTGGAAACCAGCGACGTGCTGGCCGGCGCGGTGCCGGTGTCGCTCGTCACCCTGGGCAGCCGCGTGCTGCTGCAGGATGCCGAGCGGGCCGGCGCGCCGTACCAGCTGATGCTGTGCGATCCGGCCGAGGCGCGGCCGGCGGAGGGCAGCGTCTCCGTGCTGTCGCCGGTGGGCGCCAGCCTGCTGGGGCTGAGCGCCGGCCAGGTGGCGCGCTGGCGCACGCCGGACGAGCGCGAAGGCGCGGCGCTGATCCTCGCCGTGCTGCACCAGCCTTCGACGCGAGCGCCGGAGGCCGGGTGATGACCCTGCGCTCCGGTGCGGTGCTGGTCCCCGGCGATCTCTCCGGCCTCGGCGTGCATGCGGCCTGGCGCGGCGCCCTGGTGGCGCGCGAACTGGCGGCCGTGCTGCGCCTGCTGCACACGCGCCCGGCCGGCGAGGATCCCGTCGCGGCGCTGGAGTCGCTGCGGCAGCTGGCACGCGACATTCGCGGCCACCTCGGGCTGCGGGTGGAAGTGGTGGAGGATCCCGGCGAGCCGCTGGCGGCCACCGCGCGGGCCGCGCGCGGGGCCGAGATGGTGGTGATCGGCGCGCGGCGCGGCAATGCGCTGCGCGACCTCGTGCTCGGCACCCAGGCCGAGCGGCTGATGCGCCTGAGCCGGCTGCCGGTGCTGGTGGTGAAGAAGGCGCCCACGGGCGGCTACCGGCGCGTGCTGGTGCCGGTGGAACTCGGGCCGGCCGCTGCCCCGGTGATCGCCGCGGCCGCGCGCCTGTCGCGCGGCCCGCGCTTGGAGGTGCTGCATGCGCTGCCGCCGGGCGAGGAGATCAGCATGCGCGTGGTCGACGTGCCGCAGCACGTGCTGCGGCGGCTGCGCCGGCGCGCCACCCACCGGGCCGAAGCCGCGCTGGAGGAACTGATCGCGCAGGCCGCGCCCGCCGAAGGCCGGCACGCCGCAGCCCCCGCGGTCAGCTTCGGCGACCCGGCGGCGCTGGTGCTGGCCCGGGCCCAGGCGATGCGCGCGGACCTGGTGGTGATGGGCAAGCGACCGCGCGGAGTGCTGGGGGACCTGTTGCTGAACAGCGTGACGAGGAGGGTGCTGGCGGAGGCGCCGGGCGACGTGTTGATGCTGCCTGCGCCTGCGCCTGCGGGTGCCAAGGCCATCGGCTTGCGCCTGGCGCTCAGGCCGGCCTGCGAGGGGCACGAAAGCCCCCAGCGCGCGCGCTGAAGGCGCGCCGGGGGCGCGGCGGGCTCAGACCTCCGCGATCAGCTCGATCTCCACGCAGGCGCCCATCGGGATCTGCGCCACGCCGAAGGCGCTGCGCGCGTGCGCGCCCTGGGCGCCGAACACCTGGCCGAACAGCTCGCTGGCGCCGTTGGTGACGAGGTGCTGCTCGGTGAAGTCGGGCGCGGAGTTCACCAGGCTCATGACCTTGACGATGCGCTTGACGCTGTTGAGGTCGCCGACGGCGGCATGCAGCGTGCCGAGCAGGTCGACGGCGATGGCGCGCGCGGCCTGCTTGGCTTCCTCGGTCTGCATGGTCTTGCCCAGCTGGCCCACCCAGGCCTTGCCGTCCTTCTTGGCGATGTGGCCGGACAGGAAGACGAGGTTGCCGCTGCGCACGAAGGGCACGTAGGCGGCGGCGGGCGCGGCCACCGGCGGCAGCGTGATGCCGAGTTCCTTCAGCTTGTCGTAGATGTTCATGGCCTGCTCCTTGGTTCGATGCGCGATTCTAGAGAGCAGGCCCTGGTCCCGGGCGGGTACCCAAGATCTCGCTGGCGCGGCTCGCGCGCCGGCGACTTGTGCTGCATCATGATCCGCTGCATCCGCAAGCGGATCATGGCCTCACGAGAACAGGAGGACGCCATGACTTCCGCATCGTCCGCACGGCCCGCCGACGGCGCCGTCGCGGCCAGCCAGCCCGCCCCGGAAGCGCGCCTCGCGCCGCGCATCGGGCTGCTCGCGGCGATCGCCGCGCTGTTGCTGATCCTGCTGCTGCCGGCCCCGGCGGGCCTGCCGCCCGCAGGCCAGGCGATGCTCGCGATCCTGGCCTTCGCCGTGATCGTGTGGATGACGGAGGCGCTCGATTACGCCGTGAGCGCCGTCGTCGTCGCCGCGCTGATGGTGTTCCTGCTGGCCTTCGTGCCGGATGTCGCCAAGCCCGCGGCCGGCACGATGGGCACCGGCGCGGCGCTCGCGCTGGCGCTCTCGGGCTTTTCGAGCAGCGCGGTCGCGCTCGTGGCGGCCGCCCTGTTCATCGCCGCGGCCATGACGGCGACGACGCTGGACCGGCGCATCGCCCTGCTCGTGCTCTCGCGCATGGAGGCGCGCGCCAGCCGCATCGTGATCGGCGCGATGGTGGTCGGCTTCCTGCTCGCCTTCATCGTGCCCAGCGCCACCGCCCGTGCGGCCTGCCTGATGCCGATCATGATCGGCTTCATCCACGCCTTCGGTGCCGAGCGGCGCAGCCGCTTCGCCGCGCTGCTGGTGATCACGGCGGCCCAGACCGTCAGCATCTGGAACATCGGCATCAAGACGGCCGCCGCGCAGAACATGGTGGCGATCGGCTTTCTCGAGAAGCAGTTCGGCACCGGCATCACCTGGACCGACTGGTTCGTCGCCGGCGCGCCGTTTTCCGCGCTGCTGACGGTGGCGCTCTACTTCATCATGACGCGCATGCTCAAGCCGGAGATGGAACAGATCCCGGGCGGCATGGGCAGCATCCGCCAGCAGCGCGCGGACCTGGGCCCCATGACGGCGGCGCAGTGGAAGCTGCTGGTGCTGGTGCTCGTGCTGCTCGGCTTCTGGGCCACGGAAGGCGTGCTGCACAGGTTCGACACGTCTTCCACCACCATCGCCGCGATCGCGCTGATGCTGCTGCCGGGCGTGGGCGTGATGGACTGGAAGTCCTCGCAGAAGGGCTTCCCCTGGGGCACGGTGGTGCTGTTCGCGGTGGGCATCAGCGTCGGCAGCGCGCTGCTGAAGACGCAGGCGGCCTCCTGGCTGGCCAACCTGATCGTCACCCACCTGGGGCTGCAGCAGGCCAGCGCGCTCACGGTCCTGCTGCTGATGTCGCTGTTCCTGATCGTGATCCACCTGGGCTTCGCCAGCGCCACGGCGCTCGCCTCCACCATGATCCCGATCGTGATGAGCGTGCTGACCACGGTGCAGACGCCCGGCATCAACGTGGTGGGCATGACGATGCTGCTGCAGTTCGTGGTGAGCATCGGCTTCATCCTGCCGGTGAACTCGCCCCAGGCCATGATCGCCTACGGCACCGACACCTTCGCGGCCAAGGACTTCGTTCGCACCGGCGTCGCGCTCACCGTCGCGGCCTTCGTGCTGCTGGTGGTGTTCGCGCTGACCTACTGGCCGATGATGGGGTACATGACGAAGGCGCCTTGAATCAGGCGCCGGCCGCGCCGTCTTCGGCGGCCTGCGCCGGCGTGACCGTCACGGCGACGCGCAGCATGTGCTTCGTCCCGCCGTGGATCACGCCGCGCAGCGGCGACACGTCCGAGTAGTCGCGGCCGACGGCGAGCGTCACGTAGTCCTCACCGGCCGCACGGTCGTTGGTGGGATCGAGCTCCAGCCACGTGCCGGGGCCTTCCTCGGCCGGCAGGTACAGCGACACCCAGGCATGCGAGGCGTCGCTGCCCACCAGCCGCGGCTGGCCGGCCGCAGGCTCGGTGAGCAGGTAGCCGCTGACGTAGCGCGCCGCCAGGCCCAGGCTGCGCAGGCAGCCCAGCATCACGTGCGCGAGGTCCTGGCACACGCCCTGGCGCAGGGCGAGCGCCTGCAGCGCCGGCGTGTTGACGTCGGTGGCGCAGGTGGCGTATTCGAAATCGGCGTGGATGCGCTGCGCCAGCGCGCGCGCGGCCTCGGCCAGCGGCCGGCCGGGCGTGAAGCTCGGTTGCGCGTAGGCGGCGAAGGCCTCGTCGCGCGGCACGCAGGGCGAGGCGAAGGCGAATTCGGCCGCCGGGTCGTAGCGGCTGGCGCGGTGGTAGCGCAGGCGCTCCGCCGCCTGCTCCCAGGGCAGGCTGGCGGCCGGCGCGGCGCGCGGGGAGGTCGAGACCACGCTTTCGGCGCGCACCCGCAGCGCCTCGTGCGGCAGGCGCAGGCTGAAGAAGCTGCGCGTGTTGCCGTAGACGTCGGTCCACTCGCTGCAGCGCGCCGGCGGCGGCTCGATCGCGAGCTGGTGGCGCAGCAGCTGCTGCGTGGCCGAGGTGGCCGGCTTCAGGTGCGCCATGTGCTGCGCCGTGCGCACCGCGGGCGCGTAGTCGTAGGCCGTCTCGTGCAGCACGTGCAGCAGCATCTTCAGGCGCCCACCGAGATGCGCGCGTCGCCGGAGTGCGCGAAGTAGCGGGCCGTGAGCTCGTCGCACAGGCGCCAGGCGGCGTCGACGCATTGCTGCAGCACTTCGAGCAGCACGCCGTAGCGCCCCGACGCATCGCGCTGGCACAGGCCTTCGAGCGTCCAGTCCTGCGGGTCGGGCACGCCCAGGGCCAGCACCGGGACGGCGCCGGGGGACGATCCGGCCAGCCGGGCCAGCCGGCCGCGCAGCGTCTGCGCCACCCAGCCCAGCGAGCGCGGGTTGTCGCGGTCCAGCACCAGCAGGTCCACGAGCGCGGGGATGTCGTGCCGCTGCTGGTACTGCGCGTGGAAGGTGATCGTGCTGTCGAACAGCGCCACCACCGCCTCGAAGCCGCCTTCGTCGAACAGCGCGCCGGTCTCGACGCCGGCGGCCAGCGCCTGCGCGAGAAAGCCCAGGCGCTCGAGATGGCGGCCGGAGGACAGCAGCCGCCAGCCGTCGTCGCGCGTCATGCGGTCGGTCTGCGCGCCGGTCATCGCCGCCGTCAGGGCCGAGAGCGACTCCAGCATGCGCAGCGCCTCCACCGGCGAATATTCGCCTTCGGCGGCCAGTGCCTCGCAGCCGAGGCGGAACTCCTGCTGCGCGCGCACGATCAGGTTCCACTGTTCCTTCGACAGGCGCTCGCGCACCGCGGAGGCGGCGGCGTGCAGTGCGCGCAGGTTGTAGCCGACGCTGGTGGCCTCGCTGCCTTCGCCCAGGGAGGCGATCAGCGAGCGCTCGAAGACCCGGCGCGCGTGGGTGGCCGCGGGCACGGCGGCGAGGACGAGGCCGTTGGCGACGGCCCGCTCGCCGAGCCAGGCCAGCAGCGGCAGCGAATCCTGGTCTTCGCCGTGGAGGCACTCCAGCGCCAGCCGCGCGAGCCGCGCCGCGTTCTCGGTGCGCTCGGTGTAGCGTCCCAGCCAGAACAGGTTTTCGGCCGCGCGGCTGGTCACCGTGCGGCTGCGGTGGCGCGTGTCGACCGAGGGGTGCGCGTGGTGCAGCAGGGTGGTGGCGTCGACCTCGCCTTCGGTGAGCACCCAGGTGTCCGCGCTGCTGCCGCCGCGCTGCATGGAGGCGACTTCCGTCTCGCCGGCGGCCAGCCGCGTGAGCCCGCCCGGCAGCACGCGCCAGCCCTGGGCGCCGTCGGACAGCGCGAACACGCGCAGCAGCAGCGAGCGCGGCACGATGCGGTCGCCGCTGCGCGCGCTCTTCCATGTCGGCAGCTGCGACAGGCGGAGGTAGCCCTGCACCGTGTGCCGGTCGGGCGCGCGCAGGATGCGGCCCGCGCATTCGTCGAGTTCGCGCCGCGACAGGTTCTTGCCCAGGATGGCCCCGGCGCCGGCGCCGCCGTAGGTATCCTTGATCACGGCCTGGGGCAGCAGGGGCAGGGCCGCCAGCATGGCCGCGCGCTCGCCGCACCACCAGCTCGCAAGCGAAGGCAGTTGCAGCTCCTCGCCCAGCAGCCGGCGCGCGAGGGCCGGCAGGAAGCCGAGCAGGGCGGGCGACTCCAGCAGGCCCGAGCCGGGGCAGTTGGCCACCAGCACGTTGCCGGCGCGGATCGCCTGCAGCAGGCCCGGCACGCCGAGGTGCGAATCGGCTCGCAGCTCCAGCGGATCGAGGAATTCGTCGTCGAGGCGCTTGAGCACGCCGTGCACGGGCTCCAGGCCTTTCAGGGTCTTGAGGTACAGGCGCGCGTCGCGCACCGTGAGGTCGCTGCCTTCCACCAGCGTCAGGCCGAGGTAGCGCGCGAGGTAGGCGTGCTCGAAGTAGGTCTCGTTGTAGGGGCCGGGCGTGAGCAGCACGATGCGCGGCTCGCCCGCGTCCGCCGGCGCCAGGGCGACCAGGCTTTCCAGCAGCGCGCGGTAGGCGGCCGCCAGGCGCTGCACCTTGAGGTCGCGGAAGGCCTCGGGGAACAGGCGCGAGATGACGAGCCGGTTCTCCAGCAGGTAGCCCAGGCCGGAAGGCGCCTGGGTGCGCTGCGTCAGCACCCACCAGGCGCCGGCCGGATCGCGCGCCAGGTCGAAGGCGGCGATGTGCAGGCGCCGCCCGCCCGCGGGCCGCACCCCGTGCAGGGGGCGCAGGTAGCCGGGGTGGCCCTGCACCAGCGCGGGCGGCAGCAGGTTGGACTTGAGCAGCGCCTGCGCGCCGTAGACGTCGTCGAGCACGGCTTCGAGCAGGCGCACCCGCTGCAGCACCCCGGCCTCGATGCGCTGCCAGGCGGCGGGCGGCAGGATCAGCGGAAACAGGTCGAGCGACCAGGGCCGCTGCGGGCCGCCGGCGTCGGCGTAGACGTTGTAGGTGACGCCGTTGTCGCGCACCTGCCGCTGCAGCTCGAGGGTGCGGCGGTTGAGGTCGGCAAAGCCTTCGCGCCCCAGGTTCTCGAAAAAGCGCGCCCAGGGCCGGGTGGGCAGGGCGTGGGCGCCGAGCACGGTGCCTTGCGCCGCGCCTTCGGTGGCGGTCAGCGGCGCGGAGATGCCGCCGCGCAACTCGTCGAAGTGCCCGGGCGCGGCCGGCGGCGCCAGCGCCGCGGCGAGGGCGGCAGGCGTTTCCCCGGCCTGCAGGCCGAACAGCGAATCCTCGATGGAGTCCACGGCCCGTGCGTTCTCCAGCGGTCAGGCCACTTCGAGCACCAGCGCCGGATCGAAATGCGCGTTCTCGGCCACGTCGTCGAGCATGTAGCCGCGCGGGTTGCAGACCACGCGCGTGGCGCCGACGCGGTAGTCGAAGCTGTCGTGCGTGTGGCCGTGGATCCACAGGTCCACGCCTTGCAGCAGGTGCTCGGCATCGGAGACGAAGCACAGGTTCACCGGCGTGCCGGCGAAGCGCGGATGGATGCTGCGCATCGAAGGCGCATGGTGGCTGATGACCACGGTGGGACCCGCATGCGGGCGCGCGAGGCGCTCGCGCAGCCACTGCGAATGGCGGCGGAACAGCGCCGCGCAGTCCTCGGCGCGCAGCAGCGCGTCGTCGCCTTCGCGCAGGCGGATGCGGGAGAAGTCGCGCATGAAGCCGGTCGCGGTTTTCACCGCCGCCGGAAAATCGGGATCGGCTGACCCCAGCCCCGGCAGGCTGAACTCCGTCCACAAGGTCGTGCCCAGGATGCGCACGCCGTCGACCACGAGTTCCTCGTCGTGCAGCAGCCGCACCGGCGTGCCCTCGCACAGCGCGCGCAGCTCGGCGATGCGGCCCTCAAGGCTGCCGCCGTAGAACTCGTGGTTGCCGGGCACGTAGAGCGCCGGCCTGCCGAGGCCCGAGGCCCAGGCGATGGCTTCGCGCGGGCGCGCGATGTCGCCGGCCAGCACCAGCAGGTCGGCATCGGTGGCCGGCAGCACGATGCCGGCCTGGCTCAGGTGGAGATCGGAGACGACTTGCAGCTTGAGGGTCATGGTCCGATCATGCCGCCGTGCGGCGCAAATCCAGCGTGAAGGGGAATTCGCGGCTGCCGGCCACGTCCACGGTGGCGGGCGCAACCGGCATCGGACCGGGCGAATGCCCCATGCGGAAGAAGCGGGCGAGCCGGCGGCTTTCCGCCTCGTAGGCGTTGACCGGGAAGCTGACGTAGTTGCGCCCGCCCGGGTGCGCCACGTGGTACTGGCAGCCCGCCACCGCGCGCTGCATCCAGGTGTCGACCAGGTCGAAGGTGAGCGGCGCGTCGACGCCGATGGTGGGGTGCAGGGCCGAGGGCGGCTGCCAGGCGCGGTAGCGCACGCCGGCGACGAACTCGCCCGCGGTGCCGGTGGACTGCAGCGGCAGCGGCCGGCCGTTGACCGTGAGCGCGTAGCGGCTCGGGTTCAGCCCCGTCACCTTCACCTCCATGCGCTCCAGCGAGGAATCCACGTAGCGCACCGTGCCGCCGACGGCGCCTTGCTCGCCCATGACATGCCACGGCTCCAGCGCGCAGCGCAGCGTGAGCTCCATGCCCAGCGCCTGCAGCTCGCCGGCGAGCGGGAAGCGGAACTCGAAGTGCGGCGCGAACCAGTGCGGATCGAAATCGAAGCCGGACTGGCGCAGTTGCGCCAGCACGTCCTGCAGGTCCTGCCGGATGAAGGTGGGCAGCAGCCAGCGGTCGTGCAGCTCGGTGCCCCAGCGCGTCACGGGCGCGCGGTACGTCTGCTGCCAGAAGCGCGCGACCAGTGCGCGCAGCAGCAACTGCTGCACCACGCTCATGCGCTCGTGCGGCGGCATCTCGAAGGCGCGCAGCTCCAGCAGGCCCAGGCGGCCCGTGGCGCTGTCGGGCGAGTACATCTTGTCGATGCAGAACTCGCTGCGATGGGTGTTGCCGGTCACGTCGACCAGGATGTTGCGCAGCGTGCGGTCCACCAGCCAGGGCGGCATGGCTGCGCCGTGGATCGTCCGCTGGCGCTCGATCTCCTTCAGCGCGATCTCCAGCTCGTAGAGCTGGTCGTTGCGCGCTTCGTCCAGCCGCGGCGCCTGGCTGCTCGGGCCGATGAAGAGGCCGCTGAACAGGTAGCTGAGGCTGGGATGGTTGTGCCAGTACAGCAGCAGCGAGGCGAGCAGCTCCGGCCGGCGCAGGAAGGGCGAATCGGCCGGCGTGGCGCCACCCAGCACGAAGTGGTTGCCGCCGCCGGTGCCGGTGTGGCGGCCGTCGGTCATGAACTTCTCGGCCGAGAGGCGACACTCGAACGCCGCCCGGTACAGGAACTCGGTGTGCTGCACCAGTTCGCCCCAGTCGTGTGCCGGGTGGATGTTGACCTCGATCACGCCGGGATCGGGCGTGACCTGCAGCAGCTTCAGGCGCGCGTCGCGCGGCGGCGGATAGCCTTCCAGCACGATCCTGAGCTCGAGCGCCTCGGCCGTCGCTTCCACCGCGGCGAGCAGTTCGAGGTAGTCGTCGAGCCGCGCCAGCGGCGGCATGAACACGTACAGCACACCGCCCCGGCCGCCGGGCTCGCGCTCGGCCTGCGGGCCGTTGGCCCGCTGCGGATCGCGCACCTCCACGCACAGCGCCGTGCGCGGGAGGGCGGCGGCGGATTCGAAGCGGGCCGGCGCGTGCCGGGGCGCTTCGCTGGACCCGGGCCCCCGCGGCTGGCCCTGCGCCGCGCCGCCCACGCTGGCGCCGCCCTGCACGTAGGGGCCGCGCGGCCGCTCGTGCACCGGCAGCGGCGGGGCGGGCGCCATCGGATCCTGCGCAACGAGGTACGGGGAATCGGCCTCGCTCACCCAGGGCAGGCTCTCCAGGGGCAGCCGGTAGCCCATGGGCGAGTCGCCGGGGATCAGGTACAGGCGCTCGTCGCGCAGGAACCAGGGCCCGGTCTTCCAGTGCGCGCCGGCCGGTGCCGTTGCCGGTGCCGTTGCCGGCGTCGATGCCGATGCCGATGCCGATGCCGGCGCTTGCGCCGGCGCATCGTCGACGGCGAGCGGCAGCGCATAGCCCACCACCGCATCGAGCTTGCGCGCGAACACGCGGCGCAGGCGCGCGCGCTCCAGTTCGTCGTCCAGCCGGGCGTCGAACGGGCCGACGTTCACCGGCAGCCGACGCTCGCGCCAGAGGTAGTAGAAGACATCCTCGTAGCCGGCCTGCACGTGACTCGCGGTGATCCCCAGCTGGTCCGCGAGCCGATGGACGAAGCGGCGCGCATCCTCGGCGGTGTAGCGGGTGGGCTGGCGCTCGTCGGCGAACAGCGCGGGGTTGCGCCAGCACGGCTGGCCGTCGGCGCGCCAGCAGATCGCCAGCGCCCAGCGGGGCAGCTGCTCGCCCGGATACCACTTGCCCTGGCCGAAATGCAGGAAGCCGCCCTGGCCGTATTCGGCGCGCAGCTTGTGTACCAGCTCGGTCGCGTAAGCCCGCTTGGTGGGGCCCAGCGCATCGGTGTTCCATTCGGCCGCGTCCCGGTCTTCCACCGCCACGAACGTGGGCTCGCCGCCCATCGTCAAGCGCACGTCGCCAGCCTCCAGCGCGCGGTCCACCCGCTCGCCCAGCGCCAGCACCGCCTGCCACTGGCCATCGGTGTAGGGCCGGGTCACGCGCGGCGATTCGTGGCTGCGCGTGAGCTGCATGCGGTGGCCGAACGCCACCTCGCATTCGTCCACGGCGCCCTCGATCGGCGCCGCGCCGGAAGGCTGCGGCGTGCACGCGAGCGGGATGTGGCCTTCGCCGGCGAGCAGGCCCGAGGTGGGATCGAGTCCGATCCAGCCCGCCCCGGGCAGGTAGACCTCGCACCAGGCATGCAGGTCGGTGAAGTCCGCTGCCGCGCCGGCGGGGCCGGCCAGTGGCTTCACGTCGGGCTTCAGCTGGATCAGGTAGCCGGAGACGAAGCGCGCCGCCAGCCCCAGCCGCCGCAGCAGCTGCACCAGCAGCCAGGCCGAGTCGCGGCAGGAGCCGCTGGCCAGCTCCAGCGTCTGCTCGGGGGCCTGCACGCCGGGCTCCATGCGGATCAGGTACATCACGTCGCGATGCAGCTGCCGGTTGAGCGCCACCAGGAAATCCACGGTGCGCTGCGGCGTGCGGTCGATCTGCTCCAGGTAGGCCTGCAGCCGCGGCGTGAGCGGCTCGCAGGCGAGATAGGGCACCAGTTCCTCGGCCAGCTGCGGCTCGTAGCGGAAGGGGAACTGCTCCGCGCCGGGCTCGAGGAAGAAATCGAACGGGTTGTAGACCGCCATCTCCACCACCAGGTCGACGGTCACCTCGAACCCGGTGGTCGGCTCCGGGAACACCAGACGGGCCTGGAAGTTGGAGAAGGGGTCCTGCTGCCAGTTGACGAAATGCTGGGCCGGCTCGACCCGCAGCGAATAGGAGATCACCCGGGTGCGGCAATGCGGCGCCGGCCGCAGGCGCACCACCTGCGGCCCCAGCATCACCGGCCGGTCGTAGTCGTAGTGCGTGACGTGGTTCAGCGCGGCATGGATGGACATGGCCGGTGCATCGTAGCAACAGGGGCGCGTGCGGACCCGGCGGCACACGGGCACCGTCCGTCGGCCGCAGCTTCCGGCCGGCGGAGCGCAGCGGGGCCGGACCGGTTCCGTGATTTTCGTCCGCTACGCTTGCGCTCCGTCAGATGAGCGGTGGCGAGGAGGTGACGAAGGCAGGGTGCCGGCTTGTGACCAAATGTACACTGATGACGAGGATGTACGGAATGGGTCAATTGCTGGACGATCGCCCCACTGCCGAAGCGCAGCTCGCGCCGGCCGTGGGCGATTTCGTCTCGAGCTCGCTGCTCACCTCCGGCGCGGACGGCAGCGTCGCCAACGTGCTCAGCACCGTGGCGACCATCGTCTACGCCCGGATGCACCATTTCTCGGACATCTGCAACGCGCTCGGGGCCGACGAGGCCGCCAGCTTCGTCAACGAGGTGCGGCGCGTCCTCACCGATCCCGTGCTCAAGCTCAATGGCGAGGTGGCGACCCGCCGCCCCGATTCCATCCTGGCCGTCTTCAGCAACAAGCCGGAAGACCGCAAGCCCAATCACGCGCAGCGCGGGCTGCACGCCGCCATCCTGCTGGTGCACGAGGCGGTGCAGCTGGCCCAGGCCGTCGCCCAGCGCAGCGAGCTGGCGCACCTGCCTGCGCTGACGCTGGCGGCCGGCGTGCACCTGGGCTCGGCCGACCTGTCGCGGCGCGCCAACGGCAAGGTCCACGCCGCCGGCGAGGCGGTGGAAGTGGCCCGCCTGCTCGAACTCACGGCCATGGACCTGAACTGGAGCATCGCCACCTCCGCCGGCACCCGGCTCGCCGCGGTCGGCCGGGCCGAGGGTGGCCGCATCGGCTCCGTCGGCCTGCCGGACAACAGCTTCCTGGACATCGTCGAAGTCACCGGCCTGGTGCCGCGGCGCGGCTCGCGCACGCCGCCGCAGGTCTTCGACCGGCTGCGCGACGCGCTGCAGGCCAACCAGCATGCGCGCCGCCGCACCGTCGCCGCCGCGCCGGCGCCCAATGCGCCGACCTCGGGCACGCACCTGCTGATCGAGGGCTACCGCGTGCTGCGCCGCATCGGCGAGGGCGGCATGGCCTCGATCTATCTCGCGCAGGCGGCCGAAGGCGGGCCGCCGCAGGTGCTCAAGGTGCTGCGGCTGGACGAAGGCCTGGAAGGCGACGCCCTGCAGCGCTTCATCCAGGAATACGCGCTGCTGGCGCAGATCCACCATCCCAACGTCGCGCGCATCCACCGCCAGGACTTCTCGGTGGCGCACGCGTACATCGCGATGGAGTTCTTCCCCAACGGCGACCTGCGCCGGCGCATGCGCGCCGGCCCGGTGGACCCCGACACCGCGATCTCGTACCTGAAGCAGGCCGCCGCCGGCCTGGGCGCGATCCACCAGGTCGGGATCGTGCACCGCGACATGAAGCCGGACAACCTGATGCTGCGGCACGACGGCAGCCTGGCGCTGGCCGACTTCGGTGTCGCCAAGCAGACCTCGATGAAGATCACCGAGACCGGCGATGGCGACATCGTGGGCACGCCCTACTACCTGAGCCCCGAGCAGGCGCTCGGCAAGCCGGTGGACGCGCGCTGCGACCTCTACAGCCTGGGCGTGATGGCGTACGAGCTGCTCACGGGCCGCAAGCCCTACCACGCCAGTTCGGCCCAGGAGCTGCTGCGCATGCACGTGCGAGACCCGGTGCCGCTGCTGCCGCTCGACCACGCCCACCTGCAGGCCGTGATGGAAAGCCTCATGGCCAAGGACCACGAGCAGCGCTATCCGTCGGCGCAGGCCCTGCTCGACGACCTGGCCCGCATGGGGTTGTGATGGTCCCGCACACCTCCGCGCCCGCCGCCGCAGCCTGGCGTGCTTTGCGTGCCCCTGGGCTGGGCAGCGCGAGCGCGCCCAGCATCCCCGGCTTCCGGCTGCTGCGCCAGGTGGGCCGCGGCCGCCATGCCGCCGCCTGGCTGGCGTGGGATGCCGCCGGCGAGCGCGAGGTGGTGCTGAAGCTGCAGCCCGCCGGCGACGGCGCCCTGATGCGCGAATACGCGATCGCGCAGCGGCTGGCCGGAGCGCACATCGTGCAGGTGCATGGCTGCGGCGAGAGCGCAGGCTGCGGCTGGCTCGCGATGGAACACCTGCCGGGCGGCAACCTGCGCCGCCTGATCGGGCAGGGCAGCACCGCGGCCGAAGCCCTCCTGCTGCTGCGCCAGGCCGCCGAAGCGGTGGCGCAGCTGCACCGCCTGCAGCTGGTGCACCGCGACGTGAAGCCCGACAACCTGCTGCTGCGCGCCAGCGGCGAGCTGGTGCTGGCCGACTTCGGCCTGGTCACGCCCGCCGGCGCGCTCGATGCGCGCGCCCAGCCGGGCGCCGTGGTGGGCACCCCGCGCTACGTGGCGCCCGAACAGCTCGCAGGCGCGGCGGCCACGCCCGCCGCCGATGTCTACAGCCTGGGCGTGCTGCTGCACGAGATGCTGTGCGGCTGCCCCCCGTTTTCCGGCGAGACCCTGATGGAGGTGCTGTCGCAGCACCTCGTGGCTCCGCCGCCGCGCCTGCCGGCCGACATCGCGCCGCTGCAGCCGCTGATCGACCGAATGCTTGCAAAAGAGGTGAAGGAGCGGCTTCCGGATGCGGACGCCGTGCTCGGGCTGCTCGCCCAGAGGTGGTTAACGTGAATTTGAACGAACAATATCTGGTCGACGTGATCGGCTTCAACGCGGTGGAGCGTTCGATGCTCGCGAGCATCTTCGCCCTGGCCGCGCGGCGCGATCCCGGATTCGTCCAGTACGACCCCGCGTCGACCGTCAGCGGCTCGGCCGGCATCTACCTGGTCGACGCCGAGAACCCGGAGGCGATGAACGAGTTCAAGATGCTCAGCCGCCGGGCCAACCTGCCGGCGGTGATGATCGGCGCCAACGTGGACAGCCTCGGCTTCCCGCTGCTGCCGCGGCCGATCCAGTGGGCCCGCCTGCTGCAGGCGCTGGAGGAGACCGTCACCACGGCCGGCGGCTCCGGCGCGGCGCGCCAGCGCGACGACGAGGACGGCACGCTGCCCCTGGGGCACACGCTCTCGGCCAGCAGCGCCGGCCGCACCGCCGCGCCGCACAGCGGCGGCTTCGAGGGCGCGGCGGCGCACAAGCGCGCCGCCGGCGATACCGTGCTGGTGGTGGACGACAACGCTTCGGTGCGCATGTTCATGAAGGCCAAGCTCGCGCCCTTCCAGTTCGAGGTGGACTTCGCCGAGACCGGCGAGGAGGCGGTGGGCCTCACCGGCCAGCGCGAATACGCCTGCGTGTTCCTCGACGTGGTGCTGCCCGGCATCGACGGCTACCAGGTCTGCAAGCTGATCAAGGCCAACAAGCACGCGATCAAGAAGACGGCGGTGGTGATGCTCACCAGCCGCAGCTCGCCGTTCGACAAGCTGCGCGGCTCGCTCGCTGGCTGCGACGAGTACCTGACCAAGCCGCTCGACGAGGACCGCCTCCTCGAGGTGATCGCCAAATTCCTTCCCAGCAGCCGCAAGCGCGAGCGTTCCGGAGCAAACAAGAGATGAGCAAGTCGATTCTGGTGGTGGACGACACCCGTTCCATGCGGGCGATGGTCGCGGCGGTGCTGGAGGGCGCCGGCTACGTGGTGGCGCAGGCCGGCGACGGCGTCGAGGCGCTGGAGCTGGCGCGCACGCGCGTGTTCGACCTGGTGGTGACCGACCACAACATGCCGCGCATGGACGGCGTGACGCTGGTGCGCGAGCTGCGCCGGCTGTCCAACTACGACGCCGTGGCGCTGATCGTGCTGTCCACCGAGGCGAGCCCCGAGCTCAAGCAGAAGGGCCGCGAGGCCGGCGCGACGGGCTGGATGGCCAAGCCCTTCGATCCCCAGCGCATGCTGGACATCGTCGGCAAGTTCATCTGAGCGGCCACACCGAGGCTTCCATGTTCCAGCCTTCGAGCAGTTTCGGCGACCCGCTCGCCTTCCGCACCATCTTCTTCGAGGAAGCGCACGAGCACCTGGAGAACGTCGAGGCGATCCTGCTGCGCATGGATGTCGCCGCGCCGCAGCCGGACGACCTCAACGCGATCTTCCGCGCGGTGCACTCCATCAAGGGCAGCGCCGCGATGCTGGGCTGCACCGAGATCGCGGCGCTGACGCACCTGCAGGAAAACCTGCTGGACCTGCTGCGCAAGAGCGAGCGGCCGCTGGGGCGGGAGGACATCGACGCCATGCTCAAGGCGGGCGACGTGCTGCGCCTGCAGGTGCAGCATCGCCGCGGCAACCGCGCCGACGCCCCGGACGCGGGCGCGGTGGAGGCCGTGCTGCGCGAGCGCGTGGCGCAGCCTGCCGCCGATGCACGCAACGGCCAGGCCGGGCCGGTCACGCGCAGCTTCCGCGTCGCCCTGGGTCCGCTGGAGGCGCCGATCGACGAACTCGAACTGGACATGATGCTCACCGGCCTGGCCGAGATGGGCGCCGTGAGCAACACCGTCGTCGACAACGTCGAAGGCGGCGGCGTGTCGTTCGAGGTGGTGCTGCAGGGCGCCGCGGCGGACCTGCAGAGCGTGCTGGCGCTGGTGGTGCCGCCGGAGCAGATCCTGCTTCAGACGCTGCAGCCGCAGCCGGCCGCCGCCGCGCCGGTGGCGCCCGCACCGGCGCCGCAGCTGCAGGCGGTCGCGCCGGCCGCCCCCGCGGCCAACGAACCGGACGACGAATTCTTCGTCGACCCGGCCGAATTCAGGAAGCGCAGCGCCGCCGCGGCGCCGCAGGGCGGCTCCATCGACCTGTTCGTGACGCCCGAGGACCTGAAGAAGGACCACCCCGCGGGCGACCACGGCGGCTCGGTCGACCTGTTCGTCACGCCGGAACAGTGGCAGCAGGAACGGGCAGCGGCGCCGTCGCCGTCGCCGCAGGTGGCCGCCGCCCCTGCAGCCGTTGCAGCCGTTGCAGCCGTTGCAGCCCCTGCAGCCCCCGCCGCCACCGCCGCCGCCACGCCGGCCGCCGCGGCCGAGGTGCACGAAGCGCCCATCGGCAGCGGGCACGACACCACCTTCATCCGCGTGGCCACCGAGAAGATCGACCTGCTGGTCAACTTGGTGGGCGAGCTGGTGATCACCGAAGCCATGCTCCAGCGCAACGGCGCGCTGGCGGAAACGGCCGCCGACGGCCGCTATGCCGGCAACAGCGGGCTGGCCGACCTGTCGCGCCACACGCGCAACCTGCAGGAGGCGGTGCTCGCCATCCGCATGCTGCCGATCTCCAACGTGTTCTCGCGCTTCCCGCGCGTGGTGCACGAGCTGTCCAACCGCTTCGGCAAGCGGGTGGAGCTGAAGGTCTCGGGCGAGGGCACCGAGCTCGATCGCGGCCTGATCGAGAAGATCTCCGATCCGCTGATGCACCTGGTGCGCAACGCCATCGACCACGGGCTGGAGAAGCCCGAGGAGCGCGTCGCCGCCGGCAAGCCGCCGGTGGGCACCGTGTGGCTGCGCGCCAGCCAGCGCGGGGGCAACATCCTGATCGAGGTGGCCGACGACGGCCGCGGCCTGGACCGCGAGCGCATCCTCCGGCGCGCCCACGAGCGCGGCATCGCGATCGCGCCCGACGCGCCCGACCACGAGGTGTGGGCGCTGATCTTCGAGGCGGGCCTCACGACCGCGGACAAGGTGACCGACGTCTCGGGCCGCGGCGTCGGCATGGACGTGGTCCGGCGCAACATCCAGGCGCTGGGCGGCACGGTGGACCTGGCCTCGGTGG
>Ga0255338_1002329_pt1 | contig 28620 bp, 22 predicted proteins | sample MeOH1_35cm_T4_19_FD_203715 | JGI IMG/M metagenome (GOLD analysis project Ga0255338, IMG submission 203715) | Sandy soil microbial communities from University of British Columbia, Vancouver, Canada - MeOH1_35cm_T4_195 | ecosystem: Engineered > Artificial ecosystem > Sand microcosm > Unclassified ...
ATGGCGCTGGAATCGGTGCTCGGCGGGCAGATTTTCCCGCTCGACCTGATGCCCGAGTGGCTCTTCCGCATCTCGCAATACCTGCCGTACTACTACCAGATGTATTTCCCGGTCGCGATCTTCACGGGCCGGCTCAACGACCCCGCGGCGGTCCTCAATGGACTCCTGATCCAGGCTTGCTGGGTTATGGTGATCATGGCGGTCGGCCAGCTGCTCTGGCGCCGCGGGCTGCGCCTCCACACTGCCGTCGGCGGCTGATCGCATGTACTCCTTTTCCCATTACGCCCGCCTCTGGCTCACCTCGGCCCGCTACTCCATCATCCGGACGCTGATGTTTCGCGGCGATTTCTTCATCTGGGCGCTGGTCGAGCTGTTCTGGATGACGGTAAATCTGCTGATGATCTCCGTCATCTATGCCCACACCGACACGGTCGCCGGCTGGTCCAAATATGAGATGATGCTCCTCGTCGGCACCTCCCTTCTGATCCAGCGCTTTCTAATGGGGTTTTTCTGGAGCAGCATCTTTGAGATGGGGCGCAACATCCGCAGCGGCCATTTCGACTTCTTCCTCGCCCAGCCCGGCAACGTGATGTTCATGGCCACCACGCGGAAGATTGACCCGGACAGCCTGATCAACTCCCTCGTAGCCCTCTCGGTCGTCGTCTACTCGGCGCGCCAGCTCGGGCTGCACCCGGGTGCCATGGACCTCGCGCTCTACGCCTTGCTCGTGGCCTGCGGCGTCATCATTAACTACAGCATGCTGGTGCTGTGCATCACGCCCGCCTTCTGGATCACCAGCGCGCAGGGCATCGAGGGCAGCTACTTCACGCTGAGCGAATTCTCCCGGCTGCCCCGGCAGGCCTTCCATGGGGCGGCCAGCATCGCCTTTGTCTGGGTCCTCCCGGTCGTGATCGTGAGCAATGCCCCGGCCAGCACCCTTATGCACGGCTTCGACCACAAGATCGTCGGCTGGCTGCTGGCCATCACGGCCATCTGGTTCACCCTGGCCGTGGTCGTTTTCCACCGCGGCCTGCGCCGCTATTCCAGCGCGAGTTCCTGAAGCCCATGGCCGCCCCTGCTGAATTTTCCGCGCTGCAAAAGAAAATCGGATACAAGTTCCGGGCGCCGGCGCTGCTCGCCGAAGCCCTGACCCACAGTTCCTATCTGCAGGATGTTCCGGCCGCCGCCCCGCACAACCAGCGCCTGGAATTTCTCGGCGACTCCGTGCTGCAGTTCATCATTACGGCCGCCCTCTATCGCGATTATCCCGCCGAGCGCGAAGGCGTGCTCAGCCGCCGCCGCGCCGTGCTTTCCAAGGGCGAATTCCTGACCCGCATGGCCCGCGACCTCGGCCTCGCCGCCAGCCTGCGGCTTAGCAAGAGCGAGGAGGCCGGCGGCGGCCGGCAGCGTGCCTCGATCCTCGAGGATGCCTTTGAGGCGCTGGTCGGCGCCATCTACCTCGATAGCGACCTCCCGACTGCGCAGGCGCTGGTTCTCGGCTGGTATGGCCCGCTCGCGGACCGGCTGGCCCTGGCCGAGGATGCCGAAAACCCCAAGGGCCGCCTGCAGGAACTCGTGCAACCCACGCATGGCAACACCGCCCTGAGCTATCTGGTCAGCGCCACCAGCGGTCCCCGCCACGCCCGCATCTACGAGGTCGAGGTGACTTTCGGCGGGCGCAAGATCGGATCCGGCTCCGGTTCATCCAAGAAAGTGGCCGAGGAAGCCGCTGCGCGCGAGGCCCTGGCCACCCTGCGTGCGGAGAATCGCGAAACCGCAAAATAGCGAAAGGGCGGAATTGCACTGCCGGGGATTCTGGCAATCGTTCCGTCCTTCCGCGTTTCCGCGCTAGATTTGTCAGCAGATAATTCCGTTCCGCGAGTCAGGATCACCGGCGTTTGTCCGGCAGCGCACCCCCATGCCCTGGCGGAACTGCTCCGGCTGCATCCCGCCCCCGTCTGGCTCGTGTTGCATGAGGAAGCGGCGCAGACTGATTCGCTCGCCGAGGACATCGCCCTGTTTCACGCCGCGGCCGGCAATCCGACCGCCCTGGAGATCCTCGCCTTCCCCGAGACCCAGGCGGACAGCCGGGAACTGCGCGAGACCTTCAACGCCGCGAGCGACCGTCTGGCGGTACTGAGCAAGCTGCGCACCCTTTCTGGCTCTCAGCCCTCAGCTCTTGCACCGCGGAATCGCGACGAATGGCGCGCGAGTTCAGCGGACGCATCCCGGGCGGCGAGCACGCCGCAACGGGACAGCTCTCAACTCATCATCCTCGCCAAGCCCGGCGCCGTGATGCAGCCGGTCCCGGCAATCGCCGACTTTGCGTCCCGTGAGGCCACCTTGCGGCGCGGGGAGACGCGGCCGTTTCAAGGCCTGCTCGAACTGCTCCATTCCTACGATTACGACAGCGAGGCCGTGTGCGAGGCCCCCGGCCAATATGCCGTCCGGGGCGGCATCGTGGACGTTTACCCCATCACTGCCCACCAGCCCTACCGGCTGGATTTCTTCGGCGACACCCTGGAGGACATCCGCACGTTGGACCCGGTTACCCAGCGCTCGGGCGAGACCGCGGCAGCCATCACGCTCACGGCGGCACCCCGGTTGCACGCCACAGCGCCCCAAGCCAGCCTGCTCGACTACCTGCCTCCCGCGGCGCATACCGTGCTGCTCGAGCCCAAGGAGTTGGAGGAGCTCTTCCATTCACTCGCCGTGGAGGCGGATTCCACCCTCCGCCGCATCGGCACCCTGGGCGCGGGCCTCTTCGGCCTCGGCGACCTTGACCTGGCCAGCGACCTGTTTGACCACGCCAACCGCGAGGAGACCTGGGACACCGAATCGCTGGCGCATCATCGTTCCTATCCCGAGGAACGGCTGATCGCGCACGAGCGCCTGCAGGCCGAGGACGAGGCCCGGCGCCAGTTTCTGGAGAAGGTCGCCGCGTGGCAGCGGGAGGGCTACGCGGTTGATTTCGTCATCTCAAAGGAAGGTGAGGAGGAGCGCGTCCGCGAGCTGCTGGCCGAGGACAAGGTGCTGAAGCAACTCAAGCCCCGCTTCCTGCGCGGCACGCTGGGCGAGGGATTCCGGCGGACTTTCCGGAACAACCCGGATGGCCCCAAGGGCCTCGTCGTCGTCAGCGAGACCGAGATCTTTGGCCCGCGACGGGCGCGGCGGTTCGCGCCGAAGCGGGCCATCGCCGTCCAGTCCACCGTGGACCAGTTGCTGGATTTCTCCGAGCTGGTCGAGGGCGATTTCGTCGTCCACCTGCAGCACGGCATCGCGCAATACCGCGGCCTGACCAAGCTCGAGACCCGCGACGGCGTCCGCGAGGTCATCTCGCTGGAGTTTGACGACAAGGTGACGCTCCACGTGCCCCTGCAGGAATCGCACCTGATCAGCCGCTACGTCGGCCTCTCCAAGGCGAAGCCGCAGCTCGGCCGCGTCGGCTCGGGCCGCTGGGAAAAGGCCCGCCAGGCCGCCGAGCGCTCAACGCTCGACCTCGCCGCCGAGCTGCTGGCGATCCAGGCCAAGCGCGAGGCACAGCCGGGCCATGCCTTCGCCGCCGACACGGTCTGGCAGCGGGAGTTCGAGGCGGCCTTCCCATTCACGGAGACGCCCGACCAGCTGAAGGCCATCGTAGACGCCAAGGCCGACATGGAGCGCACGCGCCCGATGGACCGCCTGCTCTGCGGCGATGTCGGGTTCGGCAAGACCGAGGTGGCGATCCGCGCCGCTTTCAAGGCGGTCATGGGCGGTCGGCAGGTCGCCGTGATGGTGCCGACCACGGTGCTCGCCCAGCAGCACCTGAACACCTTCCGCGAGCGCATGGCGGGATACCCGGTCGCCATCGAGATGCTCAGCCGCTTCCGCACCCGCAAGGAGCAGGCGGACATCCTCGCCGCCCTCGCCGCGGGCAAGATTGACGTGATCATCGGCACGCACCGGTTGGTGCAGGACGACGTGAAGTTCCGCGAACTCGGTCTGGTGATCGTGGACGAGGAGCAGCGTTTCGGCGTGAAGCACAAGGAGGTGTTCAAGCGCTGGCGGGCCCACGTGGACATGCTCTCGATGAGCGCCACGCCGATCCCCCGCACCCTTTACCTCGCCCTCACCGGCGCGCGCGACCTGAGCACGATCGAAACCGCCCCGGTCAACCGCCTGCCGATCCAGACGATCGTCAAGAGCTACGACGAGAAACTGGTGATTGAGGCCATCCGGCACGAGATCCGGCGCGGCGGCCAGGTGTTCTACCTGCACAATCGGGTGACCAGCATCGACCGCGTCGCCGGGCGGCTGCGGGCGCTGCTGCCCGACCTCACCATCGGGGTCGGACACGGCCAGATGGGGGCGGACGGCCTGGAGCGGATGATGACGGATTTCGTCGCCGGCCAGTACCAGGTGCTGGTCTGCACCACGATCATCGAGAGCGGCCTGGATATCCCAAACTGCAACACCCTCATCATCGAGGGCGCCGATCGTTTCGGTCTCTCGCAACTTTACCAGCTGCGGGGCCGCGTCGGCCGGTTCAAGCACCAGGCCTACGCGTACCTGCTGCTCCACCGGCACACCAAGCTGCTCGACGTCGCCCGGCAGCGCCTGACGGCCATCCGCCAGCACAACCAGCTGGGCGCCGGCTTCCGCATCGCGATGCGCGACCTCGAACTGCGGGGCGCAGGCAATCTCCTGGGCGCGGAGCAGAGCGGGCACATTGTCGGCGTCGGTTTCGAACTCTATTGCCAGCTGCTCCGGCAGAGCGTGGCCCGGCTCAAGGGCGACAAGCACGCCGCGCGCGTGCGGGCCAGCGTGAAGCTCGATTTCGTGTTCGTCGGCGAGGGGGTTGATGCCACGCGCTCCGAGGCCACGGGCAGCTTCAGCGCCCTCCGGCAGGCGGAACGCGCGGAGGGCGTGGTGGACCGCATCCAAGCCCGTTTGACGCCGGACTACATCGGCGAGACCCGCCTCCGGATCGATTTCTACCGCCGGCTGGCCCTGGCCGAGAACCCCAAGCAGGTCCAGGACCTGGAACAGGAGCTGCGGGACCGGTTCGGCAAGTTTGGCGAACCGGTGCGCGCCTTGCTGTTGGTGACCGAAATACGCACCCGGGCGGAACAAAAGGGGCTCCTGTCCGTCGAAACCGAAGGCAACCGCCTGAAATGCCTCCGCAATTCAGGACGCCACGACGATTTCATCCAATTGAGCAGCCGGTTTCCCCGCTTGACCGCCCCCACCCCCCTTGCAAGGTTGAAAGAAATAATCACATTCCTGCACAATCTTCCCGCTTCATGAGTCTCCTCCGTTCCCGCCCAACCTTACTCGCCTCCCTCAGCCTCCTCGGAGCCGTTTTGGTCGCGCAGGCCCAGCAGGCTCCCGCGCCTGCCGACAATCTTAACTTGCGCTATGCCAACGGGATCGTGGCCATCGCCGAGGACAAGGTGATCACCGTCGACGATGTCCGCCGGGAAATCGGCCCGCTGGTCGCGGAAATCCAGCAGACCAGCCGCAGCGAGCAGGAGTTCAACGAGAAGCTCGAGGCGCTGCAGGAGGACGTGATCCAGAACCTCATCGACCGCGTCCTGATCGTGAAGGAATTCTACAAGGACGAGAAGCGGAAGGTGCCCGCCAGCTACATCGACAACCAGCTGGCCGAGACCGTCATCACCCAGTTCGACGGGGACCGCAGCAAGTACCTCGCTTACCTCCGCTCGCGCGGCATCTCCCAGAAGGAATACCGCAAGGAGATCGAGGAAGATATGATTTACAGCTACATGCGCCAGCAGCAGACCAAGACTGGCAGCACGGTCAGCCCGGTGCGCATCGAGGCCTTCTACAACGAGAACAAGGAGCGCTTCAACCAGGAGGACTCCGTCAAGCTCCGCCTCATCCAGATCGCCCGCTCGCCCGACGACACCGACGACACCCTGCGCGCCAAGGCCACCAACATCGTGACCGAGCTGGCCGCCGGCGCCGACTTCGGCGACCTCGCCCGCAAGTACAGCCAGGACTCCCGCAAGGGCAAGGGCGGCGACTGGGGCTGGCAGCGCCGCTCCGACCTGCGCAAGGAATTCAGCGAGGTCATCTTCGCCCTCAAGAAGGGCGAGCGCAGCGACCCGCTCATCACCCCCGAGGGGGCCTTCCTCTTTTTTGCCGAGGACCGCAAGTATGCCGGCACGCTGCCGATCGACGAGGTCCGGCCGGAAATCGAGCGCTCGCTCGTCCAGCAGGGTTCCCGCAAGGCGACCGAGCGCTGGCTCGAGAAGCTCCGACGCAACGCCTACGTGAAGCACTTCTGAGGATGTAGCTCGCGGGCCAGCGGGCGAAAGCACCCGGCCCATGAGTTCCACTCCCTACCCGACCCCGCGCATCCAGGATCTCGCCCTTGGCGAGCGGCCGCAGGAACGCCTCGAGAAGCACGGGGCCGGCGCCCTCAGCGACACCGAGCTGCTGGCCATGCTGCTCCGCAGCGGGCGCAAAGGCCTGAGCGTCGTGGGCATGAGCCAGCAACTGATCACCGAGGCGGGCTCGCTGGCCGGGCTCACGCGCTGGCGGGAAGCCGACTTCCGCCGGATCAAGGGCATCGGCCGCGTCAAGGCGCTGCAGTTGATCACCGTGATGGAAATCGCGCGCCGGGTGCTGGGCGCCGCCGCCGACCCCAACCCCGTGCTGAACCGCCCGGAGCTGATCCACCGGCATTTCCAGGCCCTCGTCACCGGGCTGGCCGTGGAGAAATTCTGGGTGCTCTGCCTCAATCGGAAAAACCGCCTGATCAAACAGGTCGAGGTCACCTCCGGCACCGCGACCAGCAGCCTGGCCCATCCCCGCGAGGTTTTCCGCGAAGCCATTCATCACGGCGCCACCGCGGTCGTCTGCGTGCACAACCATCCCAGCGGGGATCCCGCACCCAGTGCCGCCGATGTGCAGGTCACCCGGCAGTTGCGCGAGGCGGCCAGGACCCTCGATATCGACCTGCTGGACCACGTGATTGTGGGTCAACCCGCCGCCGATCCGCGCGGGACCGGCTACTACAGTTTTCGCGAAGCGGGCGTGATTTAGGTGGTCCGGTGGATTTGCAAAAAACCTCTTGGCAAAGCCGGAAACGCCCCCATACCTTCACCGTTCATTTTGGTTCGGTGGAGTATCCAAGTGGTCAAAGGACGTTGACTGTAAATCAATTCGGCTCTTGCCGTTCACTGGTTCGACTCCAGTCTCCACCACCACTTTACAAAAGTCCCGTCACCTGAAAAGGCGGCGGGATTTTTGTGTTTTGACCGGGCAAAATCCGCGGAGCGGCCCCGCTTGCCAACGGTGCGCGACCGGGTGAGTCTGCCCCTGACATGGAAACTCTCCGGCAGGCCTATGAATCGGTGATGGCGCACCCGATCAGCGGTGCCCTCCTGCCCCACTTGCTCACCGTGCTGGGTTTCCTCCTGGCCTTCCTGGCCATCGCCCGCCTCATGAGCGAGCGCAAGCAACCGGGCAACACCTTCGCTTGGCTCTTCGCCATCGCCTTCATCCCCTGGCTCGGCGTGCCGATCTATCTCCTGTTCGGCGGCCGCAAGGTAAAGAAGCTCGCGGCCCTCAAGGCCCGGCTCCGTCCCTTGCTGCCCGCCGGCCCGCCGCCGCCCTCCGCCGAGACCTTTGCCGCCCGCGTGCTCATCCTGAACGGTGCGTGCCCGCCCCTCGGCGGCAACCGGGTGCACTTCATCACCTCGGGCGAGGAAGCCTTCAGCCTGCTCGAAACGCACATTCGCGAGGCCAAGCACAGCATCCACCTGATGACCTTCATCCTCGGCCGCGACGCCGTGGGCCGGCGCCTCATCAAGCTCCTCGCCCAGCGCGCCCGCGAGGGCGTGAAGGTGCGCCTGCTGCTCGACTCCCTTGGCTGCTTCCTGACCAAGGGCGGCTTCTGCGACCCGCTGCGCGAGGCCGGAGGCGAGGTGGCGAAGTTCATGCCCGTCATGCCGCTGCAAACGCGGGGCTCCGCCAACCTGCGCAATCACCGCAAAATCGGGATCTTTGACCATCGCATCGCCGCGCTGGGCGGACGCAATCTCGCCATCGAGTACATGGGCCCCACTCCGCTCAAGCGCCGCTGGCGCGACTTCGGCGCCGGCCTGGAAGGCCCGGCCGTCCGGGCGCTGGATGACATCTTCCTCGCCGACTGGGCCTTCGCGAGCGGCCAGTCCCTCGCGGAATTGCAGAAGGAGCGACCCGAGGAACCGCCCGAGGCGCGCGGCGACAGCGAGGTCCAGATCGTCGCCAGCGGCCCGGATGTGAACGGCGACCCTCTGTATGAGGGTATCCTCTCACTCGTGCAGCAGGCCGAGCGCAGCGTGTGGATCGTCACGCCCTACTTCATTCCCGATGAGGTGCTGCAACGTTCGCTCATGGTGCAGGCCCGCGCGGGCATTGAAATCCGCCTCGTGGTGCCGGCCCGGTCGAACCACCCCATCACCGACCTGGCCCGCCGCCATCACCTGCGCGAGTTGCAGGCCGCCGGGGTCAAGGTGCTGTTCTACAGCCCGGGCATGAACCACGCCAAGCTGATCCTCGTCGACGAGTCCGTCGGCCTCTGGGGCTCGGCCAACATGGACATGCGCAGCCTGTTCGTGAACTTCGAGGTCGGCGCACTCACCTACTCGCCCGCCGATGCCAAGCGGCTGGCCCGGTGGATGCAGGAGGTCTTCGTTCAGACCAAGCCCATGCCGGCCCCGAGCAAGAATCCGCGCCTGCTGCCCACCATCGGCGAGGAGATCGCCCGGCTGCTCGCCCCGATGCTTTAGGCCACCGCACCGGCGTGGTCTAGCAGGCGGAGCGCCTGCCGCACCTCGCGCCGCATCTCGATCAGCGCCGCGCGGGCCTCGTCCATCTGGATCGCAGCCCGACCAGCATACTCGGCCTTCATCGCGCCGGCCTTCACGGCATACTGCGCCTTCAGGGCGGTCCAGCGTTCGCCCAGCTCATGCAGCTTGGCATCGGAAGATTGCAGCAAGGCCTGAAGCCGCGCGTTGGCACTGATCCTCGGGCAGGCCAGCCGCTCGTTCAGGCGGCGGCGGGTGTCGGCGAGCTGCGACAGCAGCACCTTCTCCTCGGGCACCCGGCGCAGGCCGCGCACCAGATCGACCTTTTCCAGTGTCCAGATCGTCCACTTGGTGGGATCCCAGTGCCACCACTTCACACCGTTGCGGTAGTCATGCTGGAACTCGTGGTGATAATTGTGATAGCCCTCGCCAAACGTGAACAGCGCCATGATCCAGCTGTCGCGGGCGCTGCACTTGTTCGAGTAGGGCTGGCTGCCGATCGTGTGGCAGAGCGAATTGATGAAAAAGGTCATGTGCTGCACCGCGGTCACCCGGGCGACGCCGGCGAGCAGGAAACCGCCCAGGGCGCCGAGCCAGCCGTTGTGCCAGTAGCCGAGCAGCGCCGGCAGCGCGAAGCCGATGCCCACGGCGACCGGGATGTAGAAGCGCCGCTGGAGCATGACCAGGCGGTCCTTGGTGAGATCCGCGACGTTGTCCCACGGCGGCTTGGGATCGAGCTTGAACAGGATCCAGCCGATGTGCGCATGCCAGAAACCCTTCGAGATATCATAGGGATCCTCGTCGTGATCGACATGCTTGTGGTGCCGCCGGTGGTCGGAAACCCAGGCGAGCGCGCAGTTCTCAAAGGCGGCGGCGCCGAAGACCAAGGTGGCAAAGCGCACCGGCCAGCGCGCCTGGAAGGCCACGTGAGCGAAGAGGCGGTGATAACCGAGCGTGATGCTCAGGCCGGTCGCGATGAAGAACACGAAGAACAGCGCGATCTGAAAGGCATCCACCCCGTAGTTCCACAGGTACCACGGGACCGCGGTGCACGTGACCAGAGCCGTGCCAATGAGGAACGAACTGTTGACCCAATTGATCCGGTCGAGAGGAAGCCTGAGTTTCACGGCTGCGACAGTGGGTCTCCGGGTGCAGTGTGCGAGTGCTAATCTGGACTATTTCTTCGCCGTCAATGGGGTAAAATTGAACGGTTCCAAGCCGCGTGTTTGGCCTTGCAGCCGGTGGAGCCGCAGCAACCTCGCAGCCGGCGCTAACTCCGCAGGCGAGGTCGCCTGCGCTCCAGGGAATCCTCACACCGCGCGCTGCGCGACGAAGGCCTTGATCGCTTCCGCCTCGGCGGGCAGCCGGTGCTTGACGATCGGACGAGACTTGAGGTCTTCCAGCGCCGGGGCGGTGGGCGCCTGTCCGATGGCGGCCGAGATGGCGTCGGGGAATTTCGCCGGGTGCGCCGTGGCCAGCACGATGCTCACCCGCGCCGGGTTGATGTCCTTGAACGCGCAGGCGGTGTGTGGATCGACGATGTAGCGGTAGCGCTCGTGCACGCGGCGGATCAGCCCCGTGATCTCACCGTCGGTCGCCGCGGAGGAACTGAAGATGGACCGGTTGAGCAGATCAAACCGGTAGGAACCCGTCGCCTTGATCTGGGCCATGACGTTACAGACGCGCGTCGGGTTCCGGTCCAAGGCATAGTAGAGGAAGCGCTCAAAGTTCGATGCCACCTGGATGTCCATCGAGGGGGCGAGGCTCGCGTGCACCTCGCCACTGCGGTACTCGGCGGTGGTGAACAGCCGGTGCAGGATGTCGTTGCGGTTGGTCGCGACCTTGAGGCCGGCGATCGGCACGCCCATCTGCTTCAGCAGCCAGCCGGCAAAGACATTGCCGAAATTGCCCGTCGGCACGACAAACTCGACGTTGAGGCGCTCGGCTTCCGGCAACCTCAGCCACGCATGGAGGTAATAGACCGACTGGGCCAGCACCCGGGCGATGTTGATCGAGTTCACCGCGGAGAGATGGTGCTGTGCCGCGAAGGTCTTGTTCGCGAGGATGTCCTTCAGCACACGCTGCGCGTCGTCGAAGCTGCCTTCGATGGCGATGGCGTGGACATTGGCGGCACCGGTGCAGGTCATCTGCCGCTCCTGCAGCGGCGAAACCCGACCGTCGGGGTACAGGATGAAGATGGCGGTGCGCGGCTTGCCGAGCAGCCCATGGATGGCCGCGGCGCCGGTGTCTCCCGAGGTGGCGCCCAGCACATTGATGCTGCGGCCACTCTGCTCACACTGCCAGCCATAGAGATTGCCGAGCAGCTGGAGGGCGAAATCCTTGAAGGCGAGCGTCGGGCCGTGGAACAGTTCCAGCACATACAGCCGGTCATCCAGTTTCCGCAACGGCGCGGTGTCGGTGTAGGTGAACGTGGCGTAGGAGCGCTGGATCAGCCGCAGCAGCACCTCACTGGGGATGTCCGTGGCGAAGAGGGAGAGAAACTGGTGGCAGAGCTCGGGGTAGCTCAGGCCCTTCCACGCCGCGAGCCGTGGGGTGAGGTCCGGCAGCGTCTCGGGCAGGAACAGCCCCCCGTCCGGCGCCAACCCGATGGCCACCGCCTCCCCGAAGCTGACGGGGTCGGTCTGGCCGCGTGTGGAGATGAATTTCATCGTTCTAAGGCTGTCATTCTGAGCAAAGCGAAGAATCCAGGGGCCTGCACGTCATTTCTGGATACGCTGCCCGCCTTGTGGGCTCAGGATGACGCGACGACGAAACGTCGCGTCACTTGCTCAGACCAAAGACCTCGTGCGCGGCGCGGGTCGCCTCGTCGGCCTTCGCCCGGTCAACCGCCACCGTGATCTTGATCTCCGAGGTGCCGATCAGCTGGATGTTGATGCCCGCGTCGCCCAGGGCCGTGAACAGCGTGGCGGCGACACCGGCATGCGTGCGCATGCCGACGCCGACCACCGAGAGCTTGGCGATGTTGTCGTAGGCCTTCACCTCGCCGCCGCCGAGTTTCTTAAGCACCGCCGGCAGCACCTTGACCGCGTTCTGCGCGTCGTCGCGCTGCACGGTGAAGGTCAGGTCCACGCCGCCGGAGTGGGCGATGTTCTGGACGATCATGTCCACGTTGATGCTGGCGTCGGCCAGCGCCGTGAAGATGGTCGCGGCCGAGGCCGGCTTGTCCGGCAGGTTGCTGATGACGACCTTGGCCTGGTCCTTGTCGACCGCGACGCCGCGAACGACGACTTTTTCCATGTAGGCGACTTCTTCTTTCACGATGGTTCCTGGGTTTTGGTTAAAGCTGCTGCGGACTTCGAAAACGACCCCGTACTTCTTGGCGAACTCGACGGAGCGCGACTGCATGACCTTGGAGCCGAGGCTGGCCAGCTCGAGCATCTCGTCGTAGCTGATCTCCTTGATTTTCTTCGCGGTCTTCACGATGCGCGGGTCGGCGGTGTAGACCCCGTCGACGTCGGTGTAGATCTCGCACTTGTCGGCCTTGCACGCCGCGGCGAGCGCGATGGCGGTCAGATCCGAGCCGCCGCGGCCGAGCGTGGTGATCTGGCCGTCCTCATTGATGCCCTGGAAGCCGGCCACGATGACCACCTTTCCGTCCTTCAGGTCCTTGAGGATCGGCTTGGGGTTGATCTTTTTGATCTTGGCCTTGGTGAAGACCTGGTCGGTGAAAATGCCGGCCTGCGCGCCGGTGTAGGATACGGCCGGCACGCCGATCGCATGCAGCGCCATGGCGGTCAGCGCGATCGTCTCCTGCTCGCCGATGGCGAGGAGCATGTCCATCTCGCGCGTGTCGGGCCGGTCCGTGATCGCCTTGGCCTTGGCGATGAGCTCGTTGGTGACTCCGGAGCGGGCCGAGACAACTACAACGAGACTGTGCCCCTCCGCCTGGGAGGCCTTGATGCGTTGGGCGACGTTCTTGATCCGGTCAGTGTCTCCGACCGAGGTGCCGCCGTATTTCTGGACGATAAGTGCCATGGGAATAACCGGCTATCAATGGCTTGGCGGGATGCGGCTTGGCAAGGCGCGATTGGCCACCTTGCGTCATATCCCAACCACCGAACCACTTGCAGCAGAGCATGCTTTCCGGATCACCACCTTGGGCCTAAACGCTTGCCCCGAATCCCAGCCGGGCCATGGTGCCGGCCATGACCAAGGCAGTCCGGGGTGTGCTATTTCTGTTGCTGCTGGTGCCGGGCGCGCTCGCGGCCGATTCCCGCCCGCTTTACGCCATTTGCGGCGCCTACCCTCCGGAGATGGAGGCCCTGATGAAGGAATTTCAGGTGGACGCGGCTGGAGGCTGGACGAAGACCACTGTGACCGGCGTCGATTTCTGGCGCGGGACGCGAGCCGGCAAGGACCTCATCGTGTTTCGCACGGGTGTTAGCCTGGTCAACGCGGCGTATCAACTGCAACTCGCCCTAGACCGCTTCCCGATCACACACGTCTTCTTCGCCGGCGTGGCGGGCGGCGTCGATCCGGCACTGCACATCGGCGACGTCGTGATCCCTGAGCGCTGGGCTTACCACAGCGAGGCCGCCTATCTCAACGAAGATGGCAAGGGCGGCTATCTGCAGCCTGAACGCCGGAGTCCGCCGCGTTACGAGAATTTCGGCATGATGTTCCCGAACGATGTCAAGGTGCGGCGCGAGGGCGACGATGGATTCCATGAGATGCCGGCCTTCCCCGCCGATGACGGGCTGCTCGCCGTGGCACGGCGGGTGGCGCCCGGGCTCCCGCCGATGCGCAAGGGCGGGCGCGATGTCAGCATCCTCGTCGGCGGGACCGGCGTTGCAGGCCCGGTGTTTCTCGACAACGCGAAGTACCGTGAGTGGATTTTCCGGGTCTGGCAGGCGCGCTGCCTCGACATGGAATCAACGGCGCTCGCGCATGTCGCCTACGTGAACCGCAAACCCTTCCTTATCGTGCGCGGCCTGAGCGACTTCGCCGGCGGACAACCCGGCCAGAACCACATCAACCAGAACGAGGCGCGGGTGGCGGAAATCGCCGCCCGGGTGCTGCGGGCCATCGTTGACGCCCAGTGAACCGGCGCCCATTGCGCGTCACGACGGTGCGGGCGGTTTCTTGGCGAACTTGTTCTCGGTGCCGGCCAGCAGGCGCATGATGTTCTCCCGGTGACGCACGATCACGAAAATCCCCACCGCCGTGGCGACCAGGTTGAAGGGCAGCGGATTGCCCCGCAGCCAGCTGGCGGTAGGCACGGCCACCGCGGCCAGTACGGAGCCCAGCGACACATAGCGTGTGAGGGCGAAGGTCGCTAGCCACACCAGGGCCCCGATCAGGCAGGAAACCGGCATGAGCACCACGAGTCCGCCAGCGGCCGTGGCCACGCCCTTGCCGCCCTTGAACTTGGTGAACATCGAGAATGAGTGACCGAGCACGGCGCCGATCACCCCGATCAGGCCCAGGAGCCTCGCCTCCGGCGCATGCAGGAACGGCAGCAGCGGCCACGACGCCGCCAGCGCCCCCTTCACCGCATCCAGTGCAAAGACGAGGTTGCCCGCCCGCTTGCCCTTCTCGCCGAACTTCTCGCCCAGCACGCGCTTGACGTTGGTCGCGCCGGGGTTGCCGCTGCCCACCTTGAAAATATCAACGCCGTGCGCCCGGGCCACCACGTAACCAAAGGGCAGTGACCCGAAAAAATAACCGATGAGGGCGGCGGCGAGAGACCAGGCGGGGGACATCAGAGATTGACCACCTGAGCCTGCTTGATGGCTCGATGTCCGGTCAACTCCTTAAGGGCCTGCTCCGAGGGAGCGCTGTCGAGATTCAGCACGCACAGGGCGATGCCGCCGGCGTTGTTGCGGCTCAGCGACATGGCGGCGATGTTCACCTTGTCCTTACCGAGCAGCGTGCCGACCATGCCGATGATGCCGGGCTCGTCGTGGTTCTCATAGACGAGCAGGACGCCCTTCGGCTCGGCCTCGACCTCGCGGCCGTTGAGGGTGACGAGGCGCGGGCTGCCGGACTTGCCGAGCAGCGTGCCGGTGGCGGAGAAGATCCGGCCCTGGGCCGTGATGGCCTCGACCTGCATCAACTCAGTGTAGTCGGTCTCGACGTTGGATTTGACGACCTCGACCTGCACGCCGAGCCGTTCCAGCATGATGGGCGCGTTGATGTAGTTGAGCGTCTCGCTGCTGATGCGGCTGAGGAAGCCGCGCTGGATGGAGCGGGTGACCGGGTTGGCGTCGAGCTCGACGATCTTGCCCCAGTAGGTGACGCGCAGCTTCTCCACGCGGTCGGTGGCCAGCTGCTGCACGAGCGTGCCGAGCTTGGTGCCAAGTTCCAGATAGGGCCCGATGACCTTGAGGGTCGCGGCGTCGAGGGAAGGCATGTTGACGGCGTTGCGGATGACGCCACCGCTCAGCACGTCGGCGATCTGCTCGGCGACCTCCACGCCCACGGCGTCCTGCGCCTCGGCGGTAGAGGCCCCGAGATGCGGCGTGAGGGAGACGTTGGGCAGCTTGCGTAGCTCGCTGTCGGCGGCGAGGGGCTCCTCCTCGAAGACGTCAAGCCCGGCCGCGGCGACGTGGCCGGACTTAAGCGCGGCAACGAGCGCGGTTTCCTTGATGATGCCGCCGCGGGCACAGTTGAAGAGGCGGACGCCCTTCTTGCACTTCGCGAGGGCGGCCTCGTCGATCATATACTGGGTCTGCTCCGTCAGGGGCATGTGGACGGTGATGTAGTCCGCCTTGGCGAGCAGCTCCTCGAGGGTGAGCGCCTCGATCTGCATGGCCTTGGCGCGGCTCGGCGCCAGGTAGGGATCAAAGGCCACGACGTTCATGCCGAAAGCCTGGGCGCGCTTCGCCACCTCGGAGCCGATGCGGCCGAGACCGACGATGCCCAGCGTCTTCCGGAATAGCTCGATGCCGGAGAAACTCTTGCGGTCCCACTTGCCGTCCCGCATGGAGGCGGCGGCCTGGGGCACGGGGCGGGCCCCGCAGAGGATGTGCGTGAAGGTGAGCTCGGCCGTCGCGATGGTGTTGCCCGACGGGGTGTTCATCACGATGACACCGCGCTCCGTGGCGGCGTCCACGTCGACATTGTCCACGCCGACGCCGGCGCGGCCCACGACCTTCAACAGGGGCGCGGCGGCAAACACCTCGGCGGTGATCTTGGTCTCGGAACGCACGGCGATCGCGTGCACGTCCTTCACCAGCTCCAGCACCTTGGCGGGCGACGAGCCATAGGCCTCCACGACTTCAAAGCCCTTCTGCGCACGCAGGAAGGCGACTCCTTTGGGTGAGATCTTGTCGGCGACGAGGATTTTCATGGAGACTCCCAAAAAAGCAGCTCCCGGGCCGAAAAGGCAATCCCGCAGGCGATTTTTCCGGCCAGTCCGAGGCAGTTATTATGACAATCTGTGCGCACAATCAGTGCGCGATTGGACCCGACGGGATTCCCGGGGTCAGGCTGCCAGCGTGGGATAGTCGGTGTAGCCCCGGCCATCACCGCCATAAAATGTTTCCGGCACCGGCGCGTTGAGCGGAGCACCGAGCTGCAAACGGCGCGGCAAGTCCGGATTGGCGATGAAGAGCTTGCCCCAGGCGATGGCGTCGACCTCACCTGCCTCCACCGCGCCCCGCCCCGACTCGGCGGTGAAGCCCTCGTTGGCGATGTACACGCCACCAAAGGCCCGCTTCAGCTTCGGCCCCAGCCATGCCGCTTCGCGGGCCTCGCGGGCGCAGATAAAGGCGATCTTTCGACGGCCCAATTCCGTCGCGAGGTAGCCGAAGGTGGCCGCCGGATTGCTGTCACTGATGCCATGCGAGCTGCCGCGCGGGGCCATATGGTAACCCACCCGGCCAGCGCCCCAGACTGAGATGACGGCGTCGGTGACTTCGAGCGCCAGCCGCGCCCGGTTCTCGATTGAGCCGCCGTAGGCATCGGTGCGCACGTTGGTCCCGTCCTGCAGGAACTGGTCGAGCAGATAGCCGTTGGCCCCGTGCACCTCGACACCGTCAAAACCGGCCCGCTGTGCGTTCTCCGCCCCGCGCCGGTAGGCGGCGACCACGCCGGGAATCTCACCCAGTTCGAGTGCCCGGGGCACGACAAACGATTTCATCGGGCGCAGCCCGCTGACGTGCCCGGTCGCCGCAATCGCGCTGGAGGAAACAGGCAGGGCCCCGTTGAGAAAATACGGATCCGAGATCCGACCCACGTGCCAGAGCTGGAGAAACATCCGGCCGCCTGCGGCGTGAACGGCCGCGGTGATCTTCTTCCAGCCGGCCACCTGCTCCTCCGTCCAGATGCCCGGAGTGTCCGCGTAGCCCACGCCCATGGGGTCCACCGCGGTCGCCTCTGAGAGGATGAGCCCGGCCGAAGCGCGCTGCACGTAATACTCGGCCATGAGGTCGGTCGGAACGCGGCCGGCGCCGGCGCGGCACCGGGTGAGTGGCGCCATGATGATGCGGTTCGGCAAGGTGAGCGTGCCGGCCCGAAGCGGAGTGTGCAGTTGGGACATGGCCGTGTGATATAGCCATCTGCCGTCACTTCGCAAACAATGCCCCCGACTCGCGGATTGCACCGGTGATTCATCTCCTGCTCACTCTCCCATGTGAGACGCCCCACCCTGCCCCGGTCCTTTATCTTCACCCTCTCATTGCTGGTCACGCTGCTGTTCGCGTCACCTGCATTCGCCACCCCTGACAAATGGGCCGCGGACATTGACCGGCTCACCGCCACCGATGCCGCGCACCCGCCCGCGAGGAACGCCGTCGTGTTCGTCGGCAGTTCCTCGATCCGCCTCTGGACGACCCTCGACCAAGATTTCCCGGGCGTGACCACGATCAACCGCGGCTTCGGCGGCTCGGAACTGGCCGACAGTGTGTTCTACGCCGATCGCATCGTCATTCCCTACCACCCGCGGCTGGTCGTCCTGTTTGCCGGCACCAACGATCTCTGGAACGGCAAGTCGCCCGAAGCCGTGGCCGCCGACTTCAAGGCCTTCCGGACCAAGCTGCACGCCGCCCTGCCGCAAACCCGGCTCATCTACCTGTCCATCACCCTTGCCCCGTCCCGGGCCCGCATCCACGAGCAAATGCGCACCGCCAACCGCTTGATCGCCGCCGATTGCGCCACCGACCCGCGCTGCCAGTTTGTCGACATCAATACGCCGATGGTCGGCGCCAGCGGCGGCACCCCACCGCCCGAGCTCTTTGTGCAGGATCAGCTGCACTTGAACCGCGCCGGCTACGCCATCTGGACCAAGGTCCTAGCCCCCTACCTCCACCCATGAGCCTTTCCCCCGCCGAGCGTCTCCGCCGCCAAGTCGCATTCATCGTCGAGGTGGACAAGCTGAAGGAGGTCTTCCGCCAGACCGTCCTCACCCAGAGCCGCCGCGCCGAGAACAGCGCCGAGCACTCCTGGCACTTCGCGCTGATGATCATCGTCCTCGCCGAGCACTCCAACCACCAGCCGCTAGATGTCCTGCGCATCCTCAAGATGGTGCTCATTCACGACTTAGTCGAGATCGACGCCGGCGACACCTTCGCCTACGACACCAAGAACATGGCCGACCAGCACGAGCGTGAGGCGAAGGCCGCCACCCGCATCTTCGGGCTGCTGCCGCCCGACCAGACGGCCGAGTTTCGCGCCATCTGGGATGAATTCGAGGCGCAAGCGACCCCCGAGGCGCGGTTCGCCATGGCCTGCGACCGCTTCCATCCGATGCTGCTCAACTGCCTGACCGAGGGTCACGCCTGGCAGAAGCACGGCGTCACCCACGACCGTGTCCTGGCCCGCAACGCCCATGTTGCCAAGGGATCGACCGCCATCTGGGACTACGCTGTCAGGATGATCGACGAGGCCGTAGCCAAGGGTCATCTCGCGCCCAAACCCTGAGTGATCGGACCTATGCCTTTGGGTCAGGCAATTTCTGAGGAGTAAAAGGCACTGGAAGGCGCAGAGTCTGACTGGTCATCCGTGGTGGGCGGCTCATACTCGGGGCAAACCCCATTCGTCATGCGCCTGCCCATCCGTCTTGCCGCCCTCCTGCTCCTTCCCACCGTTCTCCTGGCCGCCGACCCCGCGCCCCGCGAACGTGTCTCCTTCAACGCCGGCTGGCGTTTCCAACCCGGCGAAGACACCAGCTGGACCGTGCCGCAGCTGGACTACGCCATGACCCGGCCCTGGCTGCTGGCCAGCAGCGCGGATCTGCTCGGGGCCGGAGCGGCGCAACCCGGTCGGCCGGCCGGCAATCTCGGCGGCGATGTCCGTGAGACCCAACCGGGCTTCAACGACAGCGGCTGGCGGCAACTCGACCTGCCGCACGACTGGGCCATCGAGGGCTCCTTCCGGCAGGAATACCCCGGCGAAACCGGCAAATTGAAATACTGGGGCAATGCGTGGTACCGGAAGCATTTCACGGTGCCGGAGAGTGACGCCGGCCATCACCTCAGTCTCGAGGTCGACGGTGCGATGTCGTATTCCACCATCTGGCTCAACGGCCAGTTCGTCGGCGGGTGGCCCTATGGCTACTCCTCCTACGCGGTCGACCTCACGCCGTGGCTCAAGCCCGGCGCCGACAACGTCCTGGTCATCCGCCTCGACAATCCCCCGGAATCCTCCCGCTGGTATCCGGGCGGCGGCATCTATCGGAATGTCTGGCTGGTGAAGACCGGCCCGGTCCATGTCGCGCACTGGGGCACCGTCGTCACCACCCCGCGCGTTTCCGCCGCTGCGGCGGATGTCATGGTGAGCGTCCAGACGGACAACACCACCGACCAACCGGTCGAGATCGCCGTCTCTACGGAGCTCTTCGCGGCGGATGCCGTCGGCCAGTCGACCGGACCCGCCATCGCCACCGGCCAGCCCGTCGCCCTGAGGATCCCGGGCCGGCGCGAGGCCGCCGCCGCACAAAGTTTTCACGTGGCGCAGCCGCGCCTCTGGAGCACGACGCAGCCCCAGCGTTATGTCGCGGTGACGACCCTGCGGCAGGGTGACCGCGTGCTCGACCGGACCGAGACCACCTTCGGCATCCGCACCGCGGTGTTCGACGCGGATCGCGGTTTCCTGCTCAACGGCGAGCGCGTCTACCTGAACGGCGTGTGCAATCATCACGACCTCGGGGCGCTTGGGGCGGCCGTCAATTTCCGTGCGCTGGAGCGCCAGCTGGAGATCCTGCGCTCGATGGGCTGCAACGCCATCCGCACCAGCCACAACCCGCCTGCCCCCGAACTGCTCGAGCTGTGCGACCGCCTGGGCTTTGTCGTGATGGACGAGGCCTTTGACTGCTGGGCCAGGGGGAAGCGGACCAACGACTATCACCGCGTCTTTGCCGACTGGCATGAGCGCGACCTCCGCGCCCTCGTCCGGCGCGATCGCAACCACCCGAGCGTCGTCCTCTGGAGCATCGGCAACGAGGTGCCGGACCAACACGACCCGGAGAGCTGGAAGCTGGCGACGCACCTCGCCGGCATTGTCCGCGAGGAGGATCACACGCGGCCGGTGAGCCTGGGGCTCGACGGCATCCAGTCGGGTTACAACGGTCTCCAACTCGTGGCCGATGCCATGGGCTACAACTACAAGCCGGGCGAATACGCGAAGTTTCACGCGACCTTCCCCACCATCCCCCTCTACGGCAGCGAGACCGCCTCCACCATCAGCTCGCGCGGCGAGTATTTCTTCCCGGTCGGTGACAACAAGCTCGACCCCGCGGGGCGCGTTGATTTCCAGATCAGCTCCTACGACCTGATGGCGGAACCGTGGGCGACCTCCCCCGACACCGAGTGGAAGGGCCAGGACGGAAGCCCCTACGTCGCCGGCGAGTTCGTCTGGACCGGCTTCGACTACCTCGGCGAGCCCACGCCCTACTTCGCCGACTCGACGGTCATGATGAGGTTCACCGACCCGGCGCGCGCCGCCGCGGCTGCGGGCGAGTTGCAGGAGCGCGGCCGGATCACCGTGCCTTCGCGCAGTTCCTACTTCGGCATCGTCGACCTCGCCGGCCAACCCAAGGACCGCTACTATCTCTACCAGGCACGCTGGCGGCCCGATCATCCCATGACGCATCTGCTGCCCCATTGGACCTGGCCCGATCGCGTCGGCCAGGTCACGCCGGTGCATGTTTATAGTTCTGGTGACGAGGCCGAGCTGTTCCTCAACGGCAAGTCGCTCGGGCGGCAGAAACGAGGGCCGCTGCAATACCGCTTCCGCTGGAACGACGTGGTCTACCAGCCCGGCGAACTGAAGGTGGTCACCTACAAGCAGGGCGCGAAATGGGCCGAGGACGTCGAGCGCACGGCCGGTCCCGCCGCCAAGCTGGTCCTCACCGCTGACCGCGCCACCTTGCGCGCCGACGGCCAGGACCTGTCCTTCCTCACCGTGCGCATCACGGACCAGGGCGGCCAGTTGGTGCCGCGCGCGAAAAACCGCGTGAGTTTCGAGCTCACCGGCCCGGGGGAAATCGTCGCGACCGACAACGGCGACGCGACGAGCTTCGAGTCCTTCCAGGCCAGGGAGCGGGCGGCGTACAACGGATTCGCATTGGTCATCGTCCGCACGAAACCCGGCATGGCAGGTGCAATCACCGTCCGGGCCAAGGCCGACGGACTCGCGTCAGCCGAGGCTACACTGGTGACTAAATAATCAGGCCCGCTGGGTCGAAATTGGACTGGGTTTGGCTTGAGGCATGCTGCCTCGGCCTTACTTAGTCCGCCATGCTCCGCACCGCCACCCCCGCTGATGCCGCCGCCATCGCCGGCATCTACAATCACTACATCCTGAACACCGTCGTGACCTTCGAGGAGGAGGCCCTGCCGGTGGAGGAAATGGCGCGGCGCATCACCGAGACCATCGCGGACGGCAACCCCTGGTTCGTATGGGAGGAAGGCGGCCGGGTGCTGGGCTATGCCTACGCCGGCAAATGGAAATCCCGCTGCTCCTACCGCTTTTCCGTCGAGGCCACGGTCTATCTCGACCCGACCGCGACGGGTCGCGGCCTGGGCACAAAACTCTACACCGCACTGGTCGATCGGTACCGGGGCACCCGCATCCATGCGATCATCGGCGGTGTCGCCCTCCCCAACGACGCCAGTACGGCCCTGCACGAGAAGCTCGGCTTCCAGAAAATCGCTCACTTCAAGGAGGTCGGCTGGAAATTCGACCGGTGGATTGATGTCGGCTATTGGGAACTGATCCTCTGAACCCATTGCTGGGCCGGCAGATCAAAAGCATTGCCGGTGACGGGTGAAAAAGCTTGGCTACGGCCCAACGGTTCGCCCCACCCATGAACAAGCAAATCCTCTGGCTGCTGGCCGAGATCGACCGCTGGAAAGCGGAAGGCATCGTGTCGCAAGAGCAGGCGGATCAATTGCGCAAGCGCTATGACCAACCGCCGGCGCCCGCCTCCGCCGATACCGTCCCGTGGGGGTTGCTCGTTTTCGCCTCCGCCGGCGCAATCGTCATCGGCCTCGGGGTCATTTTGCTCTTCGCCTACAATTGGGCCGAGATCCCGAAGTTCGGCAAGCTGGCGCTGGTCTTTGCTGCGCTCATCGGGGCCCATGCCGGTGGCATCCGGCTGCTGGCGCGGGCAGGTTGGCAGACCAAGCTCGGTGAGGCGCTCGCCGCGCTTGGCACCATGTTCTACGGCGCGGGCATCTGGCTCGTCGCCCAGATCTACAATATGGACGAGCATTACCCCAACGGCTTCCTCTTCTGGGCGTTGGGCGCACTCGCCATGGCCTGGGCCCTCCGCTCGGTCGCCAACGGCCTGCTCGCCGTCATCCTGCTGTCTGTCTGGGGGTGCACCGAGGCCTTTGACTTCCACACCCCGGAGTTCTGGTCCGTGATGCTGGTCTCCGGCGGGCTGCTGCCGCTGGCGTGGCAGCAGCGCTCGGCCCTGCTACTGGCCGCGACCCTCGCCGCCATCCAGCTGCTGCTGGCCGTCAATGTCGTCAACTGGGGCGGCGGCGCCCATGCCTTCACCGCCACCCTCGCCTGGGCCGTGCTGCTGGTCGCGGCAGCGCGGCTGACCGAGGCCGACCGGCCCGACTTTGCCGGCGGCGCGGCCGTGATGGCCTTCTTCGGCTTCGGTGCGTTCTTCGTCTGCGCCTACCTGCTCTCGTTCCATGACGCGGCCGACAGCCTGCTCAACTGGGTCCGCGAATTCACCCCCCGCCCGGCCCTGGCCAACGCCTTCAGCTGGTCGTTGTTCGCCCTCGGCCTCGCCGGCTGGGTCTGGATCGCCCGCCGCAGCCTGCTCCAGCGCGAACTCACCATCAACCGCGAGGACTGGTTGCTGCCGATTGCCCTGCTCTACTGCTTCGGCATCGCCGCCATGAACCAGCGCGGCTGGGGCCTGTTTGTCTCGTGGTCCTTCAACCTGATGCTGCTCGGCGTCGCCATCATGTGGATGTGGCGCGGCTGCCAGGACAGCCTGCTGCGCCCGACCGTGCTGGGCTCGCTCCTGCTCGGCGCCGTGGTGCTGGCGCGCTACTTCGACCTCTTCCAAAGCATGGCCTCGCGCGGCCTGGCCTTCATCGTCCTCGGCGGCATTTTCATCGCCGAGGCAATGTTTTATCGGAAAATGCGCCAGGCCAAGGGAGGTGACGCATGAAGACGAGACCCGTCCTCATCGTCGCCGGGCTGCAGGTGCTCGTGCTGGCCTTCATGGCCGGACCGCGCGAATGGATTCTGTACACCGGCACGCCGCTCGTGCTCCGCACGGCGCCGATCGATCCCAACGATCCCATGCGCGGCGCCTTCGTGCGCCTGAACTACGAGATCAACACCGTGCCCCCCGCCCTCTGCCGCGGCGAGACCGCGAACTGGGTGAAAGATTACGACTACCGCAAGGCGCAAATGCTGCGCGACCGGGTTGTATTCGCCGCGCTCAAGGTCAATGCCTACGGCCTCGCCGAACTGGACTCGCTCGGCGACACGCCGCCGGCCGCCGGCCCGTATATCCGCGGCCGGGTGATGACCGCGGACCTGAATGGCGTGAATGTGCGCTACGGCATCGAGGCCTACTTCATGCACCAGGACGCCGCCAAGCGGATGGAGGACACCAGCTTCAAGAAAGCCGGGGCACCGATGGACGTCACCGTGGCCGTCGGCTCGTCCGGCATCGCCGTGCTGAAGGACACCACGTGGGAACCGCTCGGGATCACCTTCGTCATCGACCGCCCGCCCCAACGTCCGACTCCCACGCCCGGACAGCCCTGGCAGCCGCAGCCGCTCCTGGGCCTGACCGTCACGCTGCACAACTATGGTGACAAGGACCTGGCCATCGTGAACCTGCACGACGGCAAGTCGTTCCGCCTCCTGCCGAACACGCGCTTCAACGCCAACAATTACGCCTGGGCCGGCGAGAAATCCGCCGACCAACCCGCGCCGACCGCAGCCGACATCGTGGTGCTGAAGCCCGGCGCCAAGCACGAGGTGCACCTCGATTTCACGCAGCCCCGCTGGTGGATCGTGGACACGCGGAAGCCCGGCGCCGAGGCGATCCCGTTTCAAAAGGTGCCGCCGGCCGACGCCTGGTCCACCAGCTTCCGGCTGGAATACGCCCCACCCGGGCCCGAGGCCGTCCGCGGCCTCCCCCACGCCGACCTGGTCCGCCACGCCCCGCTGCGCTCCCGCGCCTTCAACGGCAACCAGGGCGTGGATTAAGCATCAGGTCGGTGTGGTCGGATCTCCCCGGTACCAATCCGGGGTTGCACCCATCTGACCGCACCAACATCTTGCCCCCGCTCCGCCGTGGATCCCGCTACTCCCGCCTCTGCCGGCAACTCTGGGCCTACCGCCGGCCCAGCCCAGCGGCGTCTTTCGGTCATCATGTTCACCGACATGGTGGGCTACAGCGCCCTCACCCAGCGGGATGAACGACTAGCGCTGCAACTGCTCGAGGAGCACCGACGACTCGTGCGCCCGCTCCTCGCCCAGCATGGCGGCCGGGAAATCAAGACCATCGGTGACGCGTTTCTCGTGGAATTCCCCAGCGCCCTCGCCGCGGCGACCTGCGCCATCGCCATCCAGCAGACCCTCCACGACCACAACCGCACGGTCGCGCCGGATCATCGGGTGTTGTTGCGCATCGGGCTGCATGCGGGTGACGTGGTTTACCAGGAAAACGACGTCCTCGGCGACGGCGTGAACATCGCGGCGCGTATCGAGCCCCTCGCCGAGCCTGGCGGCATTTGTATTTCCGAGGACGTCGCCCGGCAGATCCAGAACAAGGCCGGACATCCGCTCGCCAAGCTCGGCGCAGGCGACCTGAAGAATATCTCGATGCCCGTGGACATCTACCGCGTCATCCTGCCCTGGTCGAAGGTGCAGACGCCGTTGGCCGGACGCATTGGCTTCTTCCTCCGCCGGAAGGACGTGCGCCGCACCCTGGGTGCGGGGCTGATCGTGCTCGCCTTCCTCGCGGTTGTGCTGTTCCGGCATCCCGCCACACCGGTGGCACCAGCTCCGGTCAACCGCCTGGCCGTGCTGCCACTGGTCAACTTCAGCGGTGACCCCAAGGATGAGTATTTTGCCGATGGCATGACCGAGGAGCTGATTTCCTCCCTCACCACGATCCGCGAGCTCCACGTGATCGCCCGTACCTCCGTCGCCAAGTTCAAGGGCACCCGCCTCGACATCGCGGAAATCGGCCGGGCGCTCACCGTCGGCTCGGTGCTCGAGGGCACGGTCCGGGTGGCCGGCGAAGAAGCACGCATCAATGTCAGCCTCGTGGAGGTCGCGACCCAGCGCACACTCTGGACCAAGGAATACACGGGCATGATCAAGAATGTATTCGCGGTGCAGTCCGCCATCGCCGCGAGCGTGACGGATGCGCTCAAGGTGCAATTGCTTTCCGACGAACGTGACCTGCTCGAACGACGAGCTGTCGGCAACAGCGAGGCCTACCGCCAGTACCTGCTCGGGCGCTCGCACCTCAATCAGCGAACCGGCGACGAGGTACTTAAGGCCATCGATTGTTTTTCTGTGTCGATCGGGCTGGATGACAAGTTCGCGCTCGCCTACGCCGGGCTCGCCGAGGGTTACACACTGGCGGGCAGCGGGGGCTACGGCACGCTGGCCCGCGCCGAGGCGAACGAGCGCGCCCGGTCGGCCGCCAGCCGGGCCGTCACCCTCGACGACTCGCTCGCCGAGGCCCACGCCGCGCTCGCCTACGTGAAGTTTCGCATCGACTGGGACTGGCCGGGGGCCGAGGCCGAGTTCAAGCGGGCGCTGGCGCTCAAGCCGGGCTATGCCCGCGCGCACGAAACCTATGCCCTCTTCCTCGCCATCCAGCGACGCTTTGACGAGGCAACAGCGGAGATGCAGCGGGCGCGGCAGCTTGACCCGCTGTCAGCCGGCGTGAACAACGGTCTCGGACGCATCCTGCACTTCCAACGCCGTTACGACGAGGCCCTGCTCCAATTTCAGAAAACACTCGAACTCGAGCCCGGCTATGCCGAGGCGTATTTCAGCATCGGTATGAGCCAGCTGGCCCAGCATCGATTTGAGGACGCCATCTCGTCGCTGCAGACCGCCATCAAGAAATCCGGCCGGCGGCCGGTCATCATCGCCATGCTCGGCCTGACCCTCGGCCAGGCCGGCCGGAAGGACGAGGCCCGACAGATACACGCCGAGATGGTGGACTTGGCGCGGACCACGCCAGTGTCACCCTACTATTTTGCCCTGATCGCATTTGGCCTGGGCGAAACCGACCGGGGGTTCGAATTCCTGCAGCAGGCCTACGCGGAACGCGACGGCATCCTGATCTACGTTCCGCTCGACCCGGTAACTCAGCCCTTCCTCGCGGATCCCCGCGTCGCCGCGATCATCCAAAAGATGGGCCTGCCGCACTGAGTACAGCGGTGTGCCCACCCTCAGTTCAGGTCGCGGAACGAGCCAAACTCGGGGTCAAAGAGCCGACGGTAGGTCCTCACCACCATGCCGTCGGTCTGGCCGGAGAGAAAATCGCAGATGCGGCGGGCTTTCCCGTCCTGGGTCTTTTCCGCCTCGATCAGGCGGCTGATGTTGGCCGGCAGGATCCGGATGACGCGCTCGTTGCGTTCGGCGTAGTTTTCCCAGATCGCGTTGTAGAGCGCATTGAGGATCGTGCGCGCCTTGTACTCGAGCTGCTCGAGCTGCGGGCTCTCGAAGATGATGTCGTTGGCCATCTTCTTGAAGAACGCGGCCTCGTTGAGGGCCGACTCCTCGATGATGAGGTCGTAGGCGTAGCGGTTGGTCTTCTCCGCCATGAAGCAGTCGCGCGGCTTGAGCCGGCAGGCTTGGATGAACACGCCAATCTTCTGCGAGAAGGTGTTTTCCAGCCGGTCGCGCTTGAGGGCGTCAAACAGCGTGTCGAGATGCCGCTGCTCGGCGGCGCCGATGGTCTCGCCGTCGGCCCAGCGCTCGACCCGCTCGACGGTCAGGAACCCGGCGCGCACGCCGTCCACGATGTCGTTGAGCGAATAGGCGGCGTCATCGGCCCAGTCCATGATCTGGCACTCCACGCTCTTGAAGTTGTTAAGCGCCTCGCCGCGCATGAGGGCCCCGGGGATTTTCTCCCCGGCGAACACCCAGTCGCGCACCGGGGACTGCGAGTCGTAGATGAAATGGTTGAGCGGGGGCGTGGGGAACTCGGTGTAGAGCTTCTTGTACTTGAGCACGCCATCGAGCAGCGCGCGGGTCGGCTGCATGCCGCGCACCCCGGACTCGTTCTGGTACATGGTTTCGCAGAGCAGGTGGAGCGTCTGCGCGTTGCCCTCGAAACCGCCCCGGCGCTTCATCAGTTCCTGCAGGGTGCGCTCGCCGCTGTGGCCGAAGGGTGGATGCCCCATGTCGTGCGCCAGGCTGCAGGCCTCGACGAGGTCGGAATCGATGTAAAAGTCATCCTTCAGCGGGTCGCCCCGGCTGATGAGGAAGTGGCAGATGGAGCGCCCGATCTGCGCGACCTCCATGGAATGCGTGAGCCGCGTCCGGTAGAAATCGTATTCGCCGCTGAGGAACACCTGGGTCTTCGACTGGAGTTTGCGGAAGGCGTGCGCGTGGATGATCCGGTCGCGGTCGATCTGGAAGGGACTGCGATAGTCGGGCTTCCGGCTGCTGCCCCACTCCTGCATGTCGAAGGCGTTGTAGAATCGGTTTTGCGGCATGGACTGGAAGTCGGACCAAAGCAGGAGTCGCGCCGCGAGGCCAGCCTTTAGCCGCCGGCCATTTTAGAATCGCGTGCCTCCATGCTCCTCCATCAATTTCTCCCATGCCGCACACCCTTTTCCCCACGGCCTTTGGCACCTGTGGCATGGCATGGAACGATACCGGGCTCACAGGTTTCCAGTTGCCTGAGGAAACCGAGGCGCTCACCGAGCAGCATCTCGCCGCGAAGGCCCGCAGCCTGCCAGCCACCGAGCCAATCCCCGAATGGGTGCAACTGGTCATCCGGCGGGTACAGCAGCATCTCGAGGGGAAAGTACAGGATTTCTCCGGCACCAGACTGGACTGGTCGCGGGTCACGGATTTTCAGGAAGCCGTCTATCTGCACGCCCAGGGGATCAAGCCCGGCTACAAGAAAAGTTACGGGGACATTGCCCGGCTCATGGCCCTCGGCAACGAGGCCGCGCGCGCGGTCGGCGTGGCCCTCGCCACCAACCCGTGGCCACTGATCGTGCCTTGCCACCGGGTCGTCTCGGCCAGTGACAAAATGACCGGCTTCTCCGCGCCGGGCGGCGTCCGCACCAAGACCCGGCTGCTGGCGCTGGAAGGCGCGGAACTGCTTTCGGAATGATCCGCCTACGCCCTTCGGGCTACGGCGAGACAAGTCCGCCGAACTCGTGAAACCCCGGTT
>Ga0255338_1002330_pt1 | contig 28608 bp, 29 predicted proteins | sample MeOH1_35cm_T4_19_FD_203715 | JGI IMG/M metagenome (GOLD analysis project Ga0255338, IMG submission 203715) | Sandy soil microbial communities from University of British Columbia, Vancouver, Canada - MeOH1_35cm_T4_195 | ecosystem: Engineered > Artificial ecosystem > Sand microcosm > Unclassified ...
CAGGACACTGAAGTGGAATCGCCGTCTTGACTTGGTGCCGCGTCGTTGGCGCCGGCGGCCGCCGCGTCCTTGGTGACGCTCGCTCCTCGGCTCAATGCGCTCGCTTTACCTTTTCGAGGGGTTGGGCTGAAATAGCCAAGTTGGCCGCCTATGACGCCAACGGTGTTGCGGCCGTGACCAAGGAGGTGCTCAGGCTGGCCGCGTGAGGGCCAGAGCAAGCCGCGCACCGCAGCTGCAAAGCCGCTTCGGGCTACGCCCTTCGCAACTTTGCAGCCCGGTGCAATCCAGATCAACCAAAAGCGGACAATCTATTTGCTATCAAACCGGACAGATCTATTTGCTGCCGACACGGCAGAGCAGAGCGCCTCGCCAAAAATGGTGCGACGCAATATAATCTGGCCAAATCTCAGCACGAGACGGGTCGGCGTAACCAAGCGCCCCACCGTGACGTGGTCCCGAGGCTCCGCATCCGTCACCCGGATTTGGCCGGCGCCGACATGGACAGCGAAGCGCTGCAGCCTGATTGGGCTCGGTGTCCCCTCAGCCTCTTTCCCGCAGTCTTGCATGACCACGAATGCCTCGACTCCAGTATGCTGCTGCGGCCAATCTATCGAGTACTCCGATGTTTCGTCATCTCCTCAAATCCAAGATCCACCGCGCGACCGTCACTCATTGCGAGTTGCACTACGAGGGATCGTGCGCCATCGATGAAGACCTGCTGGAAGCTTCCGACATTCGCGAGAACGAACAGGTCCACATCTGGAACATCAACAACGGCGAGCGTTTCGTCACCTACGCCATCCGCGCCGAACGCGGCAGCGGCATCGTCTCGCTGAATGGCTCGGCGGCCCGGCGTGCATCGGTGGGCGATCTGGTCATCATCGCCGCCTTCGGCATGGTGTCCGACTCGCAGCCCGAGCCGCATGTTCCGCGCCTGGTCTTCGTTGACGCCGACAACCGGGCCACCGACCTGAAGCACAAGGTCCCGGTACAGATGGTCGCGCCATGAGTGCTTCGCGCAAGCCGATGACCCTGCACCGGCTGCGCGAAATGCATGCGGCCGGCGAAAAGATCGCGATGCTGACCTGTTACGACGCCAGCTTCGCCCGATTGCTCGACGAGGCAGGCGTCGATGTGATGCTGGTGGGCGATTCGCTTGGCATGGTTGTCCAGGGCCAGAACAGCACGGTGCCGGTGTCGCTCGACGAAATGGCGTATCACACGCAGTGCGTGGCGCGTGGCATCCGGCACGCGTGGATCATCGGTGACCTGCCCTTCGGCAGCTATCACGAGTCCCCCGCACAGGCGCTGCGCAGCGCGGCGCGCCTGATGCAAAGCGGGGCCCATATGGTCAAGCTCGAGGGCGGCGGCTGGACCACGGACACGGTACGCTTCCTGGTCGAGCGCGGCGTCCCCGTGTGCGCGCACCTGGGCTTGACACCGCAATCGGTCCACGCGCTGGGTGGCTACCGCGTGCAGGGACGCGACGAGCAGGGCGCTGAGACGCTGCTGCGGCATGCGCGTGAGCTGGCCGAGGCGGGCGCTTCCATGCTGGTGGTCGAGCTGATCCCGACGGTCCTGGCCGGCGAACTCACGGCCGCCCTGCCGATCCCCGTGATTGGCATCGGCGCCGGAGCGCTTTGCAGCGGCCAGGTGCTGGTCTTGCACGATATGCTGGGCCTCACGCGCGGCAAGCTGCCGCGTTTCGTGCGCAACTTCATGAGCGAAGGCGGCGGCGTCGACGCGGCGCTGCGCCGATATGTGCAGGCCGTCAAGGACGACAGCTTCCCCGAGTCGATCCACACCTACTGAACCCACTTCACTTCATATGCGCATCGTCCACACCATTGCCGAGTTGCGGCAAGCCCTGGCGGGGGCTACTGGCACAGCCTTCGTACCCACCATGGGCAACCTGCACGCCGGCCACCTCTCGCTGATCGAGCGCGCCAGGAAGGCCCGCGGCCCTGTGGTGGCGAGCATCTTCGTCAACCGCCTGCAGTTCGCGCCGCACGAGGATTTCGACACTTACCCGCGTACCCTCGAGCGTGATTGCGACCTGCTGCGGGCCGCGGGTTGCAACCTGGTCTTTGCACCCAATGAGGCCGAGCTCTATCCCGAGCCCCAGGTCTTCAAGGTCGAGCCCCCGGCTGCGCTTGCCGACATCCTCGAAGGGCACTTCCGTCCGGGCTTTTTTACCGGCGTGTGCACCGTCGTGCTGAAGCTCTTCAATTGCGTGCAGCCGCGGGTGGCGGTCTTTGGCAAGAAGGACTACCAGCAGTTGATGGTGATTCGCCGGATGGTGCAGCAACTGGCGCTGCCAATCGACGTTGTCGCGGGAGAAACGATGCGCGGCGAAGACGGGCTGGCGCTGTCCTCGCGCAACGGCTATCTCGACGCATCGCAGCGGCTCGAGGCCGTCGCCTTGTCGCGCGAGTTGAGCGGCGTCCGCATCGAGCTGCGGCGCGGGCGACGCGACTGGTCGGCCATGGAGGAAGCTGCGATGCAGTCCCTGGCCGTACGCGGGTGGCAGCCCGACTACGTGGCGATTCGCCGGCGCACTGACCTCGGGATGCCCACTAATGGCGACGCGCTGGTTGTATTGGCGGCGGCAAGGATCGGCGCGACGAGATTGATCGATAACCTCGAGCTTGATGTTGCGGTGTGATTGCGGGCAGGTAATGCAGCGCATCGTCGTGGTGCTTAGTCGCTTGCCTGCGATTGCCTACGATAACTCCTGGATTTCAGCTACGCCACGGGTCTGCGCGCCGGCGAGCTGGTCGGGCTGTGCCTGAAGCAGCTGACGCTGGAGGAAGGGGCATGGTGGATCGATGTGGTGGGCAAGGGCAACATGCGCGGCCGCGTTGCACTGCCGCCGTTGGGCCTGACCCCCCTCGGCCACTACTTCGATTTGCGCGGGGTGCCGCTGGATCCCCGGCGCTGGACTGTGGACATGCCGCTGGTGGCCACGCTCGACCGCGAGGAACGAATCAGCAGCACCCGTCTCTGGGCGATCATCAATCAAGCGGGCACTTCGCTCGATTGCGGCGGCCACCCTCGACCTGACGCCGCCCCAGGAGGCCTTGGCCGAAAAGCTGGGGGGCGGCAAGTCCCCATTGGATGCGACACACACATGCCCGCCATGCGCTCGCCCGCGGCGCCGAACTTTTGACAGTCCGCGACAATCTCCGGCACGCCTCGATCGCGGCCACCTCGATCTACCTTCAGGCCGAGGACGCGAAGCGGTCCAGCCAGATGGCCCGGGCCTTCGAGGGTTGACGTCCCATGTGGGCGGGGGCGTATCGGGTGCCCAGGCCCGGCGGTGCGGATACTGTCGGGCAGGGCAGACGTCAGGGATAGCGGAGGAGCCACGGACTGGCCGACATTTGCATTTTTTGGACAAGTGTCCGGCGCCCTCGAAATCTGTCAGGATCGTCTCCAGGGTCTTGACGAGTCGTTTCTCATGATGGCATAATCGTCTCATGTCTAACGATATTCGTTTCATGAGTGAGCTTATTCGTATCGTCAATGGCGCTCTTCGTCTTGACGTCGACAAGGTTCGCAACTATACGGCCTTCCTCGCCCAGAAGCTCGAGGCGGCCGGAGAATTGGCTGCGGCTGAGCGGCTGCGTAAGGTCCTGGAAGAGAACGACCATCAGCTGCGTCCCACCGACGCCCGGTTTCCACGGGCTCTTCCCGTGGATTCCGAAAGCCGCTTCCCGCTGGTCGAGCACATCAAGGTCAGCAAGCTGCATGAGCCGCCGGTTCAGCTCACCCAGGCCCAATGGGATGTCGTCCACGAATTTGTGAGCGTGGCTAAGAGTCACGGCTCGATCGCTGACAACGGCGAACTGTCCGGAGCGCTGAGTTTTCTCATGTATGGGCCACCCGGGACCGGTAAGAGTCGCCTGGCACGCTACATCGCCCACGAACTGGGCCTCGAACTCTACGTCGCCCGCCTGGACGGCCTGATCTCTTCGTTCCTAGGCAGCACCTCCAAGAACATCCGTGCCCTGTTCGATTTCGCAGCCAAGACACCCTGCGTGCTGTTCCTGGACGAGTTCGACGCCATCGCCAAGGTCCGCGGTGATCACCAGGAGATGGGCGAGCTCAAGCGCGTGGTCAACAGCTTCCTGCAGAACCTGGACACCCTGGGTCGCCAGTCAATCGTGCTGGCCGCAACTAACCACGAGAACCTGCTGGATGCGGCCGTATGGCGCCGCTTCACCTATCGTCTGGCACTCACTCTGCCCACGGGCGACCAGCGGCAACGGATGTGGTCGGATTTTCTGAAGCCGCTGGAGTTCAGCGAGCGCGACTTCGCGCTGCTGGGCGACCTCTCCGAAGGATTCACCGGATCGGACATCCGCGAAGCCTCGGCGCGACTTCGCCGAAAGCAGGTGGCCACGGGCGTTGCGCCTGGCTTGAAGGAAGCCTTCCCGATCGTGGTGAACCTGGCCACCGACGCAGAGGGTAGCCGCTTTGCTAGCATCCTCGCAGGCAAGGAGTCGAGTGCCATGGTGCACGTGCTGCGCGAGCGCGATGAGCGCCTCTACAGCTTGGCGGTCATCGCCGACTTGCTGGGCGTGTCCAAGGCCACCGTGCACCGGCTATCCAAGAAGGAGGGCGACGAGCATGGCGACTGACCTGCCCGGTGGCCGCGATGGTGGTGCCGGCGGCGGTGGCGGCGAACGCCTGCCGATCAAGCTGATCATGCCCAAGCAGGGCGTGGAGCGCAAGGTGATGGGCGGAGGCGGCGGGCGAGAACCCTTCCGCACCGTCGACGGCCAATACCGCCAGCGCCTAGCCACCCAAGTGAGCGCGATCGAGCACGCGGTGCTGCCGCAGATCACCAAGACCAAGGCCGTGCCGATCCGGGTGAAGGTGATCAACAAGGCTGCCGCCAAGAGCCACCGGCCGATTCACCTCTTCTCGGAGAACACCTGCCCGATCGTAGGCACGGGGCGCATGGACGAACTGTTCGCGATGGCGACTGCCGATGGCCTGCAGGAACTGAAGCGTCTGATCAACGACAACCAGAGCGAACAGATCGTCAAGGAGCTGTCGTCCATCGAGGCCATCGAGCCGGTCACGCCGGCGCTGCGCCGCCGCGGGCGCGAGCCGCAGGACATCCTGCGGCGCTGCCCTCGCACCAAGAATGGATTCATGGCGCGCGTGCGCCTCTTCGACTTCGGCCCGGTCGATGAGCAGCCCGCGTTGGTGAAGGATTTCATCCAGACCTGCGAGCGGCAGGGCCTGCGTGTCGACGCGCGCGGCTACGCCGAGCGCAGCTGGACCTTCGGGGTGGAGTGCCGCAACGTGCAGGACATCGAGTCCCTGTCCAAGGTGATCGGCGTGCGGTCTATTTCGCAGATGCCGCTGATCCGCACGATCCGGCCGCACGGCGTCGTGACGCAACCGCTGCCGGCGCTGCCCGTGCGCGGCGAGAACGATACCGACATCCCGGTGGTGGTAGTGGTCGACAGCGGCATCTCGGCGGCGAACACAGCCCTGGCCAGCTGGATCGTCGGGCGCGAGATGCAGGTCGCGCCGCCCTACGACAAGAACCGCTCCCACGGCACCTTCGTGGCAGGCCTCATCTGCTTCGCCGGCCAGCTCAATCCCACCATCGCGGGCATAGACGCCGGCCCCTGCGGCGTGTTCGACCTGCAGGTGATGCCCAACGACGACCCGGCGCAAGGCGAGACGCTGGCCCTGATGGAGCAGGAGCTGCTGCGCTCGCTGGAGGAGGCGCTCGCCGAGCATGCGAACACCTACCGCGTCTGGAACCTGTCGCTGGGGACCGACGAAGTGTGTTCGCTGGATGACTTCTCCGAACTGGCCGCCGAACTGGACAATCTACAGGAGCGGTTCAACGTCTCCTTCGTGATCAGCGCTGGCAACTATCAGACGCTGCCACTGCTGGACTACCCGCGCGCGGGCACGCAGCTCGTGGACGGACGCATCACCTCGCCCGCGGACAGCGTGTTGGGCATCACAGTCGGGGCCGTCTCGCACGTCGACTTCAAGGCCGCGGGCCCCAAGCAGCACCATCCCACCGCCTTCTCGCGGCACGGCGCCGGGCCGAACTACATCATCAAGCCGGACCTGGTCCACTACGGCGGCTCTTGCTCGACCGATGGCGCGACCATGCACGGGATCCGCTCGCTCACCGACACTGGTGTGGTGGAGGATATGGGCACCAGCTTCGCGGCGCCGCTGGTGTCGCGCACGCTGGCCCAGATCTACCACGAGATCACGCCCAGCCCGAGTCCAGTCCTGGCGCGGGCGCTGCTCACGCACCATGCGCGCGATCCGCGCTCGGGCCTGCGCGTCCCGGATGGCGAAGAGAACTTCTTGGGCTTCGGCTTGCCGCAGACAGTTCCCTATTGCCTGGAATGCACGCCGCACAGCGCCACGCTGGTCTTCGACGACGTGTTGCGCCCCAAGAACTATCTGGAATGGGATCACTTCCCGTATCCGCCGTCGCTGTACAGCGGCGGCCGCTACTTCGGCGAGATCTGGATGACCCTGGCTTTCCGGCCAGCGCGCGGCGCGCGCTGGGGCACGGAATACTGCCAGACCCATATCGATGCGCACCTGGGCGTCTATCGCGAAACGACTTCTCGCGCGACCGGCGAGATTTCGCAGAAGTTCACGGGACTGGTGCCGCCCGAGCATCGCAACCCTGGCCTGCTCTACGAGGCCTACCAGGTCAAGGAACTGCGCAAGTGGGCACCCGTGCGGACCTACCACGGCGACATGGGAGAAAAGGGCGAAAAGGGCCTGCGTTGGCGGTTGAAGCTGCAGTTGTTGACCCGCCATGAGCACGCCGATGAGAACTTCAAGCCGCAGCCCTTCTCTCTGATCATCACCATCGCTGATCCGCAGAAGAAGGCGCCGGTCTACGACGAGATGGCGCAAATCGTGCGCTCGCGCTTCCAGGCCGAAAACCTGGCAGTGCGGCAGCGTGCGAGGGTGCGTGGGGGGAGGACGTAGCGCCGAGCGAACACCAGCTGAAAAGCAGTCGGCCGAGATTCCCGCCTCGGCCGCTGCCACCCGAACCGCTTCCGGACCGGGGCGGGTCAAACCAAACAAGGTTCTCACCACACAGGATGAATCTTGCCACGGTTTGGTCAGGAGTCCGGCGATCCATGCCTTCGGGCAGAAAGACCTGCAACCATGAGCAAAACATCTGCTCCGCAGAAGATCGGTCGCGACGCGCGCACGGGCGAGTTCATCCCCGTGCGGGAAGCCGAGCGCCGTCCCTCGACTACGACCGTGGAGACGATCCGCCGGCCTGCGCCGGCGCCGTCGAAACCGGGCAAGAAGTGAGTCCGTTGCGGCCGGCCGGCACGTCGCCGGCTGGCCGCCTTTCATCGAAAAGGGAGCCACCATGCCGGGAGCCTATGCCCATCTTTCCGTGGTCAACGACGCCCAGAAGCTCGCTGAAGCCGTGGGCCTGGGCAACGAGACGCTGTACCACCTCAGCCTGAACCTGAAGTTCGTCGAACTCGGCGCCGTCAGCCCGGACTACCCCTACCTGGCGCTGAAGGCCGGGCAGAAGAAGTGGGCCGACAACATGCACTATGCCAACACGGCCAAGCTGATGCAGGCGGGTGTGGCCGCGATTCCGCGCCTTCCGCAGCAGGCCCAGGGCCGCGCAACGGTCTGGCTGCTCGGCCTCGCCGCCCACATTGCCACCGACATGACCATCCATCCGGTTGTGGAGCTGCGGGTGGGGCCGTACCAGGGCAACGAGGCCGAGCATCGCCGCTGCGAAATGCATCAGGACGCTTTCATCTTCCCGCGCGTGATGAACGTGGGAGAGACCGGCCTGAGCGAGCACTTGGCTACCGGCATCGCAACCTGCCATGCGCCTGATGACGAGGATGCGTTGGATCCGGCCGTGCGGCACGTGTGGATGGAGATGCTGGAGGCCGCCTACCCCGGCCAAGGCGCGGCGCAGGGCGCTTCGCCCGATGCCTGGCACAACGGCTTTCGCGGCGTGTTGTCGGCGATGGCGGGGGTCAACCACCTGTTCCCTATCGCCCGCCACGTCAGCACCAAGCTGAATTTGACCTACCCGACCGAGGCCGAGATCGACGACAGTTTCATCTTGCAGCTAAAGACGCCCGAAGGCCCGATGGACTACCAGGCGATCTACGAGCGTGCACGCGCCAACGTGCTGCTGGTGTGGAAGGGCCTGGACCAGGCGCTGGAGCAGGGCGGCTCGGACGCCCTGGACCGCCTGGAGAACTGGAACCTCGACACGGGCCGCAGCGTGCAGACCGGCCAACTCGTCTTCTGGAGCGAAGCATGAACCGCCAGATCCAACTGCTCCTCTACTTGTGCCTGGCATCGCTGCTGGCCGCCTGCGCGCTGCGCCCGAGCGAGCGCGAGATGAACTACCTGGCCTCGGCCCTAACCAAGGTTTCGGCGGCCGTGGACGCCACGGTGCGTTTTCGCCCGCCGCCGACAGACGCTTCCGAAGCCGACGTGCTGCAGGCCTCGACCGCCCACGACCCGGGCTTGCTCAAGCCCTTTGCCGACTACACCGTGCGGGTGCAGCGCTCCGGCCGCGCCTCGGCAGTGCTGATGTGCGACCGCGGCGGCAAGAAGGCGTTGCTGGAGGACGCGGGCTGCACGGCCAAGCTGGACGAACACCGCTGGTCGGCCACCACCGCCCAGCGCTGCGAGTTCACGCTCGACCTGAGCACGGTCTGCGGACGGTGAACCAAGGAAGGGAGAAACTCATGCCCAAGAACATCGTCATCTTCTCGGACGGCACCGGCCAAGCCGGCGGCCTGAAGCCGGACCAGAACGTCAGCAACATCTACAAACTCTACCGGGCCTGCCGCTCCGAACCGGAGAGCGACATCGACCCCGCCGAGCAGATCGCCTTCTACGATGCCGGCCTGGGCACCGAGGCCGATGGCGGCCCCATCCCGTACAAGCCGCTGCAGACGATCCGCAAGTTCTATAGCGGCGCCACCGGCACCGGACTGATGCGCAACGTGGCCGATTGCTACCAGGCGATCCTGAAGCACTACGAACCGGGCGACCGCATCTACCTGTTTGGTTTCAGCCGCGGTGCATACACTGCGCGCTGCGTGGGCGGTGTGCTGGGTCTGTGCGGCGTGCCCACACGCGGCGAGGACGGTGGTCCGCTTCCCCGATATGGTCAGGCGCTGCGCGCCATCGCTGATGAGGCCGTGCAACGAGTCTACGAGCACGGCGCCGGGTGCGGCAAGGATGAACACACCCAGCAGCGCAAGGAAAAGGCACGCCGCTTTCGCGAGAAGTACGCCAGCAACGACGCGCAGGGCAACGCTAACGCTGTGCCCTACTTCATTGGCGTGTTCGACACCGTCGCTTCCTTGGGCGCGCCCCTGCCGCGCAGGATTCTCATGCTGGCCGGATTGGCTTCGATCGCGGCCGTCGGAGCGTTCATCGCGGCCAGCATCGGCAACGCGGTCTTCGGTTTGCCGACGAAGGAGACGGCTTGGACCTTGCTCGGCCTGGGTGTGCTGATGATGGGCGTGGACTACGTCCGCTCGCACTACAAGTCGATCAGCGAGTTCCCGCAGGCAGGAAAGTCTGACTGGCACTTCACCACTTGGCGATTCAAGTTCTACGACGAGAACCTGAACCCGCGTGTCCAGTTCGCCCGCCATGCCCTGGCCATCGACGAGACGCGCAAGGATTTTGCTCGCGTGAAGTGGGCCTCACCCAATGATTGGCCGGCGCGATTGGGGGAGCCGGAGTGGCTGCGGCAAGTCTGGTTCGCCGGCAACCATTCTGACATCGGCGGAAGCTACGCACAGGACGAGTCGCGGCTATCCGATATCGCCCTGGACTGGATGGTCAAGCAGACCCAGGAACCCTCGCACAAGCTGCTGGTTGACTTCAGCCGGCTGAAGCTGTTCCCGGATCCCCTGGGCATGCAGCACTGCGAAGTGAAGTCCATGCGCGACTCCTTCCCGTCATGGCTGCCGCGCAAGTGGCGCCCGGTCTGGTCCCAGAAGCTGCGGGAGATCAACCCCGAGGCACCTCTGCATCCGTCCGTTCTGGCCCGGTTCGAAGCAGCCGAAGGAGCCTCCTTCTACGGCCTGCGGACGCTGTACCGCCCGGCGAACCTGACCCTCCACCAAAAGGTGGCGGCGCTCTACGAGGCCACCCACGAGGTCGCGGCAGCGGCTGCACCCGCGAACGTTCAACCAGGACCGGCCTAAGTGGGCTGTTTCGTAAATAAACACACGTATTGCTATTGATAATTCGGGCCACATATGGCATCGTGGCAGCACCTTCGAGAAGGAGCTGCGCTATGCCAAGGAAAAGCCCATTCCATATCGAGCTGTCAGCCGCCGAGGTCGATGAGTTGACTCGCCGGGCTGCCAAATATACGTTGCCATACTTCGAGGTCGTTCGCGCCAAGATGATCCTGATGGCCGCCGCCGGCGTCGACAACGACGAAATTGCTGCGCGCCTGGATACCCGGCGCGAGGTGGTCAGCCAGTGGCGCAAGCGCTTCTTTAAGGAGCGATTGGCGGGCCTCGAAGAGCGAGCCCGCCCGGGACGCCCTCGGGTCTTTCCCCCCAGAGCTCACCGTTGAGATCAAGGCGCTGGCCTGCGAGCTGCCGGCCACGCTGGGCCTGCCGCTGTCCAGGCTGAGCGTGGCCGATGTGGCGCGACATGCGCAGCACGTGGGACTTGTGGCGCGCATCAGCGACAGCACCGTTTGGCGCTGGCTGCATGAGGATGCGATCCGTCCGTGGCAGCACCGCTGTTGGATATTTCCGCGGGACCCTCACTTCCAGGTCAAGGCCGCTCGCATCCTGGACCTGTATGCGCGGTGCTGGCAAGGCCAGGCGCTGCGCAAAGACGAATTCGTCATCTCCACCGACGAAAAGACCAGCATCCAGGCGCGCGTGCGCACACATCCGAGTTTGCCCACTGGCCCCGGCTGCGCGATGCGCGTGGAGCATGAGTACGCGCGCGGCGGCGCGTGGGCCTATCTGGCCGCCCTGGATGTGCACCGCGCCAAGGTGTTCGGCCGGTGCGAGGCGACCACCGGCATCGCGCCGTTCGAGCGCCTGGTTGATCAGGTCATGAGCCAGTGGCCGTACAACCAGGCGCGCCGGGTGTTCTGGATCATGGACAACGGCTCGTCCCATCGCGGCGACGCTTGCGTGCAGCGCCTGACGCGGGCCTATCCGCGACTGGTTCCGGTGCACGCCCCGGTGCACGCGAGCTGGCTCAACCAAATCGAGATCTACTTCTCGGTCGTGCAGCGCAAGGCGCTCACGCCCAATGACTTCCCCTGCCTGCAGGCGGTGGCTGAGCGGCTGGAGAACTTCGAGCGCTACTACGAGAGCATCGCCCGTCCGTTCGAGTGGAAATTCACCCGAGCCGACCTGAACGCCTTGATGGCTCGGATGCGCTTACGCTATGCGGACACCCAAGAACTGAAGCTCGCTGCCTGAACAATACGTGAGCGAACTTCTGAAGTGGACTACTAATCTTACTGTGTCACAAGAGTAGCTTTGCGCTTGCCCTTCCGCAGCAGGGGCACTGGCCGAGCCGGGCGATCAGCTGATAGCTGAGGCGCTGGCGCAGTGTCGTGATCGAGGTGGCCACGTGCCGCTGCGCGCGCAGGACTGCCGCGTGGGATGTAATCTTTGGGAGCCGCAGGCACTTGGCGGGCGATGAAGTTTTTTTTACCGCCGACAGACTTGTCAGCGACGAGGCGTTCTGCCATCAGGAACCCATAGGCCGCGATGCTCAGCGCGGCATGATGGTGGAACCCCCGCCAGCCTCGTCCTTCGTAGTGCCCCAGGCCGAAGTCCTGCTTCAGATCCTGGTAATCGCGCTCGATGCGCCAGCGCTGATGGCAGGCGTTGACCAACTCGCTGATCGGTGTTTCCTCGGGCAGCGTGGACAGAACGTACTTGCTCGGCTCGGCGTCGTTTGCAGGCCACTCGATGAGCAGCCATTGCTCGGGACGCAAGCGTGCCTTGCCTGTATTGCCGCCTGCATGGCGCACCCGCACGGTCGCGAAGCGCCCACTCAGTGTTTCGTTGGTTCCCTCACGCCAGTTGATGGTCCGGAACGCTCGGCTCGGCAAGGACAGCGCCAGCACCTTGACGCTCACCGGTTGAAGCGTCGGCGTGCGCCTGGGCATCACGGGCGGACGACCCATGCCGCTGTAGGGCTCGGGCGGCAGGGGCTCGACCCCGGGCGGCCAGACCACGACCGCGGAAGTGACCCCCACTGCATAGTGCAGGCCCATGTCGCTCAGGGCCTGACGGAAGGCGTTGTCCACGCCGTAACCCGCATCGGCAAGCACGCAGTGATGCGGCGCGCCTGCCGCCAGCAAGGCGCGTAACTGCTGCAGCGCGATCTGCGTCTTGGTGGCGAAGCGCACCTCCTGGGGCACGCCGGCCTTGGCGCGGCGCTTCGGGTCCGCCGCCCAGTCTTCGGACAGGTACAGCTGCCAAGCCACCGGCAGGCTGCCTTGGTTGCTTGCCAGTGAGATGCTCACGGCCACCTGGCAGTTGTCTTGCTTGCCCAGCATGCCGCAGTACTGGCGGGCCACGCCCACCGAATGGCGGCCCTTCTTCGGGAACCCCGTGTCATCGATGATCCACCAGCCACCGCCCGCGAAGTCCATCTTCGGTATCACCCACTGGCATACCCGCCGAAGCATCTCCTCATGGGACCACTCGGCCTTGGCCACGAAATGGTGCAGCGCCTGGTGGCGCGCGCTCGCGTGCATCGGATCGACCCGCGCGGCCATGGGCTCCACGCTCTTGCGCGACAAGGGAAGCATCAAGCCAGTGCAGTACCCCCGAAGTCCTGCGTGCCGGTCAGAGTGACCAAGGCCCTCGCTCAAGTGCTCAAGATAGTGATCAAAGCGCTCGGTCGCATTCATCGATCCTCCAACACGAAGTCGAGAGGACCGAATTATGCCATTTATGACATAGTAAGACTAAGGAGACGCGGCATGGCACTCATCGAAGCCTGCGCAGCCATGGCGCTGCTCTATGCGCTGCTTTCCATCGTCGCATCGGCCGCGAAGGAAGCGGTCGAAACCTGGGCGCAGAAGCGCAAGGACGATTTCCGCGGCGCGATGCGCGACCTCCTGCAGGAGGAGGGCGCCAAGCGCTTCCTGGAGCACGCGCGCATCCGGGCGCTCACGTCCACCATCGGCCCGGCCGACCCGAACAACAAGAACCACTGGCCCAGCTATGTCGACCCCACGGTGTTCGCGGCCGTGGCCGCCGACTTGGCCAGGGAGTTCCCCAACAGCCGCATCGGGGAGGTCGTCACCTGGGCGGCCACGACCAAGGACAAGGCTTTGGACGTGCTGCAGCAGGTGTACTCGGAACGCATGGAGCGACTGAGCGGCAGCTTCAAGCGCCACGCGCAGAAGTCGCTCCTGGTCATCGGGCTGGGCGTGGCGGTTTTGGTGGACGCCGACACGATCCAGATGGCGCGCCGGTTAAGCAGCGATGCCCCGGCCCGCACGGCGTTGGCGCAGCTTTCGATGGAAGCGTCGACGCAGCAGGATCTGGAGAAGGCTTGCGGGGTGATGGCAGGCGACGATCCCCAAGCCAAGTCCTCCAAGCTGATCGCATGTGTTCAGACCCGGGCGCCGGACCTGCTCGGGTGGAACGGGAAGAAGGTCGCCGAAATCGCGGCGACCCCATGGCCGATGCTCCCGTTCGTGCTGCTCGGCAAGGTTTTCGGTTACGCGTTGACGGCGGTCGCCATTTCCCTGGGCGCCGCGTTCTGGTTCGACCTGATCAGCAAGGTCGCCAACATCCGTTCCACCAGCAAGCCCAAGCGGGACGACCGCTAGCAAGGCACGTTTCCCACGAGGAATCCATGTTCGGAAGCATTGACAAGGGCAAGGGGCTGCTGTTCGTCACCTACGACCTCGACCAGGTTCTGCGCGCCACGATGCGCGCGAGACGCAGGCCATCTGAGAGCGTGACGGGTCAGAGACGACGATCTTTCGCCGACACCAGGGCAGCGTCAATCGCAGCCAAGAGCTCGGCCAGCTTGTACGGCTTGGTCAAGTACAGAAAAAATCCCGCTTGAATTCCATCTTCAATCTGACGCCGGTAGGCGTTCGATGACAAAGCAATGACGGGGATGTGGGCGGTCGCGGGATCTTCACGCAAAATCTTCATGGCCTCCAGGCCATTGATGTCCGGCAAATTGATGTCCATCAAAATGACGGCTGGCGAATTGGAACGTGCCATATCGACGCCCTCGTGCCCGCTTCTGGCTGCCAACAGCGTCAAGTTGCTACGCCGCTCTATCAGCTGCTTAACCACCGCCGCATTAGCAATATCGTCCTCGATACTGAGCACTATCTGGAGGGGCGCAGCAGGTGACGACATGATGAAAAGTCTGTAGCTGGCTAGAGATGGAAGACCCATACGATACCATTTAGGGGTGAGCTCGGTTTCCGTGCAAATCGTAGCGATTTGATGCGCGCGAAAACCCTGGCCGCGCCCCACGATCAGAAGTGTCGAGGCCGCTATCAGCGGCAATCCGGCAGCGGGCGCGGCTTGTCGTGCAAGGGATTGGCCGCGCGGCGAATCACGCGAGCTGGGCACCGTGCGGGCCTCCGCCCAACTGTCGCACTCGCGGGAATCAATGCGATCACATGGCACGACCATGAAGGCGTCTAGCCAAGACAGGCTCATGCCAGCAGCGCCGGCGGTGTTGCCGCCAGTGAGCGCGCATCGCGGACCTTCTCACGCAGCCGAACACGAACATCCTGCAGCCGCGCGTCCGCCAGCGAGCGCGCATTCTGGCAGTGGGTGCCGTCGGGTGAATTGCAGCAGCACCGGTGAGACCCGCGATCAGAGGGCGCGACCTAGGATGCGTGCAGCCCAGCCGCGGAGCCGCCGCCTTGCCCTTGGGCTACTTCTCCAACTCGCGATATTTTCACGTCACCCCGTGTCAGCGTGACCGCGGCGCATGGGCGCGTTGGCGTTTGGATGCGCGCCTCAACCGAGAGGCGCTACCCAATCTAAAGGTACTTTGTAATGTCCTTGAACTCGGCAATAGAAGAGCGCATGGCGGCCGGACTCGCTCCCACGACTTCCTCGAGGCAGTGGTCCAGATGGTCATGAATGACCAGTTTTTTCGCCGCGCAGATGGCGCGCTCCACCGCATGGAGTTGCTGGGCGATGTCAACACAAGCCCGCTCCTGCTCGATCATCGCAATCACATTCTGCAAATGCCCGTGCGCTCGTCTCAAACGGTTGACCACGTCGGGATGAGCTGCATGAAGGTGTTTCTCGGTCATGGCATATCCTATCCCCCAGGATAAGCTACAGTCAAGGCGATACCCATCATCAGCCGGCGAGCCTGCTGGAATAGCCAACCTTCCGAGGGATCGATAGTTGCTTCAAGTCCTCGCCAACAGAACCTACAGGCACCTGTTCTTCGCCCAGGTCATCGCGCTGCTCGGAACCGGATTGGCCACCGTCGCCTTGAGCCTGCTGGCTTTCGACCTGGCTGGCGCGAACGCCGGTGCCGTCCTGGGAACCGCGCTGGCCATCAAGATGCTGGCATACATCGGGGTCGCCCCGGTCGCGGCGGCTCTGGCCGAGCGCTTGCCGCGCCGCGCCCTGCTGGTGGCGCTGGACGTTGTCCGGGCGGGCGTGGCGCTGCTGCTGCCTTTCGTGACCCAGGTCTGGCAGGTGTACGCCCTGATTTTCGTTCTGCAATCGGCATCCGCCGCGTTCACGCCGACCTTTCAGGCGACGATTCCGGACGTTCTGCCCGAGGAAGGCGCCTACACCAAGGCATTGTCACTGTCACGGCTGGCCTACGACCTCGAAAGCCTGGTCAGCCCGATGCTGGCGGCCGTTCTTTTGACCGTTGTCAGCTATCACAGCCTCTTTGGCGGCACCGTGGTCGGCTTCCTGGCCTCGGCAGCACTTGTGGTTTCGGCGGTCCTGCCCCGGGCCAAGCTCCCGCCCAAGCGCGGCATTTACGAGAGGACGACCCGAGGGGTGCGAATCTATCTGGCAACGCCGCGCTTGCGAGGCCTTCTTGCGCTGAACCTGGCCATCGCCTCGGGCAGCGCCATGGTGATCGTCAATACCGTGGTGCTGGTGCAGTCAGGGTTCGGGCTGACCCAGACCGCGACTGCGGTCGCCCTGGCTTGTTTCGGCGCCGGCTCGATGCTCGTCGCGCTGCTGCTGCCCAAGTTGCTGGACCGGGTGCCGGAACGGCGCGCGATGCTGGCAGGCGCCGGCCTGATCGCCGTGGGCTTGCTGGCGGGCTTTGCCTTGGCATCCCGCTATGCCCTTTTGCTGCCGCTATGGTTCGTGCTGGGCCTTGGCTATTCACTGGCGCAGACCCCGTCCGGGCGCCTCTTGCGGCGATCCTCCGCAGAGGCTGACCGTCCGGCGCTCTTCGCCGCCCAGTTCGCCCTTTCCCACGCCTGCTGGCTCATTACCTACCCGCTGGCCGGTTGGCTGGGCGCGAAGTTCAGCCTGACCGCCAGCTTCGTCACTCTGGGCGTTGTCGCCGGCGCAGCCGTGCTGCTTTCGGCGCACCTATGGCCGACGCACGACCCGGCTGAACTGGCGCATGGGCACGACGACCTGGCGCCAGAGCACCCGCACCTGGCCGGAGGCGCTGACGCCGCGCCCGCCACCCGGGGGCATTCGCATGCCTACGTCATCGACGATGAGCATCGGCGGTGGCCTTCGTAATAGGCCATCGCCCCAGGCAGGTGGTGCGATGGTGCGACTGCGCGAAGTGGTCTACAGCACGCGCTTGATCGCCGCGTACTCGCCTTTGGTGCTCAGGATCACAACCACATCCGCGTTCGAGCGATTACGCCAGAACCAGCCGTGCTTACCGTCGAATGCCGCTTCCAGGACACCCTCGTCGTTGTCGACCTGGCGCCCCTTGCCGTAGCCGTGGTAGAAGCCCGCGGGCGGGTTGATCGGGTCTCCGTGAGTGTCGAAATTCACGGCGCCGCCGCGGGTGGCCCAGCGGTAAGCCACTTTGCTGCCCTTGCGCATGTCCAGCTTGACCTCTGCCCCCTGGCCCGGCTTGAGCGTGACCGACACTTCGTCCGCGCGCGCCGCGGCTTGCGCGCTAGAAGCGATCGGTTTGGCGGGCGCGGTTGCCGTTTGCGGCGGCGGTGCCGGAACGACAGCAGCAGGCGCGACAGCGGCAGGCGCCGGCCGGGCCGGTGTCGCTTCAGTCGCCTCGCGAGCCAACGCGGTCTTGATTTCCCCCATCTTCTTCAGGCCGAGGGCGCTGCCGATGCCGGTTGGGTCGAGACCATACTCTGCGGGCAAGACCGCAGTCGTCAACAGCGCGCCGGCGATGACTGCTGCGACGAGCGTGGAGTGAAGTAATTTGCGGGCGCTAGGCAGTTCGGCGCGGGTGGGCAGGTCAGTGTTGTACATCGGTGTGTCTCGCAAGTATTCAGGATAGGAAAAAGCCAGTGAGCTGATAGCCGATCAGCAGGAACCCGGCGCACATCAAGGCGACGTTGGCGGTGTAGGCGTGCCGCAGGAACGCGTCGGTGCGGCGCCAGTACCCCATCACGACCAGAATGGCAAAGAGCGCCAGCAACTGCCCGATCTCCACGCCGACGTTGAATGCCAGCAGGTTAGGCAGCAGGCCGTCCCGGGAGACCTCGTACTCCTGGATCTTCGCGGCCAGGCCGAAGCCGTGAAAGAAGCCGAATATCAGCGTGGCTGCCTTGGTATCGGGCTGGACGCCGAACCAGCGCTGGAAGGCGCCGAGGTTGTCCAGCGCCTTGTAGACGATCGACAGGCCGATGATCGCGTCGATCAGGTAAGGGCTGACGCCGGTCCCAAGGTAGACGCCGGCCAGCAAGGTCAGCGAGTGTCCAAGCGCGAACAGGCTCACGTAGATCGCGACATGCTGGAGCTTGTACAGAAAGAACACGATCCCGAACAGAAACAGCAGGTGGTCGTATCCCGTCACCATGTGCTTGGCGCCAAGGTAAATAAAGGGCAGCAGGTGAACCCCGCTGATTTCCTGGATGTAGCCCTTGTCGCCCTCGGTCACACCATGGGCAAAGACACTGGCACAAAACAGGACGAGGAGGCTCAGGCCGACGAGGATTTGACGCAGCCGCAATCGCGAGGCGAGAGACGGCGGCGAGCTACCCCATGGGGAAGGCAAATACATAGATGGAAACTCCAAAGGATCGATTGATGGAACGGCCCGCGCCATGCGGCCCGACGTCGTCAGGCGGCTGCGGCCTTGGGGGGACGTTCCGGCACCGGAACATGCGCGCTGGCTGCGCCGCGCCACTCGCACACCGCGCGCTGGCGCGCATCCACGCCGGCAATCAAGGCAGGCTCCGGTGACATGAACAACGGCTGATGGCTGTGGTCGGCCTCGCAGTGGCCACCGGATTGATGGGCCTGACACCCACCGGCTGAACCGTCGTCGTGCCGATGCGCCGCCGCCCCCAAGTCCGTGGGGGGAAGTTCGGTATGCCAGTCCGCTTGCGCCTGCCTGTTGGTCACCCGGTCGTGTGAGGACAGGAGTGGCATCACGGCCGTCAACAGGGCCCAGATCAGCAAGACCATCAACGTCGGCAGTGAGGCATTACTGGGCATTGGATTGGCAAATCAGTGACTCGAAAAACTCCGGCTCTGAAAGTCTGGAACACGCCGACGTGAACAGGCCGTCCCGAGGAAAACCCGCCGTGATCATAAAACAGAAATGCGACTGTATCCCCTCCATGGGGATGGGTAGTTACAATTCAGCTTTCAATGGCTGTCCTGGCCGGCGTAAGTCGTCCAGGCAAGTCCATGCCTTCCAAATGGGTTTGAATGACGAATTTCACGGCTCTTTTGCAGCAGGGGACGGCCAGTGCCTGGCTATTCATCCCCAGCGCCATTTTGTTGGGTGCGCTCCACGGGCTGGAGCCGGGACACTCCAAGACAATGATGGCATCGTTCATCGTTGCCATTCGCGGCACCGTTTGGCAGGCCATCCTCCTGGGGCTTGCGGCGAACGTTTCGCACACCGCCGTCGTTTGGGCGGTTGCGATGGCTGGCCTGTACTTCGGTGAGAAGTGGAACGCCGATGCCACCGAGCCCTATTTGCAGCTGACGTCGGCGGTGCTCATCATCGGCGTTGCGCTCTGGATGATATGGCGCACCTGGCGCCAGGAATCCGAACGGAACCAGGGTCATGACCATGCGGGCCATGGCCACAGCCACGGCCATGACGATGAAATTCATGACATCGACACGGGCCATGGCATCGTGCGGCTGGAGATATTCGAAACAGGCGTCCCGCCCCGATTCCGTCTTCATGTCGCTCAAGGCATCGGGCACCAATGGGCAGCGTCCGAGGCAATGATCACAACCTTGCGGCCTGGCGGCGAGTCGCAGGTCTTCACGTTCGCGCAGCGGGAAGGGTTCTTGGAGTCGCTCCAGGAAATCCCCGAGCCGCACGAATTCATTGCGCAATTGCGGCTTGGCGAGGGAGAGCGCGCGCACTGCCACGAGGTCAGGTACTCCGAAGCCGGGCATGCGCACGGGCATGGGCACGGTCACGACCATGGTGGCCTGGATGTCGCGGGCGCGGGCTTTCAGGACGCCCACGAACGTGCTCACGCTCACGACATCCGGCGCCGCTTCACGAGCGGCCACGTGACCACGGGCCAGATCATCGTGTTTGGGCTGACCGGGGGTTTGATTCCATGCCCCGCCGCGATCACGGTCTTGCTGCTGTGCCTGCAGCTTAAAGAGGTCACGCTCGGCGCCGCGCTGGTGGTTTGCTTCAGCATCGGTTTGGCACTGACCCTCGTGCTCTCGGGCGTCGCCGCCGCGATCGGCGCGCGCCATGTGGCCAGGACATGGTCAGGATTCGGCGAGATCGCGCGCCGGGCTCCCTATGTGTCCGGGACACTGATCATTTTCGTTGGCGTGTACGTTGGCTATCAGGGCTACGCTGCCCTATACCAGGGCTGATCGATGTTGCTCGTTTCAATATTGCTGGCCTCTTTGCTCGGCGGAGTCTTGAGTGGGGTGGTTGCCGGTTTCCTCATGAAGGGCTTGCCGCACTACTGGCTGCCCCGCATGGTCGGTTGTTCCGCGGGGCTGCTGTTGGGCGCGGCGATGCTCTCTGTGCTGCCTGAGGCGTTCGAATCCGGTGCTGACTCGCACACGCTGTTTGCCGTTCTTCTTGCCGGGTTTGTGGGCTTTTATGCCCTTCAGCGCGCCGCCCTTTGGCGGCATAGCCACGGCGCGTCCGGTGACTCGGACCATCATGCCCACGGATTGGGTACCGACACGGCGCTCACCGTCTTGATCGGGGATGGCTTTCACAACTTCGTCGACGGGATCATGATCGCGGCAGCCTTCCTGGCTGACCCTGCTCTGGGCTGGGCCACTGCCGTCGCCGTCATTGCCCACGAGATACCCCAGGAAGCCGGCGATTTCGTATTGCTGCTCGCGTCGGGCCTGAGTTGGCGACGAGCGCTTGCGTTGAATGTCCTGTCCAGTCTTGCGTCGGTCGTGGGCGCGCTGGTAGGCTACGTGGGGCTGTCGCATGCCCATGCCTTGCTACCTTATGCACTGGTACTGGCTGCATCCAGCTTCATCTACATCGCGGTCGCCGATTTGCTGCCCTTGCTGCGTCGCGAAGTCGTCGGTGCTCAGATAGCATGGCAGTCGATGGCGCTGACAGCCGGGCTTGTATTGGCCGCCATGCTGGCGGTGTCGCATGGGTAGCGACTGCTGCTCACAGCCCCGCTACCGCTCCTGCGCTGGCGAAAGCAGACGTCGGCATCGCCATGGGTGGCGGCTGCGCACAAGCCGCCATGGAAGCCGCCGACATCGCCTTGATGACCGACGACCTCGTCATGATCGCCGCGGCGCCAGCCGTTAGCTGCACGTGGCCACGTGCTGCATCGGTGCTTGATCTCGAGTCGGTCGTGCAGTTGGCGCGGCGCATCACCAAGTGTGCTGTGTCACTTCACGGCGACGCCGCGCAGTCGGGTCAGCTATTGGAGTTTGTGCCCGAGAAGTCGTGGGTCGTACAGCCACTTGCGCACCTTCGTCGCAATAATCCTCTTTGACAGGGCATGGGCCGGGTTGATCATCACGTTGTGCTCTTCCGGCACGATGACGGAGGGCAGCACGAGAAGCGGAGCGGTGCCACCCACTAGCCAGGCGTCGCCTACGTCGAGGGTCACCTTTCCTTCGGGCAGCGAATCCCAGCCGACTGGCAGATCTGCTGCTGTCATTGTCTCGCGCGCCTTCCAAGCATCCAAAGGCACGGTAATTTTGACCAGGTAGGGGGTGTAAGCCCAAACCCGACTTTTTTCCGGCGCCCGTCTTGCAGTTGATTTGCATGCTGACAACGTATATACTTCGTCAGTATTGAAGGAGTCGCAATGACCAAAGAAGCCGTCTTCACGATGAAGCTCGAACCCGATCTGCGCGAGGAATTCATGGCGGAGGCCCAAGCCCTCGACCGGCCGGCATCGCAGGTGGTGCGCGACCTGATGCGCGAGTTCGTGCGTCGTCAGCGCGAGGCGCGAGAGTACGACGCCTTCGTGCGGCGCAAGGTGGAGGCGGGGCGCAAGGACATGCGTGCTGGCCGGGGACGCTTGCACGCGGAGGTCGAGGCTGATTTCACCGCGCGCCGTACTACGCTGCTGCGCAACGCCGGTGAGGCCGGCGCGTGAAGGTTCGCTGGACCAGTCAAGCCGAACAAGACCGTGTCGACATACTGACCTACATCGCAGGCGACAACGAGCGCGCAGCGATCGCGATGGACGAGCTGTTCGGTTGGCCGCGGCGCGCCTGGCCAACTTTCCGCTGCTGGGCAAGCCCGGCCAGATCGCCGGCACGCGCGAGTTGATTACCCACGAAAATTACCGCTTGATCTATGAGGTCGTCGAGGCCGACGACACCGTGTGGGTGCTGGCGCTGATCCACACGGCGCGGCAGTGGCCGCCGGGACGCTAATTTCGCTGTCGCATTTCACTGCTCGGCCATGTCCGCGCCTGGCTTTGCGGCGGTGCGGCCGGCCAGCGCGAGGTCCATGAGCCTGGTGTTCAACGTGTCGATCCTTGCGTTCACCTCCCCGAGGATTTTCGCCAGGAGCTGTCTCGAAGACTGCGACACACCCGTGGCGTGAGCCTCATCGGTCATCCGGTTCAAGCTGGCGATCCACTGTCGGTGAAGCTGGGCGACATCGCGCGCCTTCCCCATGTCCGCGTCGAACGCCGCAGCATCGGTATGTACGCCCAGCGTGACATGCCGCTGGAATCCGTCGATCAGGTTCTGCAGTTCGCGCTCCAGCGTCGCGCCCTGGGTCATGACCTGCGCGACAAGGGGCTTCACGCCGTCGGGCAGCTCTTCGATGTCGGCGCCGATGGAGTTCGCCCCCGGAACCTTGCGCTGGGCCTCGAAGGCATTCTCCATCGCCATGGCGTAGCGGTAGAAGCCCGGGTATTCGCTGCACAGGTTCGCCAGCGCGTCGTCCGAGGTCGTCGTCCAGATCTGCTGCAGCCCGGGCAGGAAGCCGAGCATCTGGTCGATCAGCGTGCGATCGCTGATCGACGGCGCACTGGACGAGAGCTGGCGCACCGCTGATCCATCTCGGCGGCGAGCTTGCGCACCTCGGCATCACGGTCGTGGTGGCCACCTCGTTGGTACGGCATCTCGCCGAGTGCCGCCCGGCGCTTTGCTTCACCCATGTTGCTTGCGCTCCCTCAAGTGTCGGCGTCGCTTGGGCCCAGGCCTGCCAAGCCATTGACATCGCCCTCGCGCTCGACCAAGCGCAGCCAAACCTGCAACTCATCTGCGCTGCTGCCCAGTAGCCGCTTCGTCAGGGAGCGGTCGTTGGCCTTACCCAGCATGCTGTGCAGGCCGAGGTGAGCTACCAGCAGGAAATACATCGGCAGCTGCAGGGCGTCGAGTTCATTCGGATGACTCTGCGCATATCGGTGCAATTCTTCGATCGCGCTGCCAAGCTTCTCCCCTACGTAGGATAGCGGAACTCCGTGGCGCTGCTGTTCTGACGTATACGCCGGGCCGTTGGCGCTCAGCGGAAGGTCGTGCTCGTCAGGTGCTGGTGACATGTCGTTCAGTGAACCATCGGTGCGGCGGCGGCGCAGCATTGCTTGTACTTACGGCCACTGCCGCATGGGCACGGTTCGTTGCGACCGATCTTTGGCCCTTCGCGGCGCCGTGGCGCATGCAGCGGGGTGCGTGCCAGTGAGCGCCGGTGCGGGTCGAAGTAGCGGTAGATCCGCACAAGGCTCGCGGCCATCTCGATCAACAGATCCTCCCGTTTCTCCGCGGGGATGGGAGGTGGGCGCATTTCGGGGTCGGGATCGTGCTCGTGGGCGAGCAGCATGATGATCACCAACGGCCCACCATTCTCTTCACTCTTGAGCAACTCCTCCCAGCTCGCCGCGCGCACCTGCATGCCGAGCATGAAGCCTTGCGCCCAGTCGTTGCCGTGCGCGACGCCAGCCTCGTCTTGGAGCAGCACCGGCAGGTATACATGCGGCTCGCTCAGCGTGCGCAGCAATTCGCCCGCGATCGTGTTCCAGTGACGCATGAGCAGGCCGAGGATGTCGCTGGCCTGGTCGTCAGTGGCAAAGGAGAAGTCCTCGCCCCAGATCTGAGGCAGGTACTCGCTGGGAATCACCATATCCGGGCCGGAGATCAAAGCGGCGAAATAGCCGTCGAGCGTTTCCATGTTCATGGCCGAGGGCCCGATGCTGCCGAGGAAGCCGGCGAGCCGCTCGAACTCCTGGTCTGTCAGTGGTTGATCCGTCGCTGAAAATGTCATGTGGGGGATCTCCGACGGGCTGTTTCGGCGCCCTGTTGTTTGCGTGCCGCGTCAATCATAGCGGCGCGTGTCGGCCGCGCCGCACATGCCACGGACGGCAACCCTACACGGCACGTCACTCTAGGATCAATCCTTGGATGACCGCATCCAGGTCGATGGTCTGGCCGCTGCCGCGGAATGTGTAGTGCCCGTTCAGGTGCACATGCCGCCACGCCGCGGGCGACACCGACGTCACCACCGCCAGGGCCTTCTCGTTGCCGCTGGCCTCGTACTTCTGGAGCAGCCGCGACAAGATCGCGGAGTTGTAGTACACGATCGCGTTGGCGATCAGCCGGCCGCACTGGTTGCTGATCTCGATGTCCAGGTCGGTGCGGCCGGTGAGCTCCTTCTTGCCGCCGACCTGCGCAATGGCCGCGCGCAACTGGTGGTACGACTCGATGCGGTTCTGCGAGCGGTGCACGGTGCGCTGCAGCTTCGGGTCGCGCAGGTAGCGCAGCGTGTAGACGCTGCGCACCAACTTGTCGTACTCGAAGATCGCCCGGCGTGTCGGATTCGGCTGGGTGTAGGTGCACAGCTTGCGGATCAGCGTGCCCTGCGTCATCTCCTTCAGCCCCAGCGTGGCGACGATGCGGTCGATGTTGTCCTTTTCGTCGGCGATGGCCTGCAGGTCGACCTGGCCGACCGGACGCACGACGAAGTTCGCGTACAGCGCCGGATCGTCGGCGCTGTACAGCTCGCCCAGCTGCTGCTCCAGGTTCGTGAAACGCGGCTCGAAGCGCACTGCGAACCAGTGCAGGACCGCGAAGTTGGCCTTGTTGACGCTGTGCATGTCGCCGGTGATTACCTCGGGCTCGATGTCCGAGGTGTTGCGGTACCACACGTCGAACACGTGATGGGCCTCGAAGTCGTGCGCGCCGATCATCCAGCCCTGCAGCGGCACGTGGTTGCACAGCAGCGTGTAGGCGACCACTCCCTTGCCGCGGCCGAAGTACTTGCGCGAGTACCGCGCCTTGACCGTGGGCCGCTGGACGCTGAACTTCTGCCCGTCGACACTGCCGTACAGCGTTCCGAGGTCCAGCGAGTAGTGGGGAAAGATCGGCAGGTCGGCGATCGCATTGCTGATGCAGTCGTTGGCCGCAGCCAGCGTGGCCTGGCGCAGGTACTGCTCGTGCGTGGCCTGCAGCACGTGGTAGGGGATGTCGCTGGTGCGCGCCATCAGCAGGTTGCCGTGGTTCATCGCCTGCGCGACGATGACCGCCATCAGGCTGTCGATGTCGGCGCCTTGCTTCGCGTAGCGCGGCTGCAGCGGCGTCAATGCCGCCAGGAACCGGCACTGCTCGTCGACGAAGCGGAACACATCGGCGATGTCGCAGAATGCCAGCTGGTCGTAGAAAGCTTCTCGCTCCTCGGCATCGTCCTCGGCCTTCGGCTGGTGCCAGGTGAGCGTCTCGGTGGCGTCGTCGTAGTCCAAGTGTTTCAGCTGGCCGCAGCGCAACTCGCGGTCGAAGGCCTGCCACTGTTCGCTCAGCTCGGCGCTCAACGCCGCAAGCCGGGCATCCAGCGGTTCGCGCACCCACGGGATGTCCAGCTGCTGCAGCGCCTCGGTCTGCTTGTCCTGCGGCACGAGTTCGGCACTCAGGTGCCTGTGCTGCTGGCTGTCGTCGACATAGACTTCACCCGATTTCAAACGCTTGCGCAGCTGCCGGTAGATCCAGAACTCGTAGCGGTCGGCGTGGACACCGGTGGGGTTGCCCTGCGCATCGAACGCCAGCAGGTACGGCTTCAGGCGTTCGGGCAGCGTCGCCTCGGGGCACTCGGACACAGGCCGCTGGGCCAGGCGTTGCTGCCGCTCGAACACGCCCTTCATCCAGTCCAGCCCGGCCAGCCAAGGGCTCGCCGCCTCACCGCAGGACAACGCCAGGGTCTCGCACAAAGGCCGCAGGTGCCGGCGCATGCGCGCAGCCACACTGTCGACAGCCTGCCAACGCAGCGCGAGCTTGCTCGTCGGCTTCGTGCTCAGGCGCTGGCCGGCGGACTGCAGCTCCTCTTTGGGCATGATCTTGTAGGCGCGACTGCGTACGTCGCCGAACGGAGTGGCGTCAGTCACCGTGTCGTCCACGTACAGCAGCAACAGCCGCCCGACCTTCGGCGTTTCCTTCTGGCGCTTGACCTGCTCCTCGAAATAGTCCTGGTCGGCCTGGGCCTTGGTCTGGTCCTCCAGCTGCTTCATGTGATAGCCCAGGGCATCCACGAGGTTGTCGGTGAGCTGCCGGTAGCGCTGCCATGCGTAGCACAGCAGGTACAGGTTCGCCTGCTCGGCCTTCATCCGGCGCAGGTCGTAGATCGTGTAGAAATTCGCCAGGCTCGCGTAGTGGAACAGGTTCTGCTGGGATATCTCCAGCGTGGGCAGCAGCGTCTTGGCAGCGCGGTACAGCGGCTCCAGCGTGGCGCGCTTCTCGCGCTCGCGCACCATCTGCCGCCAACCGAAGTCCTTGGCGTCCTGCTTCAGCGCCGCCAGTTCCGACAGGGTGTCGTCGCGCACGAGCAGCTGAGCCAGTAGCGCCCTTACCGGTGCGTCGAGACGGGTGGCGAGCAGGTCGGCAAGGCGGCACCGCTCTGCCGACAACGCCTCGCCGATCACGCGCTGCAGCCTCGTGTAGCCGGGCCGCTCGACCTTGTGCAGGTTGAGGTAGGTGATCAGCTCGGCGACCACGAAGCTGGGCGTCACGTCCCGGCGCACGATCTGCGCCGCCTGTTGCTGAAGCTGCTCCAGGAATTCGCTCGTCCAAAGGCGATAGCCGCACAGCTTGGCGATAAGAGCACGCTGCGCGTAGTGCTCGTGCTTGGTGACGGGCCGTGGCTCGAACGGTTCGTCCTTGAAATACCGGCTCAGCACGAAGGCAAGGTCGGCCGAAACGTCTTCCCAGCTGAAGGAGAAAAAGGTCTGCTTGGCCTTGAAGTAGCCGATCTGCAGGACGCACCACACCTGGGCGTGCAGGCCTGAGCGGCTGCAGGCGAGCGCCAGTTGCGGCTCGGTCAGGCCCAGATACTCCAGCTGCTGGCTGTCGTCGAAATCGGGCAGGCCGTACAGAGCGTCCTGTTCGGCCGGCGACAGCACGGCCAGCAGCTTGTTGTGGGTCGTCGGCATTCGCTCCTGGGCCGTTTTTTTTGGGTTGTTGGGGCGTGAAGAAAATGATTCTATGAAAATAAACCTTGTTATTGAGCCAGGATAGTTTGGCGCCTAAACTGGCGTTCATGAAAACGCGCCAGTCTCGACCAGCGCCGATGAGCCGCCCGGAAGGCCTCCCCGACGCCGCGTCCCTGGCCGCGCTGCGTGCCTGGTACGAGGGCCTGCCCTCCAGGGAGGCGGTCGCGCGCTACCTTGGCCACACCAAGGCTGACGGGCAGTCCTCGCGCAGCATGCTGGGTCATATCCGGCGTCAGCTCGTCGCACTGGCCAAGCGCCGCCACCAGAGCGATTTGGCAACACTGTTCGAGCTGCCGGTGTCGGAGCGGACGAAGCACGCGCGCGCCGTGGCGCGCGCGATCGAGTTGCTGCCGAACTTGCCGGTGCCCGAACCACTGATCGGCGACGACATCGCGTCGTGGCTCGATCCGCGGGCCGTGCGTGCGCTGCACGCGCAGGGCATCAAGACGCTGGCCGCACTGACGGTGCGCATCCCGCGCCGACGCCGCTGGTGGGTCGAAATCCCCGACCTGGGAGCGGCCGGCGCCCGTCGGATCGATGCCTTCTTCGCGGCACATCCGCAGCTCACGGAGCGTGCGCGTGCGCTGGTAATGACACCCGATTCCCAGGACATCATGCCGTGGGAGCGCCTGGCCGTGCCGAGCGACGTCGACGGTTCGCGCGGAACCTTCCGAGCGCCGCGCGCGACGTGCACCCTGCGCGCGAACAACGACTACCAGGCGGTGCAGGCGTGGCTCGCGCTGCACGATTCGCCTGCGACGCAGAGCTCGTATCGCAAGGAGGCCGAACGGCTGATCCTGTGGGCCATCACCGAGCGCGGACTGGCACTGTCGTCGCTAACGACCGAAGATGCGATGGACTACCGATCGTTTTTACGGCATCCAGCGCCACGCGGGCGTTGGATTGGGCCGCCGCGGCCGCGATCGTCGCCGGAATGGCGTCCGTTCGCGGGCGGGCTGTCGCCTCGCTCGGCAGCGTACTCGTTGTCCGTGATCGGCGCGATGTACCGTTGGTTGATCCAGCAGCGCTACGTGCTGGCCAACCCGTTCGCGGGCATCAAGGTGCGCGGCGCAGCACGGGGATCTGCGCAGGCCGCAACACGGGTATTCGCGGAGGGCGAGTGGTCGATGATCCAGACCGTCGCCGAAAGCCTGGAGTGGTCCTATGGATGGGAGTCGGCCGCGGCACAGCGGCTGCGCTTCGTGCTCGATTTGGCTTACGCCACCGGCTTGCGCGCCAGCGAGTTGGTCCATGCGAGGCTGGGCATGATCGAGGAGGATGCCAAGGGGGATCGCTGGCTGCACCTGACCGGTAAGGGCAACAAGGCCGGCAAGGTGGCGTTGCCGCCCGTGGCGCGCGATGCGCTCGACCGCTATCTGGTGCATCGCCGACTGCCGACGACCTTTACGCGATGGGAGCCGTCGACGCCGCTGATAGCCAACTTGGAACAGAACAGCCAGGCTGGCATCACCGCTCGCCGGCTCTGGGTGGTCATGAAGGGGTTCTTCTCGTTGGTGGCCGAAGTGGTCCAGGAACAGAGCCCTGCGACC
>Ga0255338_1002331_pt1 | contig 28605 bp, 28 predicted proteins | sample MeOH1_35cm_T4_19_FD_203715 | JGI IMG/M metagenome (GOLD analysis project Ga0255338, IMG submission 203715) | Sandy soil microbial communities from University of British Columbia, Vancouver, Canada - MeOH1_35cm_T4_195 | ecosystem: Engineered > Artificial ecosystem > Sand microcosm > Unclassified ...
CCAGAGGAACCTCTCCTGCGTAACGCTAGCCGCCCGCCTCGACCGGCAAAAGGCGGCGAGCGTGCAAAAATGGATCGCCCGAAGGTGTGACCCTTCGGGTTTGAGCGCGGGCAATTAGCAGAACGAAGGTGCGATGTCCACGCGTTCGCCCTAGAAAGCAACCATGACCACCGCAGCGCAGGAATGGGCCGAAACCACGGAGCAGGCGCTCCTGGACGAGGCGTTGAAACTGGCCCCGGTCCACGGCTGGACCCGCCGGACGGCCACACTGGCCGGCAAGGCGCTGGGCATGTCGGCGGGCGAGACGGAGCTGCTGGTCCCGCACGGACCGGCCGACCTAGCCGCCCTGCTTTCGCGCCGGCATGACGCGCGGGCGCTGGCGGCCCTGGCGGAGGTCCATGCCTCGAACCTGAAGATCCGCGAGCGGATCCGGCGCGCGGTGGAGGCGCGCCTGGACGCCTCGGCCTCCGACGAGCCGGCGTTGCGCCGTTGGATGGGGTATCTGGCGCTGCCGCAGAACCTGGGGCTGGGCGGGCGTCTGGCCTGGGAAAGCGCCGACGTCCTCTGGCGCTGGGCCGGCGACGAGGCCACGGACGAGAACCACTACACCAAGCGCACCCTGCTGGCCGGCATCCTCACCGGCGCCATGGCCGTGCGCATGGCCTCGGGCCGCAAGGAGGCTCTCGAGTTCGTCGACCGCCGCATCGAGAACGTCATGAGCTTCGAGAAGTGGAAGGGCACAACGAAGTTCCGGCCCAGCCAGTGGCTCAATCAGGCCGCCGAACACCTGGGCCGCGCGCGCTACGGTTCCAGCGCGGAATGACCCGAGCGGCGGCCCTGCTCGGGTGGGCCCTCGCGCTATGCGCAACCGCGGCCGCCGCAGAATCCTTTGGCCGCCTCTCGGCGCAGGTGAGCCGGGACCCAGCCGGCGCCGCGGCGCGGATACTGGGAGTGCGGGGCCTTTTCACCTTTGGGGCGCTCAGCGGCGACCAGGCCTTCTTCTATACCCGCCCGACGCCCGTGGCCGACGCGCCCGACCTCTGCGGTTCCGACGTCCTTGCTGTGCAGCTCGACAAGAGGTTCCGGCCGACAGGCTTCCGAACGCTCCGGAGCTTTCAGGCGACCGGCGCGCGCAAGAACGGCGACGGGCGACCCGCCACACGGACCTGCGCCGATTTCACCGACGCCGCCTCGTTCTTTCTGGCCCCCAACAGTCGCCTGGCGGCGCAGGCGCTGGACGGCTTCCGGATGGTGGCCGCCGCCGCGGGGGCTAACGGGGCCCTGCCTTTCGTCCTGGAATGCGGTCAGCAGGTCCCGGGCTGCGCGAAGGATCCGCGGGGCCTGCTGACGAGGATGTCTGGTGGCCGCGTGGTCGATGTGGCGGCGAAGCTCTGCGAGGCGGCCAGACCCTGCCTGACCGTCGAAATCCACGACGGCAACGCTGACCAGGGCGAGGTCCTGCGACTGGCCCTTGAGGGCGGATCCACGCCCACCCGGGTGCGGATCGAGGACGCCGGCGCCTGGGTCGCCGACAACTTCACCGCCCGCTAGGCGTGCGGGTTCTCGAAGATCGCCTCGACCGGTTCGCCAAACAGCGCCGCGATCCGGTAGGCCAGGTCCAGGGAGGGGTCGTGCTTGTCGCTCTCCAGCGCGATGATCGCCTGGCGCGAGACGCCCAGCCGCTCGCCAAGATCCGCCTGCGTCCAGCCGCGGGCCGACCGCAGCTCCTTCAGCCGGTTCCTCACCGGGTGGTGCGCACGAAGGGCGTGACCAGGCCGTAGCAGGCCCAGAACAGCATGTAGACGACGTAGCCCGGCACGTGGGGGGCGTGGGCGTATTCCTCGACGAAGCCCCAGGCGGTGAAGATCGCCATGGCTCCGCCGGCGGCCAGGATGAAGCGCTTGGCCGTCAGCGCCCGTACGTATTCGTCGGCGTCGCGCATCAGCGCAAGCGTGGCCCAGAGCTGGCCGATCACCGGCGCGGCGACGGCCAGGCCCAGCAGGTAGGATCCTGGTCGGCTGCGGTCGTCGAACGCGCCGCTGATCGCGGCCATGTTGATGGCGACATAGGGGACCATGAAGGCGATGGTTCGGGTCACGTAGCGCCGGTGGGCGAGGTCCATGGCCATGGGGACAGCTCCTTTGATGTCAGGTAAACCTGACATGGAGTCTGTGTAAGGTCAACCTTACACACCGGCCCGGCGACAGAGGATGCTGAGCCAGCGGTCGCCGGACCGCTCGGCGCGCACATCCTCGGTGGCGTGCAGTGAGATCAGCTCAAGGCCGCCCGCGTCGGCGAGCAACGCATGCGCCCCGGACTCGTCGAGGTCTGTGAAGCGTCGGTCGCCCGCCTGCCGCTCCTCGGTCCCATACTTGAAGAACATCCAGAACACGCCGCCGGGCGTCAGCGCGTCGCGCAGCCGCCGCACCACCGACGCCAGCTCGGCGCGCGGGACATGCAACAGCGAGGCGCAGGCCCAGACGCCGTCGAACGCATTGCGCCAGTCGACCTGGTCGAAGGTCATGACCTGGATCGGCAGGCCGGTGTGGGTGCGAGCCAGCGCGGCGAGCTTGGGCGACGCCTCCAGGGCGGTCACCTGGAAGCCCGCGCGGCTGAAGGCCAAGGCGTCGCGGCCCGAGCCGCAGCCGGCGTCCAGCACCCGAGCGCCCGGCTCGAGCAGGGCGGTGAACTCCTGGTGGCCCCGGGCCATGTCGGCGTCCACGGAGCGGCGGAAGAAATCCTCGGCGTTCTCGTCGTAGAACCCGATGCTCACGCTACAGCGCTCGCACCTTGTTCACGTGGCCCATCTTGCGGCCGGGCTTGGCCTCGCGCTTGCCGTAGAGGTGGACGCGGGTCTCGGGCTCGTGGGCCAGCTTGCTCCAGGCGTCGGCCTCGTCGCCCAGCAGGTTGAGCATCTCGACCCGGGCATGGGGCGCGGTGGGACCTAGCGGCCAGCCGGCGACGGCGCGGATGTGCTGCTCGAACTGGTCCACGGCGCAGCCGTCCTGGGTCCAGTGCCCCGTGTTGTGGACCCGCGGCGCGATCTCGTTGACCAGCAGGGTCCCGTCCTTGAGTTCGAACAGCTCGATGCCGACGACCCCCACATAGTTCAGGCCCTTCAGCACCCGGGCGGCGATCTTCTCGGCCTGGAAGGCCATGTCCGGGCTCACGCTGGCCGGCGCCAGGCTGCGGCGCAGGATGCCGCCCTCGTGATGGTTCTCGGCCAGGGGGTAGATGGCGGTGGCGCCGTCGCGGCCGCGGGCGGCGATGATCGACAGCTCGCGCACGAAGTCGGCCGGCGCTTCCAGGATCACCGGCACGCCGCCCAGCTCGGCGAACACGGCCGCGGCGTCGGAGGCGTGCTCCACCCAGCGCTGGCCCTTGCCGTCATAGCCTTCGCGGCGGGTCTTCATCAGCACTGGTGCGCCCATCTCGGCGGCGGCGGCGACGGCTTCCTCCGCCGTGTCGGCCGAGGCGTAGGCGACGGTCGGCGCGCCGCTGGCGTTGAGGAACTGTTTCTCGGCCACGCGATCCTGGGCCACCGCCAGGGCCTCGGGCCCCGGCGCCACCTCGACGCCCAGCGCCTGCAGTTTCAGCACCGAGGCAGCGGGCACGTTCTCGAATTCGAAGGTCACCACCTGCGCCACGGCGGCCAGGGCCTCCAGGGCGGCGGGATCGTCATAGGCGCCCACGATCGTGTGGGCGGCCACGCGGCCGGCGGGGCTGTCGGCGTCGCGTTCCAGCACCGCCACATCGAAGCCCAGCCGCGCGGCGGCCAGGGCCAGCATGCGGCCAAGCTGCCCGCCTCCGAGGATGCCGAGGGTGGAGCCGGGCGGAAGCGGAAGCGTGGGCATCTGTCTCGTCTCTACTCGACCGCCTCGGACACGCTGGCGGTCTGGTTCGCGGCGAAGTCGGCGACGCGCCGGGCCACGCCCTCGTCCGACAGGGCCAGGATGCGCGCCGCCATCAGGCCGGCGTTCTTGGCTCCTGCTTCCCCGATGGCGAGCGTGCCTACGGGGATGCCGCCGGGCATCTGGACGATGGAGAGCAGGCTGTCCATGCCCTTCAGCGCCTTGGATTCGATCGGCACGCCCAGCACCGGCAGGTCGGTGAGCGAGGCGGTCATGCCCGGCAGGTGGGCGGCGCCCCCGGCTCCGGCGATGATCACCTTGAAACCCGCGGCTTTGGCGCCCTTGGCGAAGCTGTACATGCGCTCCGGCGTGCGGTGGGCGGAGACCACCTTGGCCTCGTAGGCCACCCCCAGCCCGTCCAGCATCTCGGCGGCATGGCGCAACACGGGCCAGTCGGACCGGCTGCCCATGATGATGGCGACGGGCGCACTCATAATAATGTGAAAGTCCTTGGGTTCCCCGGAAGGCGGCGGAGTATAGGCGCCGGCTTTGCCTGCACAATGCGCCTCGGTTAGATTCCCTTAACCGCGGTGGCGTCGAATGGCGTTAACCATTCGGGGATGGCGATGAAGGTCGGCGGCGCACGTAGCGAACCCATTGCGGCGAACCGCCGTCGCATCGGCGCGCCTGGCGCTCCGGCCGCCGCGATCTCGGCCCCGCGCGTGGACAGCGCCACATTCCTGGGCATTAGCCGGACCGAGATGACCCCCGCGGTCCAGGCGGCCATCCAGACCTTGCTGGGCGAACTGGACGAGCTCAGGACGGAAGTGAACCGGCTGAAGGCGCGACTGGACGAGGCCGAGGGCCTGGCGGACCGCGACACCCTGACCCCGCTGCTCAACCGCCGCGCCTTCGTCCGCGAATTGGGCCGGGCCCGCACCGCCGCCCAGCGCTACGGGTTCGCGCTCAGCCTGGTCTATTTCGACCTCGACGGCTTCAAGGCCCTGAACGACCGCCTGGGCCACGCCGGCGGCGACGCGGCCCTGCGGGCCGTGGCCGAGCGGTTGAACGCCAACGTGCGCGACAGCGACGTGGTGGGCCGGATGGGCGGTGACGAGTTCGCCGTGGTGCTGGTCCAGGCCGACCAGGCCACCGCCGAGGCCAAGGCCGCGATCCTCGCCCAGGCCATCGAGCACGATCTGGGCGCCCCTGGCGACGGGGCGCGGCTCCGGGTCAGCTACGGCGTCCGCGAAGTCACCGCCGACGTCGACCCCGAGGCCCTGATCGCCGAGGCCGATGCGGCCATGTTCGAGGCCAAGCGCCAGCGCCGAGCAGGATAGGTCAGGCGATGATGTCGGGGTTGAGAAAGTCCTCGATCCTGGCGATCTCGTCCTTCAGGGCCAGCTTCTTGCGCTTCAGGCGGCCGATGACGATCAGGTCCGGCACGCCGGTGCTCGACAGCGCGTGGATGGCGGCGTCAAGGTCGGCATGATCCTGGCGCAGCTCCGTGAGCCGGGCCTCCAGGGCCTCGTCCGAGAAGTTGGAATAATCGATCATCGGCCCCGACACTCTACCCCCGACCCTTCGGCGATTGGCCGGGTTCAATCCCCGTACGACGAATGGTCTATTTCTCAAGCAAAAGTCTGGGGCTAGCGCCGGCTCAAACGAACCAGCGTTAGCCCAGGGCCGCAGCGAGTTCCGCCAACGCGCCTGCAGGCGCAGGCTTGTCCCACGCCTTCGACGCCGCTTCCAGAGCCTCCAGCGCGTGCGCGCCGCCTCGGCCCTGCGTCATGCCGTCCAGGGTTTCCAGCAACAGCCGCTCGGCGGCCAGCTCCAGCGCCTTGACCTCCTCGCGGAGAGCAAGGCGGGCGGCGTCGTCCACGGGCGGCAGCGGCGCCTTGAGCGCCCGGCGGACCTCGCGCAGCGGGACCAGGGCCGTGCGGTCCCACGCCCGCGTCGCCGCGGCCGCCCGGGACAGCAGCTCGGGGTCCTTCACCTCCGCGTAGACCGCCCATAGCAGGAGCGAGGTGTTCTGGGCGTGGAGATCCTGCAGCGCCAGGCACGCCTCGGGCACGCCCGGCCGGGCATAGGCCTCAAGCGCCCATTCCCAGATCGCCATGCTCAGATCTCGCCCCGGATGGGCGCGATGTCCTCGCCCCAGCGCTTCACGGGCTTCCAGTCGAGGCCGAAGAGGTCCAGCGCCCGGCCCACCGATTGGTCGACCATCTCCTCCAGGCTGGCGGGCTTGGCATAGAACGCCGGCAGGGGCGGGGCGATCACCGCGCCCATCTCGGCCAGCCGGACCATGGTGCGCAGATGGCCCAGGTGCAGCGGCGTCTCGCGCACCATCAGCACCAGGGGGCGGCGTTCCTTGAGCGTCACGTCGGCGGCCCGGGTCAGCAGGGACGACGTCACGCCCGTGGCGATCTCGCTCATGGTGCGCACCGAACAGGGGGCCACGATCATGCCCAGGGTCTGGAACGAGCCCGATGAAATAGACGCGCCGACGTCACCCACCTTGTGGACCACGTCCGCTCGCGCCTGCACGTCGGCGAGGGAAAGCTGGGTCTCCTGCGCCAGGGTCAGGGCCGAGGAGCGGCTCATCACCAGGTGACTCTCGACGCCCAGGTCCCGGCACGCGTCCAGGGCGCGCAGGCCGTAGGCGACCCCGGAGGCGCCCGAGATCCCGACGATCAGCCGCGGCTTGTCCGTCCTGGCCATGCGTACGCCCCCAAACACGATCCGGTTCCAGCGGGACCGAGTGCAAACATATGTGATCTGACAGCGGGCGGAAGCGGGTGTTCACTCCCAGGCTGTCCAACAGCTCAGGAGGTCATCCGCCATGGCGCTAGATGCCCGGATCCGTGAACTCGGATCCCGTCACCAGTCCCTGGAACAAGCGATCCAGGACGAAATGCGCAGGCCATCGGCCGATGACATCCGGCTCAAGGAACTCAAGCGACAAAAGCTGCGGCTGAAGGAAGAGATCGAAACTCTCCGCGGCCAGCTGCACTAGCAGCCCCAGCGCCCATCGCTCCTCTTCTGGGGAGGGACAGACGGCGAAGCCGTCAGGGTGGGGAAGTCGCGTCCAAGCTCCGAGCTTGAACGTGGGGTCCCCACCCGACTGTCGCTTCGCTCCAGCCACCCTCCCCTGAAGGGGAGGGATGATCGTCTTAGTCTTCGTCGTCCTCGTCGATCTCGGGCTCGTGCTCGGGTTCGTTGGCGAACACGGCGTCGAGGTCGGTCTCGCGTTCCGGCTCGTCCTCGACCACGTCGACGTCCGAGGCCGGCAGGAGCGTCGCGCCCTCGGGTTCGACGATGCCGCGGCGGGCGTCGTCCTTGGCCTTCTTGTCGGCCGCCTTCTTCACCACCGCGTCCAGCTCGAGCTGGGTGGCGAGACCCAGGGTCACCGGGTCGACCGGCTTGATCTGGGCCGAGTTCCAGTGCTGGCGGTTGCGCACCTGGTCGATGGTGGCCTTGGTGGTGCCCAGCAGGCGCGCGACCTGGCTATCGGCCACTTCGGGGTGGTTGCGAATGAACCAGGCGATGGCGTCCGGGCGGTCCTGGCGGCGCGACACGGGCGTGTAGCGCGGCGCCTTCTTGACCGGCTTCAGCAGTTCGGCGTGCCGGCTCTTCTGGGCCTTCATCCGGTAGTTGGCGTTCTTCTCGGCCGCGTCCAGCTCGTCGCGGCTGAGCTGGCCATTGGCGATCGGGTCGGCGCCGCGGATATCGCGCGCGACTTCGCCGTCGGCGATGCCCTTCACTTCCAGCGGGTGCAGCTCGCAGAAGTCCGCGATCTGATCGAAGGTAAGCGAGGTATTGTCCACGAGCCACACGGCGGTCGCCTTGGGCATGAGGATCTGGTTCATGGGCGTAGTCCCGAAAACGAAGGCGCCCGGCCTTTCGGCCGGGCGGTGAGGGTTCTCATATAGGCCGGTTACGTCGGCCTGAAAACGGGATTCTGGCCGGGCGGGTTCGGCGGGCTCTAGGCGCCGAAGATCCAGCCGGGGGTCAGCGTGCTCATCTGCACCCCCACGAGGATCACCTGGTCGCTGGAGGAGGCCAGGGAGACGACCGTGTCCTCTCCCACCTGGGCCACGCTGAACGTGGCGCCGGGATCGACGTGGACGCGATCGCCCTCCGCCAGATTGAAGTCCAGCACCCGATCGCTGCCGGCGTCGGACGAGATGTGGAAGATGTCGGCGCCGGCGCCGCCGCTGACCGTGTCCGAGCCCTTGTCCCCCGACATGAAATCGGCGCCCGCGCCACCGGAGATGCTGTCGTTGTCCTGGCCGCCGCGCACGATGTCGTTCCCCGCGCCGCCGTCCGCCGTGTCGGCGCCGATGTTGCCGTAGACCAGGTCCGCGCCATCGTCGCCGAACAGCAGGTCCTGATCCTTGCCGCCGACCACATAGTCGTCCCCGGCGCCGCCGCGCCCGGTGTCGTTGCCGGTGTTGCCGTGGAGGTCGTCGAAGCTCGCGCCGCCGACGATGGAGTCATTGCCCTCTTCGCCGCGGAGGTAGCTGGTTCCGGTCCCGCCATCGATGGTGTCGTTGCCAGCGCCGGCGAAAATGCTGTCGAAGCCCGCGCCGCCCTGGAGGTCGTTGTCGAGCGCGTTTCCGTTGATGGTGTCGCTGCCGAACCCGCCGATGGCGTTCTCGATCCTGGCGCCCTGGGCCACGGCGACATTGCCGATCAGGCCGCCGACGTTGGAGAAGAAGCCTTCACGCAGCTCGATGGTCTGGTTCTGCGAAAATCCGGAGAAGTCGAAGGTGTCGCGGCCGCCGGCGTCCCACACGGCGAAGATCACGCGGCTGGAGCTGTTGGTCGCCACGAACCAGTCCCGGCCGGCGTTCGAATTAAACCCGTAAACCGTGTCGCCGGTCCGCGTGCTCATGTTCGCGCCGTACTCGATCTGGGCGCCGCGGATGTCGTCCAGCTGCGGCGCGGCGGCGTAGCGGCCGCCGTAGCTGCCCCCGGTGTTGCTCTCCGAGAAGTAGCTCATCACCGTATATTGGCGGCTGTCCTCGTAGTACTCGGCCGAGTTGGCGTAGGTGATCGGCCCGTCGCCCTCGCCGGCGTTGTAGTCGCCCGGGTGGGCGAGGCCGATGGCGTGGCCGATTTCATGGAGCAACACCTGGCGGCCGTAGTTGCCCGGGCTGGGCAGGCTGTTGGTCCCGGCGGTGATGTTGACCCAGACGTCGCCAGCCGAGCTGGTCGAACTGGTGCTGCCCGGGAAGTTGGCGAAGGCGGAGGAGCCGCTCTCGCCCGAGCTGTAGTTGGCGAGCAGGATCGCAGCGTCGTTGGAATAGGCGCCCTCGCCCTCGGTGCCGATCCCCACCCGCACGAAGCGGATGTTGGCCACGTCGGCCCAGGCCTGCATCGCCTCTTCGGCCTGGAGGATCTGCTGGGCGTTGAAGCGCTGGAAGCCCTCGGTGTCGCCCGGCATGCTCGCCGGCTCGGTGGCCCGGAAGGCGTAGGTCACCGTGAAGGCCCGCCCCGCCACGCCGCCCCAGCCGGGGGCGGGGGCCATGGTCTGCGGGTCGAAGCCGGTGAGCTGCAGGCCCGCCCGGTCGATGGTGAAGCTCTCCTTGCCGTTGACCGTCGCCCCGGCGCGGGCGTCGGCGTTCAGGTAGGACTGGCCGGTCGCCCCGCCGTCGTCGGAGATCGTGACCTTGCCCGTGCATAGCGGGCACGCGCACGGCCCTGCGCCGTCGGCGGCGAAGGTGCGGGACTGAAGAGACATGGCGTCTGCGGAAACGGGGGAAGCATCCGTGGGCATGGTCGTACTCTATCAAGCACCATCCCCCTCATTTTCTTAAGGGAATGGGTGAATCCGCACAATGCGGACCCCGCGCGGCCTTTACGCGCACCGATTTTACGCGGGACGGGCCCTCTCGGCCGCGGGGGAAGCGGCGCAGATCGCGCAGACCGGCTAGGCGTTCATGCGCTTGCGCGCTCAGCTCAGCGGCTGGCGGCCGACGATGCGGAGGCCGTAGCCCGCCGAGCCCGGCAGCACCGTCTGGGACGAGGTCAGCAGGGTCATGTCGCGAACCCCCAGGTCCAGCAGGATCTGCGCGCCGATGCCGTAGTCGCGGAGGATGTTGCCGGCGTGATCCGCCTGGGGCTGGCCATAGCGCTCGCTGAGCCAGTGCGGGTTGCTGTCGCGGATGAACACCGCCACGGCCGCCCCTTCGTAGGCCTCCAGGGCCTTCAATGCCTTGGGCACATAGTCCTGGCGGGCCTCGACGGCGCCCAGCATGTCGGTGGCCAGGTCGACGCGGTGCATGCGCACCAGGGTCGGCTTGTCCGGCTCGATCCGGCCCCGGGTCAGCACCACGTGCTCGGTCTGGTCGATGGAGTTGCGGTAGATCACCATGCGGAACTTGCCGCCGAAGCTGCTCTCGAACGGCGTCTCCAGCACCCGCTCCACCTGCCGCTCGGTGCGGCGGCGGTAAGCGATCAGGTCGGCGATCGTGCCGATCTTCAGGCCATGAAGCTGGGCGAAGGCGACGAGGTCGGGCAGCCGGGCCATCGACCCGTCATCCTTCATGATCTCGCAGATCACGCCGGCGGGGTTCAGGCCGGCCATGCGGCTGATGTCGACGGCGGCCTCGGTGTGGCCGGCGCGGACCAGGACGCCGCCGTCCTTGGCCACCAACGGGAACACATGGCCCGGCGAGACCACATCCTCGACGCCCTTGGTGGGATCGACGGCCACGGCGATGGTATGTGCCCGGTCGTGGGCGGAGATGCCGGTGGTGACCCCCTCGCGCGCCTCGATGGAGACGGTGAAGGCTGTGCCGTGGCCGGACTGGTTGTCGGTGGCCATGGGCGGCAGTCGCAGCTGGCGCGCCCGCTCGGCGGTGATCGACAGGCAGATCAGGCCGCGGGCGTGCTTGGCCATGAAGTTGATCTGGTCCGGCGTCGCGAACTGCGCCGGGATAATCACGTCGCCCTCGTTCTCGCGGTCCTCGGCGTCCACCAGGATGTAGGGCCGCCCGTTGCGGGCGTCCGCGATGATGTCCTCGATGGGGCTGATTGCGCCGGAGACGCTGTCGGCCTCTCCGGTGGGCGGAACGAGGTAGGGGCGCTTCATCGGCGTGCTCTCATCTGGGCGAACTCGACCACCTGTTCGGCGACGGTGGTCAGTTGCCAGGCGTCCTTCTGGTCCTTGCAGTCGCCCGCCTCGTCGAAGAGGCCGACGCCCGCGTTGAGGGCCGCGCCGAACGGTGTCGGCCAGCCCCTGAGGGCATGTATGATCGCACGAAGCGCCATCAAGGTCGTCCCCGCCGCCTGCCAGCCGTCGGCGGTGATGATCGTCCCTACCGGCTTGGCGGTGAGGTAGGGGTTCGGATCGGTGCGCGTCATTTCCAGGGTGTCGAGCGCGTTCTTGATCACGCCCGAGATCGAGCCGTGGTAGCCGGGACTGGCCACGATCACCCCGTCCGCCGCGCGGACCGTGTCCGCCAGCTCAAGCTGGGCCTCGGTGGCCTCTGACGGCCGGGGGTCGAAGATCGGCAGCGATCCCAGAAACTCGCCGCCCAGCAGCCGGGTCTCCGCACCCAGCGCCTCGGCCCGCTTCAGCGCACAGATCAGCGCCTTCTCCGAGGAGGACCCCGTTCGGATTGTGCCGCCGATGCCGACGATGAGAGGTTTGCGGGTCATGTCATCGACCACTAAGCCGCCAGCGCGCTGCGCGCCAGCCTCGCGGTCGCCGCTTTCGTTCCGCCGCTTGAGGGCAGGTTAGCGCGTCGGCGCGCGAGGCCGTCGCCAGAAACTCTGAAAGAGCATACAAGATAATATCTATCGGCCTGATAGGATATATGGTCCACGGTGAACGCCTCACGCGGAGCACTACATGGAAGAATTCCTCCTGTTCGCGGCCGTGGGCTTCCTGGCCCAGGCCGTCGATGGCGCCCTGGGCATGGCCTATGGCGTCATTTCCTCGACCGTCCTGCTGGGCTTCGGCGTACCGCCCGCCACGGCCTCGGCCAGCGTCCACGCGGCGGAGGTTTTCACCACCGCGGCCTCCGCCGGCTCGCACGCCGTGAACCGCAATGTGAACTGGAAGCTCTTCGCGCCCCTGGCGATCGGCGGCTGCCTGGGCGGGGCGATCGGGGCCTTCGTGCTGACCTCCATCGACGGCGATGTGGTCAAGCCGTTCATCACCGCCTACCTGGCCTTAATGGGGGCCATGATCCTCTACCGGGCCTGGCGCGCCCGAGAGCCCCGCAAGTTCCCCCTGAAGTACAGCGGCCCGCTCGGGCTGGTCGGCGGCTTTCTGGACGCCGTGGGCGGCGGGGGTTGGGGGCCAACGGTGACAACCGCCATGGTGGGCGCCGGCGCTGAGCCGCGGATCAGCATCGGCACCGCCAACACAGCCGAGTTCTTCGTGACCTCGACGATCTCGGCGGCCTTCCTGGCGGCGCTGTTGTCCGGTCACTGGGCCGAGGCCGACGTGGCCAGCCACGCCGCGTCGGTGGCCGGCCTGATCGTCGGCGGCCTGCTGGCCGCGCCTCTGGCGGGCTACATCGTCCGGTTCGTGCCGGTGCGCGTGCTCACCTACGCGGTGGGGGTCGTGGTCCTGTTCCTCGCCGGCTATCAGACCGCCCGCTTGACCGGCCTTCTCTGAGACCGCCGCCCGCGCGAGGCCCTCATCGGGTGCGCGGGCGCTCGGCCGGAGGTCAGACCGAGGCGGCCTGGTCGGCGAACACCTTCTTGAGCTCGCTCTTCATGATCTTGCCGTTGGCGTTGCGCGGCAGGGTTTCGGGCCAGAAGACGATCTTCACCGGCACCTTGAAATTGGCCAGCCGCTCGCGGACGAACTGGCGCAGCTCGGCCTCGGTGGCCGTGCCGCCCGGCTTCAGGTGGACGATGGCGCCGGGCTCCTCGCCGAGGGTCTTGTGCGGGATCCCGACCAGGGCCGCGTCCATCACGTCCGGATGGTCGTAGAGGACGTTCTCGACCTCGACGCAGTAGATGTTCTCGCCCCCACGGATCAGCATGTCCTTGGCCCGGTCGATGATGAAGAGGAAGCCCTCTTCGTCGATCCGCGCCAGGTCGCCGGTGCGCAGCCAGCCGTCCTGGAAGGTCTCCGCCGTAGCCTCGGGCTTGTTCCAGTAGCCCTTCACCACCTGCGGGCCCTTGCACCACAGCTCGCCCACCGCGCCCGCGGGCAGGATGGTCTTGCCGTCAATGGGATCGCGCACGTGCATCTCGCCCACCGGCGCGGCGGGGCCGGCGCTGTCGGGGCGGTTCTCGTAGTCCTTGCCCAGGTGCGAGGTGAAGGTCGCCGTGGTCTCGGTCATGCCCCAGCCGTTGCCGGGCTGCGAGCCCGGGAAGATCTCGGCGATCTTGCGCACCAGTTCGGGCGCCGAGGGGGCGCCGCCGTAGGTGACGGCCAGCAGGGACGACAGGTCGTATTTGGACCGGGCGGGATGCTCGATGAGTTGCCAGGCGATGGTCGGCACGCCGCCGGTCGAGGTGACCTTCTCGCGCTCGATCAACCGCATCGCCGGCTCGGCATCCCAGCGGCGCATAAGCACGATCTTCCCGCCCGCGTTCAGCGTCGGGCCGAGCGTCGCCGAGAGGCCCGTGGCGTGGAACATCGGCACGACCAGCAGGGTCACCCGCTGCGGCGTCTTGGTGGGGTCCAGCTCAGGCAGCGGTTCGCCCGCCCGCAGGAAGTTCCGCGCCGCCGATATGCCTCCGGCGCCGATGTTGGACGTCATGTTGCGGTGGGTGCCCAGCGCGCCCTTGGGCCTACCCGTGGTGCCCGACGTATAGAGGATGGTGGCGTCGTCCTCGGGGTCCAGCGGCACGTCCGGCAGGGCGAGCTCGGGCAGGGACGGCCAGCTGTTCACCGCCCCGATCACCGTTTCGAGGCGCCCGGTCTTGGGCGGCAGCCCCTCCGCGGCATGGCGGGTGACGTAGACCTTTTCCAGGTCGGGCAGCTTGGCGAGGAATTCCTCCACCCGATCCAGCCGCTCGTCATCGACGAAGGCCACCTTGGTCCCGGAATCGGCCAGGCCGTACTCCAGCTCGGCGCCGGTCCACCAGGCGTTCAGGGGCGTGACGATCGCGCCCACCAGCACGCCCGCCCAGAAGCACACCGGCCATTCGGGCAGGTTGCGCATGATCACCGCGACCCGGTCGCCCTTCCGCACGCCGTCGGCCTGGAGGCGGTGCGCCAGGGTCAGGGTGGCCCGGGCGAAGCTGTCGAAGGTGGCGCGGTCGTCTTCGTAGACCAGGAACTCGCGCTCGGCGAAGCGGCGGCCGTTGACGAACACGTCGCGCAGGGTCGGTGGGGCGTTCTTCCAGGTCCGCGTGGGCACGCCCCGGATCACCTTCTCCTCGATCTCGAACGGCGAGCCGGGGCCCGTCAGCCGGGCATGGGCTTCGGCGATCGACATCACGGGCCAGGGTTTTGCGGCTTCACTCACGGGACATCACCTTCAAGCGCGGAACTGATCCTTACGGGCGCGGACAATGGCTTCCAAGCTCACCTAGCGACAGGCGTACGCGCGAGGGTGGGCGCCTCAAGCCGTTTCGGTCGCCTTGCGACTGGCGTAGGCGTCGCGCAGCTCGCCCAGCTCCTTGGCGAAGCGCTTCTTGGCCTCATCCTGCAGCTTGGGGATGTGGTAGCTGGGGAAGAGGTCGTTGTCGGGCGTGTAGTCCTTCAGGATCTGCTTCGCGAGCGTCACCTTGTGCACCTCGGTGGGCCCATCGGCGATGCCCATCACCAGGCTGGACGTGACCATCCGCATGAACGGCATCTCGTTGGAGACGCCCAGCGCGCCGTGCAGGTGCGCGGCCTTGGTGGCCACGTCGTGATAGACCTTGGGCATGGCCACCTTGATGGCGGCGATGTCCTTGCGGACCTTCTGGTAATCCTTGTGCTTGTCGATCAGCCAGGCGGTGCGCAGGACCAGGAGGCGGAAGCTCTCCACCGCGATCCATGAATCGGCGATCTGCTCCTGGACCATCTGCAGGTCCGACAGCCGGCCGTCGCGGGTGGTGCGCGACACCGCCCGCTGGCACATCAGCTCGAGCGCGTGGCGGCAGGCGCCCACGGTGCGCATGGCGTGGTGGACCCGCCCGCCGCCCAGCCGGACCTGGGCGATGACGAAGGCCGCGCCGCGCTCGCCCAGCAGGGCGTCGTACGGCAGCCGCACATTGGTGTAGCGGACATACCCCTCGTTGCCCCCGCCGACCTCCCCGCCCGCGCCGACGCCGACGTTGCGGATGATCTCGACCCCGGGGGTGTCGGTGGGCACCAGGAAGATCGAGGTGCGCCGGTAGGGGTCCTTCGCCTCGGGGTCTGTGATCGCGTAGAGCACCAGGACCTTGGAATAGCGGGCGTTGGTCGAGAACCATTTCTCGCCGTTGATCACCCACTCGTCGCCGTCCAGCACCGCGCGCGTCGTGAAGGTCAGAGGATCGGAGCCGCCGGTGGGCTCGCTCATGGAGAAGGCCGAGCGGATCTCGCCGTTGAGCAGCGGCCAGAGATACTGCTCTTTCTGCTTTTCGGTGCCGTAGTGGGCGATGATCTCGGCGTTGCCGCTGTCCGGCGCCTGGCAGCCGAACACCGAGGGGGCCAGGGTGTTGCGCCCCAGCTTCTCGTTCATGAGGGCGAGCTTGAGCTGGCCGTAGCCCTGACCGCCCAGCTCGGGGCCCAGGTGGCAGGCCCACAGGCCCTGGTCGCGCACCTTCTGCTGCAGGGGCTTGAGGAACTTCTCGCGGCCGAGGGTCGAGTAGACCGCCATGCCCAGGTGCGAGACCGGCTCGACCTCTTCGCGCATGAAGTCCTCGATCCAGTCCAGCTTCTTCTGGAACTCCGGATCCGTCTCAAAATCCCACGCCATGCGCGCTCTCCCAGCCCCCTTTGTTTCAGGGGTGTAACTTTTAGTATTCTTGGTATGCTAGCTGACGGCGCGCGAAGGTCAAACCCTGCTTTACGCCGTATGTTGGACGTCTAGAACGCCCCGCCACGCCCCTGGCCGGACGCGAACCGGGTCGCCCCTTCCACCGCCGAGCCGGTGCGCAGGGTTTCCATGCCGAAGCGGACCTCGACGGCCTGGGCCTCGTCCCAATCCAGCGACCACTGCCCCAGCGCCGAGAGCCGGTCGTTGCGCAGGCAGAGCTGCGGGAAGGCGCTGATCTGGCGGGCGATGTCGAGGGCGGCGGCCAGCGCCTGGCCCTCCGGGACCACCCGATTGGCGAGGCCCATGCTCAAGGCCTCCTGCGCGTCCACCGGGCGGCCGGTCAGGATCAGGTCCATGGCCCGGGAGTGCCCGATCAGGCGCGGCAGGCGCACGGTGCCCAGGTCGATCAGCGGCACCCCGAACCGGCGGCAGAACACCCCGAAGGTCGAGCCCTCTGCCGCCACGCGCATGTCGGCCCAACAGGCCACTTCCAGGCCGCCGGCCACCGCCGGACCTTCCACCGCGGCGATCACCGGCTTGCCCAGGCGCAGGCGGGTGCAGCCCATGGGCCCGAGGTCGCCGTCTTCCTTGATCGGGTTCGCCGAGGAGTCGGGGCGATTTGTGGAGATCGCCTTCAGGTCGGCGCCAGCGCAGAAATAGCCGCCCCGGCCCGTCAGCACGGCAACGTCCAGCCCCTCGTCGGCGTCGAACTCCTTGAACGCGGCGTAGAGGGCGCGGGCCGTCTCGCCGTCCACCGCGTTGCGGCGCTCCGGCCGTTCGATGGTGACGACGCCGATGCGGCCGACGCGCTCGAAGCTCACGGTGGACATGGGATCTCCTCCTTGCACGCCCGCCATCGTGGCACTTGCGACCGGGGGGAAGCCAAGGGCAAATGCCGCCGCGCCACCGGGAGAGCATGATGAGCAAGGCCAAGTCGCTGGGGTTCAGCCCGGAGCGTCTGCAGCGGATCGACCGCTTCCTGGCAGAGAAATACGTCGGCCCCGGCCGCATGCCGCACGCCCAGTTCCTGCTCGCGCGCGGCGGCGAGGTCGTCCACCAGACGGTGCTGGGGATGCAGGATCCCGAGCGGGGCGTGAAGCTGACCGAGGACAGCGTCTACCGCATCTATTCCATGACCAAGCCGGTCACCTCGGTCGCGCTGATGGCCCTTGTCGAGGAGGGCCTGATCGCGCTGGACGATCCGGTCTCGCGGCACATCCCGGAGTGGAAGGACCTGGCCGTCTTCTCCGCCGGGACCGGGCCCTACCTGACCACGCCGCCGGCGCGGCCGATGCAGGTGGTGGACCTGCTGCGCCACACTTCCGGCCTGACGTACGGCTTCCAGAACCGCACCAACATCGACGCCGCCTACCGCAAGCTGAAGCTGGAAGGCATGCATGGCGAGCACGACCTGGAAGCCATGATCCAGATGCTGGCGAAGCTGCCGCTGGAGTTCTCGCCCGGCGAGGCCTGGAACTACTCCGTCGCCACCGACGTCTGCGGCTATCTGGTGCAGAAGATCGCGGGCAAGCCGCTGGACCAGGTGTTCCAGGAGCGCATTTTCAACCCGCTGAAGATGGTCGATACCGGCTTCCATGTCCGCGACGACCAGCGGGCCCGCTTCGCCGCCTGCTACGACGCGGCGCCGGGCGGCAAGCTGAAGCTGCAGGACGATCCCGCCACCAGCCCCTACCTCGCCCCGCCGGCCCTGCTCTCGGGCGGCGGCGGCCTGGTCGGCACGGCGGCCGACTACATGCGCTTCGCCAACATGCTGATGAACCGCGGCGAGCTGGACGGCGCACGGATCCTGGCGCCCAAGACCGTCGACCTGATGGCCTCCAACCATCTGCCGGGCGGCGCCGACCTCACCGAGATGTCGCGGTCCCTGTTCTCGGAGAGCACCAACGCCGGCGTCGGCTTCGGCCTGGGCTTCGCGGTGGTCTTCGACCCGCCGCAGACCTTGATCCCCTGCAGCCTGGGCGAGTTTTATTGGGGCGGCGCAGCCTCGACGGCGTTCTGGGTCGACCCCATGGAGGACGTCACCGCCGTCTTCATGACCCAGGTCCTGCCCTCGTCCACCTACCCGATCCGACGGGAACTCAGGACCCTCGTCTATTCGGCGCTGATGGAGCCGAACGGCTAGCTTCCGCGGCCTCCGCGATCACCTCGGCTTCCTCGATCATCGGCTGGCCGAAGCCGGTGTCGGGCTCGTCGGTCACGGGCGGCGTGGACGGCAGCATGCGGGACTTCCGCCAGCCGCCCCAGACGTAGTAGGCCCAGGCGAGCAGCAGGGTGACGCCGCTGCCGATCGGGAAGCTGATCCAGATGGCGTTGGCGCCCAGGTAGGGCTCAAGGACATTGGCCAACGGCACCCTCACGCCCCACAGCGCGATGATCATGGCCAGGAGCGGCGGCCAGACCGCGCCGGTGGCGCGCACGACGCCGGAGAAGATGAAGGCCAGGCCGAAGGGGATGAAGCCCCAGAGCACGATGGAATTGATGTGCACGGCGATCGGCAGCGAAGGGCTGGTCCCCGGCAGGAAGGCGCGGAGCACCCACGGATCCGCGAAGTAGATCGCCACCACCGGCAGGCCGGTGAACAGCAGCGCGTAGAGCGCGCCGGACCGCGCCACCTGCTCCACCCGGTCCATCCGGCCCGCGCCCACGTTCTGGGCGGCCATGGACGACACCGCCGCGCCCAGCGCCATGGCCGGCATCTGCACATAGGTCCAGAGCTGGGACGCCGCGCCGTAGGCCGCGGAGGTGTGGACGCCGTACCGGTTGACCAGGCTCATCATGGTCACCGCCGCCAGGCTGGTCACCATCATCTGGAAGCCCATGGGCAGGCCCTTGAGCACCAGGCCGCGGATGATGGAGAGAGCTGGTAGCAGCAGGTGGAACTCGCCCGGCCGCAGCACCAAGATCGAGCGCTTGCGGTAGAGGTGGACGATCATCGCCGCGAGCGTGACCGTCTGCGAGATCAGGGTGGCGTAGGCGGACCCCGCGATGCCGAGCTGCGGGAACGGGCCGTAGCCGGTGATCAGCAGCGGGTTCAGGACCACGTCCATGCCCACCGCCAGCAGCGAGAAGTAGAACGGCGTGCGGCTGTCGCCCGTGCCGCGCTGGGCCATCATCACGTACGAGAAGAAGTACATGAACGGGATGGCCGAGAAGATCACCCGCAGGTAGGCGATGGCGTCCCGCCTGGCCTCGGGCGGCGTGCCCATGGCCGAGAGGATGTGCGGCGTAAGCCAGACGCCCACCGCGCCCACGCTCAGCGACACGACGATGAAGAAGGCCGTCGAGGTGCCGATCACCTTCTTGGCGGCGGCCATGTCCTTCGCGCCCATGGCCTGGCCGATCATGATGTTCGAGGCCATGGAGAGGCCGAACACCGCGCCCAGCATCAGGAACATAATCTGGTTGGCGTTTGAGGTGGCGGTCAGCGCCGCCTCGCCCAGGACGTGGCTCACCCAGATGGCGTTGGCCGATCCGTTCAGCGACTGCAGGATGTTGGTGGCCAGGACGGGCAGGGCGAAGGCGATCAGCGTCTTGCCGATGGGCCCCGTGGTGAGATCGGGCGTCTGACGGCCCGGAGGCCCGCCCGGCCCCCGCGCCGCTGTCGTCCCTCTCGCCAAAACCGCCCCCTGACTCAACCCGCGACATACTGCTTCTACGAGCGGGGCGGCGCCCGGTTCAAGCGCGGTGGCCGGTCATGGCGCCACTTGAGGGTCAGGGGTTTCGCGCTATGGAAGCGTGTATGACCCTCAGGATCCTGCAATTCGGAACCACCGGCCAGCTCGCGGTCGAGCTGCTACGCCAGGCGCCCGCCCACGACGTGGAGGTGACGGCGCTCAGCCGCGCGGACGTCGACCTCGCCGACCCGTCGGCCTGCGCGCGCAAGGTGATGGAGGCGCGCCCGGACCTGGTGGTGATCGCCGCGGCCTATACCGCCGTCGACCTGGCGGAGAGCGAACCGGACCAGGCTCGCGCGGTGAACGCCGGCTCCCCGGGCGCCATCGCCCAGGCGGCGGATGCGTTGGGTGCGGCGGTGGTGAACGTCTCGACCGACTATGTCTTCGACGGCGCCGGCGGTGCGCCCTATGCGGAGGATGCGGCCACCAACCCGCTCAACGTCTACGGCGCGACGAAGCTGGAGGGCGAAACCGCGGTCGCCGCGGCCTGCCGCCGGTCGCTGAACATCCGCACGTCGTGGGTAGTGTCGCCCCACGGCAAGAACTTCGTGAAGACCATGCTGCGGGTGGCTGCCGCCGGGAACCCGCTGAAGGTGGTGGACGACCAGTCGGGCCGCCCGACCTCGGCCGCCGACCTGGCGGGCTTCATCCTGGGCCAGGCGCCGCGCCTCGCGGAGGCCAAGGCCGGCGATCCGGTCTTCGGCACGGTCCACTTCGCCAATTCGGGCGAGGTCACCTGGCGCGACTTCGCGATGGAGATCTTCGCCCAGGCGCTGGGCGACCAGGCGCCGGAGGTGGGCGGCCAGAAGACCGCGGACTACAAGACCCCGGCCGCCCGCCCCCTGCGGGCGACCATGGACCTGGGCAAGCTGGAGCGGGTCTATGGCGTCACGCCCCGGCCCTGGCAGGACGCGCTCGGCGACATCGTGGCGGAGCTGAAGGCGGCGCCGTAACCCCCTCTCGCTTCGCGAGCTCCCCCAAGGGGGGAGCATCTCCGAGGTCTCCCCGTTGGGGGAGGACCTCGAAGGGGGGAGGGGGTTACATCCCCTACGCCAGCCGGCTCTTCGTGCGTCCGTAGGCCATGTAGGCCGCCACGCCGATGGCGTTCCAGACGAAGAAGAAGATGATCGTCTTCGCCGACAGGCTGGTGAACAGGTAGAGGCAGCCCAGCACCGCGGCCGGGCCGATCACCCAGACCAGCGGGGTCTTGAACGGCCGGGCCAGTTCGGGCGCGCGCCGGCGCAGGACCATCACCGCGCAGGCCGTGGCGATGAAGGCGGCCAAGGTGCCGGCGTTGGCCAGCGAGGCGATCTCGGCCAGGGGCATGAAGCCCGAGATGGCGGCGGCGATGACCCCGGTCAGCAGGGTCACCAGAGTGGGCACGCCACGCGGGCTGACGGCCGACAGGCGGCGCGGCAGCAGGCCGTCGCGGGCCATGGCGAAGAACACCCGGCTCTGGCCGAACATGAAGACCATGATCACCGTCGGCATCGCCACCACCGCCGCCCCGGCGATCAGAGCGGCCGCCGTCGGCTGGCCGAGCTCCTTCAGAACGAAGGCCAGGGGCTCCGGGCTCTTCGAGAAGATGTCGTAGGGCACCGCGCCCAGGGCCACGGCGGCTACGCCCATGTAGATCAGGGTGCAGAGCGCCATGGAGCCGACGATGCCGATGGTCAGGTCGCGCTTGGGGTTCTTGGCTTCTTCCGCCGCCGTCGAGATGGCGTCGAAGCCGTAGAAGGCGAAGAAGATGATCGCCGCGGCGCCCATCACCCCGAACTTGGTCCCGTCCACCTCGTGGGCGCCGAAACCGAACGGCGCGAAGGGCTGGAAGTGAGTGGCGTCGAAATAGGGTAGGGTGAGCGCCACGAAGGCCGCCAGCGCCACCAGTTTCACGCAGACCAGCACGAAGTTCACGTTCGCGCTCTCGCGGGTGCCCAGCAGCAGGACGCCTGTGACCACGAGCGCGATGAAGATCGCGGGCACGTCGACCACCCCGCCGGCCAGCAGGGCGTCGGGCACGCCCAGGCCCGCCGACCGGATCAGGCCGGACGCATAGCCGGACCACCCCACCGAGACCGCGCTGCAGACCAGGGTGTATTCGAGGATCAGGCTCCAACCGATGATCCAGGCGAGGCCCTCGCCCAGCGTCACGTAGGAATAGGTGTAGGCGCTGCCGGCCTGGGGCGTCAGGCTGGCCATCTCGGCGTAGCAGAGGGCCGCGCAGGCGCAGACGGCCCCGGCCACCGCGAACGACAGGATCACAGCCGGCCCGGCCAGGCCCGCGGCCACGCCCGTCAGGGTGTAGATGCCGGTCCCGATGATCGCGCCGACGCCCAGCGCCATCAGGTGTGGCCAGCCCAGCGTGGGCTTCAGGCCGCTGCGGCCGTGGGCCATGACCTCGAGCTCGATCGGCTTGCGGCGGGTAATGAAACTCATGAGCATCCCTTCATCTCGGCGCGAACATTTGCCCTGAGCCGCGCCGAACTGCCAAGCCTTGCCCTGAAACCCTTGGCGCCGGGGCCGATGCACGCCAGCTTGCCGGCCTGTTTGGGGAGAGAGTTTCCGATGCGCTCCGTGATCCTGGCGTTCGCCCTGCTGCTGCTCGCGGGGCCCGCGCTCGCCGACGACGCAGCGATGACCCGGCTGGCCGCCGACTACGACGCCTGGCTGCTGGCCGAGGACCCGATCACCGCCGGCCGCCAGGGCGACCGCGCGGCGCTCTCCAAGCTGCCCGACGTGACGCCCGCCGCCGATGCGCGCCGGCTCAAGGCGCTGAAGGCCTTCCAGGCCCGGCTGGCCGCCGTGCCGGCGCAAGGCATCTCCGACAACGCCGCCGCCAGCCGCGGCTACATGGCCTGGGAATTGGGCAGCCGGCTTGGGCAGATCGAGTTCGATATGGCGCGCATGCCGGTGTCGTCGGACGGCGGGTTCGAGGACACGCTCAACTATGTGGCCGCCACCACTCCGATGCGCACCACGGCCGACGCCGAGGCTTGGATCGCCCGGCTGGAGGCTCTGCCCGGCTACTACCGTGACAATATCGAGAACGCCCGGCGAGGCGTGAAGAGCGGCTTCACCCAGCCCCGGCCCACGGTCGACATCATCCTGGCCCGCGCCAAGGCAGCCGCGGTCGCGCCGATCGAGACCGACCCGTTGCTTCGCCCGTTCCGCACCAAACCGGGCGGGGTGGACGCCGTACGGTGGGCAGCGGCGAAGACCGCCGCGGAAGCCGTCCTCCGCGACAAGGTGCGGCCCGTCCAGCGCGAGTTCGCGACCTTCATGGAGCGCGAATACCTGCCCGCCGCCCGCAAGGGCCTGGGCATCCGCACCGTGCCGGGGGGCGAGGCCTACTACCGGTTCGCGGTGAAGGACTTCACGACCACCAACCTCTCGCCCGACGAGGTCTATGCCCTGGGCGAAAAGGAGGTGGCCCGGATCCGCGCCCAGATGCTGGTCACCATGAAGGAGGCCGGCTTCACCGGCGACCTGCCGGCCTTCATCGCCATGCTGCGCAAGGACCCGAAGTTCTACGCCACCTCGCGCCAGGACCTCTTGGAGAAGGCCTCCGAGATCGCCAAGCGGATCGATGACCAGCTGCCCGGCTGGTACGGCACCCTGCCGCGCCTCAGCTACGGCGTGCGCCCGGTGCCGCCGGAGATCGAGGCGGCCTACACCACAGGCCGCTATTTCCAGGGCAGCCCCGACCAGGGCGTGGCCGGCGGCTACATGGTCAACACCTATGCGCTGGACCAGCGGCCGCTCTACGAGCTGCCGGCGCTGACCGCCCACGAAGCCGTCCCGGGTCATCATCTGCAGATCGCGCTGGCCCAGGAGCTGAAGGACGTGCCGATGTTCCGGCGGGAGGGCGGGGTCACCGCCTTCGTCGAGGGCTGGGGCCTCTACTCCGAGAAGGTGGCCGGCGAGATGGGCATCTATCGCGACGCCTACGAGCGGTTTGGCCAGCTTTCCTACGAGATGTGGCGCGCCTGCCGCCTGGTGGCGGACACCGGCATTCACTGGAAGGGCTGGACCCGCGACCAGGCCGAGGCCTGCTTCCTCCAGAACACCGCCCTGGCCCCGCTCAACATCACCGTCGAGGTGGACCGTTACGTCTCCTGGCCGGGCCAGGCGCTGGGCTACAAGATCGGGGAGCTGAAATTCCTGGAGCTGCGCGCCCGGGCCCGCGCCAAGCTGGGCGACCGCTTCGACATCCGCCGGTTCCACGACGCCGTCCTGCTGGCCGGCCCCCTGCCCATGGACCTGCTGGAGACCCGCGTGGACGCCTGGATCGCCCGGGAATCCGCCCGCTAGGTGTGGCCGCCGCGCCTCGGCGGACCTTCATCTGAACATTGATTAGAAATAATGATGCAACGCGCCGATGCTTGGGTATGATTTGGCGTAACACGCATTTCTAGGGCTTGGACGCGGACGGGGCGATCGACCTCCGCCGTGCCCATGGGAGGAGCATTTCGATGACAATGGCGCGTATTTCCGCCTTGGCGACCACCGTGGCCGCGAGCGGCCTGCTGTTCGGCTGCGCGGCCGACGGCGCGGCCCCCAACGCCCTGGCGGCGGGTTCGCCCGTCTCGGCGGTCGAAACGGCAAAGGCGTCCACGCCGGCCACGATCGACAACTTCATGCTGGCCGACACCGAGTACATGGGCCACGAGCTCTATCGGACCGACGCCAAGGTGATCGTACTGATCAGCCACGCCAACGGCTGCCCCATCGTGCGCAACTTGTCGCCGGCGCTGAAGGCTCTGCAGGCCAAGTACGAGAGCCAGGGCGTGCAGTTCCTGATGGTGAACTCCGCCATCCAGGACAGCATGGAAGCCATCGCCAAGGAGAAGGCCGAATACGGCGTCACCATCCCGATCCTGAAGGACGCCAACCAACTGGTCGGCGAACAGCTGGGCGTGACGCGCACGGCCGAGTTCTTCGTGGTCGATCCGAAGACCTGGAAGATCACCTACCGCGGCCCCCTGGACGACCGGCTGGACTACGGCACGCAGAAAGCCGTGGCCGAGCACAGCTGGGCCGCCGACGCCATCGAAGCCACCCTGGCTGGCCGCCCGGCCATGGCCGCCAGCAAGATGAGCCCGGGCTGCCTGGTCGACTTCCCCGAGCGGGGCAAGGTCGCCAAGATCTCGTACTCCAAGCAGGTCGCCCCGATCCTTGAGCAGAAGTGCGCCGCCTGCCACACCGAGGGCGGGATCGGTCCGTTCGCCATGTCGAGCTACGAGATGGTCAAGGGCTTCTCGCCGATGATCCGCGAGGTGCTGCGCACCGACCGGATGCCGCCGTGGAACGTCGATCCGCACGTCAGCAAGTTCGCCGACGACAAGAGCCTGACGCCGGCCGAGATCAAGACCGTGGTGCATTGGATCGAGCAGGGCGCGCCGCGCGACGGCACGACCGATCCGATGGCCGTCGCCGCCAAGAAGCGCGTCGTCCAGGAGTTCCCGCTGGGAAAGCCGGACCTGGTCCTGGCGCTGCCGACCTACAAGATCCCGGCCGCGGGCGTGGTCGACTACCAGCGCCCGATCGTCGTGAACCCGCTGACCGAGGGCAAGTGGGTCAAGGCTTCGACCTATGTCGTGAACCAGCGCCAGGCGGTGCACCACTTCCTGTCGGGCTACCTCAAGGACATCCCGGCGGACGGCAAGGGCAACGAAAGCCGCTGGGGCGCCTCGATGGGTGGCTACGCGGTGGGCGCGGAAAGCACCCTTTGGCCTAAGAACGTGGGCACCTACCTGCCCCCGGGCGGCGCCATCGGCTTCCAGGCCCACTACACGCCGTTCGGCAAGGAAGTGACCGACGCCTCCAAGATCGGCCTCTACTTCTACAAGGACGGCGAGAAGCCGGACCTGGTGATGCGCAACTCGGTGGTGGTCGACAACACCATCGTCATCCCCGCGGGCCAGGCGCGCCACAAGGAGACCGCCTACCTCAACGTGCCGAAGGACATGCTGCTGTATTCGGCGTTCCCGCACGCCCACTACCGCGGCTACGCCTCGGACTTCTGGGTCCAGTACCCGGACGGCACGAAGAAGCGGCTGCTCGCCATGCCGCGGTACGACTTCAACTGGCAGCGCGAATATACCTTCGCCGAGCCCCTGAAGATCCCCGCTGGCTCCAAGCTGATCGCCAACTACTGGTACGACAACTCGAAGGCCAACCCGGCCAACCCGGACGCCTCCAAGACCATCGTCTGGGGCGACCAGTCCTGGGAGGAGATGTTCTACACGGCGATCCGCTACCGCTGGACCGAGGAAACCTCGACCAAGCTCACCAACTACGATGAGCTGATGGACCAGACCCGCCTGCTCGCCATGCTCGACGACGACCGGGACGGCAAGATCCAGAAGGCCGAGTTCAAGGGTGAGCTGGGCGACAAGCTCTCGCCCTACTTCGCCCAGATGGACCAGGACAAGTCCGGCGGCGTCGAGAACGCCGAGCTGATGGCCGCGCTGAAGGTGATGGGCGGTCGTCGCCGCGACCAGGCCCAGCAGGCTCCGGCCGCGCCGGCGCCCGCGGCCTCGGCGGCCAAGGCCGGCGGCGGACGCTAGCTGGCGCAGACGGTCTCTCCCCGGCTAAGAGCATCGCCAGGGAGAGACCGATGCGCCTGCTGATCCACGAAAAGTCCTACCGCCGCGTCGAGGCGGCGATCGCGGCTCACGGCCCTGCCGTCGAGCCGCTTTTGCTGACCGACGCCGGCGAGGTGACGCTCAACGGCGCCGCCTTGAGCCTGGAAGAGGCCCGTCCCGAGGCGGCCTGGGCCAACGCCGATGTCTTCTTCAGCGCCGCCATGCGGCCGTTCGCGTCGGCCACGCTGAAATCGCCGGACCTCAAGTGGGTGCAGAGCGGGGCGGCCGGCTACGACAACGCCATCTTCCGCCAGTTCGTCCAGAAGGGGGCCCAGCTGACCACCAGCCACGGCCAGGCCGTTGGCATCGCCGACTATGTCCTGTGGGGCGTGCTGGACGTCTACCAGGGCGGTCCGGCGCGGCGCGCGGCCCAGGCGGCGCACGACTGGAGGCGGCTGCCCTACCGCGAACTGGAGGGCTCGCGCTGGGTGGTCCTGGGCTTCGGGGCCATCGGACAGGGCGTGGCGATACGCGCGAAGGCGTTCGGGGCCTACGTCACCGGCGTCCGCCGCAGCGGCGGCTCGGACCCCGCCGCCGACCGGATGGTCACGCCCGCGCAGTTCCTGGACGTGATCGCCGACGCCGACGTGGTGGCCCTGTGCGCGCCCGCCACGCCGGAGACGCGGCATATCGCGGGGGCCGAAGCGTTCGGCCGGATGAAACAGGGCTCGGTGCTGGTGAACGTGGGCCGTGGCGCCCTGGTGGACGAGCCCGCCCTGCTGGCCGCCCTGGCCGCCGGCGCGCCGGGCCATGCGGTGCTGGACGTCTTCGAGGCGGAACCCCAGCCGGCGGAAAGCCCGTTCTGGGACCACCCCCAGGTCACCATGACCCCGCACGCCGCGGGGATGAGCTCGGGCAACGCCCCGCGCAACGACGCCCTGTTCCTGGAGAACCTCAGCCGCTACCTGGCCGGCCGGCCGCTGGAGAACGTGGCCGACCCCAAGGATGTGCTGGGCTAGTCCGTCCAGAGGTCCTGGAGGTCGCCCTTGCGGTTGAGCATCCGCACGGCGCGCTTGATCACCGTCATCAGCCGCTCGCGCCGGGCGGCGTCGTCATAGGTCATGGAGCCCTTGGCCATGCCCTCGAGCAGGAAGCGGCCCAGGTCGCGGCTGGTCTGGAAGCGGGGGTCGGCGCCGGCCTGGACCATGGCGCCGAACCGGTCGCCGCCGACCTGGGCGTGGTCGAAGGCGCTGCGGGCCGCCGCCAACCGCTCGGCCAGCATCGGATCGGTGCGCGCGGCGGCCTCCAGCTCGGCGAAGGCCACGAACGGCGTCTCGTGCAGCAACGCCCAGTAGACGTCGATGGCGTGCTCCGACGCGTCCACCCCTGCCGCTGGCGGCGTCGAGGCGGCCTGTTCGAACAGGCGGGCCCGGTGCGACTCGATGTGGGCCACTGCGGCTTCCACCAGTTCTTCGCGGGTGGCGAAGTGATAGAGCATGGCCCCGCGCGTCAGCATGGCCGCATCGGCGATCACCGCATTGGTGGCCGCATGGTAGCCGATCTCTGCGAACAGCCGCATGGCGGCGTCTAGAATCCGCGCGCGGGTCCTCTGCGACTTGGGCGTCGCCTTGGCCGGATAGAGGGTGGTGGCGTCCATCGGACCCATTCGTCGCGACCTGGGAAGGCCTGCTCCTGTCGTTTCCCCTAGCAAGATGGGGATGCGTCATGCCAGATCATACGTGGCTGTAGCGCGCATTGGCCGCGCGATGTTCGCCGATTGGGCGCCGGGCAGCCGACATTGCCCCCCAGTCGGATAACGGCGCCATCCGTTGACTTCAGGCGCGAACTCATGACAGTGCGGCTGCCATGAAAACCCCCCTGCCGAACCTTCGGGACCGCCAGCGTGAGGAGACCCGCGAGCAGATCCTGCGCGCCGTGGGCGACCAGCTCGAAAAACGCTCGCTCGAGGACCTGAGCTTCGCCGAGATCGCCCGGGACGCCGGGGTGGGGGAACGCACGGTCTATCGCCACTTCCCCACCAAGGAGGCCCTGCTGGGCGCCTTCTGGGCCTGGCTGCAGAGCGAAGCGTTCCGCCAGCAGCCCGACCGCCCCAAGCCCCTGCGCACCGACCGGCGCATCCGGGAAGGCATCACCGCCCCCCGCGACGCCCAGCGCCCGATGCGGATCCTGGTGGCCACCGACGCCTGGGAGCCGCAGGTGAATGGCGTGGTCCGCACCCTGACCCGCGTGGTTTCGGAATTACAGGCCATGGGCCACGTGGTCGAGGTGATCCACCCCGGCCAGTTCAAGACCTTCCCCCTGCCCACCTACGCCGAAATCAAGGTCGCCATCGGCGTCTATGAGCCGGTGCAGGAGCTGTTCAAGGACTTCGAGCCCGAGGCCATCCACATCGCCACCGAGGGGCCGATCGGCCTGGCCGCGCGGCGCATCTGCGTGGAGTGGAAGCTGCCCTTCACCACCAGCTACCACACCCGCTTCCCGGAATATGTCTCGGCCCGCCTGCCGCTGCCGCTGGCGGCCGGCT